>Ga0310917_10001475_pt1 | contig 11212 bp, 12 predicted proteins | sample GREbulkMGLF178_FD_203531 | JGI IMG/M metagenome (GOLD analysis project Ga0310917, IMG submission 203531) | Lab enrichment of tropical soil microbial communities from Luquillo Experimental Forest, Puerto Rico - GRE.bulkMG.LF178 | ecosystem: Environmental > Terrestrial > Soil > Tropical forest >... | reverse complement strand
AGGCCCAGTTGGGACCCATCGCGCCCAGATTCTTTTGCTCAACTCTGTATCGCGCGGCAGCCTGTGCGAGACGCTAAGTCTTCGACATCTGATTTTTGATCAAAGCGATGACGATCATGAGAATCGCGCCGCCCACTCCGCCTCCACCCACATTGGCGAGGATACTTTGCATATCCATTCCTCCGCCGCCTGCCGCTGCCGAACCCATGACGGCTTGCAGGATCGTTCCTCCGATGCCGCCACCGACAATTCCAGCGATTGAATTTCCAATCGCGCCGAGACTTTTATCTTTCATCGCCGCACCGGCGACGTTGCCACCAACCGCACCGCTGACCGCTTCAACAATCAAGTTCGTGATATCCATAGGTTCTTATTTTCATTTTCTTTTGCCCCATTGGTTGCCCTGAAAATCTGAGTTAGATCTCGTTCGGCAAAATGTTAGGTTGCAGACTGCATTCAACCAGTACGGCCAAAGTCCAATCGATAAAGAGGATTCGAACTGGCCACCCACGTTGACCACGGCCCGAAAAATCTGCGCGGCGATCAACCAGTGCCCCGGCCCGCAGCCTAACAAACGCTCGTCGGGTTGCTGTTCCTCTCTCCCGCACGGAAAACGTCCGCGGCACGCGCTTGTCTTGGCAACGCGCTGGCAACGAATTTTTCTTACGAGGCTACACGAAGGATTTTAAGTCCGTTGCGTCTGCCATTTCGCCACATCGGCTTTTGCCCTCTAAAACGGCCATTTTACCTATGAAAAAACCACTTTTCGAGCCTCTTTCATTGGTAACACAAAAAAACGCATTTTTAACGCAATTTCGCGTCTCCGACGTGAAAGACCGAGACTTATCGCAGGTCGCGAAAAACTACGAACAAACCAAAGAACGCGCCTCAGAAAATGAACCATCACTCATCGTCGAGGGATGCGCATTTGAGAGCAAGAGCGCGTCATGGAAGCGATTCACGATCTTGCCGCACGGTTGCAATTCGAGCTGAAAAAACAGGTCCGCAAACGTGATCGAACGGGCGTCGGCGAAGGTCGGCCGCTCCCAAAACGATTCCGCTTCCGAAATACCGAATAATTCGGCACAATTCTCGGCGCGCATGCCAAAGACGAAATTTTAGCAACTGTTCGAACTTGCACTGCGGAACATGGGTGCCTATTCGGGAAGCACTCGCACTCGACGTCGTTTCGTCAAGAATGCAAGTCCCCACTGTACTAAGACGAAGAAGCGATTAGCGAACCCGATCAGAAAATAGATGTGGACTACCGCCCACAGAAGCCAGCCAGGGAAGCCTGAAAATCGCAGGAAGCGCAGGTCGGCGACGGCGTAAGTACGCCCCACGATAGCGAGGTCTCCCTTATCCCAGTACCAAAACGGTCCTGGCGGTTTGGTTCCCCCAACGCGATAACGAATCAAGCGCGCCACGTACCGACCTTCTTGAATGGCGGGCTGAGCCACGCCTGGCATCAACATAGGTTCGTTTGATTTGATGCCCAGGAGATTGCGTGAATGGGCAACGACGTGGGCTGTGTCACCAATTGCAAAGATCTCAGGATGACCAGGGACCGACAAATCTGAATTCACGATGATTCTGCCGGACTTGTCCGTAGCAGAATTAATCCATCGCCCCGCAGGAGAAGCGAGAACGCCAGCTGACCAGATCACAGTTGCGGCCGGAACACGCTGGCCGTCAGCGATAATTCCGTCGGCATCTATGCTGGTGACGCGAGTGCTCGTACAAAGCTTGACGCCTAACTGTTCCAGATGGCGCTGAGCCTTGGCCGAGAGGACTTCAGGGTACGAGGGAAGCACACGTGGCGCGGCTTCGTACAGCAGAATCCGCGCAGACCGCGCGTCGATATGATGAAAGTCATGCGGAAGAGCCATGAGCGACATTTCTGCCAGCGTGCTAGCCATCTCCACGCCCACCGTACCTGCGCCAACGAGTACGAACGTAAGCAGCTTTTGTATTTGCGGAGACGTAGTCTGGGCCAACTCGAGTGCAGCTAGCTCCTCAGCCTGTTCAAATGCCAGCAGCACCTTTGCGCGGATGCGGTCGGCGTCGCTCAGCGACTCGAGGCCGGGGGCAATCCGAGACCACTCGTCGTGTCCAAAGTAGTTATACTGAACACCGGTGGCGAGAATAAGGAAGTCGTATGGCACGTCGTGCTGCACAAGACGAACAAGGCGATTCTGCGTATCGATGCCGGTCACTTCGCCTAGTAGAACGTCGATGTTGTTTTGGCGACTGAGGATGGACCTGAGCGGACCAGAAATTTCGTCTGCCGAAAGTAAGCCGGTAGCCACTTGGTAAAGCAGCGGCCGAAAGAGGTGGTAGTTGCGTTTGTCGATCAGCGTTACGCTGACAGGACCGCCACCTAAGGCGCGTGCCGCATAGAGTCCGCCAAAGCCGCCGCCGACTATGACGACCCGAGGCTTCGTCAAAGGCTTACGGCTCGTATCCGTCATCCTGCTACTGAGCGAACAACGCCAGCATCCAAATCCTGTTTCAGGATACCTGCTTTGACTAACAACTGAGTTACGATTTTCATTTAACTACTCCTTCACTACGCGACGAACGTGACCGTTTCGTCGAGCGGCGCTCGGCCCATACGCTCGGAGGGTACCGTGACGTCCTCGTACCCGATCGACATGCCGCAGTAGAGGATGAGCCCGTCCGGGGGTGACAGGACCTTCGCGACGGTCTTGCGATACACCGACCACGCCATCTGCGGGCAACTGTGCAGCCCTTCGGCGCGGAGCAGCAGCATGACGGTCTGCAGGTAACCGCCGACGTCGGCCCATTGAGGCGGGCCCATCCCGCGGTCGATGTAGCAGAACAGGGCGGCGGGCGCGCCGAAGAAGTTCCAGTTCGCCGAAGCGGCCCGCTGGCGCGCCTCCAAGTCCCCGCGCGCAATACCGAGCTCGCCGTACCGTTGCGCGCCGAAGGCGGATTTGCGCTCGCTGTATGGGGACTTCAGGTCGGCAGGGTACATCTCGTACTCCCGCTCGTCCCACCGGTCACCTGCAGCCACGCGCTCGCCGGCGAGTTTCCTGATCTCGACCAGCGAAGCCCCGGTTACCACGTAGGTATGCCACGGCTGGATGTTCGATCCGGATGGCGCCCAAGCCGCCGCGGCTAGCACGCGCTCCAGCGCCTCTCTCGGTACAGGCCGGTTGGTGAAATTGCGCACCGACCGCCGAGTTCTGACCGCCTCATAGACGTCCATGATCGCCTCCCGTCGGGTTCATTTAACTACTCCGTCCTTGGTATCTCCTGCTTTTCTTGCGACTGTGTCAGACACCGGCACCTGTGCGACTGCGGTGCAGGCGAAACCTGCGATCCACAGAACCGGACCCAGTATCCCGGACCACATTGGTGCGTAGCCGGGAACTAATACGAACAAGATGCCGCCGGTGATAAGGATATTCTTGTTCGCTAGTCTACCCATTGTCGTCAGTCCTTTAGATTAAACGTGTTCGTCTCGGTTACAGTTTCGGGCAAATTTAGCCAACGCCGCCTACCAGCTCCGCGAGGCTCATTTTGCTGAGAGCTTGCTCAATCATTTCGATCGGGGCCGTCGGCTTTATGCCGGTTGCCGCGCAGTTGCCGATTTGAACTAAAAAATATTCCTTCACCAGCCAGCTGACTGCCTCTCCGCTCGGTGATCGAGCCGCTTACACTCATTACTCTTCGCGCCTTTTCAGCTCCCGCTCGATTCGAGGGTCAGGAATCAACCAGATGAGCGCTGCCAACGCGTACAGAGCGCTAGCAATCCAGGAGCTCGCAAACGATAGCGGGATGGCAGCAACATACAGTGCAGGTGACAGTTTTCCTTTCCAATCTTTGCCAACGGCTCGAGCGAGAAGCGATTGGCGGCCTTCCTTGGCGATAATCGTGCACTCGAGAATGTAGTATGCGATCGCCGCCATTAGTAATACGCAGCCATAAATAGCGGTTGGTATCGCTGCGAGATGGTTTTCGCCCATCCATGCCGTAGTGAAAGGAAAGAGCGACAACCAGAACAAAAGATGAAGGTTGGCCCAGAGAATCCCGCCGCTAACCTCCTGCGTGGCTTGGAACAGATGATGATGGTTGTTCCAATAAATGCCGACGTAAATGAAACTAAGCACGTAACTCGACAACACCGGTAACACCGGTTTCAACGAAGCAACGTCGGCCGCGTGCGGCACCTTCAGTTCCAACACCATGATGGTGATGATAATGGCAAGCACCCCGTCGCTGAACGCTTCGAGCCGGGTTGTTTTCATCTTCGCGTTCCGAACGGCGTTCTTACTCGGCACTTACAAGAAAGAGCTACCTGTACCACTTTCCGGTTGCCTTCCAATAAATATTGCCTCCGACGTCACTACAGTGGCCGCGCGTTCCGTAGTTGTAATGGATCGACATGTGGTCTGAGGGCGGAGCGATCGGCGGTAATGTCGTGCGCAATGTATTGGTCGAGGAAGGGCCAGCCTGCCGCTTCGGTTCCGAGCGAGGCAACGTCGTGCTCCTGATTACCGCAATCACACAACCCTCCGGACCGGCCAAGTGCATATAGGAAACCTTCCTCGGCGGCAAACGCCGGCAGATCGGGAAACAGGCGTGAGTAAGACAGACCGGTTATCAGCGCATCGATTCTCTGCGTGCGCGATAACGAGAGGCAATGCGAGTGCTTCACATTCAGAAGCTAAGTGCGGCGCGCGATTCTAATCTGCGATTTGGGGTCTCATTTCTTGAGCGGCGTTAACAGTTCCTTGTCGCTCGTATCCACCACGAACACCGCCAGCAGCTTGGCGGGTTCGGTCTTACTCGCATTCTCATCAAGCGTATGCCGGTCGCCAGGAAATTCGGGGAAGTTCTGCCCGGCTCGATAAATTACGGGCGACCCATCATTGACCGAAGTGCGGATCGCTCCTTCGAGAACGGTTGCGTAAATGAAAGCAGACCTCGGATGAGTATGGCCTACCGACGCAACACCGGGACCATATTCAACGAGGATACCCTTCATGCTTTTGCCGGGCACATTTGGCAGAACATGGTCGAAGACGATCGTGACCTTTGGACCTTCGTCAGCGGCTATCGCTGAGCGCACGCCGACAACGGTGATGAATGCGCAAACAATAAGTGCGTAGATTCGTTTCATTGTGATGACCTTTCCTGTGTTGTTTTAGGAGCTGCGACCCAATGTTTGAGCTTGTCTGCGTTCATTGGTTGTTCTTGCTAGGAAGCGGAGCGTTTGAGCCAGTCGTCATAACGCGTCGGGCCGAGACGCGGATTATCTCCGGGGCCGGGGACGAGACTCTGGTCGTTCAACTCGGCGCCGAAATATTTGGCGTGAGCGTCAGTGGTGATCTTTCGCGGATCTTTCGTTGCGCTCAGAAAACGCCTAACGAATTCGTCCATCCGGATCAGTTCAGGACCGGCAATCGTGATCGTGCCGTTCACCGGCTCGGCGAGCGCGACATCGGTCACGGCGGCGGCGACGTCGTCCGCGGCGATGGGTTGCATCATACCAGGCGACAATCGGACAGTTTGCCCTTCGGTAGCTGATTGCGCGATGCCTTTTACGAATTCGAAGAACTGCGTCGAGCGAACGATCGTATATGCAACCTTGGATGCCTTGATCAGGTTTTCCTGCGCCACCTTTGCGCGCAAATAGCCGCTGTCCGGAGAACGATCGGCGCCGACGATAGAGAGCGCAATGTGGTGACGAACGCCGGCAGCCGCTTCCGCGGCAAGTAAGTTACGCCCCGCCGTTTCAAAAAATTCCAGTACGGCCTTGTCGTCCCACTGCGGCGCGTTCGCAAGATCGACAACGACCTGAGCGCCGGTTACCGCTTCAGCCACTCCCTTACCAGTGAACGTATCGACGCCCGAAGAAGGTGATGCGGCCATTACCTCATGACCGCGCTGGCGAAGATTGTTCACCACCTTTGTTCCGATTAGTCCGGTCCCGCCGATGACCACGATCTTCATGTTCTTATCTCTATGTGTCTGTTAGCTCACGCCTTTGTAGACGAGTTTGGTAAAGAAATCGCCGTTGATAAAACCGGTTCCCCACTTCGCGTCATAAGCAGCAGCTGGTTTCGCAGCCACGACTTCGTCGAGCGATTTCCCCTGTTTCTTGAGCGCGGAAACGCGGTCGCGGATCGTGACGATCACATCACGATATTCGGTGAGCTCTTTTTTTCCGCCAATCGGTCCGTGACCGGGAATAACGATGGTCTTGTCTGTCACCATCGCGAGATTTGCTTCCGCGGCTTTGATCATTCCTTCAATGTTTCCGCCAGTCGAATAATCGATGAACGGGAAATATCCGTTCCACCACGTGTCGCCGGTGTGCAAAACATCGGCTTCCGTGAAATAGACCGAAATGTCACCATCGGTGTGAGCCGGGCTGTAACATTTGAGCGCTATGCTGGCACCGTTGAACCGAAGTGCCTTCTCGGTGTTGAACACGTCGGTTGGAATCGCGCCAACTGGCGAAGCCGGGAAGGTGAAATTCCAATCTTCCACTCGCGTCGTCGTGGAAAGATGCTTCTTCGTGTTTTCGTGCGCCATGACCGTCGCACCGGCTGAGTGCATCCACTCGTTGCCGTCGGTGTGATCAAAATGCCAATGCGTGTTGACCAAATGCTTGATCGGATCGCCGCCGATACTCGCCAGCGCATCAGCGATCTGCTTTTGCGATCCTGAATATCCTGAATCGACGATCAATTTGCCGTCGGGGCCGGTGAGAACTCCAATGTTTCCGCCGGATCCGATCAGAGCGCTCACATTTCCCCGAAGAGTTTGCGTGGTGATCTTCGCGGTTGCACCCGACTGCCGGGCCTTTTCCACCAGCGTTTGCGGCGCCGCTCTGAGGTAAGATGGCGCCAGTCCGAATGCTGCCGCCGTGAGGCCGGCGGAAATAATAAATTGCCGCCGCGATATGCTCGAAAATTCGTTCGATTTCATAATTAGCTCTTAAAGAACGCGAGCAGGTCGGCGTTGATCACGTCGGCTTGCGTTGTGATCATGCCGTGCGGGTAGTCCTTGTAGGTTTTCAATGTGCCGTTCTTCAGTAGCTTGGCTGAAAGTGGACCGGCGGCTTGATACGGAACGATCTGATCGTCCTCGCTATGCATGACCAGAACCGGCACGTTGATCTTCTTCAGATTCTCCGTGAAGTCGGTTTGCGAAAAAGCGACGATTCCGTCGTAGTGCGCTTTCGCGCCGCCCATCATCCCTTGTCGCCACCAATTCCAAACGAGAGGCTCGATCGTTTTCACGCCGGGCCGGTTGAAACCGTAGAAAGGACCAGCTGGCAGATCGTAATAAAACTTGGCTCGGTTGGCAGCGAGCTGGGCTTGGAGATCGTCGAACACTGATTTGGGTGCGCCCAACGGATTGGCCGGAGTCTTCACCATCAACGGCGGCACGGCACTGATGATTGCCGCCTTCGCCACATTCTTGTCGCCATGTCGTCCGAGATAATGCACGACCTGGCCGCCACCAGTCGAATGGCCGACGTGGATTGCATCCTTCAGGTTGAGATGATCAGTGACGGCCTTCAGATCGTCGGCGTAGTGATCCATGTCATGTCCGTCGCCGGTTTGAGTCGATCGACCATGTCCACGCCGATCAGTTGCAATGACGCGGAAGCCTTTGCTGAGGAAGAACAGCATTTGCGGATCCCAATCATCGGCGCTTAACGGCCAGCCGTGACTGAAGACGATCGGTTGACCGGTTCCCCAGTCCTTATAATAGATGTCAATCTTCTCTCCGTTTTCTTTTCCAGCCGTGACGTAGGCCATAACTAATTTCCTTTCGGTTGAGGTTGCACCAAACGATCGCCACCCCTGACAGATTTGGCCTTACAAAAATCCTCGGCGCGGTACGTTGGCTGCCAGGAGTCTGTTCTTCAACGGATTCTTTATCCGCTGCATCTCGTGAAGCGCAGAGCCAAAACACTCCTTAGTGAACTTAGCCAGATGCGGAAAGAAGCGGACCTCTAACGTTCACACTTCAAACTTTCCCGATGAGCACCACCGTACTCCTCGCATTCGCAATGTAGTGATCGCTGGGGTTGAGGGCGATCTCCTTCCCATCCTCGGCAAAGTCCACGCCCGCCGCGAGACTCGTATCGATCGCCCGGCGCCATTTCGCGCCGTTGTCGAGCGGCGGCAGGTTCACCCACTGCGACTTGAAGTCGGCGTTGAAAATAAAGAAGAGACGCTCGCCGGTTAGCTCGCCGCGCTCCGTGCTCGCGTCCAGCTGCACGCAGACCGTGCGCGCTTCCGGATTGTTCCAGTGCGGACCGCCGCCGTCGCCGTTCGTGCCGAACCACGCTAGGTCCGGAATCTTGTCGTCGTCCAGATCCTCACCAAGCTCGAACCTCCGGCGCTGCAGGATCGGATAACGGCGCACGAACGCAATCGTCTTGCGGAAGAACTCGACGAGGTCGTCGTTCTTCACTGCCAGATCCCAGTCGAACCAGCTCATCGCGTTGTCCTGGCAGTACGCGTTGTTGTTGCCACGCTGCGTGCGGGCGAACTCGTCGCCGCCGAGCAGCATCGGCGTGCCCGACGCGAACAGCAGTGCGCACCCGTGGTTCTTTATGAGCTGGCGGCGCAGCGCGAGCACGCCGGCGTCGGTCGTCTCGCCCTCAGCGCCGCAGTTCCAGGAGTTGTTGTCGTTGGATCCGTCGTTGTTGTTCTCGCCGTTTGCCTCGTTGTGCTTGCCGTTGTACGACACGAGGTCGTTCAGCGTGAAGCCGTCGTGGCACGTGACGAAGTTGATGCTGTTGTAAGCCGAACGGCCGTCCTCGCCATAGAGGTCGGCGGAGCCCGTGAGCCGCCAGCCGAGATCGGCGAGCTGCGCGCTGTCGCCTTTGTCGAAGCGGCGGACGGTGTCGCGGAAGCGCCCGTTCCACTCCGACCAGTCCACCGGGAAATTGCCAACCTGATACGTGCCGATGTCCCACGGCTCGGCGATCAGAATCACGCGGTTGAGCACCGGATCCTGCGCGACGGCATCGAAGAACGGGCCCGACGATCGAAACGCGCCGTTCTCATCGCGACCGAGTACCGACGCAAGATCGAATCTGAATCCGTCCACGTGCATGACCTCGACCCAGTAGCGCAGCGAGTCCATGACAAGGCGAATCACCGCGGGGCTGTCGAAGTTGAGGCTGTTGCCGCAGCCGGTAAAGTTCATGTAGTAGCGATGCGACTGATCCGGCGGTCCGGTAAGGCTGTAGTAACTCGGATTGTCGATGCCGCGAAACGCGAGACTCGGGCCGAGCTCGCTGCCTTCACCGGTGTGGTTGTAGACGACGTCGAGGATCACCTTGATGCCGGCCTTGTGCAGCGCGCGCACGAGCGATTTGAACTCCGTCACCTGAGATCCCGGCGCTCCACCGTTCGCATACGACGATTCCGGCGCAAAGAAGCCAATCGAGTTGTAGCCCCAGTAATTCGTGAGCCCGCGCGCGAGCAGAAAGTCGTCGATGTAAAACTCGTGCACCGGCAGAAGCTCGACTGCGTTGATCCCGAGCCGTTGCAGATGCGGAATCTTCTCGATGAATCCGAGATACGTCCCAGGCGATTTCACCTTGGACGACGGGTGCGCGGTGAAGCCTTTGACGTGCACCTCATAAATGAATAGCTGCTCGAGCTTGAGGTCCGGTGATCGATCGCCCTGCCAGTCGAACGCGTTGTCGTCGATCACGATGGCCTTCGGCGACGAGGCGGAAGTGTCGCGCGTGTCCTTTACAAACTCGCTACCGCCCGGATGCGCTTCGTACGCGAGCAGCAAGTTGTCCTTGTTGTGGAACTTGCCGGTCACCGCCTTCGCGTACGGATCGAGCATGAGCTTCGCGTCGTTGAATCGCAGGCCCCACTCCGGCCGGTACTCGCCCTGAACTTTGTAACCGTAGAGCTGGCCGGCTCCGACGCCGTGAACCTCCGCGTGCCAGATGAACTTATCGCGGTTCGGAAGCTGGATGACGTCGGTCGCCTCGTCGTTCGGCTTGTCGAATAACAGCAGGAACACCGCCGATGCGTTGCGCGAGTAGAGCGCGAAGTTGACGCCATCATCATCGACGACCATCGCGCCGAGCGGATACTCGCGGCCCTTAACGACTGTCCTGGTAGTGCGATGAGAAAGAGGCATTTCCTGTCATTACACTGTTTCGTTTTCTTTGCCTGCAAATGTCAGACTTTGGTCCAATGTTCTTTGGCCCATTACCCTGGGTCTACGCGAAATCGATGATTCCGCGGTTCAAAGATCAGCCGTAGCTTTGTACGCCGATCGTCTCGGGTCGAGTATTCCTGGATGGTCGAACGGCAGACCTATCGACCGGAGCAACTTGAAACTACGGTTACCCAATCCGTCGCGCACCTAGGAGCATTGTCGCCGTTGGAGTCCCGTTGCCAAACGGGAATTGATTCCTGTAATCGAAAAGCGCCGCGCGGCGTTCAGCGGCAGATTCTTGGGTCACGCGCGCGTAGTGCTGCCGTTGCAAGCACCTATTGCGCCGGTGGAGTCTCAGACCCTGGCCAACTGCTTGGCACAAGTGCCGGTTACACATTAGTAGTATGGAGAGAAGCTCGTGCCGCTGATGGCTTGCGGCTAAAAGCGTATGGCGAAAAAGAACATGAGACTGCGCCAAGAGCCGTACCCCGACGGCTTGGATCAAAATCAACATTGATGACACGAGACAGCGTTAGAACTTGCGCCGCATTTTTGAGGTCGGTTATTAAACTGTGAAGGAGTTGAATTATGAAAAACTGTATTCTGCACGTCACGATTAGTATCGCCATACTCTCGTTTGCATTCGGACAATCGTCGGCCCAGCAAAACTCGGAAAACAGCAAGAGCGAACAGGAAGTCAGGCAGATAATCGAAAAATTTCGCTCAGCGTTGGTCAAAGGTGACGTCCTCACGCTGCAGCAAATCTGGGCTAACGATTATGTGTTTGTTAATCCGTCTGGTGAAGTCCTGACAAAGGAACAGCGTCTCGCTAACATTAGATTGGGCGCAACTAAACTGGAGGCGATCAATCAGCAGGAGGACACTAAGATACGCGTTTATCAAACAGCGCGGTGAGCACGAGTCGCGAGACCGTCAAGGGGCACTACAGCGGACAACCGAACAGCGGCCAGTACAGGATTACCAGCGTGTGGGTAAAAAGCTCGGAAGGATGGCAGTTGGTCTCCACTCA
>Ga0310917_10001458_pt1 | contig 11261 bp, 16 predicted proteins | sample GREbulkMGLF178_FD_203531 | JGI IMG/M metagenome (GOLD analysis project Ga0310917, IMG submission 203531) | Lab enrichment of tropical soil microbial communities from Luquillo Experimental Forest, Puerto Rico - GRE.bulkMG.LF178 | ecosystem: Environmental > Terrestrial > Soil > Tropical forest >... | reverse complement strand
CCTGATCGAAGAGTGGTCCGGGCTCGTTGCGGTGGATGGTACTCCGGTGGGCGCGGCGAGCGTTTCCGCGGCGGTTAGCGCGAATACAATTAGTTCCGGCAATACCACTCCCTTATTTAATGGGGATCTGATATGGGGAGTGACCACCGAAACCAAGGGAAACCAGAACGCGACTGCAAGTCCGGGTTCCGGATTTGCCCTTGGCACTTCTAGCGTGATCACCGACGTGCAGTATATGAATGCGGAGAACATCGTAGTGCAAAGCACCGCGGCGGCGATAAGCGCCACCTTCACTCCTGACCAGACCGTAACCGATTGGATCACCCAGGTGGGAGCATATAAGACGGTTAGTAGCACCGGAGGCCCCGTTGTAGGCGTCGTGGGGAGCACCTTAGCATTTATGGGAGTCGGATGATATGACCCCCGACCAGTTGGTGCAAGCTTGCGCGATCGATGATCAGCTGTTCTGCTCCACCTTTTTTCCAAAAAGCGCGAGGCAGCAACCTGCTCCATTCCATGGTGATATTTGGAGGCGCTTAAATGACCCCGCGCAGCGGTATCTTAATCTTGTTTGTTTCCGCGATTCCGCAAAAACCACCATTCTTCGGATGTTTACAGGGAAACGGGTTGCGTACAATATCAGCAAAACAATCCTCTATATTGGTGCGAGCGAAGCACATGCGGCTCGCTCAATTCGGTGGATCCGGAACCGGATCGAGCCAAAAATGGGCGCGGATGGGAAGGAGAGACCTGAGTTCTTCGCCAGCACCTTTGGCCTTCGTCCGGGCGCGAAATGGACGGATACAGAGCTTGAGGTGTTTCATGGAATCGATACTACCCCCATCTGGGTACTTGGTGCGGGCATTACTGGGAATGTGCGAGGGATCAATTTTGATGACTATCGCCCTGATCTTATTGTATTGGATGATATTCTCACCGACGAAAATGGAGCTACTCTTGAACAGAGGGAGAAGATCACGGACCTCGTCATGGGGGCACTTAAGGGCTCCCTTGCTCCTGCAACCGAGGCACCGAATGCGAAGCTCGTCATGCTCAACACCCCGCAAGCGGTCGATGATGTTGTGCATATCGCGGAACGCGATCCAGAGTTCACCTCGGTCCGGTATAGCTGCTGGACCCCCGAGACCCTCGGCCTCGATGTCGGGCAGCAGATTTCGAGCTGGGAGTCCCGCCATCCTACCAGTACAAGGAGGGCAGAGAAGAGGGCGGCTATTGCACTTAACCGGCTCTCGATCTTCAGCAAAGAAAAGGAGGTGCGAGTTGTTAGCAAAGAGACCGCTATATTTCGCGAAGAGTGGCTTCGGTTTTACGACGAGCCCCCTGAGCTGGGGACCACCGTCCTTGCGATCGACCCCGCGCCTCCCCCGGTGAAGCGCCTCGAACTTCGCCAGATTATGAAAAAGGACTATCAGGTAATCGGGGCGGTCCGCAAGTTTGGAGGGAATTACTATTTGCTCGACTACGCGGCCCTTCAGGCGGCACCGCCTGAGTGGTTGCTGACCAAGTTCTTCGAGATGAGGTACTCATGGCGACCGTACAAATGTATTGTAGAATCTGTGGCTTATCAGGCGACGTTGAAATGGATAATCGAGCAGGAGATGACCAAGCGGGGTCAATGGACCACCATCGAACCATTCAACGATATCAAGAACAAGTTTGTCCGCATACAAAGTGCCCTTCATGGTCCAGCGAGCAACGGGAGGCTATTCGTCAAGCGATCAATGACTGGCTTTGTCGAACAATGGGCTAAGTATCCGGCGGTTGAATTTGATGATATTTTGGATTTCCTATCCATGGCGATTGTGGGCCTCAGCAACGCCTATATGGAGAATGAGCGAGGCGATACGGTGATTCCATTCAAAGTGAGGAGAACTGCACCATGAGCGCAAGAGAACGAGGAGAGCGGGGCGAGCGAAGCGAGCCGGGCGATTATGATCGGGACGAGCTTCCTCCGATTCGGGATTGGTCCGGTCAGGGAAAAACCGAGCCGGAGGAGAGCTGCAATGCGTACTATCATCGGAAGCAGCAGCCGAACGTAAATCAGGTTTCGGGGGATGTGGACATTCCGCTTCAAGGGCGGGATGATAGCTTCGCTGAGGAGCGCAACTATGGCGAACGTACCCGATCCCACATTAACCAGAAAACCGGAAGAGATCGATATTGAGGATCGGCGGCTAGATCCTCCCGAGCTACTTGCCGGGAGGCTTCTAGATCCTACTCGGATTGATCAGCAGCTCTACACCGGCTTCGCGGGAGGGCATCCGGTTTCGGCGCCGTTCGGATATGAGATGCAGCCGGAGCCGGGCAGCCTGGTTACCCATTCCGGGGCTGCGAATGCACTCGGCATCAACGATATCCAGGGGTCCATCAGCCGGATGAAGTTGAACCTTTTACTCCAACACCTGGGCTTGAGGTAGAGAGATGGTAACCCGAACCTTTGACAAGGTGCAAGAGAACTTCCTGCTCCAGCGTCTTGAGGCGCGGGTTAAGTATTCGATGCAGAAGCGCTCGGATCGAATCAAAGCGTGGGAGATGGCGGAAGACAAAGCTCTCGCCTATCTGCACGAGCAGGATGAGGATAGCATTCGGCGGAGCGCGCGGGAGCAAAAAGGGACCGTGAGCTACACCACCCTCCAGATCCCTTACACGTATGCTACTCTGATGACCGCGCACACGTATATGACTTCGGTGTTTTTCAGCCGCTCCCCTGTGCACCAATTTAGCGGTAGGCATGGGGAGACCGAACAACAGGTGAGTGCTCTAGAAGCGCTGGTCGCTTACCAGGTCGAGACCGGCTACCATCTGGTTCCGTACTATATTTGGCTGTACGATTCCGGCAAATATGGGTGCGGGATTCTGGGTAATTATTGGGCGGAGGAGCAGGTGCAGTATAGCTCCGTTGCCCAGATGGATATCCTGGGTCCTGATGGCCAACCTATTGAGGGGCAAAGCAAGAAGCTCCAGCAAACCTTCCGCGCGGCGGGATATAACGGAACGCGAGTCTATAATGTTTCGCCGTTTGATTTTGGTCACGATCCTCACTATCCATTATACCGTTTCCAAGAGGGAGAATACTGCTACGTCCGCAAGACGATCGGGTGGAATGAAATTAAAAAGAGACAGTTTCAAGGGTATTACAGTAAAGATGGAATTGCTCGTCTCCCAGCACGACCGCCACACACTGCTCAGGTTCAAGAGGGTTCATCGGCTCTACTCCGACCGGATCGGGTGTACCAGCACACTCTTGGTGCCGCTAATGATGATCTTAAGCATCCTACTAGTATCGATATTTTTGAGGTATATGTGGATCTAATCCAGAGTGAGTGGAAACTGGGCAACTCCGACTTCCCAGAAAAATGGGTCTTCACCATCTCAAGCGATTATGGAGTATTGCTTGGGGCAGAACCGCTAGGAAACGCGCATGGCAAATTCCCTTTCAGCGTCATCAGCACCGAGATCGAAGGCTACGGGTTATACAACCGAGGAATTCCTGAGATTATTGATCCTATTCAACGAACGATGGATTGGCTTATTAACTCCCATTTCTACAACGTCCGAGCCAGCCTTAATAATCAGTTTGTCATCGACCCAAGCAAAATTGTCATCGATGACACCGAAGATGGTGGACCTGGTTTCATCTACCGTCTCCGACCCGAGGCTTATGGAAGCGATATTACGAAGTTCTTCTATCAAGTCCCGGTCACAGATATTACACGCGCTAATATGTCTGATCTCGAAACTATGCAGACTATCGGAGAGCGAATTACTGGTATCAATGAGCAGATGTTTGGAGGGATCAGCAAGTCCCGAACTACCGCCACTGAAGTGCGCACCAGCACCGGGTTCGGGGTCAATCGGCTGAAGACGATTACGGAGTACATCTCCGCGATGGGTATTAGTACGCTGGCGCAGCGGATCATTTTGGATTCCCAGCAATTCTACGATCAGGACAAGAAGTTTAAGATCGTAGGCGATCTGGCCCAGATGGCCGGCCCGCAGTTCATGCAGGTGGATTCCGCCATGCTTAGTGGGGATTATGACTTCGTGCCCGTGGATGGCACCTTGCCCATCGATCGGATGGCGATGGCAACACTTTGGCAAAACATCATGGGGCAGATGCGGAATTTTCCCGCCCTGATGATGCAGTTCGATATTGGCAAGGTGTTTACTCATGTGGCGCAGCTGGCGGGGATCCGGAATATCAACCAGTTCAAAATCCAAGTCGTGCCGGATGGGATCTTGCAGGCGCAAGCGCAAGCCGGAAATGTGATCCCGATCGGCGGGCGCGCCGGCGCCCAGAATCCAACTTTTAATTCTAATGTGGCCCAGATGCCAAGTGCGGGAGGTGATCTTGCCGGAGAAAGCGCCGAGTCCGGAGCAAGGGCGGAAGCCCTCGCGGGAACTTAGTCGTGAGCAGAGAGCTGAGTTGCGTACTGCGGATGCTATTCGCGGGATGCTTGCTACTGATGGGTGGAAGGTGTACAAGAGGATATTGGAAACGCATCTTCAGGGAGAACGCAACAAATTTGAAACTCCTGCGGAGCGTGAGCTGGACGGGATCGCACAGATTTTGAGGTCAGAGGGCGTAAAAGGCGCCATTATGGGGTTGCGGTTGGCGCTTAGCATCCCTGAAGGCATTCTGGCAAATGAGCAGATTCTCAGACAAAGTCTTGGGCTTGGGCCGGAGGATGAAGTATGAATTATGGTCCGCCTGTCTGGTTTGATGACACGAATTCCGGTGCCGATCCGGGTGGCGGCTCGGCTTCCGCAGGTGCGGCTCCTACTCCTCCCGATGGGGGTTCAGCCGCAGCCGCCACCCCTCCCGCGCCAGCTCCCGCTTCGGATTCCTTTGAGGGGTTCGAGAATGATGATTTCGATTTAGTTGAGCTTCCGACAGAAGAAGTGACGGACGGCGAGTCCGGTGCTACTTCGCCGAAAGAGCCCCCGAAGGGGACGCAACAAGTTGCGACCGAACCGGCCCCACCAGTTAAGGCGCAACAAGGAGCACAACCTTCGGGGGTCCCAGCGCAGAACGTGCCGGCAGAGCCGGTGCAGCAACCTCCGCGGTCCGCGCTGGATCAGGCAATAGACGGCTTCAAGACCAACCACAAAGATATGTCGGCTTGGGCTAGCCAGAACCTATTCAACCTGAGCAAAGAGGATGCAGACGGCCTCGAGAACGACGCAACTGCTATGATCCCGGTCCTGATGGGCAGGGTATATAGTCAGGCACTTCAAGCAACTACCAATTTGATCAAGAACTTCGTGCCCCAGATGATACAGGAAGGGGTATCGACCGGCACTGCGAGGCAGGCTCGCGCAAGCGAGGCTCTTAATGCCTTCTATGCGGCGCATCCACATCTCAGTTCAGATAAGCATGGAGCCCTGGTCGATAAGTGGGCGCGCGCGTTTCGCGCCGCGAACCCCGGTGCAAGCCGGGCGGAGGCGATCAAGTTTGTGGGGAATGCGGTCAGTTCAGAACTAGGCATCCAGCCTGCTGCGCAGGCTGGGGGGAATGGCGCGGCCCCTCCGCGTCGCCCAGCACCTTTCGCGCCCGCTCGCCCCGGCACGAGGGTCCAGCAAACCAGTCCCACTCATGACCCATATGAGGGGATGGATATGGAGTTTGATCAAGAATAAGGAGCAGCACCCATGACGGGTATTGCAGGCCTCCGCGGCACGGGCGATTGGGGCACCGATGAGCGTCCGAAGAATTTCCGCGAGCGAATTCTCTTCATCAGCCCGAACGGAAATGCGCCGATCTTTGCGCTTACTAGCAAAGCCGGAAAATATTCGGTGAACGATCCGGAATTTGCATGGTGGGCCGAAAGTCAAAACCTTGTGCGCCTCGTGGTGAACGGTGCCCTCGGCACCACCGATACCACGATCACCGTGGCGGGAGTGGATCCCGGCGCAACTACAATGCAAGCGCTTTATGGAGCGGCAACTAACCTGAAGCCGGGGGATGTGCTCCTAGTTGAGCCCACAGCGGACGCCGCCACATATACGAACGAAATGCTTCAGGTGGACACGATCATAAGCGATACGCAGTTCACCGCGCGGCGGGGGGCGGGAGGCAGTACGCCGGCGGCGATTGCTAACTCTGCGGGTCTTACCCTGGTTGGTAGCTCCTTCGCAGAAGGTACCGCGGCCCCCAGAGCGGTGAGCCGCAATCCGATCAAGTTCAAGAACTTTATCCAGATCTTCAAGGACAGCTACGAACTGACCGGCACGGCAAGCGAAACCTTCGCCCGTACCGGCAATGCCTGGAGTAACGATAAGAAGCGCAAGATGTTCGATCATGCGCGGAATATCGAAATGAGCTTCCTGTTCAATGCGGCGGCCAGCGAACTGACTGGCGATAATGGTAAGCCTCTCCGCTTCATGGGTGGGTTCAGGTCCTTCATCCCGGCCACAAATACCACCATCTTCACCACCGGGGGCGGCGCAACCACCGCGCAGAACTTCGCGGATGCGCTGAGTCCGGCGTTCGCGTTCGACCTCGGGGGTGGTGATACCCGGATCGGGTTCTGCGGAAACAAGGCCAGGGTGGAATTGGGCAAGGTGATCCAAGCGGCGACCGGGATCAAGATCGAACTCGGCAACCCGGTCAAGCTGTTCGGGATCGATTTCCAGGAATTCATCCTGCCGATGGGCCGGTTGCTCCTTAAAAGCCATCCCCTGCTGAGCCAGCACCCGCTGTACCAAAGAAGCTTGTTCGTGCTGGACTTTAGTGCGATCAAGTACACCACAATGAAAGGGCGGCCTGATGCCAAAATCAAGGATGATGTGCAACTCCCTGATGAGGATGTGCGCCGCGGGTACATTCAAACCGATTGCAGTCTGCTGGTGGATGGGGGCGGGTTGTCCTGCGCCTATCTGGGCGGCATTACGGCAACCTAAGAGGAGGTAGCATTGCGTGATAATATTGAAGGCGCTCGCCTTCGCAAAGTGGTGCAGGAGGATGGCGAAACTAACCTGATGAGCCTGCAAACGGTGACCGCCACCTTCACCGTAACCCCAAATCACCCTCCAGTGATCAGTCTGGATCCAGGCACTTCGGCTATAAATGTGGTGATGTATACGCCGAGTCCTGCCCAGATTAGTCCGCAATATTGGATCATTAATCGGGCAGCGGCGACCGGCACGCTGGTCGTGAAGCAGGCGGATGGAAGCACGACTGTGTTTACCGTCGCGGTCGGCAAGATCGGCATTGTGATGTGGGATGGAGTGACTTGGCGGGGTAGCTCGCTTCCGTAAGTAATTTGGGGACATTATCGGTGTCATAATGGCCCCATTTAGCAGTACATTGAAGGAGGAATAGATGGGAAGAGATAACCAGCCCCCATTTACCCCTGAGCAAGCGAGGGCGCTAAGCAGGCGCCCGCCGAAGCCAACCGGCTATTCTGCAGGGAGTAGTCGGAGGGGTGAGCCGGGAAATGCGAATAGGGCCGCGAAATTGGTCCGCAGACCTGGCCCTGGAGACCGCAAGGGGCCGAACGAAGGGAGGAATAATTGAGATGGCAAAGAAACCAGCACCGAAAAGCACGAAGAAAAAACTGAATGCCCCGCCGAAGAGACCTGCCGCCGCGGCGGCGCCTGACCCCGCGCTGCTTGCAGCACTTGGTGCAGGCGGTCCCCCTCCAGGGGCGATGGGAGATCCGGGAATGGGTCCGATGGGCCCGATGCCCCCAGGAGGTGCAGGTCCCGGGATGCCGATGCCTATGCCCCCCAAGCGAAGAGGAGCTCCATAATGGCGAAGGGAAACAAGACAACCGGAAGCTACAAGGGCAAAAGCAACAAGCTCGGCTTCGGCGGGCGGGCGAAGCAGATGAGGGATAAGGGGGTGCCTGGTGGAGTGATCGGCGAGATTGCACGTAAGAAAGGTGCTGCGCCGGGGGGTCCGAACTACCATGGCGGGAAGAGAGGGCGCTGATGCCCTGGAACCCAAAAGATGCGACCCGGCATACCAAGAAGGCCAAGTCCGCTAAAGGGAAGCGGCAGTGGTCCGATGTGGCTAATTCGGTCCTGAAGCGGACCGGGGATGAGGGGCGGGCGGTGCGCGAAGCGAATGCGGTGGTGGGACGAAGGAAAAAGAAATGACCCTCGACCAGGCGATTGTGGAAGTGCAGCAAATCATCGGGTGGCGCTCGGACAAAGCAACCGAGATCACCAATGCGATCAAGTATGCACAAACGGAGAGGGAGAAGCCGAACCGGACCTATCCTTGGTTCCTCCGATCCCAAAACGACACCGCAATCGTGACCAGCTTGAATGTGTCAAAATATCCGATTCCCGCCGATTATATCATGGACACCGATGAGGTGCAGGGCAACCTGTTCATCTTGTTGCTTTCTAGCCCAGGGCCGGGTGCTTCGCCCGGCCCGGCGCCTCAGCCTCCCGGTTTTTATGGGTCGAGGACTGTATTCCTAAAAAAGCAGACATTCGAATACGCTCAGGTGAGATATTTTGGAGAATGGCCTTATGTTTATAATAATCCTCCGGGAGCTGTTGTTGATACGGGCAGTAGTATTGGACCTGGTGTGCCGATTGATTATTATCTTGGTGACACTTTTGTTATTCTATATCCACCTCCAGATGGGGTATACAATATCAGTTGGCGCTATTGGGCGCAGGATGTGCCACCTACTCCGGGGCTCGAGAACAAGTGGCTCAAAAACGCCCCCTGGCTCCTTATTGGGGATGCGGCAGCTAAGCTGAGTGCGGATTTGGGCTATCAGCAAGGGTTGCAGACGGCGATGGCGCTAAGCGCCTCCGCGGCAACGAATCTATTTAATGCTACCATAAATCGGGAAGAGGCGGGCCGTAGGCGGCGGATGGGGAGCAGGTTATGACGGTCGAAGTTGCAACCTATATTGCGGACCTGCAGCCGCTTAATCCTCCCAGCACGGACCCCCGGAGCCAGGGAGACGACCACCTCCGCCTGATCAAGCAGGTGCTGCAAAACACAATATCACAAGGATCTCGGCAGTGGCAAATTCCGGGTACGACCGCCGTTACCACAAGCTCGACAGTTACGAAGGCGAATGGCGAGGATGTTTACTATTGCAACACCGCAGCGGGCGCAATTACCCTTACGTTGCCCTCCCTGCTTGCAGTGGATGCGGGATGGAAGATCTACGTGGTGAAGACGAGCATCGACGCCAATCCGGTATTCATAGCGCCGCCTACTGGGACACTAAACTCTGGTGGGCTTGCCGGTTTGGCGAAGGCCCGAAGGGCCATCCCGGGAGTGAGGAGCGAGGTAATTTGGGATGGAGCGAATTGGTTCGTGACCCGAGCCTTGGCCCTCCCGATCGGTAGCACGGTGTTGTATCATTTCGGCACCTTGCCACCTGGCTACGAGTGGCCTAGTGGGCAGACTTTGTCCTCCGCGGCGAATTATCCGGAGTATAATGCGTGGACGGGAGGACTAACTACCCCGGACATGCGGGGCAGAGTTGGGGTGGTAATTGATAATTTGGGGGGTGGTGATGCAGGGCGGTTGGCGTCTACTGGGTCTGGGTTAGCGGGTGTTCGCACTACCGTAGGCGGTGGCGGGGGCGCCTCGGCCAATACGCTAGTTACCGGCAATCTGCCTGCGTATACACCTTCCGGCTCGGTGAGCACTAGCACCAGCATTACGCATAATGCGAATACGAACAATTCGGGGGGTCTGACCCCCGGAACTGGAGCGCCTGTGGTGGCGCCGGCAGGCGCCACGATTACCGCCTCATCCTCCTCAACCTTCACCGGCAATGCGCAGGGGGGCACGAGCACCCCGTTTAACAATTGCCAGCCCGCGCTGATGTGCACCAGGATTTTGGTGGTGGAATGACTTGGCTTCTTGCATATGTTTTTCTTTCCCTGCACGGACCAGGAGGACAAGAGATCGACGTAAACCCGCTGGAGATTACTTCTGTTCGGGAGCCGCAAGAGGGATCAGAAGGGCATTTCCCAAAAGGAACTCGGTGCATATTAAAGATGACCAATGGGAATAGTAACTTTGTGGTAGAATCTTGTCCTGAGGTGCGCAGGCTGGTTGAAGAGAGGCTGAAGTAATTCTTGCGCCGCGGTCCGCAAGATGTATATGGGAGATCGCAAATCAGAGGAGAAATGAGATGTCTGGTACTCCGATTACGATTGTGGGAATGCTGAGCGATGGTGATACCTCAAAACAGGTCACCATTGTTGGGGTGGCTGGGATTCCAGGGCTCGAGGTGGGAGGTGGGCCGATTATGCCTCCTGGGCAGCCCCCCGTGGCTACGCCACCGATCTTTTATCCGCCAACCCCTGCACATCCGATCGTGCTTCCGCCCGATCCGCCGAGTGGCGGCATTCCGGGGGTGCCAACGTTTCCGATCTGGGGTCCTCCAGGGATGGAGCTACCTCCTGGTTCGGGCTACCCGCCTGTTGCAGGGCATCCGCTTCCACCCATCGGTGATGGAAAACCCCCTCAGCCGATTGGTGGGTGGAGTGCTAAGGTGTTCTGGACCGAAAAGACCGGGTGGGGGATCGTGCTGGTTCCAGGCCCCGGCACGGAGGTGCCGACTCCTTCCCGGTAAGTGGAGGTGGAAGCGGAAGCGGAAGCAGTAAGGGAGGTTTTTATGAAGGTCGCGATCTCTTCTGGTCATGCTATGCAGGTTCAAGGTGCGGTCGGGTTCATCAATGAGGTCGATGAAGCACGTCGGGTGGTGGATGAGGTCGCTTTGCGCCTCAAGGATGGTGGGGTGGCCGCCACCACATTCCACGACGACGTGTCTAATGATCAGAGTGAAAACCTGAACCGCATCGTAGATTGGCACAATAGCCAGGTAAGAGATCGCGATGTTTCGGTGCATTTTAACGCTTCTGAAGGGGAGCAGAGTGGACCGATAGGAACCGAGACTCTTTACGTTACGCAAGGGGCGCTCGCGGAGGAGATGAGTGAGGCTATTGCCTCCGCGGGCGAGCTTAAGGATCGAGGTCCAAAATATCGGGACGATCTCTTTTTCCTAAATGGAACCTCACAACCGGCAATTCTGATCGAGGTTTGCTTTGTGAATAGTGAGGCGGATGTGGAGGCCTACGAGCGGAATTTCGGCCCGATTTGCCAAGCGATCGCGGATGTATTCATCCAGAAGGAAGAGGTGGCGTGATGGAAATAACTATTAAGGAAGGTAATACCCATTCGGAGGGCTTCCTGCTCCCCGATCGGATGGTTGGGCTTTCCGCCCCGATGGCTTGGAATCATGCGAATT
>Ga0310917_10001453_pt1 | contig 11280 bp, 8 predicted proteins | sample GREbulkMGLF178_FD_203531 | JGI IMG/M metagenome (GOLD analysis project Ga0310917, IMG submission 203531) | Lab enrichment of tropical soil microbial communities from Luquillo Experimental Forest, Puerto Rico - GRE.bulkMG.LF178 | ecosystem: Environmental > Terrestrial > Soil > Tropical forest >... | reverse complement strand
GCAAGAAGGTTGTACGATCCGGAGCCTGAAGCGCGGGCGCTCGCCTCTCGCCTTGAGGCGGTGTCAGTGGCCGGCGCTCTGGCCGCCGTCGACGTGAAGGATTTCGCCCGTCACAAAGCCGGCTTCTTCCAGGTAGAGGATCGCGTCGACGATATCGGCGATCTCGCCCATGCGACCGACCGGGTGCAGGGTGGCGAGCTGCGCATGAGTCTCGACCGGATGCATTGGCGTCTTGATGACGCCGAGCGCGACCGCGTTCACCCGGATACCGCTTCTTGCATACTCGATCGCGAGCGATTTGGCCGCGGCAGCGAGGCCGCCCTTCGTCAGCGATGCCAGCACAGAGGGTACGCCCGCCATCGCGTGGTCGACTAGGCTCGTGGTGATGTGCACGACATGGCCGCTGCCTTGCTTCTCCATTTCGGCGATGGCGAGCTGCGTGACGTGAAAGAAGCCGGTGAGGTTGACGCCGAGGATCGCCGCGTAGTCGGCCGCGGTGTACTGGGTGAACGGCTTGGCGATGAAGATACCGGCGTTATTGACAAGCGTGTCGATGCGCCCGAACCGGGCCACTCCTTCGGATATCGCACGCTCGGCGGTGTTCCGATCGGCGATGTCGCCGGGCACCGCGAGGACTTGATCATCGTTCGACGGCTTGATCGAGCGCGAGGTCGCAACTACCCGATAGCTGCGATCGCGGTACGCCTTGACGAGGGCCGCGCCAATGCCTTGCGACGCGCCAGTAATGACAGCAACCTTTTGTTCGACGCCCATGATAAACCTCCATTGTGCTTCTCAGGGGTTGGGTGGAGCGCGGGCCGATCGGGCTTTGGCACCGGTCGGTTTGAAGTTGGGCAGGATCGACACGGGAGGAATATTCGCCATCCGGCAGACCCTCTTCCGCTGCACGATTGAATGCGGGATCAAGCCTCGACATCCATAAGGCTGTACAGGTCATTGGCGAGGCGTCGGTACTGCTCCTCCTCTGCATTGCAGTTGTCAGAGCGCGATCCCGTATCCAGTCGCGTTGCAGAAGAGGTCTGCCGATTAGCTAGTATTGGCTCCCTCGCGACAGAGTATAATTTGAAACCAATCGGTACCGCACGGCCTCAACAGCTCTTCGTTCCACCCCCCTTCAGAAGCGCAATGGGGCGCGCGCTCCTCCCATTGCGGTGGAGTTGCCGGGCTGGACGGTCGGGGTTGGCGGAATTTTAGCCCCGGGGGACGTTTCACGGGCGCAAAAGTGGGATCAGAGATCGAGATCGCTCAGGCTTGGATGGTCCGCCGGTCGCGGGCCGCTGCGATCCCAGTGGAATTTGCGCTCAGCCTCCTTGATCGGCAGATCGTTGATGCTGGCGTGGCGGCGCCTGTTCAGTCCGTGCTCGTCGTATTCCCAGTTCTCGTTGCCATAGGCGCGGAACCAATTGCCGGAGTCGTCCTGGTATTCGTAGGCGAACCGCACCGCGATGCGATTTTCGGTGAACGCCCACAATTCCTTGATCAAGCGATAATCGAGCTCGCGCTGCCACTTCGGGTCAGAAACGCGGTGATATTTTCTCGGCCCTCGAAGATTTCAGCCCGGCTGCGCCATTTACTGTCGATCGTATAGCCGAGCGCCACACGGTGCGGGTCGCACGTGTTCCAGGCGTCTTCTGCACCCCGGACCTTTTGGATCGCGGTCTCGCGCGTGAACGGGCCAAGCGGGGCCGAGATTCCGGCATATTCAAGTCTCTTGTTGAATGAGTGACCAGCGGCGCCGGGTAGGCCTCTTAGCGGGTTAGGTTCCGGCGGCAGTCCGGATCGACACTTTGCTACCCTCGCCAAGATCGATCGGCGGGTCGAGCACGACCTGGTCGCCGGCTTCGACCCCATCATCGACCTCGACCTCGGTACCGAGATCACGCGTCTCGTTGACCTTGCGCAGATGGGTTACGCCGTTTTCGACAACCAAGACATGAAGGCCGTCATCGTCGAACACGATCGCCGAGGCCGGGACGATCAGCGACGGAGCAACACGCGGGACCTTCAGCTCGACGGTGCAGTAGATGCCAGGCCGCAATGTCCCATCGGGGTTGCGGATGTCGATCTCGGTCAAGAGGGTGCGGGTCGCCGGGTCCAGTGCGTCGGCGGTGCGCGTCACCTTGCCGGCAAAGGTCCGGCCGGGCAGCTCAGGCACGCGCACGACGGCGTCGATGCGAGACTTGACACCAATCGCCGCGTCCTGCGGGACAAAGAGTTGGATGCGCATCACGTCGCTTTGCGTCACCGTGAACATGAACGTGCCGCTCGTCGCATCCGCCTGGACGAGGCTGCCGACATCGATATTGCGAGCGGTCACGACGCCGTCGAACGGTGCGAGGACCTGCTGATACGCCTTCTGCTGCCGGAGCACCTTGAGCTGCCCCTGTTGCGATTTGATCGCGTCCCCGTCCGCCTGTGTCGCCTGTTGCAGCGCGGCATAGTTGAGGCGATCGGTATCCCCTTGCTCCTCTGTCACCCAGCCTTGTCGAACCAATACGGAATCGCGGCCCCACGTGAGGCGCGCAAGCTCCCGCTTCGCCTCGGTCTGGCGATGCGATGCTTTGGCCTGCGCTAGAGATGCCTTGACCTGGGAGATCTGGTGGTCGAGCTCGGGCGCGGTGATGACGGCAAGCGGATCGCCCGCCTTGACACGCGAGCCGATGTCGACGTCGCGCTCGGCGATATAGCCGCTGGCGCGCGCATACATGTTGGCACTGGCAAACGGGCTGGTCGTTGCCGGCAGGCTGACGCTCCACACCGGAGGGCTCGCGCGTGCGGTGGCGACATGCACTGCAGGCGCAAAATCGTGCCATTGCTTGGCGATCGTCTGGATGTCACGATACTCACGGTAATGCCGCCAGACGCCACCAGCGATTGTCGCGAGCAGCAGCACCAATAGGCCAGCCGACATCAGCCCGCCCCGGAAGCGGCCGCGACGCACGGGGACGGGACGCGACCCTCGGTCAAGCACCCGATCGTCTAGATCGGTCATCACAATTCCTCGGCAAAGACGCCTTGCGCCGGCTTTCCGTCATTGCGCCGGCGCATCCGGGCGAACAGGTAAGGAACCCCAATCAGCGTCGTCGGCGTCGCGAACAGAAGACCGCCGATCACGGCGCGCGCCAGCGCAGCGTTCTGTTCCTCACCGGGGCCACCGATCGCCATCGGGAGCATGCCGACGATCATCGCCGCAGCCGTCATCAGCACCGGCCGGATTCGGGTATGCCCGGCTGAGATCGCGGCCTCGAAAGCGCTCATGCCGGCCAGTTGCTGCTCGCGGGCGAACGTCACTAGCAGGATGGAATTCGCCGAGGCGACCCCGACCGCCATGATCGCGCCCATCAGCGACGGCAAGCTCAAGGTCGTGCCGGTGACGTAGAGCATCGTCACGATGCCGCAGAAAGTGATCGGCAGGGCCAGGATCACGACGATCGGGTCGCCGAAATTCTGGTAGTTCACGACCATTAGCAGGTAGACAAAGACCGCTGCGAAGGCGAGGCCGATCGCCATGTCGCGGAAAGCATTGTTCATGCTGTCGATCTGCCCGGTCACCTGGATCGTATTACCGGGCGAGAGCTGGGGCCGTAACTCGGCGACAATCTTGTCGATCTCGCCGGCGATACTGCCGAGATCGCGGCCCTGGGCATTGGCGTAGACCTCGTAGACCGGCTGGATATTCGCCTGGTTGGCGTTGGTCGGCACCGTCGTGCGGGTCAACGTCGCGACATTGCGGAGCAGCCCCGGCACCGGCTGGCCATGCGGCGAAAGGGCGGCGGTGACCGGGGTGTCGGCGAGCGCGTTCAGCGAGCCCACCTGCGGCTCGGGGGTTTGCGCCACCAAGTAATACGGAATCCCCGATTTCAGGTCGGTCCAGAAGTTCGGCTCCACCTCTTCCGAGGAGCTAAGGCTGATGTTGAGGTTGGTAGCGATCTCGTTGGCGTTGAGCCCCAGTTCGACGGCCCTCGCGCGATCAATCTCCGCGAAGAACTCCGGCCCATCTACTTCCTGCTGCAGATGCGCATCGGCGATGCCCGGGATCGCCGCGATGCGGCGTCGCAGCTCCTGCGCGATCTTCAGATTGCCGGCGCGATTGTAGCCGACGGTGCGCACGTCAATCTGCGCCGGAATCCCGAAATTAAGGATCTGCGTCACGATATCGGCAGCCTGGAAGTAGAAGGTGTCCTCGGGAAACGCGGCAGGCAGCACCTGACGCAGCCGACGTATGTAATCGCCGGTCGGCGCATGGCCCTCCTTCAGCGCTACCAGGATCTGACCATCATTGACACCGATTGTCGTGCCGTCGCTGAACGCGAGATTATAGAGCCGAAACGGCAGGCCGATATTGTCGACGATCAGCGACCGGTCCGATTCGGGGATGATCTCGCGGATCTTGTTTTCGACCGCCTGGAAGATCTGTTCGGTCCTCTCGATGCGCGTGCCCGCTGGAGCGCGGACATGGAGTTCGATTTGTCCGCCATCGATCAGCGGGAAAAAGTCGCGGCCAACGAACACGAACATCACCACGCCGAGGGCGAGGACGGGCATCCCAGCGGCTGGCAGGATCACCTGGTTCGTCAACACGCGGCGGAGGAGCGCGGCATAGGCCTCCCGCATCCGCTCGAACTCGTGCTCGAAGCGGCGGTGAAAGCGCGCGAACCAGCCGGACTGCGCGCCTTCGTGATGCGCGCCCTTGAGCAGCATGCCGATCGCGATCGGCGTCAAGGTGCGCGAGAACCCGTAGGAAGCCAGCATCGCGAAGACAACGGCTAGGCCGAGCGGAGTGAACAGATATTTCGCAGGACCTTCGAGGAAGATGACAGAGGTGAAGACACAGCTGATCGCGAGGGTCGACACCAAGGTCGGCACGGCGATGCCCGCAGCGCCGTACAACGTCGCCTGTGGTAGCGGCAGGCCATCCTCGGTGAGCAAGCGATGGGTGTTCTCGATCGTCACTGTCGAGTCGTCGACGAGGATGCCGACTGCCAGTGCGAGCCCGCCCAATGTCATCGTGTTGAGCGTGTCGCCGAGCAGATAGAGCGCGACCAGCGACGAAAGGATCGCGAGCGGGATCGAGATCATCACCACGAGGGTCGAGCGCCACGAGCCGAGAAACAACAGGATCATCAGAGCGGTGAGCCCGGCTGCAATCGCGCCCTCGCGGACGACCGCCTCGACCGCGGCGCTGACGAACACCGACTGATCGAACAATTCCCTAATCTGCATGCCCGGCGGGGCTGTGGCGCGGGTTACCTCGAGCGCCGCCTTGACCCCGTTCACGACGTCCAATGTCGAGGCATTGCCGTTCTTGATGACGCTGAGCAGCACGCCGCGCTTTCCGTCGGCGCGCACGATGTTTTGCTGCACCGCCGAGCCGTCGCGGACATTGCCGATATCTTTGACAAAGATCGTGGCGCCGTTGGCCACCTTGACCGGAATATTGTTGAGGTCATCGATCGTCGCCGGGGTCGCATTGGTGCGCACCGTGTATTGCTTATCGGCGATCTTGGCGGTGCCGGAGGGCAGTGTCAGGTTCTGAGCGTTGATCGCATTGACGACGTCGATCGGCGTCAGGCCTCGGGCCAAAAGCTTCGCCGGGTCGAGATCAACCATGATCTGGCGATATTTGCCGCCGGCCGGGGTCGGAAAGGTGACGCCGTGGACCGGCGCCAGCTGTTGGCGGAGTTTGTAATACCCGTAATCGTAGAGCTGCTGCTCATTCAGCGTATCCGAACTCAGACTGATTTGCAGCACCGGCACGCTCGAGGCGTTGTATTGCACGACGATCGGCGCCTGGATGCCGGCCGGGAGCAACACGCGGATAAAGTTTGTCGCCGCGACGATCTCGGAGATCGCGAGATCGAGGTTGACGTCGGGCTGGAAGAAAATCTTCTGCACCGAGATGCCATTCAGCGTTTGCGCCTCGATGTCCTTGATGTCGTTGACGCTGGTGCTGATCGCGTACTCGCTGTAGGTAGTGACGCGCTGCTCCATCTCGGTCGTGCTGAGCCCGGTGTACTGCCAGATCACGGTGACGACCGGAATATCGATTACCGGGAAGATGTCCGCAGGCATTACCCGGATCGCAGTGACCCCGAGAAAACAGACCAGAAGCGCCAACACGTAAAAAGTGTATGGCCAGCGCAATGCAAAGCGGACGATTCCCATGTCGATTGCTGGCGTTCAGATCCCGCGATGGAACCGGTCGGTGGAACGAGTACCGATCAGGTCGAGTGGAGCCGATCAGCCTTGAAGTATGTTCCGCAGGTACAGGAGGAATAGTCGCCAATCGGCAGACACTCTTCCGGAAAACGAACGAGTAAGTCTTAGGCCGCCCGACCACATGCATCGCTTCAGATGTGTCCGGAGATTCAGTCATCATGGGTGCTAGAGCCGGGATGCAATTTCATGCGGGCGAGCGCGCCGCTCAGGCCCGTGCCGGAGCGGCACCGCGCACCGCGGCAATCCGTGCCTGGATGCCAGACCAGCACCGCCAGTTCTTTGCAGCGCTGCTCTTTGTGATCGTGGCGACCATCGATAAAGACGGCTGGCCAATTGCGACGATCCTGGCAGGTCCGCCGGGGTTCATCGCGAGCCCAGATGCGCGGACCCTACGCATCGCCGCCTTGCCAGACCGCGATGATCCGGCGGCATCTTGGCTGAACCCTGGAGCGCCGATCGCGCTGTTGGGCATTGACTTCGCCACGCGCCGGCGCAACCGGGCAAACGGCGTGATCGTCGATACGCAATGCGGTCTTGTTGTCGCGGTGCGCGAAAGTTTCGGCAATTGCCCGCAGTACATTCATATCCGCGACATCAACACGAACCGCGCAGTCCCACAAGCGCCCGAACTGATGGACCGGCTCGACCCATCAGGGCGCGACGCAATCGCCGCGGCCGACACGCTGTTTGTCGCCACCTCGGGAGGCGCCGAAGGCGTCGACATCTCCCATCGCGGCGGCAAACCCGGCTTCATCCGCGTCGACCAGGACACGCTCACGATCCCGGACTTTGCTGGCAACCGCTACTTCAACACGCTTGGCAACATGTTGCTCGATCCGCGTGCGGCGTTGCTCTTCCCCGACTTTTCCCGCGGAAACCTGCTTCAGGTGCAAGGACGCACCGAAATCGACTGGGAGGTACCGGAGAATGAGCGCTTAGCTGGCGCAGAGCGACTATGGCGGTTGAACGTCACCCGAGTCTGGCGTCGCCGCGTGACATTACCGTTGCGTGGGTCGCTGCAGATGCTGTCACCGAGCGTTGCGCGAACCGGAAGTTGGTAGCTTTTTTTCACGGCGGCCGCCTACGACGCTTCATTGCTTCTGTGCCTCTGTAAACCGTGTTGCGCGCCGCTCGAGGGGATGTGCTCTTGCATCGCCCGATTGAATGCCTATCGTTCGGTGTTGTGGGATGCGGAGTAATCAATGGACCGCATCGACGCTATGAAGGTCTTCGTCGCGGCGCTCGACGAAGGCAGCCTCGCCGCTGCCGGCCGCAAGCTCGGACGCTCGCCTGCCGCGGTGAGCCGCGCCGTGGCCTTTCTCGAGGGCCATGTCGGCGTACCGCTGCTCCACCGCACGACACGTTTGATCAAGCTTAGCGAAGCCGGCGAGCGCTATGCTGCTGCCTGCAGGCGCATGCTGACCGATCTCGAGGAGGCCGATATTTTGGCGGCAGGCGAGAGATCGGCCCCGCGCGGCACTCTTACCGTCACGGCGCCAGTCACCAGCGGCGAGGAGGTGTTGCGCCCGATCCTGGATGCCTTTCTCGACGCCTATCCGACGGTATCGGCGAAGCTCTATCTGCTCGACCGGCCCGTGAACCTGATCGATGAAGGCATCGATCTTGCGCTGCGTATTGCGCATTTGCCTGACTCATCGATGGTGGCCGTGCGGGTCGGCGAAGTCCGGCGGATCGTCGTCGCTGCGCCTTCTTATCTCGCCAAGCATCCGCGCATCGACGAACCCGGCGATCTCGCGAAGCAGCGGATCATCGCCATGAACAATTCGGGCGTGGGCTCATGGAGCTTTCCACCCGCTGATGGGTCGACGATCCCACGTACCGTGCAGTTCACGCCGCGTCTGCTCGTCAACAGCGTCCGCGCGGCAGTCGCTTCGGCTGTCGACGGGCATGGCGTGACGCGGCCGCTCTCCTATCAGGTCGCCGAGTATGTACGGGATGGCCGGCTGCAGATCGTACTGCGGTCGGACGAGTACGCCCCGCTACCGGTCCATATTGTTGCGCCGGAGGGCCGGCTTTCGGTTCCGAAGGTCCGTGCCTTCGTGGACTTCGCCGTGCCGCGTTTGCGGGCGCAGTTCGCGCACCTTACCGCGGATGCCGGGCCCAACCCTTGTTCGTTCGAATCCCGGAGGAGCCGCGCCGATAGCGAGTAGTTTATGCTGTTGAGAAGCGGTTGTGATGGGCGGACTCCCAGCGAGTCTGTTTTCCGTCGTCATCTACCTTGAGCGGATCTCCCGGATTTGAGATGAAGACGGCAAGCAGCTTTGCCGGTTCCTTTGTGCTGTTGTTTTCCACAAGTAGGTGGTGGGTGCTCGGCTCCTCGAACCAACTCTCGCCTTCGCGACAGGTGCGGGTTGGCTCGTCATTAAGCTTGATGCGGATAGCGCCGGCGAGCATGTAAGCCCAAACGAACGCCGCGCCATGCCGATGTGGCGCAGAACGCGCACTTGGTGGAAATTCGATGATCACCGACGTGAACGTCTTACTCGATGTTTGGAAGCGCCCGTTGAAAGAGCGGCGACCACAGTGGTTTGACGGTTGCAGTTTGCGTTATGGTTGCAGTTGCCATTCTAGTTCTCCTTCACCTCACAAGTACCGAGAGGCTGGCTTGTAGTTATGCTCCGTCAGTACGGAAGCGCATGCTCTCCATCCGGCAGACACTCTTCCGCGACGCGAACGAATGGTTTCTGCGGACCAAACGTTAGAGTGAAGGAGGACCGGCGAGGCTGCGGGTCTGTCACTCACGCATTGCTCGCGCTACTGCCTCCGCCAAACTGAAAGGGATCTACGCGAATGTCCTATCAGCAGGGGGCAGTAACACGCTCAGCAGTCGAAAGCATCGCCACCTTTGCCGCGGCGGCGCGGCCGGAGGACCTGACGCCCAATATCCGGAAGCTGTTCAAACGCAATATTCTGGACAGCCTCGGCTGCGCGATCGCGGCGCTGCCAGGTCCGCCCTTCCAAGCGCTGCGCGAACAGTTCGAGGAATATCGCGCCGCTGGCCGCTGCACATTGATCGGCGGCGGCAAGACCTCGGTGGATCAGGCAGCACTCTTCAATTCCGGCCTCGTGCGCTATGTCGATCTTCTCGACAGCTACATGTCGCCCGGCGGCCTCTGCCATCCGAGCGACAATTTCGGGACCGTCCTCGCCGCGGCGGAGCATGCGGGGGCGTCCGGCGAGGAATTCATGCTGGCGCTCGCCGTCGCGTACGAAATCCAATGCCGGTTCACCGCGGTTGTCCCGGTGATGGCGGAGGGCTTTAACCACGCCACGCAACTCGCGATTTCCGCGGCCGCGAGCGCTGGGAAGCTCTTCGGGCTTTCCGCCACCGAAATCGCGAACGCGATCGCTATCGCCACGGTCGACAATGTCACTCTCGCCTGCGTGCACGCCGAACCGGTGTCTCAGTGGAAGGGCTTCTCACCGGGGATGACGGGGATGCGCGCTGTCTACGCTGCATCCTTGGCCAAGCGCGGCTTTACGGGTCCAACCGGTCTGTTCGAGGGCCCAAACGGGCTGGAGCGTATGTTTGCCCAGCCGATCCTGGTGGATTGGGAAGACCCCTCACTCACCATCGTCACACAGACGGTCATGAAGAAATACTGCTCGCTTATTCATGGGCAGCCCGTGCTGGAAGCGGTGCTGGATATAAAGCGTCGCAACAATCTCGAGGCAGAGGACATCGAGCACGTCCGCTGCGACATCTTCCAGACGGGCTTCGACATCGCTGGCGGTGGCAGTTTTGGTTCGAAGGACCATCCGCAGACCAAAGAGCAGGGAGACTACAATCTAAAATATCTCATCGCAGCGGCATTGCTCGACGATCAGGTCGGGCCCGCCCAACTGGAAGCGGCGCGCATTCGGGCGCCGGATGCGCAGGCGCTGCTCACGCGGGTCGAAGTCCATCCCGACGAGCAATTCACGGCTCGGTATCCCCAAGAGCTCGGTACCCGCATCGCAATTCGCATCAAAGACCAGCGGGTCTTCGTGAAGGAGCAGCGCGGCTACGAGGGAGGACTAGCCAATCCCATGTCGTGGGACCGGACTTTGGAGAAGTTCCACTGGTTGAGCGAAGCCTCCGCGGATCAAGACCTCCGAAGCAGGCTCATCCGGGCTGTGCAGGAGCTTGATACTACGCCGCTCTCGGATCTGATGGACCTGCTCGCCCAGGTTCGACCCACCGCGGTCTTCGCGACCAGTCACCCCGGCATTCGGTGAACCTTACGGGTCACTGCGAGCGCAGCGAGCGTTCAGCGAGTAGAGGGTCACGCCCCCCGCACCGGGCGATAACAAGTCTCGCTTCGATGGTTTTGTCAAACCGGCCTCGTCGGTGAGCACCGCTCGTTTGCGAGCGGAGATGGGACCCAATAGAGCGCCGCCTGTATCGATGCGCGTGGTCGACCGGCGTCATCCAAGCGACGACGCCAGTGCCAACTAGGATTTGCAGACCGACTAATCTGCCACAGTGGTTCAAGCCGCTACCGCTGGGAAAAGGCGCGGCCTCGGCAGAACGGCACACTACTTTTCTCGCCAGAGTTTTGAAGGGCGGACCATGCCGCCGCTCAGCGACGAGCTCGCGTATAATTTCGGCCTATTCCTATTCCGTACCGGCCTCATGTCAGCAAAGAGCCCGGCATCACTTCATTTAAAGCACGGCCGCCTGCCGAGGCGAGCCTCGACGAATAAAGCAACTGCATTGATTGAGGTTACTGGAGCCGACGTCGCGCTCTCCCTGCTCCCCTGACTCGAGCGAAACAGGTCTGAGGTCCGCTCGGGGTCAGTCGCGTCGATTCTGCGGCGCCTACTATGGTCCGGTTTACCTCCGATCGCCGACCGATGCGCAGATATTGTCGGGTGACAGCTCAGGTAGAGTCGAGGATGGGCGCGGTAGCTTGCGGCCGATGGCCAACGCCCCGTTTCCCATCCCACCGGGTCACCGGAGGCGGTCACCCGCCCCCGGTTCCCACAGAACGTGGCGTGCGGATTTCCCGCACCAACGCTCTTCGGAAGTTGGTTCAC
>Ga0310917_10001441_pt1 | contig 11326 bp, 10 predicted proteins | sample GREbulkMGLF178_FD_203531 | JGI IMG/M metagenome (GOLD analysis project Ga0310917, IMG submission 203531) | Lab enrichment of tropical soil microbial communities from Luquillo Experimental Forest, Puerto Rico - GRE.bulkMG.LF178 | ecosystem: Environmental > Terrestrial > Soil > Tropical forest >... | reverse complement strand
CGCGCCGCCGGCCACGGCCGCAGCCTCCAGTTGCTCGCGCCAGTCCGGCGCGAAATACGACGGCGGGTACACGAGACTCGTCGACGACGTCGACACGACGTTGATGCCCGCGCCCAAGAGCCGCAAATAATCCGGCACGGCAGCACCGTCACGTTCGGGACCGCTGGCGGCATACACCACCGCGTCGGGCGCCAGGGCGATCAGCGCATCGGCATCGTTGGTGGCCGCCACGCCAAGCGGCTCACCGCCGGCCAACTCGCCCGCGTCCCTGCCGACCTTCTCGGGCGAATGAACCCATACCCCAACGAGTTCCATATCCGGTCGGCGGCTAATGGCATCGATCGCGACCGCCCCGACTCCCCCGGTCGACCACACGACAACACGCATAAGCACCCTCCTTAATCGCGGGCCCGGGCGGCCGCGGCAGCGGCACGTTCGAGGTATGGCCACGCCACATCGGGTGGCACGCCACCACACAACGGGTGCAGCGGAAGGAGGCGCCCGCCGCGCACATACTCGGCCGCCTCGTCGGGTGTGAAAATGCGGTACGGGCCGTCCTCGGCGCGAAGCGCGGCCACGCTGTCGGCCCGCGTGATGCTGGCCACCGAATCGTCGTGCGGCCGGTACGACGCTGCCATGATCGCGTCGTGCAACAGGTACGGCCCCAGCGCATCCCACGCCGCATCAACATCGTCGGCAACGAAAACCGCTGTGGGAGCCCCCCGTACGGGGAACTGGATGATCCCGGGCTCATGCCCGTGGGCGCGGCATTGTTCTTCGTAGAACCCCTTCAGGCCCGGCGAGTCGGTCTGCGAGATGAACCCAAGGCCAAAGGCGCCGGCACGTCGTGCGGCGGCCTTACTACCGCCGGCAATCAGCACCATCGGTCCGGTCGGAGATCCGCACGGCGGTGTAACGCGGATCGTGCGGCCCCGGTATTCGACCGACTCGCCACGCACCAGCGGGCCGAGCACGGCCAGGATCTCGTCTGCCACCCGGCCCCGCGTGGCCATGTCGATGCCGAACTGCTCGTATTCCGAACTTCGATGGCCGACGCCAAACGCGTAGGAGACCCGTCCCCTGCTGATCAAATCGAGGACACTCATCTCCTCGGCGAGGCGAACGGGATCCCATAACGGAAGTGAGACCGCGGCAAGCAGGATCGCCAGACTGCGCGTCCTGGCCGCGATCGCCGAGGCCAACATCAGCGGTGCGGGCAGATGACCGTCGTCCGTGCCGTGATGCTCAGAAAGGACAGCAAGCACCGCGCCTCGCGTCTCCGCCCACGCGCACATGTCGATGGCCGCGGCGTAGAGATCGGCGGCCGGCCCGGCCCAATTGGGTGCCCGCATGTCGAACCGGATCGTAAACATATCGAAAAACCCTAACCTAAGATTTGTTCTATCGAGCACGCTGCACTGCCGCTATGGTTTTCACCAAAGGAGGAAGACGATGGCAGAAGGTGCTTACCGTGTGGTGGTCTGGGCGACGGGTGGCATCGGATCGATCGCCATCCGGGCCATCCAGCGGCGCCCCAATCTGGATCTGGTCGGCGTGTGGGTGCATTCGCCCGAGAAGGCCGGCAAGGACGCCGGCGAACTCGCCAACGGCGAGCCGATCGGCCTGGCCGCCACCAATGACGCAGACGCGTTGATCACCCTGAAGCCCGACTGCGTCATCTACGCGGCCAGCGGACCGGAACGCGATGCGCTGGCCATCCCCGATTACGTCAGGCTGCTCGAAGCCGGCATCAACGTCGTCACGACCAGCACCACGCGGTTGGTCAACCCGCACGCCTACCAACCCGCGGAGTGGCGCGACCAACTCGTCGCCGCGGCCAAGCAGGGCCAGGCGTCGCTGTACGCGTCGGGGATCGAGCCGGGCTTCGCCGCCGACTACCTCCCCCTGGTGCTGTCCACGCAGTCGTCATCCATCGAGAAGATTCACGCGTTCGAGATCGGCCTGTACGACGATTACGGGGTTGCCGACATCATGATCAACGGGTTGGGCTTCGGTCAGCCGCTCGACTACCAGCCCTGGATCAGCTTTCCCGGCGCGATCGCCGGCGAATGGCAGGGGCAGATCCAGTTGATCGCCGACGGTCTCGGGGTCGAAATCCAGGAAGTCTGCGAGAGTTTCGATCGCGCGGCCACAAACCGCACGCTGGAGGTCGCGATGGGTACCGTCGAGGCCGGGACGTGCGGCGCGCTGCGAATGCGGGCGATCGGGGTGGTCGACGGCCGCGAAGCCATAGTCATCGAGCACGTCACCCGGCTCGCACACGACGTCGCCCCCGACTGGCCGACCGGGATCGGCGATCTGTCCTACCGCGTCGTGATCATTGGCGACCCGGACATCGACTGCACGATGGCGGCGACGCTGAAGGATCCCCGCAAGGCCGGGGTCGCGGGAATGACTTCCGGGGCGGGTGCAATGGTCGCCACCGCGATGCGCGTCGTCAACGCCGTGCCGTATGTCGTTGCCGCAGAGCCCGGGCTGCTCAGCTCCGTGGACCTGCCGTTGACGATTCCAAAGCACGCGTTTGCCACCTAATCTGCCGGAGTGACTTTTAACCCGCTCGAGGAACTCGCCCTGCGGCAACTGCGGCTCCGCACCAGCATGAAATGGCGTGCGCACCCGGCCGATGTGTTGCCGCTGTGGGTCGCGGAGATGGACGTCAACCTGGCGCCGACGGTGGCCGACGCGCTCCGCCGGGCTATCGACAACGGTGACACCGGATATCCTTGCGGCACCGATCTTGCGGAGGCGGTCTGTGAATTCGCTTCTCGGCGTTGGCAATGGCACGACCTGGAGGTCAGCCGCACCGCGATAGTTCCCGACGTGATGCTCGGTATCGTCGAGATGCTACGGCTGGTCACCGACCGCGGTGACGCCGTCATCGTCAACCCACCCGTATACGCCCCGTTCTACGCGTTCGTGTCGCACGACGGCCGCCGGGTCATCCAAGCGCCGCTCGATGGCGATGGCCGAATTGACTTGGACGCCTTGGAGGAAGCGTTCGCGCGTGCCACCGCTTCGGGCGGGAGGGTCGCGTACCTGTTGTGCAATCCGCACAACCCGACGGGGTCGGTGCCCACGGTCGACGAACTGTGCGGGGTAGCCGGGCTTGCCCGCCGGTTCCGCGTCCGGGTGGTGTCGGACGAGATTCACGCGCCGGTCATCCTGTCCGGGTCGCGCTTCACCCCGTACCTGACCGTCCCCGGTGCGGAGGACGCGCTGGCCGTGATCTCCGCCTCGAAGGCGTGGAGCCTTTCCGGGCTAAAGGCGGCCTTGGCCATCGCGGGTCCGGAGGCGGCCGCGGACCTTCGCCGGATGCCGGAAGAGGTCAGCCACGGTCCGAGCCACCTGGGCGTCATCGGGCACGCCGAAGCGTTTCGGACCGGCGGCGACTGGCTCGACGCGCTGCTGGACGGCCTGGATGCGAACCGGACACTGCTGGGCGATCTGATCGCCGAGCACCTACCCGGAGTGAAATATCAACGGCCGCAGGGCACTTACCTGGCGTGGCTCGATTGTCGGGAACTCGGCTTTGAAGACACGGGGGCCGAAGAAGCCGCCGAGGGACTCGCGGTGGTGGCCGATCTGTCCGGGCCGGCTCGCTGGTTTCTTGACCACGCCCGCGTCGCGCTCAGCTCCGGCCACGTCTTTGGAACCGGCGGAGCCGGGCATGTGCGGTTGAACTTCGCCACCTCGCAAGCCATTCTCACCGAGGCCATATCGCGAATGGGCCGGGCGCTCGAAAAGGGTCGGTAGCGGAAAAGCCGGTGCGCGACCGAACAATGCGGTGAGTTTCGTTTGCGATAGCGCCGGTGCTATCGCAAATGGAGATCGCCTTATGGCCAGCTCACGGTGCTCGCGTGGCTAATTTGATTACTGATACCGGGATCGCCGTGTTGGGGATACCGCCGCATTGGCCGGGCCCTTGAAAAGGCTCGGTAGGGGAAATTCACTCAGGCGGAAAATTCCTCACCACCGCGGTCCAGGTTGCGGAATCCCTCGGCGGGTTTCTTGATGCCCAGCGTAAACGGCAGCGAGCTCAGCTCGAATTTCAGCGACGCCCCAAACCGGCCGAAGAAGCCGCGCTTAGGCAGCGCGGGTGGCACTTCCGACGTGGCGAGGTCGATGTAGTGCGTCGACGTTTCCCCGATGCCCTCGAAGTGGTGGATCAGCGGCTTGCAGAGCCCGCGCGTCGACTCGTCGAGGCACGCCGCGACCGGATCGGTCATCAGCACGTACTCAACCACTGGCACCTTGTTTTTCAACATTCGGTGGACCAGGATGACGTCGACCCCGGCGAGTTCGGCGCGGCGCTTCACCCTTTGCTCCGCCACCTCGCCCTGGTGCACGACGAACTTGAGCGACAGCTTGTCCAGCTGTTCACAGCTCGCGCATTCGCACGCAATGTCCCTTTTGCACCGCTCGCGTTGCGCCTGGAACGACTGGCGCATCCGTGACAGCCGGTCGCACACCAACACTTTGGCGTTGCCCTCCGGCTCCCAGAAGAACGCGGCGTCACCCTCCAGCTTCGCCAGCTTCAGACCTTTGCCAGCGTCGATGACCGCCTCCAGCAATCCGGCCACCGTCTGCTGCGCGTGGGCCAGGTGCCTGCGGTTCCAATGCATGTAATCCGTGTATCCGCCGATGTCGGCAATGAGCAGAACCGCGCGCCGGATGGCCATGATTTCGGCAGTTTAATGGTTGCCGGCCACTGCCTCAACGAATTTCCTACTAGACGAATTCGCCCAAGGGAGAGAGGCTTGCAGGGGTCCCACCCGTCGGAGGAGCCGAATATGGATGTGCTGCGAACCCCGGACTCCCGATTCGAAAACCTGGAGGGCTATCCGTTCGTAGCGAACTACCTCGACGTGGCGGCAAGCGACACCAAGCCGCTGCGGATGCACTTCCTCGACGAGGGTCCGGTCGATGGCCCACCGATCGTGTTGCTGCACGGCGAACCCACGTGGAGCTACCTGTACCGCACGATGATCCCGCCGCTAGCCGACGGGGGGTGCCGTGTGCTTGCGCCCGACCTGATCGGCTTCGGCCGCTCCGACAAGCCCAGCCGGATTCAGGATTACACCTATCTGCGGCACGTCGAGTGGGTGACGTCCTGGTTTGAGCAACTCAAGCTGAAGGATGTCACCCTGTTCGTGCAGGACTGGGGGTCGCTCATCGGTCTGCGCATCGCCGCCGAGCAGGAAAACCGGATCGCGCGGCTGGTGGTGGCGAACGGTTTCCTTCCCACCGCAGAGCGACGCACGCCTCCCGCCTTCGAGGTGTGGCGCGCCTTTGCCCGCTACTCCCCCGTGCTGCCCGCCGGTCACCTGGTCGGCTTCGGCACGGTCCGCAGGGTGCCGCCCAAGGTGCGGGCCGGCTACAACGCGCCCTTTCCGGACAAGTCGTACCAGGCCGGGGCCCGCGCGTTCCCGCAGTTGGTGCCCACGTCCCCCGACGATCCGGCGGTTCCGGCCAACCGAGCCGCCTGGAAAGCACTGGGCCAATGGGAGAAACCCTGCCTCGCCATCTTCGGGTATCGCGACCGGATTCTCGGAAAGGCCGACCGTCCCCTGATCAAGCACATCCCCGGCGCGGCCGGTCAGCCGCACGCCCGCATCAACGCCGCCCACTTCATCCAGGAAGACGCCGGACCCGAACTGGCCGAAAGAGTTCTGTCCTGGCAGCAGGCCCTGCGCTGACCGCGGGTCACCGGGTATTGACCAGCCGCGCGACGCCGCGCATCACCGCCCTGCTGGCGGCGTGCCGGACCTGATCGAGCGCCGAGCCGGCCTCCGACGGCGGCGCCGCTCCCAGGCGCGGAAACAGCGCGAGCGCGTTGGTGCGCTCGATCGCCGCGCGGGCATCGGAGTCGAGCCCGGAGTAGGTCTCCAGGCCGGCGGCGAACAGCTTGCCCGCCGCGACGGGCGCGAAGGGCCAGTCGGAGCCGAAGGTGACGTGCCCGGGCTTGGCGAAGGCGAGCAGGCTCGGCAGCGCCGCGGCGGTCGACGACAACGCGGTGTCGAAGTAGAAGCCCGCGAAGTCATCCAGGCTGTCCGTCAGGCTGCGCCCGGTGTCGCTCATGATGCCGATCGCCATTCGGTGCGACGCGTAGGGCACGAATCCGCCCGCGTGACTGAGGATGAATTTAATGTTCGGGTACTTGCTGCGAATCTCGTTGCGGACAATCAGATACGCCGCCCGCGTGGTGTCGAGCAGGAAGTCGGCCGCGAACGGTAGGACCCCGTCCACCGCGGGGCCGGGCAGTTCGGCGGGATGGATGAACACCACCGCCGAACGCGCGTCGAGGGCCGCGAACAGATCGTCCTGACCGTCCTGGCCCAGGTAGACGCCCGCCGCGTTCGCCAGCAGGAGGACGCCGTCGGCGTGCAGTTCGTCGAGAGATCGCACCACCTCGTCGACGGATTCCTTGACGTGCGGCATCGGGATGGTCGCGAAGAAGCCGAACCGATCCGGGGCAGTGACGACGGTGGCGAGGTATTCGTTGAGATCGCGCGCCAGGGCGGCGGCGTCGGCCGGATTCGGCAGGAACGTGGTGCCGGGTGTGGACACCGAAAGTATCGCGGTAGCGACGCTCAGTTCGCCCATGGTCCGCAGCGACGCCTCCGGACTCCACTCCGGCAATTCGCGACCGCCAGCCTTGTCGATGTTGGCCTTTCGCAACAAGTCTCGGTAGAACGACGGGATGGCGTGGTGGTGGGTGTCGATCCGCTGCATCAGTGCTCCTCCGGCGATCAGTCCGGGATACCGGCGCCGGCAAGAGCCGGAACCACGTCCTCATGGTGTATCAGCGACGCGGCGCCGGTCTTGAACTGGGCGAGCTTTTCGACGATCGTCTGGCCTTCTGGAGTGTGGCCCCAGATGCTGATGCCCTGGTGGGTCGTGGGTTCCCAGGTGGTTTCGTCGACCACGATCGGATTCCAGCCGACTTCCCATTCGAACCCCGAGGGCGTGACGGCATAGAAGGACAGCTCCTTGTCGTTGGTGTGCTGGCCAACGCCGAGCGCCATCCGGAAGCCGAGTTGCTTGACGCGCTGATAGGCGGCCGCCATGTCGTCCAGCTCGCCGACCTGGATGTTGAGGTGCTGCACCCGAGTGCGGATCGGGTTCAACCTCAACCGGTTGACCGCGGCGATGGCCACGGTGTGGTGGCGCTCGTTGACCCGCAGGAAGCGGATCTTGAACTTGAGGCCGCTGATCGTCTCGTCGATGTAGTCGGTCAGTCGCGCGTCGAGCACGGCGTTGTAGTAGCCACGCACCTGGTGGGGCTTCGCGGTGGTGACGGCCACGTGGCCCATACCCGCTGCGCCCGTGACGAATCCGCCGCCCGTCGCCATGTGCAGCGGCGCCGCGCCGGTCCGCGCCCGCGTGAAGACCTCCTGGGCCAGCCCGTTGGGTCCGGGGAATCGGACCAGCCGTTCCACGCCGCGCAGGGCCGCCTCCTCGTCGGTGCCTTCGGTGACGGGCACACCGTGACACTTGACCCGCGCGACGACGGTGTCGAACGTCTCGTGGTCGTCCAGTTGCCAGCCGAGTGCGGTGACGTCCTCGGCGGGGCCGCGTTGCAGCAGGAACCGGCACTCGTTGTCGTCGAGGCGAAACCGCATGGAGTCCGGCGCCCCTTCGTCGAGGTGCATGCCGATGGCGTCGCGGCCGAATCGCCGCCAGTCGCTGAACTTTTGGGTCTCGATCACGACGTAGCCCAGATGGACCTTGCCGAACACCGACGGGGTCATAGCTCGCTCCCTCTGTGCGCGAGCACCGAGTCGGCGCTCAGGAAATCAACGACTAACCGATTGAACAACTCCGCGCGTTCCCACTGCATCCAATGCCCGGTGTGCGAGGTCATCACCAACTCCGCATTCGGCAGCATGTTGAGCAGCATCGGGCCGCCGGTGGGCCGGTTGACCTTGTCGTCGCGGCCCCACAGCACAAGCGTCGGGGTCGTGAGGCCCTTCAGCCGGCTGTCCCGGGTGAGATCCATCCGCCGCAGGGTACGCAGCGCCGTCGGCCCGGAGGGGCGCCGCAGCGGCGGGTCCGCAATCACCTCGGGGTCGATGGATGCCCGGTAGCGCAGGTCGATCAGGTCCTCGGGTACCGATGCGCCGTCGTACACCAGGTGGGTGCGGATAAACGTGGCGAGCTTGTCGCGGCTCGGGCCGTCGCCGCCGTAGTAGGACAGCAGGCTCTTCAACCCGGCCGTGGGAAGGCCCCTGGTGGTGCCGATCCCGCCCGGACCCATCAACACCAGCTTGCCGACGCGGTGCGGGGTGTCCAAAGCCAGGCGCAGTGCGGCCGAGCCGCCGTACGAGTTGCCGATGAGATGGGCGGTGTCGATGCCGAGTTCGTCGACGAGACCGCGGATCATGTCGGCGAGGTAGCCGAAGGGATCGTCATGGTCGACGCCCTTGGCCGACCTCCCGTAGCCGGGCATGTCTGGCACGATGACGCGGAAATGTGCTGCGAGAGCGTCGATGTTGCGCGAGTAGTTCGACACCCCCGACGCACCGGGTCCGCCGCCGTGCAGCATGACAACGGTCGGTCCGGTGCCGGCTTCGGAGACGAAGATCGGCTTGCCGGCCACAGTCACGGTGCGTTCGCTCAGGTTGGTGGTGATCATGCGGTGACTCCGATGCGGATCGGGGCCGACAGCTCGGTGAGGCCCGTCGGCGGCGGTGGCAGGGGACGTCCCGCGTCGGCGGCGGCGTAAATGAATCCGTCCGGGCGCACGACGACCGCGGCGGCCTTCCTGCTTCGAAGCCATCGGGTCAGCGTTCCGTCGTCGTCACGGATCGCACCCGCCCCGGCTCCACCCCTGACGGCCAGCGAGCCGGCTCCCAGCTGTTCCCACCGCTCGGCGCCAACTGGCGCCGCACCGATATGCAGTACGGTCCAACGCGCGCCGAGGGCGTCGTCGAGACGCAGTTTCTCTCCGGCGGCGTCGGTGACCCGTGGCTGCGGCAGCTGCCAGCCCACCGCCTCATGCCGCTCGCCCGCGAAAAACCCATCGGGGTAATGCGCGGCGGGGATCCAGATCAGCTTCTGCGCTGCCCCGAGGACGCCAGGCAGCCGAGTCAGGTTGCGCAGCACGTGATTCCGCAGGAACGCCAACGCCTTTCGGCGTTCGGTGATGACTCGCCCGTTGCGTACCGCGCGCCGGGTGACCTTGGTGACGTGTGGCTTGCGTTCGGTCTGGTAGGAGTCGAGCAGTGAATCGGGCGCCTGCCCGCGCAGCACGGCGGCTAGCTTCCAGCACAGGTTGGCCGCGTCGCGCACGCCGGCCGACATCCCCTGGCCGATCCAGGGCGGCATGGCGTGCGCCGCGTCGCCGGCCAGGAAGACCCGGCCGACGCGCCACCGGTCGGCGACGCGCACGTGGTGGCTGTAGATGACCGCCCGCAGGATCTTCACGTGGTCTTGGGTGATGCCTTGGTCGTTCAGAACCTCCCACACGGCCTCATCGGTGACGAGCTTCTTCTCGTCCTCGCCGGCGCGTGCGGGGTACTCCCAGCGGTGGTGCCCCAACGGCGTCGGGCAGTCCACGGTCGGACGCGCGGGGTTGCAGTGGAACCGCAGCCGGTCGTGGCCGTCCCACTCGCGGATCACCTTGGTGTCGATGACCACCCAGCGTTCGGTGTAGGTGCGCCCGGCGTATCCGACCCCGAGCAGGCCGCGGGTCGGCGAGGATCCGCCGTCGGCGGCGATCACATACGAGGCGCGCACCCGCTTGAAGGTGTCGGTGCGCAGGTCGGCCAGCATGAGTTCGACCGACGAGTCGCCGTTGCTTGCGCGCAGGCATTCGTGTTCGAGCAGCACGTCGACGTTGGGGAACCGGGCGACGCCCTCGCGGAGTACGTGGTCGACCGCGGGTTGGTACAGGAACTGCTGTGGCGGATGCCCGCAACCGCGGGGCGTCATGGTGGTTTCGACGAACGGCACACCGTCGGCGTCGACCCAGGCCAACGGCCGGTTGGGCAGCATGTCCTGCTGAAGCCGGTCGGCCAGGCCGATGGACTGCCAGATGCGCATGACCTCCTCATCGGTGGAGATGGCCCGCGCCCGTCCGTACACGTCGGGGTCGCGCTCGATAACGAGAACGTTAAGGCCCAGGCCGCCAAGCAGATTGGCGGCCGTGGCGCCCGTCGGCCCGTAACCGATCACCGCCACGTCGTAGATCGAATCCTCGGTCATTGCAGTCTCTCATTCGTGTCGGACTTGATTCTGTAGTGATCGCTACGGTAATGTAATGATCACTACAGAGTCAAGACCCAATCGCAAGGAGTCGCAGTGGCCAAGAGTGACAAGGCGCCGGCGAGACGCCGTCGCGTTGACGGCGAAGCATCCCGGGCCCGCATCCTGGATGCGGCCACCGAGATCGCCAGCGAGCGCGGCTACGAGGGCACCAGCATCGCCCTGGTCAGCGCCAAGTGCGGCCTGCCCGCCAGTTCCATCTACTGGCACTTCAAGGACAAGGACGACCTGATCGCCGCGGTCATCGAACGCAGCTTCGCCCACTGGCTTTCGGCATGGCAGATGCCCGCCGAGGGCACCGGGCGCGAGCGCTCGGTCGCACTCCTCATGCAGATCGCCAAGGCGCTGCTGGACTCCCCCGATTTCCTCCGGCTCGGCCTGATGCTCGCGCTGGAGCGACGGCCCGTCGAACCGCGGGCGCGGACCATGTTTCTTGCCGTCCGCGACCAGGCAATCGAGACGATCATCCCTGCGATCCTCGACATCGCGCCCGGCCTGACGGACGCTCAGGCCCGCCAGTTGGCCACCTACGCGATCGCCGGCGCCGACGGCCTATTCGTTGCCAAGGAGGTCGGCGGCGACTCCGTCGACCTGCCGGCATTGTTCGAGCTGCACGCGAACGCCCTCTACGACAGCGCGCTGCGCATGATCGAACAGGACACGAAATGACCTCCGCGCAGCGATGGCCGGTGGCCATCATCGGGTCCGGCAACATCGGCACCGACCTGATGCTGAAGATCGTCGACAGCGGCGGTCCCCTCACGGTGGCCGCCATGGTTGGCATCGACCCCGATTCGCATGGGCTGGCCCGCGCGCGGCAAGTCGGCGTGCCCGCGACCGCGGACGGAGTCGAAGGCTTGCTGGCCATGCCCGATTTCGCCGACATCCGGCTGGTCTTCGACGCCACCTCGGCCACCGCCCACCGCGACAACTGGGCGGCGTTGCGCGACACCGGAATACGCATGCTCGACCTCACGCCCGCCTCGATCGGCCCGTTCTGCGTGCCGGTGGTCAACCTCGACGACCACCTCGACGCGCC
>Ga0310917_10001437_pt1 | contig 11342 bp, 13 predicted proteins | sample GREbulkMGLF178_FD_203531 | JGI IMG/M metagenome (GOLD analysis project Ga0310917, IMG submission 203531) | Lab enrichment of tropical soil microbial communities from Luquillo Experimental Forest, Puerto Rico - GRE.bulkMG.LF178 | ecosystem: Environmental > Terrestrial > Soil > Tropical forest >... | reverse complement strand
TGGCTTGACCGGAAGCGCATTGATCTTGTTCAGCGCTTCCTCGAGCGTGCCGATAGCGTTCGGGTTCGCCGGCTTGTCGAATCCGACATGGCTGTCGCTGATTTGCAGGAAGGTCAACCCACTCGGTTCGGCGGCCCTTGCCTCGCCGATAATGCCCATCGAGCTCGGGACCCCGCCGGCGACGGTCCACAGGACGCCGGTACCGGCCCAGGTCATGCATTCGAGAACTTTGCGCCGGCTGACGCCGCGCTCGTTGCCGTGATCAGAAGTCATCGCCAATCTCCCTTGAAGCCAGAATCGCTTGCAAGGATCAGATCGGGGATCAGTAAGATTTATTCCTTGTTTTCCCGAAGGCCTTTTTTCGAACCTGCAATGACCAGCTCACTTGGCCTTTCAAATCCCTTACTCTCGAGCTTGCGGCGGACTCCATGATCACAACTCGGTGATGCTGGTGGATAGGCCGTGTCGAGGAAGACAATCGCAAGATCGCGCTTCGGGTGCGGAGACTATTGACACCGATGTGGGCGATACGTCTCACGGACCCACACGGAAGCTTGCATTGAGCGAGCCCCCTTCGAATGCAAGCGCGGAAATAAATGCTGCGTGGTGCGATCTAGTCTGTGGAGCCAAAACCAGCCTCAACAGACGGAGCATGACGATGCTTATCAAGATCACGCTGATTTTTGCACTCGCAATCGCGGTCACCTCCGCTGCGCCGGCATCGATTGAAAGATCCTTTGCGCAGTCAAACCCCACACTTGATTGCTCGCATGCCTATTGGGGGACCAGTCCTTGTTAGGGTCAGCGTGAGGAAAGAGCTGATTATTCAGGTGCCTGAGCAGCGCTGCTGCGTCAGATGATGGCCGGCCAAGGAGGCGGCCATCATCTTTGTCTACCCAGGACACAGCGCGCGATCGAGTACGAAGTCAAATCGTTCAGTGCAATGTCGAACCAGTCGGGAATAAACACCACTCCTGCCCCAATCTGATTTGCAAAGGAAGTTTGCTTTTCAACACCAGGAGAAAGTGACTATGCAAACCAAAATCATGCTGACTTTGACGGTCGTTGTCATCGCATGGGCGTCTGCTGCCCTTGCTGGAGGCAACGGTATCCGCGACAACCGCTACACATCCACTGCTCAGTACTGCATGCCGCAGGTTGACGACGGCGCGGATGCGTTCAGGGTCTACTGCTAAAGCGCGCAGTGGCTATGAGGAAGCGCTGAAACGTAGCGACAGACTTGCACTCGTGTCCGAGCGATTGCGGCCTGGTACGGCGGGCGCGCCGCATCCTCACCTAGCGGCAAGTGGCACCTAGGTCGAATCGCGCTACATGGCGGCGAGGCAATCCTCGCCGCCATGGACTTGTGATCGCTCCGACGAACAGTCGCGATGGTTCATTGACGCGCTTTAAATTACTCCTGCTGGCCATGTTGGACCATACAGTCCCGATATGCATAACCCCACTCGTCGGCCAAACCGCTGCACTCGTGAAGGGCCTTCGCGCGTCCCGCGCTGATTGGATAGCCGGGGGGCCCGGCGGCAGCCGCGCCGGCGAAGGGGATCGCAGCCATCCAGAGGGCTGCGACTGTTGCCAGTCCGAACGTCGTCGCGGCGTTGGCGGAAAACTTCGCTTTCGAGGTCAACATTGGCGTATCTCCTGTGATGACGTGAGCATGTTGCTCACCGCACAAGAGAGCGGCTCTCATTGATTTTTATTCATCGAAGTCACGAATACGTGTTGAACAGTGACGGCGCGTTGTCAGGAATAAACAACTACCGGATTCAATCCTCCTGGATGAAAGCGCCCTAAAGCCAGGGAGAATGAAAATGCCGAGCAAGACCAAGACAGCTCTGGCCGCTCTATTCATCCTTGGGCCCGTCTCAGTGGTTCTTTTGGCGGGTCCCAATAACCGGATCGATGATCATGGTTCAGCGCGCGCGGTTTCGGTGCCCGTGTCCACCGGTCGCGCCGGGGTCGTCAATCATGCCGCGAAGCTCCTCGCTGGCGAGGAGAAGCCTTGGCAAAACGAGAAATGTTATTGGTGGGGGCAATGCGCCATCATCAACGATGAAAATACCCGGTTCTACGATTGAAGCTGGGTCCTCGACTGCCCATTCTGGGGAATTAAACGAGGGCTTTCTCCGGTCGCTGGCTGGATCGCCACCTCCGCGTATCGGGTGCCGGTGACTGTCTTTGGCTTATTCGAGCTGCTGCCGACCTGGCCCAAGAACCGGTATTCTCCGAGCAACTTTTCTTCATTCACAGCGTGATCGGCATCGCACGGCTCTGTCTGGTGGCCGCGCAGATCGGCGCGGCGCTCTACCACCATTTCGTGCGAAGGGATCACGTCCTGCTGCGCATGCTTACAAGCCTGAAGACCGAAGGCGATAGGCCGATGCCGGCTCAACAATCTGCGAAGGTTCGACGCGCATTCGTGAGCGTCGCGCATGTCGTTTAGCAGGCGGCCATGGCGTTCAGATCACGACCGGCGATCCAGCGGATTGATCTCGGTCCAGGGGATCGCCTGTTCGACGCGGGTGAAGTAATCGTCCAGCAATTTCTCGGCTTGCGCGCGGGTGACGTTCGCAGCTTCGCAATTGACCGACGCCATGGCAGCCTCCGCGGCCATCAACGCGCGCACGGTAGTGGCGGCGTATTCGTATTCGGTGATGGTCATGGCTGGCTCCATCGTTTCCAATTCGCGAAACGCGTTACTCCTCTGTGCAAGTGATAACGTAAGCCACGTCTTGCACTCTCTCGGAAAGTAGATTGGGCAAAGGGAGTCTTATTCCCAGATATCTGACACGAGATGCGTGTCAGCGGATCGAGCGGGCGGGAATAGACATTGTTTCTTCCCGATCTAGTGTCAGAAGGCAACGGACGACTGCAGACGCCGGCCGATCGGCCTCTGCGCTCATGCACGAATCGAGGACGATGGTGCAAACAGGGAGACGTATCATGAAGGCGCTGATCGCTGCTCTCGCGTTGGTCACGCTGATTGCCAGCCCGACCTTCGCTCGGCCCGCCGCGCGGGCTTCCCCGCAAGCCGAGTTCGTTTTCCCGACTGATCAACAACTTTGTCAGTCCGGACGAACCGACTTCTGTCACTGGCGGGGATACCCTCTTTGGCAGTGGTACAGCGGCGCCTAAACGACCGTATGTGATCGACCGGTCAGACCACGATCTGAATCTAGGTCGGCACGACTGGCGCTTTTGTCTTGCGCAGTGCCTCCATCCCCTGCTGATCTAATTCAAATGCGCGTCGACAAGGGTAATTCCCGGATCGCGCCATATGAAGGCTGTGTGTGCCGAAAACTGAGATCCAGCCGGCTCTCTCTCGGTTAAAAGACAGCGCGAAATAGGCTCCGCTCATTCCCGCGACAGCGCCTGTGAGGACGTTGGCGTCGCAGGCGCGATGCTCGTTATCGCGCCCTCTCCGGCGAACGGGCTTGCGCGGTTAGGCGAAATATTATACTTTACGATCGTAAAGTTAAAGAAGTCTGCCGATGACTCTTGCGGGAAAGCAGTCCGGCGTTTCTCACGAGCACATGCTGAATGCAAAGAATTGGCACCCTGGTCCAGTCTCGCTCCGAAGGGCGACACAAGGGGCGGAAATGATCGAAGAGCGCGACATTTTCGTTGCTATGCGCGACGGCACACGGCTGGCGCTGGATGTGTACAGGCCGGACAAGTCCGGGCGTTATCCGGTTCTCTACGCGGCCGCACTTCACAACAAGGATATGCAGGGACCGGACGTTGCTGACGTGCTACCGCCCCAACCGGCTCACGCGCCGCTATGGTTCGGTCCCATCGAGGCCGGCAACACCAGACTGTTTGTCGCAAACGGATATGCCCACGTGATTGCTCAGCCGCGCGGATCGGGGAAATCAGAAGGCCATTACGGCCACGAGGATACCGATCACTACGACACCATCGAGTGGATCACCCACCAGCCGTGGTGCGACGGAAACGTTGGGATGGTCGGCATCTCAGGTTATGCGGGCGAGCAATGGCGCGCCGCCGAACAGGGCCATCCGGCGCTCAAGGCGATCTTCCCCTATGACGCCTGCAGCGCCTATGGAGGCATGTTCGGCTTCCGGGACTTTTACCCGGGCGGCGTCTTGCACACGTTTCCCTATCTTCTCGACGTCTTCAGCACCGTTCACGAGGCCCGCGGAGTGCCCGAACCGCTACTCCCGGAGCAGGAAGAGCTTTGGAAAGCGGCCATGGCCAATCCTGACTTCAAGATGTACCAAAACCTCTTCAACATCTTGACGCAGAAAGGGCAGAGAACATTCATCATGTTTCTCTCCATGATCGCACCGTGGGAATCGGAAGATGCGATCGAAAGAGCGGAGGCTCGATTTCGGAAAATCAAAATACCTTTTTACACGGGATCCGGCGCATACGCGTACACCTACAAGCTGCATTGGTTAGGCGCCCAGAACTATTTTCGGAACATCGACGCTCCCAAGAAGCTGCTGTTTGCAGGGCCTGCGCACCTAGAAAGGCCGTTTCACCAATTACATGACGAAATCATCCGCTGGTACGATCACTGGCTGAAGGGCATCGACAACGGTGTTATGCACGAGGAGCCGGTGCGGTACTGGCTCATGGGAGCCAACGAATGGCGGACCGCCGCCGATTGGCCGTTGCCCGAGACGAAGTGGGTGAGATTTTATCTCTGCGATTGGGGTCGGCTGTCGGAGGACGAGCCTGTCGCGGCAGGATTGGGCGGTGCAGCCGCTCTAGAGCCCGACGTTTTCACCCAGATGCCGCTCAAGAAGACAACCAAGGTGGAACGTCTTCGCTACATGACCCATCCGCTTCCGCGTGACCTGCAGGTCGTGGGGCCAATCTCCCTGACGATCTATGCTGCAATCGACAAGGAGGACACGAACTGGATCGTGATCCTGAAGGACATCGGACCCGATGTGTCTGTACAAACGGCACGGGAGGGCGAACGGTCACCTCCGGCCGACCTGCACGAACGCGAACTTACACGCGGGTGGCTCAAGGCTTCCTACCGCGCTGTCGATGAAAACCGATCGACACCCGGCGCGCCTTTTCACAAATTGACGCAATCGTCAATCCAGCCCGTGAAACCGGGCGAAGTCGACGAATATAAAATCCAAATCTTGGCGACCGCCAACTTGTTCAAGGCTGGGCATCGAATCTGCCTCGATATTACGAGCATGGACGTCCCGACAGGGACGGGGGCAATGACCAATGTGGAGTACATTCCGTACCATATTTGCCGCAGCGAGACGGTAACCCACCAGATCTATCACGACGCGCAACGGCCATCGCACCTCTTGCTACCCGTTATTTCCAATCGCCAGCCATCCGCTTCCTAGGAGTGCTTCATGAAGACAATTCGCTTTGAACGCCAAGGGTCGATCGGCCGCATCGTTCTTGCCAATCCGCCGTACAACCGACTTGATCTGCAATTCTCGCATTGTCTGCGAGACGCGGTCCACGAAGCAAGTAGCAGCGATATACGGGCGTTGGTGGTTTCATCGGAAGGGGAGGACTTCAGCTTTGGCGGCGAAGTGCGCGAGTGGCCAGGCAAGCACATCGATTGGTTCCGCACCTTCGTTGCTGAGGTGAACGCTTCCTACCGCGCTCTTGAGATTTTGCCCGTGCCGACGGTCGCGGCTGTAAGGGGCGTCGCCTTCGGAGGGGGGTTCGAACTCGCTCTGAGCTGCGATTTTCTGGTCGCGGCCAACAACGCTGTGTTCCGGTGCGTCGAAATCACGACTGGATTTGTCCCGATCGCCGGTGCGCTGCAACGCTTGGCAGAACGCGTCGGGCGTTCACGGGCGTCCCGCTTCGCGATGCTCGGCGAGCCGATATCTGGCGCCCTCGCGGGCAACCTCGGTATTGCGACCCATGTGGTGCCCAGTTCGATGGTTGAAAGCACAGCGGCCGAACTTGCGGCGACTCTCGCAAACGGTCCGACGAAAGCCTATGCGGCGGTGCGCACTTTGTTGAAGGCATGGTCCGCGGGCGGGGTTCCAGCAGCCGACGCTGTCATGCTGGATATTACTATGCCGCTTCACGCCACCGAGGATGTCACGCGCGGCTTCATAAACACCGCCAAGGCATTCGACAAGAACATCGAGCCCCCTCCGATGATTTTCCACGGGCGCTGAGTTCCAATCGTGATCTCTTACCGACAATGCGCAACGGCAGCATCGGATACGTTCCCTGTCACGTCTGGATCAGCAAGACGGCTACCCACAAAATCGATCGGGATTGCGATCGCCCGTTTCCTCTTCGCTGCGTCATTTCCGAATGGGAGGCGCCATCCCGCCGCTCGATCACATGACGAATTCTAGAAGCGGACCGACGACACCATCAGGATGAAATTCATGCCGCTCCCAGCCCGGATTCCATCGCACTTGTGGCGAATGCTCGCGACTTTGATAGGGGGCGCGTTTCTTTTGTCGGATTTGGCACCGATACCAACGAAGGCCGCCAATCACCCTGACGTCGCCGACTTGGGTGCAACAGCGTGCCAGGCAGTGATCGAGATTTTTCGAAATCGGGACCCAACCGCGATTGATCGCTTCTTTTCGGAGCCGTTCGTGCAACACGATCCAAATATTGCCGACGGACTATCCGGCCTGAAGGCGTTCGCGGCCGAGGTCGCCAGTTCCCCGACCGCCAACGTTACGATCTATCGCACCCTCGTGGATGGCGACATCGTCATGCTTCATTCGAAGTACGAAGGCGTGCCTGGCTTCGCGGGGCCGGTCATCGCCTTTGACCTGTTTCGCTTCAAGGGCGGCAAAATGGTCGAACATTGGGGCGGACAAGACGCCAAGGTTGGCCCCAATCCGTCCGGCCATACGCAGGTCGATGGTCCCACGGCTGTCGTTGATCGCGATCGGACAGAAACAAATCGAACTCTCGTTCGCGCCTTCAAGCAAACTGTGACCGTCGAGTTGCGTTTTGATCGTGTCGATGAATTCATCGACGGTGATCATTACATCCAACATGCCTCCAAAGTTGGTGATAGGGTCGCGCGCATGAAATCGCGGGTTTCGGAGGTGGCGAAGCCCGGTGTCGCGCCGGTTCTCATGCCGCGCCGCTATGTGGCAGAAGGCAATTTCGTGCTCGCTCTGGTCGAAGCGCGTACCGAGCCGCCCACCGCGAACTATGATCTTTTCCGAGTGCAGAATGGAAAGATTGCGGAGCATTGGGACGTGCTCTCGCCCATTCCGCCGCGTAATCAATGGAAGAACGCTAACGGACCCTTCTGAGGGCTCATCCCCCGAATGCGGCGCATTCGCATAGAGAGGAGCATGGGCCCGAAACGAGCACTTTCTAAGGCCGGCGGGCTCCTCTAGCACATCGGTTGGACTCCAACAGCAAGGCGGATAATGAACGAGCGTAGCCCCCACGGCGCCGCCAAGTCCGTTCGTCGCGGCCAGCGGCAGCGCAAAATGCGCGCGCAGCAGCAGCGTGCTCTCGCCACGCGCGCGACCATTCTGAACGCGGCGATCGCGGAATTCGCGGAGCGAGGTTTTGACGGCGCAAGCATCAGGCGCATTGCCGATCGAACAGGCCTGCAACATCCCCTGATTACTTATCACTATCGGAGCAAGGACATTCTCTGGCGTGCCGCGGCCGAACATGCGTTCACCCGCATCCGTGAGGAATGGGACCTCCGTGTTCCGGAGCAAGCGCCGGTGTCAACGCTCGAGCGCTTGCGTGAGGAATATCGCGCCGTGTTCCAATACACCGCCGCCTTTCCCGAGTTCCATCGTTTCATGAGGCAAGAGGCGTTGTCCCGTAATCCGCGGCTGCGCTGGGTCGCGAAGACCGTCATAAGGCCGCTTATCGACCGCTTGCTTCCCCAAATCACCGCGGCCCAAAACGAGAACGTGCTTCCGAAGGTCGAACCCATCCTTTTCCACTATATGATGGTGAGTCTCACCGCGACGCTTTCCGGATTCGGGCCTGAGATGGAAGTGGTCAGCGATTTGTCGCACGGCGACTCCCGAGTTGCCGAAGCCTATTGGCGTCTGGTCGAAGAGATTGTGTTTGGCAAATCTCCCAAGGTTTCACGTTCAGGAAGGGATCAGTGCCTAGGGCGTATCTCCCGAAAACGGGTGGGCGGCGGAACTGGCAAACGAGGCACTAGCCGAAATACGAAATTGAGCCGTTAGACGAATCGCCGTTAAGTGCATGAGTAAGGGCGTGCCCGGGTTGCTTCACCGGTAGCCGCCAGCCGCCGTGAGTCGCTCACCGGTAAGGATATCGGATGGTCGCTTTTGGGGCGAAGCAGACATGCACGGTCGTGGCAACTCACGTTTCCTTTCTGCGGGAGAATGTCATGTCCGACCCAACCCGTTCCTATGAGCCGCTGACATCTGAAAACGCCCCACTCGTCCTCGTCGATCACCAGGTCGGCCTGATGACCGGGGTTCGCGACTATTCGACGGGAGAGTTGAAGCACAATGTGGTCGCGCTGGCCAAAGCGGCCACGGCGCTGAAATTGCCGATCATCCAAACCATCACCACGCGCGACAGCATGTGGGGTCCGACCTTTCCGGAGCTCGTGGAGGCGTGGACATGCCCTGGGCGAAGCTCGTGGGCCAGGTTGCGCGCGCCTACGGCAAGTAAACGATGCGGGGTCGGCTAGCGGACGCCTTTGGGCGGCCTATGAACCTGACCGATCATCGAGAGGAGGCTGAGATCGCTGCTCGTGCTGATGCTACATTGCTTAAAACGCGCTCCATGGCGAAATCCGTGGAGCTTGGCATGACGATGTCTGGTGCGCGGAGGGTTCGACGAACATTGCATCGACCATTGCATTCGATACGGCGGAACGCGAGTACAACGATGCGTGGAACGCGCCATCGAATACGCGGTTCGAGCTTCCGCCAATAGACGTTAACGAGGTCCTCAAAGAGCGATATCGGGTCAGCCCCGGGCAGACCCTGACGCGTGCCATGATCTGGGACATGGAGACGAAGAAGGCTTGGGACCCGCTCACCTATATCCCCTATGTGGTTTCGCAGGCCCGCTCATGGGGCCGAACGACTCTGCGCGATGGCTCCGCCCGGTTCTGCCGGTCGTCATTGCAGCGCGGATGGATCACGTCGGAGGAAGGGCGCGTCCTTGAGGATGTTTTTGTCAACGATGCCAAGCAGACCATCTATTTCCTGGGACGGCCACAAATGGTTAAAGAAAGCGGCAACACTCTTGTAGCGAGTCCCTTCCAACCCCTCTTTCATGTCCGACACGCTGTAGGTGGGCCGGAGCAGGCGCCTCTGAACCTCTGGAACATCGTCCTTCTGACGGACGCGCCGGATCCACGCTACTGCGAGCCGTTCAAGCAGATGGTCCGCGCAGGATTGCTGCCGGGGTTCATCGAGATCTACATCGAACGGGACCTTAATCTGAAGCTGAGTCGTATCTAAGCTTCATCTGCTGGAAGTCCAATGGCTTCATTGTCCGTTTGAAATCCCACAAGCGCAAACGGTCATGCTGTTTTGCTGCGGTGCATGAGTCCGGTTGTGATGCTGTGGACGGCTCCTCCACTCGGCACGTGAGTGCCACTCATAACGCGACCGGTGCACGCATCCGCGATTTCCCCGCCACGCCGGACAAGCTCTTGGCCGCGCTCGAAGCTTGTCGGGCTAGCTTGACGTCCTCTCCGAACTGCTCCTTGAAGTCTGGCAAAGCTCAGGCTTCTCGACAGCAAGCGCTTGCAGTCCAATGATTGTCTGCTCATGCAACGTTTTGACTGACCACGAGATACGGGAACATGGTGACCCTTCGCGAGAGGTGCTGAGCGCACGGCGAGTCTACAATTGCCTCGGCTGCAGCATTCAGTGCGGGCCCTGTGCGCGCGGTCAACCGGATCATCACGGAGGCTTGCGCTGAGCAGGCGCTAGAGGCCTGTCGGTCTCAGGCTATTCCGCTATAATTATCTTCGATTGCCATTCCAGAGTTCGCCGACGGCTTCTGGATTACCGGGCGCCTGGGGGAAAGTGGCGCAAGATCGCGCCAACCACAGCAATGGTTGCAAAGCCATTCGGGGCGGACCGGGATAGAGCGCAGAGGCTGTGTCCAGGCAGAGTTCAGTCGGAGATACTCACATGCAAAGAGTGCTCTCTTCTTCCTGGCTTGTCTCCCGCCGGAGATTTCTCGGCACGGCCGGCGCGGCGACGCTTACCCTCTCGCCGCTTCCTGCGCTTGCCGATACAACGGTCAAGCTTCCCTTGCCGGGGGGGCCGGACGAGCGGTCGATTACTACTGAATTTCCTCAGAAGGGAGCGCTTATCCTGCAGCGCACCCGCCCCCCACTACTGGAAACCCCGATTGAAGTATTCGACCAATCGGTGTTCACCCCGAATGACAAATTTTATGTCCGCTGGCACTGGTCAAACATTCCGACCTCGGTCGACGTCAATAGTTTTCGCTTGGCCGTACGTGGGCACGTGAATCAGAGCTTGTCGCTGTCGCTCAATGACCTCATGGCGTTTCCACGGGTGGGGCTTGTTGCGATCAATCAGTGCTCCGGCAATTCACGCGGCTATTTTCAGCCCCGTGTCCCCGGCGCGCAGTGGTCGCACGGTGCCATGGGAAATGCCCGCTGGACGGGAGTTAGACTGAAAGATGTGCTCGATCGTGCGGGCGTGAAGGCCGGCGCAGTCCAGGTTCGTTTTAACGGTATGGACGAGCCCGTCGTGCCGGACGCGCCCGACTTCATGAAGTCACTCAATATCGATCACGCCCGTGACGGCGAAGTCATGCTCGCCTACGGCATGAATGGGGAGATGCTCCCGCTGCTCAACGGATTTCCACTCCGCCTCATTGTACCCGGTTGGTATTCGACCTATTGGGTCAAGATGCTCAATGACGTCGAGGTGCTCGACCAGCCCGACACGAATTTCTGGATGAAGACAGCCTACACCATCCCCGACACACCCCACGCCAACGTAAAGCCCGGACAAACCGACTTCAAATCGGTCCCAATCAGCCGCATGGTTCCGCGCTCCTTCATCACCAACATAAAGCCGGGCGATTCTCTGCGGGCCGGTGGCCCGGCGCTCGCACACGGCATCGCATTTGGCGGCGATACGGGCGTCTCGCGCGTCGATTTCTCCAGCGACGGAGGTAGGAGCTGGCAGCAAGCAGAACTCGGCAAGGACGAAGGGAAGTACAGCTTCCGCCAGTGGCAGCTCCGCTTTCCTACGCCAGGGAGGGGATCGCACGTGCTGATGGTCCGCTGCACCAATAGCAGCGGCGAGACGCAACCCGATACGCCCACTTGGAATCCAAGTGGCTTCATGCGCGACGTCATCGAGCAGACGCCTGTC
>Ga0310917_10001412_pt1 | contig 11418 bp, 14 predicted proteins | sample GREbulkMGLF178_FD_203531 | JGI IMG/M metagenome (GOLD analysis project Ga0310917, IMG submission 203531) | Lab enrichment of tropical soil microbial communities from Luquillo Experimental Forest, Puerto Rico - GRE.bulkMG.LF178 | ecosystem: Environmental > Terrestrial > Soil > Tropical forest >... | reverse complement strand
ACGAACTGGTCGATTCTAAGCAGCATCGATAGGCGACATTTGATAGCCGCTATCACGGTGGTTGCTCAGCGATGGAGGCGGCCAAAAGTTCGCCGCCATCGCCGGAACGACCGCGTCGTGGAGAGAATGTGCTCCGCAATGCAATCCACGGCGCGACCATAGCCGATGAGATACTCGAAAATGGAAAGCACCACATGCGAACCAAGCGCCAAGCCGCATGGGAAACGGCCGCCAGGTGCTCAACGCTGGCGCAGGAAGCAGACGACCGCCAAGAGCGCGAACATTATGCGGGATGCCTGGGTCACGCTGGCGAAAAGATGCGAGGATTTCAATTTTCCTGAAGTGACGGGGCTGATCATGAACGCCATCGCGACCAGCACGCTGCGCTCCGCCTGCTGGGCGCGCGCCGCGAGCGGCCTCGCGACCGCGCCGCCCGATCGTTTTCAACTTGGGTGCTGGGCGCGCCTGACTATCTAAGGATGGAAATTTGCTGCGGGCCAAGTGACGGCAGCGGGTATCGCCTGGCGCCAGCCGCGGTAAGCCGGCTACCAGATGAATTAAAAAAATATTTCTACGGAGTGTTACTCATCTGCGAGAGGGGGACCACGGGCCTCGGCCACATTAACTCATAGACCGTTGCCCCAGCCAGAAACAAAAGCGCAGCAGCGATCGCGACAGCAACGTAGGCTACGAGTCGAATTAGGATCGAACGCAGCGCGTTGCTCATCTCATTCCCCATTCTTCGCAGCGGGTCGTGCCTATTCATTCACCTCGTCGGTGCGGACGGATAGGATCGTGGGCACGGCAAGCAGTTCTTCACTCCAAGCTCTGTGTACTCGCTCGCGCTGCGATCACATCGGCGGCGTTACACCATCCCGACCGACCCGCCACGCGCGACCTTGCAACGTTCCGTCAGGCTGCTTGATCGCGGCGATGAAGACTTTCGCACCAGGCTTGAGATCGCTCTTGTCCCCCGGCACGTAAACAACAATGGGCGTATTGGCGGGGACAAAGATCTTCTTTTCTCCGTCCTTGTATTTCAGCGTCAGCGTTTGCCCATCAACCGCGGTGACAACCTGTTCAACGTTCGCGTTGGTCATTGTGCTCTGCGGCCGAAGGTCCCATGGATAGTGTCCTTCTCCGGTTCCGCGCATGGCCTCAGGAAAGATGTGTACTTCCAGTGCGCTTTGGCTGCCGTCAGCCCGCGGCATCGCCGTGACGCCAACGAACGAGCCCTGCTTGATGTCGGAAAGCGATGCCTTGATCACGCCGGCGATCTGCGGGTTGTCGGCGAGTGCCACCTTTAGCTCGGCGCCATCGCGTGCCTTGACCATATAGGTCGAGCCATCGATACGTTCGATAGTTCCGCGCACACGGACTGTATCTTGTGCCAAGGCCGTTGCGATGACTGACAGCATCATCGCCAGCGCGCCAAGAATGACGCTCACAAGAGCCGGCATTTTGTGATTAGCTTTCATAGCTTCCTCCTATTGATTGCCCGCCCGCCCGCGCGCACTCTTATCCACCACCTTCCTTGAGAGCCTGGCGGCAAGCGGAACTCAACTGGCGCTGGTGCGCCTTGAGACAGTCCGCTATCGCATAATCGTCCCGATCCTGCATATCGCGACAGTGTCTGAGCACATCGGGTCGACAAGCCCGCTGCTGTTGCAAAGTGCCCCGGTGGCCTGCGGCGCGTCCGTCCTGGGCGAGCACACTCGTCGGTAGGACGGCGAGCGACAGCATCAAAATCGATAAATATCGAAGCATCGTAACCTCATCCGCGCTTACCTCGATAGGTAATAAAGTTACGCGGTGCTCACTGGTTCCTTTTTAGCTCCGATAAGTTAGGCGACGTCCCCTCCACCGCGCCCGTTCGGTGGAAATGGCCGCTGGAGTCGATCATCGGCCATTTGCAACAGGCCAAGCCCCTTTCTCCCGAGGCGGGCCCATCAGGGCGGGCTGGAACAACACCGCCGCCGCCATGGTGCATAGCAGCGCCAGAGCCATCAATTTGCCCATGCTCGAAGTACCCGGATGGCTGGACATCCACAGACTGCCAAACGCCGTCGCCGTGGTCATGGCGCTATAGATCACGGCTCGGGTGAGGACTGATTGCAATAGCGCGGTCTTTCCCGCCCTCCAGGCCATGATGTAATAGATCTTGAATGCGACGCCGACGCCGAGCAATAGTGGCAATGCGATAATATTGGCAAAATTGAGCGGAAGCTCGAAGACCACGCACAGCTCGAGGGTCACGACTCCCGCGAGCAGCAGCGGCACGAGCGTCAGCAGGACATCGCCGAGCCGACGCAGTGTGATCCACAGCAGCACGGTGATCGCCGACAGCGCGAAAATTCCTGCTGCGATGAAGGCTCGGACCACGGTATTGCCGGATTCGTAGAGCGCCACCGCCTCCCCTGTTGCATTCGGCTCGATCGCTAGCACCGCCGACACGAAATCGCGCAGGACTGCAGTATCGTTCGGATCCCCTTTCGGCAGCACTTGCACTCGCGCACGCCCGTCCGGGGCGACCCATTCCCGAGCGAAGTCGCGGGGAATGGCCTCCGTGCTAATCCGCTGCGGCTTGAGCTCTTGCCTGAGCTGGTCAAGCGACCTGCGCAGGGGCTCGATGATGGCGGTTTCGACCTTCTCACGCACCGAAGGATCGGCATGCGCCAGCTGCAAGAGCGCGTCCGACAGCCGCCTTGCCGCATCCGCTCCCGGCCCTTGCTCGCTGCCGGCAACCCTTGAGAGAAAATCGGCTGTCGAAGTCAGCGCTTCGATGTTCTCGCCGTCGGTCGCAGGCGGATTGGTCTCCTTGGGATTGAGTGATGGATCGATTGCGTCAGCGGCCTCGTCAATGAGCTTGAGCTTTGCGTCTTGGTCGCGGGGCACCAAATTGCTCAGTGTGATCGTCTGCGAGACCTGGGGTAGCTCCGAGAGCCTCTGCGCGATCACGTTTGCCGCGTCGAGGTTCGGCGCCATGATCTCGACCGCATTGACTCCGGTCTGCGGGTCCTTCCTCAGCTCGAGAAACGTGGCGACTGATTCGACCTTTGGACTGCGCAGGTGCAGGGGATTAAAGTCGAACGGCAGAAACAGCAGCAGCGGCGAAAAGACCAAGACGACGAGAACGGTGAGGACCACGACCACGATCCGGTGGCGTTCCAGAAACCGATCTGCCGGTGCGAGCGCCGCAAAGCCCATGGAGCGAGCCTCCCCAGGCGGCCCAAGGAGCGCCAGCAATGCCGGCAACACGGTGATGCTGGTGAGGAATGCGATGATCATTCCAGAGCCGGCGATCTGCCCGAGCTCCGATAGACCGCGGTAGTCGGTGGGCAGGAACGAGGAAAAGCCGACCGCAGTAGCCGCCGCGGCGAGCGCCAATGGTCCACCGGCCTTCATCGCCGTGCTGTGCAAGGCGGCTCGTAGGTCGTCGTAATCGTGACGTTCGGCACGATACCGAACGCTGAACTGGATGCCGAAATCGATGCCCAGCCCGACGAACAGCACAAAAAAACCCAGCGAGATCAGGTTCAGCGCGCCGACCAGGAACAGGCCCCAGGCTGCGGACATCGCCAGACCGAGGGTAATGCTGACGGCCACTGCGAAGATGATCCGCGCCGAGCGCAGCGCCAGCCACAGGATAGCTAGAACTGCGAGCAGCGATAATGTGGCGTTCAGCCCGGCGTTTTGCTTGACGGTGCCGAACTCGTCGTCATCGATTGGGATCAGCCCGGTCAGGCGCACACGCGCGCCGTAGTCGGCGCCAAGGTTCAGATGTGCCACGGTTTGCCTGATTGCATCCGTTGCGAGGCGACCGGGCTCGAGCGCGCCAAAATCGAGCCTGGGCCGGACCTCGATGAAGCGCTGCAAATCATGCGCTTCTGCCGGTTTGCTATTGACGAGCATCCGCCAGGAAAAGGTCGCGGGTTGGCTGGCGAGGGTGGCCTCAACCGTATCGGCGGCCATTGTCAGCGGTCGCGTCATGTCATCGAGCGTGAGCTCTTTGCGCTGCACGCCTATGAGGCCGAGCGACAGCGCATCGAGCGTTCCCCGCAGGCTCGGGTCAACAGTCAGTGTCCCGATCAGGGGATCGGCCCGCGTGAGCCAGTCCGTCACCCGCTTCACCTCGTCAGTTGGCAGGTACAGCAATGCGTTGCGCTCGAAAAAACTGCCGCTTTGCGGCTGGCGAACCGCAGGGAACACATCCGGCCTTGCTTCAAGAGCCTGCTGGAGTCTGGCCGCCGCTTGCTCGACAAGCTCCGGTGTTGGAGCATCGATCACGGCAAGGACTTCCCGTTGCGGAAATGCGTCGAGGAATTGCTTTACACGCTGCGCCCAGGGCAAATCGGGCGAGATAAGTTCGTTGATATCGGTCTTGATGGCGAAATGCCGTTCGGCGCAGACGGCGGATGCCGCCGATAAGGCCAGCGCCAACACGACGACCAACCATGGTCGCCGCGCGCTGAAGTCAACGATGCGAACGATGGCTGATTTTAGCATGGAGCGGGACTGCCGGTCGGTTTCGCAGCAAGTCAGCACGTGTATAGGCAATCGCTGCGGATTTAATCAAAACACAATCCAATGGGTTGAAGTCAATTGAAGGCCAGTCACCGCGGACCTCTCTCAGTAGCTCATATCGCGCGGACATGGCGGCGAGCCCGCGCATCAGATAATCACCGGTTCGCGCCGCATTCTCAATCAAGCCTTCGGATGTTAGAACGTCGAGCGTTGCAATGCCGGCCGCCATTGCGAGATCGTTTTTTCCGAAGGTTGATCCGTGCACGACGGCTCGATCCATACGATCAAACACTTTCTCGAAAATGTGTTTTTTCGTCAGGACTGCTCCGACCGGGACGTGGCCGCCAGATAGAGATTTGGCAAGCAGCACGATGTCCGGTTCGACATCCCAATGCTCAATTGCGAGAAAGCGACCGGTACGTCCCAGTCCGGTCTGAATTTCATCAACGACAAACAAGGTCCCATAGCGGCTGCAGAGTTCCGCGGCGCTCTTGAGATAATTTTCGTCAGGCATGTTTACGCCCTTGCCTTGAATAGGTTCGACGATGAAGGCCGCCATCGTGCGCGGACGCAATACCTTCTCGAGTGCGAAGAGATTGTTGAAAGGGATGCGGACACAGTCGGGCAGCAGGGGCCCAAAGCCGCTGCGAAATATGTCATCACCATTGAGAGACAATGCACCACAGGACAGGCCATGGAATGCATGGTCGCAGTAGACGATGCCGGGCCGCCTGGTTGCCGCTCTCGCAAACTTAATAGCCGCCTCGACCGATTCTGCGCCGGAATTTGCGAAAAAAACCTTGTCCAAATAGCGTACGCGTGCGAGCAGCGGCTCGGCCAAAATGCCAGCCAGCGTCGATACATCCATCTGTACGAGATTGGGAAGCTCGCTGTCGAGCACGCTTTTCAATGCCTCGCGCAGAGCAGGATGATTGCGTCCAATAGCGAATACGCCAAATCCGCTCAGCAGATCGAGATAGCAAGCCCCCGTTCGGTCGTAGAGATATTGACCACTGCCTCGACAAAACCCGACATCATAGCCGATGGTTCTGAGTAGCTTTGACCATCTGCTCATCGAGATGACGGACGTGCAGCGTGTAACGATCACGCTCGCGTTGTGCGAATAAATCTGTGATATCGTAGGTCATGGACCGCTCCGGTCCTTGATTTTCCCTGCCCCCACGACCCCAATGGCAACCTGTTGCTGTAGCTCTCTCAATCAGGCAGCCCGAAGCTTGGACCAAGAAACTGACGGCAGCGAAGCAGGGCAGCTAGGCCGAACGCCGCGTCAAGGGCGGTCCGCAGTAGCATCGGTAATTCACTCGGATCTTTCATCATCGAGCGGATCACCGCGGCAACGTCTATGGTCCCGTTCGCGCGCATCGCAGCTAGTGCAACCGGACGAAGCTCGCGACTGGCAGAATCGGTGATGACCCTGACGGCGGCCATGGGGAGGGCCCGCGCTGCAGCGACGCTCGCCACCACATGTGACTCCATATCGACGGCCAGGGCACCGGTACTGACATGCAGAGCACGCTTGGCCTCCGTTTGGGCGATAGGAGCAGAAATACCGACAATCGCACCATAAACGGCGCTGGGAATGGCTTGCAGGAGGTTCCGGGACCAATTCCAGTCAGTCATGAACCGGGTCGTTCCCGACGTGATTACTGATCCCACCACGCAAGTCCCCGCGTGGAGCTTTGGCTCAAGGCCGCCCGCGACGCCGAAACTAACGAGCCCGCGGCAATCTCCCGCAATGGCGCATGCGAGCGCGGTCGGAAGCGTCAGGCCATCGCCACTGCAGATGACGTGCGTGTCCTGTCCCGCAGCAATGCGGGCCTCAAATGCCAATCCCACGACTCCGATCACCGCTGCCATTAACTCCTAACACCGCTGCCAAAGTCGCGTGCGGAAGTCGCAGTTCCAAGTATTTTCGGTTTTTTCTTGCGCTGCGACAGTACGCGTAATACACGTATGTTTATTGTCTGGCGTCAGGATGAATGCCCCGTCATCCGTGATGTTCCGGCAAATCTTAAATAACTTATGCGTTAGTTTCTGACAAAGAAGTTAGCTTTGAGACTCGGTTGTCGATTGGGAGAGATGTGTACCTTGATGGCAGGTGCCGGCCGGCCGTTTCAAGGATAAGCGGATGTGGCTGTTAACGGGGTCGTCACGCCATCCCTGATCGTCAGTGCCACAGATTCTCATATCTCAGGCGGTCGAGGCGGCTGACGGCGGATTGACAGAACAGCCCTCTCGATGAAACGAATGGTCGAAGTTCCAGAGTTCAAGCAGGTGCACTGTCCTTCGCGACTCGAAGTTGTCGGGCGTGAAGATCTGGCACAATTTCCGTGCTGGCGGGGCGCATTCGCTAACGAACGCAAGGATCATCGCTATTACGAGCTGATTGACGATACGCTCCATTCCGAGTTCGACTATCACTATTTCGTCATAAGGGACGCGAGTGGCGAAGTTCGCGCCGTGCAACCCTTCTTCCTACTTGATCAAGACCTGTTGGTCGGGGTGGGCCAACGATTTAGTGTGCTTGTCGGTGGCATTCGTAATATGTGGCCGCGCTTCATGCGGGCGCGCACCCTGATGGTTGGGTGCGCCGCGGGCGAAGGGCATCTTGACGGGGATGAGGCCTATCACCGCGGACACGCGCAGCTATTGGCCTCGTTGATTACAGGTCATGCCCGGGCGCTCGGAGCAAAGCTCATCGTGCTCAAGGAATTTCCGGCACGTTACCGATCGGCGCTCGACTGTTTTCTTGACAACGGATTCACTCGCATCCCAAGTTTGCCGATGACCCGGCTCTGCATCGATTACGCAAGCTTCGACGACTACATGAATCGCGCGCTAAACAGCGCGACTCGTAGAAAGCTGCGCAAGAAGTTTCAGGCGACGGAACAGGCCCCTCCAATCCAGATGAGCATCGTCGATGACGTGACGTCGGTCATCGCTCAGGTCTATCCGCTGTACCTCCAAGTCTATCAGCGCTCTAAATTGCATTTCGAGAAGCTGACAGAGCAATACTTCTGCGAGTTGGGGCGTCGAATGCGAGACAAGGTTCGATTTTTTCTCTGGCGCCAGAGCGGGAGGATCGTCGCGTTCGCGACGTGTATGATCCATGAGGGCGCGATCTATGCAGAATACATCGGCCTGGACTACGACATTGCACTCGACCTGCACCTCTACCATCATGCCTTCCGCGATATGGTCAGCTGGGCGATCGCCAACGGATACAAATGGTTCCGCAGCAGTGGCCTCAACTATGATCCAAAACTGCACCTAAGGCACCAGCTCGATCCGATCGACCTTTACGTTCGGCACACATCCAGGCCGATCAATGTCATAATGAGGCGCTTCTTGCCGCTACTCGAGCCAACGCGGTATGACAAGACACTTGCGAAGTTCAGCAACTACCCTGAGCTTTGGGCAGCGCGCTGAGATCGGGAGCGGTCATGGTGTACAGGCCGTACGAGGCCGGAGACGAGGAGCCGAATTACGACACGATCAATGTAGACAAGGTTTTGAACGCAAAGAGGCGGAAACGCCATTCACGGTCACGACGTCGCGGCCAACGGAAACCGAATCCGAAATTTGAGGCCCGGCGCGTTATCCATCATCTCGACACCAGCGCCATGGAGACGGGCAACCGCAGCGACAAGGCTGAGTCCGAGCCCGTTACCTGGAGTGCGGCGGTTGCGTTCCAGCCGGTAAAAGCGCTTGAAGACGTTTTGGCGTTCATTGGTGGGAATTCCAGGCCCGTCATCGGCGACTGAAATGACCGCACTGCTATCATTCCGAGTAACCTCCACAGTCACGCGACCGGCTTCGTCGCCATATTTGATGGCGTTGTCCACGAGATTGGCCACCGCGTCGAACAGGAGATCCCTGTCTCCAGTGACGAGGACGCGTCGATCCACGACCGCGTCGAGATGCACACGCTTGTCTTCGGCGGCTGCATCGAAAAGCTCCACCACCTCGGTCGCGATCTCTGCCAGGTTTACGGTGCGGAACGCCGAGGTTCGATCGCCCGTTTCGATTTGAGATATTCGCGTCAGCGAGGAGAACATGCGCAGGACGGCATCGAGGTCCACCATCGTGTCGCCGATCAGCGCGTGGTCATAGTCGCTGTTATGCTGGCGGTGGTAGGCCTTCTCCAGCCGTCCGCGCATGCGGGTCAGAGGCGTGCGCAAATCGTGCGCCACGTTGTCGGAAACCTGCTTCACCTCCGCCATCAACGCTTCAACCCGGTCGAGCATCGAATTGAGGTTCTCGGCGAGTTGATCCCATTCGTCGCGTGTCCCGCGCAGAGGTATGCGCTTGCCGAGGCCGCTTTGCATGATGGAGCGGCTGGTCGCGTTGATGGCTTCGATCCGCCCGACCGTGCGCCGCGTGACGGAAACGCTGGCCACCGCCGCAAGAACGAATATCAAAGAGACTCCCAAAAGCAGGGCCCCCTCGATCTTGATCGTGAACGCATCGAGATCGCCCGCGTTTTTTCCGACCAGCAAATGATAACCATCGGGAAGGGTGTCGAACGTCGCTCGCAACACCGAATGGTCCGCCGCATCGGGCTTCCATTCGCGTGCACTGACGTGGTACCATCCTTTGGACTCTTTCAAAGTCGCCGGCCACGCCTTGAGATTACCCGCCACGGGAGCAAAGGAAGGATCGGCGAGCAGGTAGACGCCGCTTTCGAAACGTTCAGGCGCGACTCGATCCTTGATCGCGGCAATCAGACCGTCACGTCCCTCGCTGTCGTAGACGTTTCGCAAGATTATCTGCTCCGCCGCGATGGCGCGATCTGCCCTGTCGCGCACATAAGTCGCAGTGGACCAATAGACATAGCTCAACAGCGCAAGGACCAGGGCGCCGAAAATTCCTATCCAGATCAGCGCCAACTTGAACGTCGACGACCGTAGGGTCTTAGCTAGGAGCACGGACACAAAACCCGACGCCGCGGATGGTATGAATGAGCGGGTAGGCCTGCTGACTGTCGACCTTTCGGCGGACGCGCCCGACGTACACGTCAATGATGTTGGTCGTGGGGTCGAAGTGCAGGTCCCATACATGTTGCAGCAGCATCGCTCGGGGAACAACCCGGCCGTCATTGCGAACGAGGTACTCGAGAACCTGAAATTCGCGCGGCAGCAACTCGATTTTCCTGCCCCCGCGGGTCGCCGTTCGCGTTACGAGGTCGAGCTCGAGGTCGCCGACGCGGAGCACCGTTTCCTTGACGACGGTCGCGCTGCGCCGGGCGAGCGCCTCGACCCGCGCCAATAGTTCCGCGAAGGCAAACGGTTTGACCAGGTAATCGTCGCCGCCGGCACGCAGGCCACGCACGCGGTCGTCGATCTCGCCGAGCGCACTGATGATCAAGGCAGGCGTGAGGATCCCCTCCTCCCTGAAGCGTCGGATGACCGCGAGGCCGTCGATGTCCGGGAGCATGCGATCGATCGTCATCACGGCGTAGTCGGCGGATCGTCCGCGGCTCAATCCTTCGTTGCCATCAGCTGCCAAATCGACCCGGTAGCCGCTCGTCGAGAGGAAATCCACAAGCTGCTCGGCCGTCTCCGGGTCGTCTTCAATGACGAGAAGGCGCCGTCGCCCTTCTCCCATGCTCTCGCATCTCTCCAAATCGATCGCATTCGACTGTGCGATTTTATCATGCCGGAACCCGCAAACTACTAACTTACAAGTCAGAAACTGACGCATTTGTCATTTGAATAGTCCGGCTTGATTGTTTATGGCGGATCCGCCGGTGTTACTCGTCATTGCGATTGTTGCTGGCGGCAGCCCCCGGCAGCGAGCATGAGTTTCACCAGCAGAGATCCGACTCAGAGAGTCGATGCAAAACGGCTTATAGGAAGTCGTCCCGTGCTTAGCGTTGTCGCGGCCAAGTGGCGCCGCGGAGGCGGTGACGACGACGAGCGCTACTCGGATGGAGTCGGCGGTTGCGGCAAATGGAGGCAACATCATGGTGCGTAAGATCATAATCGCGCTGGCCGCCGTCACATTCGTCGGCGCGGTGGCGGCGTCAACGACGGCCGATGCCCGGATGGGCGGCGGAGGCTTCCGCGGCGGCGGCTTTCACGGTGGCGGCTTCGGCGGAGGTTTTCGTGGCGGGGCCATCGGCGGTGGCTTTCGTGGAGCTGGCATCGGCGGCGGCTTTCGTGGAGCCGGGATTGGCGGCGGTTTCCGCGCAGCCGGGATCGGCGGCGGTTTCCGCGGAGCTCGGATCGGCGGCTTTCGCGGCCCGATCGGCGGTGGTTTCCGCACGGCCGCGATCGGCGGTTTTCGCGGCCCGATCGGCGGCTTCCGCGGACCTGCGGTCGCCGGTGGATTCCGCCGAGCGGCGATCGCCCCGGGCGTCTTTCGCGGCCGAGCCTTCCGCGCCTTCGCCTTTCGCGGTCGACCCTTCCGGCGCCGGGGGTTCTTTCCGGTCGCGGCGGGTATCGGATTCGGCTTGGGCTGGGACTGGGGTTACCCCTATAGCTATTACTACGACAACGCCTGCGTCGTTTGGACTGGATATGGCTGGACCAACATCTGCTACTGAGCGGATCTAAGCCGGCCGCGATCGACACGTGCGACGCGACGCTGCTGAAGCGGGCCACCAGGGTGAAACGCGAGACGCGCCGGCGCGAGCGCGACCATGACGAATCGGGTCCAAACCGGGGTCGCCATAAGACTTAATCACCCGGATCGCGATCATGAGAATCCTTAACATCACCGCGCGGGTTAGTTCGCAGCTCTTCTATGGCGCGTGTCCGTGCGTCTGCTGGCGTGAGACCTTCCCCTATGTAGCGCTCAGTCAATACTTGTAGTCGGTGCAGCGCCTGGACCTCTCGGCCAGTGGGCTTGCCAGTGTGGATGTCATAGCCA
>Ga0310917_10001410_pt1 | contig 11419 bp, 11 predicted proteins | sample GREbulkMGLF178_FD_203531 | JGI IMG/M metagenome (GOLD analysis project Ga0310917, IMG submission 203531) | Lab enrichment of tropical soil microbial communities from Luquillo Experimental Forest, Puerto Rico - GRE.bulkMG.LF178 | ecosystem: Environmental > Terrestrial > Soil > Tropical forest >... | reverse complement strand
CGGCGGCCAGGTCGACATCACCTCGGGCAAATATGTGTTCCAGTGCACCGAGGCCTACAAGATCGAGAACGGCAAACTGGGCGCGCCGCTCAAGGGCGCGATGCTGATCGGCAACGGGCCGACCGATCTCAACCGCATCACCATGATCGGCAACGACCTCGCGCTCGATACCGGCATCGGTACCTGCGGCAAGAACGGCCAGGGCGTGCCGGTCGGCGTCGGCCAGCCGACGCTGCGTATGGAAGGCATTACCGTCGGAGGAACCGGCCGATGAGCCTGGAGAAACTCGTCAGCGCCAATGGCGGCACCAAAAGCAGCAGCAACTGGCGCGGACAGGCCATGCAGCTTGTCGCTATCGTGCTGGCCGTCTTCCTCGCCAAGGGCGCGATTGCGGAACCTTTCTACGTGCCCTCGGGCTCGATGGAACCGACGCTTTTGATCGGCGACGCGCTGCTCGCGTCGAAATTCCCCTACGGCTACGGCACAGCCTCGCTGCCGATGCAGATCAACCTGCCGGAGACAAGTCGGGTGTTCCAGGAGATGCCGAAGCGCGGCGACGTCGTGGTGTTCCGCTGGCCGGGCGACACCTCGCAGGCCTGGGTCAAGCGCGTCGTAGGCGTGCCCGGCGACCGTATCCAGATGCGCCAGGGCCAGCTCTTCATCAACGATCACCCGGCGACGCTCAAACCCGACGGCACGGGTGATGCGGAGGACGATAACGGCAATGTCGAGCGCGCCTGGCGCTATGTCGAGACGCTGCCGAACGGCGTTTCTCATGCGATCTACAAGCTGCGCGACAACGGCCGGCTCGATAACACGGTGGAAGTGACCGTGCCGCCGGGAAAACTCTTCGTACTCGGCGATAATCGCGACAATTCCGCCGACAGCCGCGTCCCGGTTCGCGAAGGCGGCGTCGGGCTGCTGCCGATCGACAATCTGGTCGGCCGCGCGGACGCGGTGGTGGGCTCCTGGGATCTCGGCATGCGCAGCCAGCCGGTATGGACATGGCTGTCCGGCTTTCGCCTCGCACGGTTCTTCACCGCCGTGCATTGAACGGAAGATGACGACCTTCGGATGTTTCGCGCCTAACGCACGACGCCGGAGATATATCCCGCCTTCCGCCGCGGCGGCTTGATGTCTTTTTTCAGATAGCAGTGCGCGTCCTTGCCGACATAACCGGCGCGCGCAAAGGTCCAGGCCCGGCATTTGTTGTCGGCAGCGCAGGCTGCCTGGCAATTCTCCTCGGCCTCGCCCATCTTGATTTCAAAGCTCTTGTAGTCGCCGCCCGGCCGGTCGATCGAGGTCTCCAGCGCGGCGCTTCGCGGTTCGACCACGCCGGCACCGCGCACACCGGAGACACAGCAATTGTCCTGTACGCGCGCCGGCACGGTGTTCTTCAGCCAGCACACGGCGCCGATTGCGGGATCGGTCGGATAGTTGAAGCTCCACGCCCGACAGCGGCGGTCACGCTCGCAGGCAAGCGCGCAATCGGCCGGGTCGCCGGAGGGAACGGGCGAACTCATATAGTCGCCCCCGGGACGGTCGAAGTTGGTCTGTGCCCATGCGGATAGGGGCGCCGCCAGACAGGCGAGGGTCACCAACCACGCCCCAATAAGACGGATCCCCATGCGGCAGTGCTTTCGCGCGATTCGATCGCGTTTTCAGGTTTTCGACGCCGCCATTTGATCGCCATGAACCTGTACGGCGCATGAACGGCGGAAAAACGTTACCGGCGCCCGCCCCGCATCACGTGCGGGGAATGCCTTTCCGGATCATGCTCCTAGAAGGCATATTCCACATAGGCCGGTTCAACCGAGCCGCGCCAGGGACCGTTGAATTTCTCCAGCATCTCCTCGGCCGGCGTGCGCCCGCAATCGATGATGCGATCCAGCGGCTCAAGATGCCGCGTCTCGTCGCGCCCGGCATGGTCGATCCGGCCACGGCGGCGCAGGCCAGCATGCGCCAGCGCCAGGCATTCCTTGGCGACTTCAAACAAATAGCGGTTACCGGTCCTCGCCTTGAAGCCGAGCCGCGGGACATCGTCGCGCAGCGCCTGGCGCTCATGCGCGTTCCAGCGCTTGGCGACGTCCCAGGCGGCGTCAAGGCTGGTGTCGTCATAGAGCAGCCCGACCCAAAACGCAGGCAGAGCCGGCAAGCGGCTCCACGGCCCGCCATCCGCGCCACGCATTTCCAGATACCGCTTCAGACGCACCTCCGGGAAGATCGTGGACAGATGATTGGCCCAATCCGACAAGGTCGGACGCTCGCCGGGCAGGGAATTGTTGCGGCCATCGAAGAAGGCCCGAAACGAGGAGCCGGCAACATCGATGTAGCTCTCGCCGCGCTTCACAAAATACATCGGGACATCGAGCGCGTAATCGACCCAGCGCTCGAATCCCATGCCTTCGTCGAACACCCATGACAGCATGCCTGCGCGCGCATTGTCGGTGTCGCGCCAGATCTCGGAACGGAACGATAGAAATCCGTTGGGCTTGCCCTCGGTGAAGGGCGAATTGGCGAACAGCGCGGTGGCGACGGGCTGTAGCGCCAGCGAGACGCGAAGCTTCTTGACCATGTCTTTTTCGGAGGAGAAGTCGAGATTGGTCTGCACCGTGCAGGTCCGGTACATCATATCGAGGCCGTAGCGGCCGACCTTCGGCATGTAATTGGTCATGATGTTGTAGCGGCCCTTGGGCATCACCGGAATCTCCTGGCGCGACCAGGACGGCGTCATGCCAAGCCCGAGGAAGCCGATCCCCAGGGGAGCCGCCACCTCGCGCACCTGGGCGAGATGCGCCATCAATTCCGATTGCGTCTGGTGCACGGTTTCGACCGGCGCGCCCGACAATTCGAACTGGCCGCCCGGCTCGAGCGAGATCGCCCCGCCGCCGGTGACGTCGTAGAGGCCGATGATATTGCCCCGCTCCATGATCGGCTCCCAGCCGAGCAGGAGCTTCATGCCTTCGAGCAACGCCCCGATGCCGCGCGCGCCCTCGTAGGGTACGGGTCGATGTCCCGACAATGTAAACGGCGTCTTCTCATGCTCGGTGCCGATCCGGAATTCGGATGGCGGCTTCACGCCCGCTTCCAGCCACGCGACGAGTTCGTCACGCGATTTCAGCGGCGTCATATCGATTTGGTCACGCGCCATGCAAAATCCGGATCAAAGGCGCCTGTCCCGGGCGCAGGGTGTCGGGGTCGCGCCCCGCGGAAACCAGAGGCGCCGCAGACGCAACAGGGGAATGGTAGGTCATCGGGCCGACGCACCCTCGCCCACGGCGGTTGAGGCCGTGTCACCGCACGAGCAGCCGAGCCGGTCAAGCAGGCCGCAGAGCTTGGCAGCGTCCGCATCCGACAGTTTCGAGCCGACATGCTTTTCGATCGCCGACGAATAGGCGCTCCACATCCGCTTCTGCAGGTCGCGCCCGGCTTCGGTGATCTCGACGAACTGGCCGCGCTTGTCGATCTTGCACTCGCGCCGTGCCGCGAGCCCTTCGTCGACCAGCCGGTCGATCAGCCGCGAGGTGGAATATTGCGGAATCAGCATGTGCTTTTCCAGTTCCACCGGCCGCAGTTCGCCGGAGGGCGCGCGCGACAGCTCCAGCAGCGCGTCATACCAGGCGAGCGGCGGAAAGCCGGCCTTCTTCAGATCCTGCTCGACGGCGTCCAGCACCCGGCTCTGCACCCGCATCAGACGGATCCAGGCGGCGGTCGCCTCGCTCGACGGTCTACGCTTCATCGGTTAGCCCATTGATGCCCTACCAGCGCTCAAGTGTAGCCCACTCGATGCATCTGCATCAATCTTGACTATTGTATGCAATTGCATTTAGGCATTTGTCCGCCTGACCCAAGATGTCACAGGAGGAAATTCCCGATGAAGCTCTACTACGCCCCCGGCGCCTGCTCGCTGTCCCCGCACATCGCGCTCCTGGAAGCCGGCCTTCCCTTTGACCTGGTCAAGGTCGATCTGAGGGCCAAGAAACTGGAAAACGGCGATGACTTTTTGAAAGTCAACCCGAAGGGCCAGGTGCCGGCGCTCGCACTGGATTCCGGCGAGCTCGTCACCGAAGGGCCCGTGATCGTGCAGATGATCGCCGACCGCGTCAAAGACAAGGGGCTAGCGCCTGCGCGCGACTCGGCCGACCGCTACAAGCTGCTCGAATGGCTGAACTACATCACCACCGAGCTGCACAAGAATCTGGGCCCGCTGTTCTCGCCGGTCCTGACCGATGACGCCAAGGCCTTTTTCAAGGACCGCGCCATGGGCAAATTCAAATATCTGGAGACCCAGCTTGCCGGTCGCGACTACCTGATGGGCAAGCAGTTCACGGTCGCCGACGGCTATCTGTTCACGATGCTAATGTGGGCCACCGACCGGCTGAACTTCGATTTGTCGGGACTGCCGAACCTGCTCGCCTACAAGGCCCGCGTCGCCGCGCGACCGAAGGTGAAGGAGGCGATGCAGAAGGAAGGCTTGCTGAAGGCGGCGTAAGGCACCTTCTCTCCAACCTCTCCTTGAAAAGGAGGACAGATCGCGGTGAGAAAGCCAAACTCGCCGCTCGCATCAATCCGCACGACGGTGCCCATGGGTTGATTTTCGTGCCGCTTGGTCTGTCCTCGCATCAACCGCGCCTGATCCTGCAATCGTCTGCGGGCGCGCCTGAAAGCGTTGTCGACAGCGAAGGTCAGGTCGGCGTAGCGTTCGTCCTGCTTGGGCGTACGCCCAATATTGATCTCACGACCATCAGGGAGTGCAAGCCGAACGCTCACCTGATATTGACCGCCGGTTTGGTGGTGATTGCTGGGCCCCTTCACCACGACGCGACCTGCGGTGACCCGGCCAAAACGGCCCTCGTGGCAGAAGCACTTTGGAGAAACTGTACCCGGACCACTGGGTGAGATGAAGCAATGTTGGCGCAGCGGCTTCGACGGTGGCGCTGCTCTGAGCGCGCAAATAGCTGAAGTTGACGTTCGGTGACATCTCGTCGATGAAGGTTCCAGTCGTCACCCCTCCCCGCAAGCTGTCGCATAGGAATTCGAAGCGGTAGCGCTCTGGCGAGGAAAACACGCTCAGTAAAGGGATTTCAGGAAGCGGGAAAGGATTGCGGCATTGCATGATCTTGCTCTAAAACCTGCGCCGAACGATCAAACCGAAATCCTAGATCCTTCTTTATCAAGGCTCCCTTGATCTTTATCAAAATCAAGCCGGCCAAGGTGGTATGCGGACCTCATCGCGGCGAGACGCAGATCACCGGATCACCCAATCACCGGAAATCTCGCCAGGCGGCAGTGGCAAAGCGATGAATGGCAGCAGATCAGCCAGAAGAGATCGAGTTCTTCTGGCAGACATTGGGGGTACCAACGCTCGCTTCTCGCTGGCGGAGCGCGACGAAATCGGACCGATCGAACACTTCAAGGTTACCGATTTTTCGAGCGTGACCGATGTGATCGCAGCTTTCCTGACCCGTCATGCAGGCGGCTCGCCTGAAGCCGCAGTCCTGGGCGTCGCGGGACCCGTAGAGAATAATCGCTGCACCATCACCAACAGCGGATGGATGATCGACGGGTCTGATTTGCAGACCAGATTCGGGTTCAAAGTTGTTCACCTTCTCAACGATTTCGCGGCCACCGCCTGGTCGCTTCCGGCGCTTCAACCGTCCGATCTTTTGCCAGTCGGACCGCAACGTCCGATCGCCGGTGCACCCATGCTTGTGCTCGGGCCGGGTACCGGCTTCGGTGCAGCTTGCCTCTTCCCAGGCGTGCCATTCGCAGCGGTCACCGAAGCCGGCCATGCAACGTTGCCCGCGACCTCGGAGAGCGAGGAGCGCGTCATCGGCCAACTGCGCCAGCGCTTTGAGCATGTATCGGTAGAGCGAGTTCTGTCCGGATCCGGCCTTGCAAACCTCTATCAGGCGCTGGCGGCCATCGATGGTGTGACCGTGCCCTGCCGAGATCCCGCGGAGATCACTCGAGCTGCGCTCGACGATAGTTGCAACGTCAGTCGCGCCGCACTCGATTTGTTCTGCTCCCTGCTGGGTGCCGTTGCCGGAAACCTCGCACTGACTTTCTGCGCCCGAGGCGGGGTCTACATTGCGGGCGGCATCGTGCCACGCTTTGCCGGTCGCCTCGCCGAATCCAAATTTCGAAAGCAGTTCGAGAGCAAGGGACGCTACGAGCCCTATCTTCAGAGCATTCCAACGAACATCATCCTCCATCCTGATAGCACCTTCGTAGGGCTCAAGGCATTCTTCGAGCGAAACGTGGCGGCAACAGAGCCATGACGGATATTGTGACGATTACGCCTCGTCCGGCGGTCGATCTGTCGACGTGGGTTGAGAGGATCGTCCCGATTCACAAACTAAACTACCCGGAAATCGCGAGATTCTTGACCGAGCCTGGCATCGATTCGATCAGCGTCAATCCATCAAGCATCCTACGCACGATGGCGATCGTCCATGAAGCTGAACGGAGCATGGCCAAGGTGGTTGCAAGCTAGCCGCCCTTGTCGCGCTCACGGAAGAATTTCAAGGCTTCTCGAACCTCATCATCTTCCAGAGCGTCCTGAATCCGTCGCTCCTCCTCTTGCTGCCTTCTCTTGACGCAAAGGGTCTCGCTGGTCTTCGCAGATTGCGAGTCAACCTCCTCCTGCTTATTCGTCACACCGGCCATCTTGGCCTCCTGAAGCGGAGATTTTCGGCGAAAATCTATATCCAGCCTCGGGAGCGCCCTTTGACGAAGATCAACGGCCTTCCTCACAAACAAACATCTTTACGAAGGTTCATGAGTGCAGCTTCCGCTCACGCCGCTCTGGGAATAGGCCGTTGATTTGGGCCAACTCTTGACGGAGACCAATCACATCGTCGCAAGGGCATGGTCTAGGGGTGACCATTGCGCGACAGGCCTTGAAGTTTTCCGAAACCGCCAAACGAGTTCACGGAGCCTTAGGCGACCTCCGCGACTTCGGATATCTGAGGGAAAAGGACCTTTCCCACCTACTCCAGGGCTCAAGCCGGTAATATTGGGCTTATTTTCACCTTCTTGGGCCAATTTTCGCCGCCTTTAGGCCCTAACTAAGGGTGCGTTTTAAAAAAAATATTTAGTGGGGTAACCGTCATGGCAACGCGGATTGTCGAGTTGCGCGCACATCAGACGAACATTGACCGCTATGAAAACATGCTCAAAACCCAACTGAGCGATCTTGAGCGGGAGTTTGTTCAAAAGCGACTTTCCGAAGAGCGCTTGACGATAGCGATGATCCAGTTCATGAGCCCAAGCGCCCCATCAAGGGGACAAGGCCTTCCCTGAGAGCGCTGAAATAGGAACCGGTCGCGTCGGGGGCCGTGCCTCGTCCGCCCCTCCGGTTGTGCAGAGACTGCTCACTGGTGAACTAACCAAATCAGAAAGAAGAGGATGACGATGGGCCCCACAGCCCACAGCATCCGCCTCATATCCTGTTCGTATTCTCTTCGCTGTCGCTCGATTTGCTCCGGGCTGAACGTGTCTTTCCTGGCATCAAAGCGCGGAGTGCGGCTCGCCCTGCCTCTCGAGTTTTGCATTTCTGGAGCACAGTGGAAAAAAGGGACCCCGAGGTCGGGGTCCTAGTGTCTGTAGCAATGCACGGCGGAGTTCGGGCGAACCCCGCACGCGCCAACTCGACTGAGTCGAGTGGCTCAAATGAGTCCCCATTGGGGAGACGAAGGGGATCAAGTTTGTCGTCATTGCGGACTGCGATTTTTTGCCGACCCCCTTTTCTCGCGCGCCGCGCCTCACGCTTAAACTTAAGCAATGACCAACAGTGCGTCTGAAGTCTCATTTACGAGGCGGCTCCCTCATCTTTGTCCTTCAATCATTCCTCGTTTGCCGTCGCGCTGTCGAATCCGCCGATGCGTTTTTCAGCGCCTCGGAAAAAGGCACGCTAGCAGGCGTTTCTGAGTCAGCGGGGTACGACGTCGGCTTTTGCCTTTTCCTCTTGCTCCTGCGCCAACTTAGTCCACTCCAGTCGGCCGCCTAACCGCTCATCGTTGTGGCCTGCTTTTCTTGCGTCCTTCCGAGCCAACCAACGCGCTCGAATCCGTTTCAAGGCGCGAAAGATCGATGGGGCGACCGCTTGAAGTGCCAGAGAAGCACCTCCCGCTACCAGCCCTTTGACCAAATCAAATGCTAAATCGGGCCCAAAGTACTGCGACATGACCCTGCGTCCTTCTTCACAGGGACACCGCCGGGAGCAGTGGGCAGAAAAAGAAAAGCCCCGTCCGTCGCCGGCGGGGCCCAGAAAATCCTTGTGCGCGAAATTCAACGCACGCGAAGCCTCTCACCCGCCCAAGGTGGACTCGAAATAAGCCACGAGCATTCCATAAACGTGCGATTGAAGCCGCGCATAACGATCACTCCTGAAAGCCGCCTACTCCTCGCAAGCAAGCTACGGATCGAAAAGAGCCCGCGCCCTAGCAGAGTTGTTTGCTTTCGTCAATTCAATTTCATGGCGCGCACGAAGCCACGTGCACTGACTTAACAAAAGCAGACCGAACGGCTCCTGTCTGTGTGCCATTTCACATTTGATGAGATCGGGTGGCAGCATGAAAAAGTTCGTGGCCGACCGCCTTTATATCGAGCGCGTCAATGCCCCCGTTTCTCGCAGGAGGCGGCAGCGGCGAGGATTTCCGCGCAGGAATTGAACGTGCCATTGCAATCGGCTGTCGGCGCGGGCGACAGCGTCGCATCGCGGGATACGCGCGTCACCTGGCGCGAGTATTTGCGCCCTCTTTTCGCGACGAGACTACTTCGCCGCTCACCTCTTTCGGCTGATGTGGTCTTGTTGTAGCCATTTCGTTGGCAAGTTGATCGTGAGTCATCTCACAACCGCACGTGTGACACTTTGAAGCGAATCGCTCAATTCAGAGACATGGTAGGATGAAGTCGCCTGCTTTGAGGGGCGACCATGAAGCGGCGCGAGTTCATCGCATTCCTCGCTTGTTCGGCGGTGTCGTCACTTGCCGCGCGTGCGGAGCAGGGTGCGCTGCCGGTCATCGGGTTCCTCAGCAACGCTTCTCCCGAGGTTTATGCCATCCGCCTTGGAGCCTTTCGCCGCGGCCTGCAGGAGACTAGCCTGGTCGAAGGCAAGAACGTGGCGATCGAATACCGATGGACGAATGGACACAGCGACCAGCTGGCGCCCCTCGCCGCCGAACTCGTGCAGCGCCAGGTGGCCGTAATCGTGTCGGGCGGCGGCACGCAAACGGCGCTGGCAGCCAAGGCGGCGACCTCGACGATTCCGGTTGTCTTCGCGGTCTCGACCAATCCTGTCGAGGCCGGGCTGGTCGGCAGCCTCAACCATCCTGGCGGCAATCTGACCGGCGTGACCAGTATGAATGTCGAGATCGGTCCGAAGCGGCTCGAGGTTTTGCATGCATTGTTGCCGACTGCAATCAATATCGCCGTTCTGCTCAATCCGACCAGTCCGACCGTCTCAACGGTTTTTGTGCGGCAACTGGAGCCGGCCGCGCGCGTCATGGGATTTCAACTCCACAGGCTGGAGGCGAGCACCGATCGCGATCTCGACGAAGCTTTTGCGGCCTTGGCCAAGCTTCACGCCGACGCGCTCGTGATCGGTCCCGACACGTTCTTCAATAGCCGCGCCAAGCGGCTTGCCGCGATGACGCTTCGCGATTCGGTTCCGGCGATCTACCAGTATCGCGAGTTCACCAAAGCGGGCGGCTTGGTCAGCTATGGAAGCGACGAGGCTGAGTATTATCGGTTGCTCGGAGTCTACGCGGGCCGGATACTCAAGGGTGACAAGCCCGCCGATCTGCCGGTTCAACAATCGACCAAGGTGGAACTCATCATCAATCTCAAGACCGCCAGGAGCTTCGGCATTGCCGTGCCGCTTTCACTCAGCGGCCGCGCCGACGAGTTGATCGAGTAAATCATTACAGCCGTGTGTGGTATTTGCTTTGCTGCATGAGTCTGCGATTGGCCCAAAGCGGACATGCCAGTGCGTGACTCTGACGTCCGCTCTCGGGGTAAAACGGACATCCACTTGGACCCGCCAAATGTCTGTTAATGACCCTAAGCCGACATCAGTCCGGTCCTTGAAACCCCAAAGGTCGTTCCTCCCAACCCAATTTCCTGCTCTACTTCCATAGCTATACAGCCCGGTTGGCGTGGTCCCGAGCATTTGGAGGAAGGCGAATGCGACGGCGCGATTTCGTTAGAGTGACTGGTGGCGCGGCGGCCACACTCGCCGGCGGTTTCGCTGTTTGGCCGGCCGCCTCCCTTGCGCAGCAGTCGGGCCGGGTACGTCGGATCGGCGTGCTGATGGCATATCCCGAGAGCAATCCGGAGGGCCAGACGCTTATCGCAGCGCTCCCACAGGCACTTCGAAAGCTCGGCCGGACGGAAGGTGGCAATGTTCGCATCGAGGTTCGTTGGGGTGCACTCGATGATGGTGCGGCAATGTCGCGATCTGCAAAGGAGCTTTTGGCGCTGGAGCCCGAAGTAATCGTGACGCAGAACACGCCTGCCACTGCGGCGATGCGGCAACAGACCAATTCGGTCCCTATCGTTTTTGCATTGGTTTCCGATCCGGTCGGTAGTGGTTTTGCAGAAAGCTTGGCGCGACCGGGCGGCAACGTAACCGGCTTCACCAACCTTGTCCCGTCATTGGCTGGCAAATGGGTCGAGCTGCTCAAGGAAATCGCGCCGAATGTCGTGCGGGTTGGTATCCTTTCCAATCCGATAACAGCCCCTTATGTGACCAGATTTTATGAGCCGGCCTTGAAGGCTGCCGCTCAAACCTTGGCAGTAAATGCGACTTCGGCTTTTGTTCACACGGTGCCGGATTTGGAAACGACTATATCGGGAATTGCACGCGAGCCCGGCGGCGGGTTGATCGTGATGCCGGATGATTTCCTGAACGCCCACTACGAGGAGCTCATTGCCTTGGCCGCTCGGAGCCGCCTACCTGCGATCTATCCCTGGCGTTTTCTTGCTGAAGCCGGGGGACTTATCTCCTACGGGTCTGAGCGCAACCAATTCCCGCTTGCTGCGGTCTATGTGGATCGCATCCTCAGGGGTGAAAGGCCGGGCGACCTCCCGGTCCAGGCGCCAACCAAGTACCAGCTCATCGTCAATCTCAAGACCGCGAAGACGCTAGGCTTGGACGTGCCGGCGCTGCTCCAGCAGCGCGCCGACGAGGTAATCGAATAGACTTTCGTCTGTTGCGGTGCATGAGTCTGCTTGTGGCCCAAAGCAGACATGACGGTGCGTGACTCTGATGTCCGCTTCTGGGGGTAGAGATGGGGTAATCGGCCGTGCCCAGCTTGTGGATAGCTGAAGATTTTAGGTGCTGCGCTTCAGGCTGATGGTGAAACGAGGTCCGTGGTGACGGCCTCAAGCATCAGAAGGAGAAGCGCAGCATGGA
>Ga0310917_10001398_pt1 | contig 11446 bp, 7 predicted proteins | sample GREbulkMGLF178_FD_203531 | JGI IMG/M metagenome (GOLD analysis project Ga0310917, IMG submission 203531) | Lab enrichment of tropical soil microbial communities from Luquillo Experimental Forest, Puerto Rico - GRE.bulkMG.LF178 | ecosystem: Environmental > Terrestrial > Soil > Tropical forest >... | reverse complement strand
CTGCTCACCTGGATCTTCGCGCGATACGAGGGCCAAAGGGTCGACTCATACGGTCTGCCGGTGCGCGAGGCATTCGGAGCGCGTTATTGGGAGGGCTTTGCCCTCGGTATGGTCAATGCCGGAGTAGTGGCATTGGGCATGATCGCACTCGGCGGGATGAGGATTCAGGGATTGTCCTTGCACGGTTCGGAGATCCTTTGGGCCGCCCTGGCATGGCTAGGCGCGTGCATTCTCGTTGGCGTCGCAGAGGAGCTGTTGTTTCGAGGCTATTTCCTGCAGACACTCTGGAAGAGCCTGGGCTTTTGGCCCGCAGCGGTGCTCATTTCAGCTTGGTTCGCGGCGGATCACTACTTTTTCAAGCAGGGCGAAAATGTGTGGGACGTGATTACGCTGGTCACCCTTGGCCTGTGGGCCTGCTACAGCGTGCTGCGCACCGGGACGCTGTGGCTGGCGGTGGGTTATCACGCCTCCTTCGATTACATGCAGCTATTCGTCATTGGAACTAAGAACGGCAATGTTGAACCTGTTAATCACCTCCTGAACGCATCGTTCCAAGGACCCGCCTGGGTGACCGGAGGCGTGCTCGGCACCGAAGCGAGCTTTCTCATGTATCCGTTGATCATACTGCTCTTCCTCTATACGCAGTGGCGCTTCAGACCGTCAAAATGACTTGCAACGAAACGCTGGGCGTCGGGCATCGGCCAAAAATGCTTGGCAGGCCGCGTGACCTCGGGAAACTACGTGGGAGACGGGCAACTTACCCCATCCTTCCCGTTCGGTGTGAAGCCTGCCAGGAGGCTCTCCAGAGCTTCGCGTGTCACCGGCTTTACGACATATCGATGAAACCCAGCGTCTTGGGCGCGCTGTTTATCGCTTCCCCGTCCCCAACCAGTTAGAGCGACAATCTTTGGCGGTGGGTCGTCTTGTCGCTTGAGCAGCATGCGCGCTACCTCATAGCTATTCATGCCGGGCATGTCGATGTCGAGTAACACGACCTCGGGACGGAGTGTGACCGCCGCCATTAGAGCTGCGGCTCCGTCATATGCCACCTGGGCCTTGTGCCCCATCGTTTCGAGCATCGCCGTGATACTGTTCGCCACGTCCCGATTGTCGTCCACGCAGAGAACGCGAAGCGTCCGCCCCAGATCCGGCCCCTTCTTGCGGATTTCCTGCACCGGGCGCGCCGCGGGTTTCCTCACAGGCAACGTCACGACGAACTCGCTGCCATGGCCGACACCCGCGCTCCGCGCCTCCACGGTCCCGCCATGCAACTCGACGATGCGCCGAACGAGAGCGAGCCCCAGACCGAGCCCGCCCTGCGAGTCGGTGTCGCGCGGCGCGAGCTGGGTGAAAGGATCGAAAATGCGCTCCAGCAGCTCGGGCGCAATCCCCTTACCTGTGTCCGCGACAAACACCGTTACGTCGGCGCCGTTGGTCTCGACGAGGAGGCTGATGTGTCCACCGATAGCCGTGTAACGCGCGGCATTGTTCAGTAAGTTGATAAATACCTGAGTGAGTCGCTGGGCATCGCCGAGCAATTTGACCGGCTTCTTTGGCCACTGCGTCTGCAATGCATGAGCTCGCGCCTCAATGAGTGGGCGGCTTGCCTCGATGGCGCCGCTCAACACATCTGCGAGCAGTACCGGATCACGCGCGATCGAAAGAATGCCACGCTCGACGCGATTTAGATCCAACAGATCTTCGACGATGCGAGTGAGGAGCGAACTTTGTCGGTCGATCGTTTGACGCAGGTGCTCGAGGGGCGGATCCAGGTCTCTTTTCGCCATCAGGGACGCCGCAAGATGTATCGGCACGAGCGAATTTCGGAGCTCATGTGAAGCCGTTGCCAGGAAATCCCGCATCCGCTGCACGGTACGCTCCAGGGCTTCGCCGTGCCTGCGCAGGCGCTCCTCCCGCTGAATCAGCGATTCCTCGCGCTTGTGACGCTCGGTACGGTCACGGGTGATCTTCGAATAGCCGACAACGGTGCCCGATGCGTTCCTCAGGGTTGTGATGACGACATTGGCCCAAAAGTGCGAGCCGTCCTTGCGCACCCGCCAGCCCTCGTCCTCGAAGTGCCCCTGCTCATTGGCCACCTCGAGCTCGTGCTGCGGCCACCCGGACTGGATGGCTTCTGGCGTATAGAAGCGAGAGAAATGCGAGCCGATTATTTCATCGGGCTCATAGCCCTTGATCTTACGAGCGCCAGCGTTCCAACTCGTCACATTGCCATCAGGGTCGAGAGTGAAGATCGCGTAGTCGCCGACTCCTTCGACAAGCGAGCGGAAGCGCTCCTCACTGTGCTGCAGCGCTAGTTCATGCTGTCGCCTCTCCGTGAGGTCGCGCGTCACCTTTGCGAACCCGCGCAGCTCGCCACCCGAATCGCGAAATGGCGTGATAACGCTGTTTGCCCAGAAAGACGTGCCATTTTTGCGGACGCGCCAGCCTTCGTCTTCGAACCGACCTTCTGCTGCGGCACTTCGCAGCTCGTGCTGCGGCCAGCGGCGCCGCTGCATCTCCTCGGGGTAGAACCGCGAGAAATGCTCACCAGCGACTTCTTCGGCGCCATAGCCAAAGAGCGCGGCGGCCCCAGCATTCCAGCTTGCGATGTGACCGTCAGCGTCAAGCAGAAAGATCGCGTAGTCGCGAACGCCAGATACGAGCAGACGAAATGTCTCTGCGTCCTGCAACACGGGTGTCAGGGAGGGGCGGGCAGCCCCCTGATGTTAGGGAAGCTTACATGGGGCTGTCTGTCGGTGGCTTCTGACTGGACCTACGCTAGAGGGCGTTCTTGCCGAGGCTTGATCTGCGCGGCGGGGCCACCCGGGTAACACAAAATCGGCACGACCTCTCGATAGCAGCCAAGGCCACTGTCCCGCCCGCAATCAGTGCGATACATGGGCTGCGCTCGCGCTGGACTCGAGTTGCGAACAAGGCGCAGCGCAACAACAATGCCAGCTCTACCAGAGCCTGAACAGCGCGTAGGCGGGCGACGGTAAGAAACGTGAAGGCAGCGGGAATTACAGTCGCAACTCACCCCGCTTGATCGGCGGGTGCCAATCAATCCATTTGAGAGGTCGACAAACCGGACACTCGTCAATGTCTGATACGGGTCCGATAGCGCCCGTTCGTGACACTTCCGCAGTCGGCAAAAACTTGTCACTCGTACGGCTTCACATTGCTGCCCAAAAGCAGACCGTCAGTCGGGGCGCTGAGTTGTCGAAACAAGAGTCTGATCCTCCCATTCCCCAAGCGCTGTCGAGCGCGTTCGCGACGGTCAAAGGCTCACGCCACCAAGTTGAGATAGATTGCCAGCAGGCCGAGCGAGTCGGCCAGTGCGTGCGCGATCACGTTGCTTGGCAGGGTGCGGCTGCGAAGGACATACAGAGCACCGAGCAACAGACCCGCGACGAAATTTGAGATTAGGCCGGTCAGTCCTTGGTAATAATGCACGGCGCTGAAGGTCAGCGCGGACAATGTGACTGCCAACCCCGTGGACGCCTTAGCGGCGGGCAAAACATCTTGCCATTGGTCGATCAGAAAGGCACGGCTGATCAGTTCTTCTGTCACGCCGACAACAAGCCAGATAAGGACCAGCCACTTGAGCAGCTCTTGCAGGTTACCGTGGACGGCGGCGAATCGGTCAAGTTTGACCGGAATAAGACCAAGCACCGGGTAGATGCTGAAGAGCAGAGCGTCGGTGGCAAACACGGCAAGTCCGCCAGCTATTCCCCAGGCGACCGTACGCGGCCAGCCCTGAAAGGGGCGGAACCAGCGTCGGACGCGTCCGTCCCGCGCGGCGGCGCCAAAAGCCAAAGCGCCGAGCGCGCCGAAGAGTTGGCTGCTGAAGGGAAAGATCTTGACGAACGTCAGCGCTACTACTACAGCGATGGCCAGAAACTTGCGAAGGCTGTAGTGCACAAGTCTATCCCTTTCGAACTGTTGAGTCAGGGTATCACCCCGCTTAGATCCTCACTCGGGCGGGAATCGCTGGGCGTACGGTCCTATAGGTTCGGCACGACTGCACGGACCCGGGCGTGCTCGTGCGAAATTGCCCATTCGACGGCTAGCATTCCCGGGCCGAAAGCAGACAGAATTTCGCGTGACACGACGGGTACAGTTCCGTTGCGGTCGTGGCGCTCGCCGTTGGCGTATGGTAGAGACCAATCATGCGCGTATTCATGACAGGAGCAACTGGCTTTATCGGCTCTTTTCTCGTGCCGGAACTCATCAAAGCAGGACATCAGGTGATCGGGCTCAGCCGCTCGAGCGCGGGCGCCGAGGCGCTCATCCGTGCGGGGGCGGAGGTCTTTCGCGGTGACGTGAACGACCTGGAACGCCTACGCACGGCCGCAGAGGTGGCCGACGGCCTCGTTCACGCGGCCTTCAACCATGACTTCTCCAACGTGAAGCAGCACAGCGAGGAGGACCGCAAGGTCATTCAGATGCTCGGCGAGGTGCTGGCCGGCTCGGACCGGCCCCTCGTTATCACCTCGGGCACGGGTCTCGCCCGGTCCAGGACCGGCCGCCCGGCGGCAGAGACCGACGATCACGTCACCTCGGCCGAGTTCCCTCGGGCGGCCTCCGAGGAGGCGGCCGACGCGCTCATCGCCAAGGGCGGGCGCGTCATGGTGATGCGGCTACCGCAGGTGCACGACACACGCCGCCAGGGCCGGATCGCACAGCACATCCAGCTGGCGCGGCAAAAGGGTCGGGTGGCGTATGTCGGGGAGGGCAAGAACCGCCTGCCCGCCGTCCACGTCTCCGACGCTGTTAGGCTATACCGGCTGGCGCTCGAGAAGGGGCAGGCCGGGGCGCGCTACCACGCCGTAGGTGAGGAAGGCGTTGCCCTGCGCGACATCGCCGAGGTGATCGGTGCGGGGTTGAAAACGCCGGTCGAGTCGATCACACCGGAAGAGGCGCCGGAGTACTTCGGCTGGATGGCGCACCTTGTCACGATCGATCTTGCGGCCACCAGCGCGCTGACCCGCCAACAGCTGGGCTGGAACCCCATCGGGCCGGACCTGCTGACCGACCTACGCAACATGGATTACGGCGTGGCCTAGGGGCGTTTGCCGACCTCCTGCAAGTGATCGATTGCGGCGAGGCCGCGAGGCCGTTAGCGAAGGCGCGGGAACCAACAGAGTTGTGCTGGTCCGGTCCTGGCGTTTCGACCGTCTCCTTTGGAGCAGATCATCGGTCTCCGCAGGGTCGAGAGCTGCCTTACACAGCAGCGGCCTGGCGCTGGCAGCAAGCGGGTGATGTGATGTCCAGTGCGCTCGCGCGACTCTCGAAGGGTGTGAAATATCATGTGAGTGGATCTATGCAAATCAGGTACGTATCTGCACGCAACTCGTCAAGATATTTCACAGCTCTAACAAATAAATCTTTAATTGATCAACCACTTGTTTCGTTTTTGAGTCTGGACTGAAAATCCGCATGTCGGTGGTTCGATTCCGCCCCTGGCCACCATGAGATCAAGAAGTTCGTTCGGGCGTCGCTGCCCTCACTGTCCAATATCGCCGCTCGCGTCCATATCTAGACGTTCACTGAACCGCTATGGGTACCCAGAACAGCTGCAGATTCCGGTTTCGCGGGACTGGCCGAGAGCACCGGACAGTCCTGCAATCTTTAGACGTTATGAGATCATGTCCGGATGCTGCTTACTATCACATCGACGGCGAACCCTGCGACGGACCTAGGGTATCTGCTGTTTAAGAACCCAGGTCGGGTTCACCGCTTCGAATTGTCGTTCGGCTCAGCCACTGTCCTCTACCCGGAGGCGACTTCGGAGCGGTGCACGGTCTGCCTGTTGCTCGAGGTCGACCCGATCGGAATGGTTCGCCGCAAGGCCGGGCCGGCTGGCGACGGCGGCGTGTTCACCCAGTACGTCAACGATCGCCCGTATGTCGCGTCGTCCTTCCTGTCGGTCGCGATCTCCGAGGTATTCGGAACTGCCCTCACTGGCCGCTCGAAGGACCGTCCTGAACTCGCAGAATCGGCGATCCCGCTCGAGGTCAGCATCCCCGTGCTCCCGAGCCGCGGTGGAGAGTCGCTGATCCGCCGGCTGTTCGAGCCGCTGGGCTACGAGGTCTCGGTTGGACCTGTCCCGCTCGACGAGCGCTTTCCGGAATGGGGGCCGAGCCGCTATTACGCGGTCCGGCTGCGCGGAACGACGAGGCTTAAGGATCTTCTCGCGCACATCAACGTGCTCATCCCGGTGCTGGATGATGAGAAGCACTACTGGGTCGGCGATGACGAGGTCGAGAAGCTACTCCGTCGGGGTGGCGACTGGCTGCCTACGCATCCCGAGCGCGAGGAGATCGCGCATCGGTATCTGAAGCATTGGAAGAGCCTAGCGAGGGAGGCCATCGAGCGTCTTACCGCCGCCGCTGGGGAGCCAGCAGACGCTGCCGAGGACGCGCCGACGCCGTTGGCGGGCCGCGAAGAGACCCTCGAGAAGGGGATCAGTCTCAACGTGCAGCGGCTGGCTAAGGTCGTCGACGAAGTTGCGCGCCTAGACGCTCAGAGCGTCGCCGACCTCGGATGCGGCGAGGGGCGCCTGATTCGTGAGCTCATGCAGGTGAAGCAGCTCGCCAGAATCGTTGGCATGGATGTGTCGCTCCGATCACTCGAGCGTGCTGCGGACCGTCTTCGCCTTGAGCAGCTCGGGCCCTCCGTTCGGAGTCGGGTCGAGCTCGTTCACGGATCACTCATGTACCGGGATCGCCGGCTCGAAGGGCTGGACGTGGCGACGCTCATTGAGGTCATCGAGCATCTCGACGAGGCGCGCCTTAGCGCGATGGAGCGCGTCGTATTCGAGCGTGCTCGGCCCAAAGCGGTGGTAGTGACTACACCCAATGCCGAGTTCAATGTCAGGTTCACGGCACTTCCCGCCGGCCAGTTCCGGCATCCGGATCACCGGTTCGAGTGGACTCGGGAGGAGTTCTCGCGATGGGCCCAGGGCATTGCATCGCGATTCGGGTACTCCGTTCGCTTCGACGCGATCGGTCCCGTCGATGAGTCAGTCGGTCCGCCAACACAGATGGCTGTCTTTGAGGTCGCCTGAGCCATGGAGATCAAGATTCCTGAGCTCGCGCTCGTCGTGCTCATCGGACCTTCGGGATCCGGGAAGTCGACGTTCGCACGCCATCACTTCAAGGCGACCGAGATCATCTCGTCGGATACGTGTCGCGGGATGGTGTCCGACGACGAGAACGATCAGTCGGCGACCAAAGACGCATTCGAGGTTCTTCAGTTTATCGCGGCGCGGCGTCTACGGGCCGGTCATCTGACGGTGATCGATGCGACCAGCGTGCAGCCAGAGGCGCGGAAGCCCCTGGTGGCGCTCGCTCGCGAGTACCACTGCCTGCCGGTCGCGCTGGTGCTGGACATGCCGGAGGGACTTTGCCGTCAGCGGAACGAATCGCGACCCGACCGTAACTTTGGCGAGCACGTGATTCGAACTCAGCTGTCGCAACTGCGGCGGTCGCTTCGTGGGCTAGAGCGCGAGGGCTTCCGTCACGTACATGTATTCCGCTCGCCCGAGGAAATGTCCAGCCTCACGATTCGTCGTGAGCCGCTGTGGAACAACAAGAAGTCCGAGCATGGCCCGTTCGACATCATCGGGGACATCCATGGTTGCCTAGACGAGGCGCTCGATCTGATCAGCGCCCTCGGGTACCGGTGCGAGGTGCAGGAGGGCCGCCACGCGGTCTCGCATCCGCAAGGTCGGAAGCTAGTCTTTGTTGGCGATCTCGTCGATCGTGGCCCGGACTCTCCGGGTGTCGTGCGCTTGGTTTCGGACGTCGTTGCGAGCGGGCGGGGCTTCTGTGTCGCCGGAAACCATGACGTGAAGCTGTCACGTGCACTCCGCGGGCGCGACGTGAAACTTACTCACGGGCTCGCCGAGTCCATGGACCAGATGCGCAGCCACTCGCAAGATTTTCGGCGGTTCAGTGCCGAGTTCCTCGATGGACTCGTAAGCCATTACGTATTCGACGACGGCCACCTCGTCGTGGCTCACGCTGGGCTCCGAGAGGAGATGCACGGGCGTGGGTCGGGCATGGTGCGGCAGTTCGCCATGTACGGCGAGACAACCGGGGAGACCGACGAGTACGGGCTACCAGTGCGCTACAACTGGGCATCCGAGTACCGGGGCAAAGCAATGGTCGTCTACGGTCATACGCCTGTGCCCGAGTCTGAGTGGCTCAACAACACGATCTGCATCGATACGGGCTGCGTTTTCGGTGGCAGGCTCACGGCGCTGAGGTATCCGGAGCGAGAACTCGTCGCGGTTTCGGCTAGGCGTAGGTATTACGAGCCGGTCCGACCGCTTCGCGCAGTGAAGAGCGACGGCCTCACGGCGCAACAGGAACAGGACGATCTGCTGGACCTCGAGGATGTCGTCGGCAAGCGGATCATCGAGACGCGCCTGAACCGCAGCATCACTGTCCGCGAGGAAAACGCAGTCGCGGCACTCGAGGTGATGAGCCGCTTCGCGGCAAACCCGAAGTGGCTGATCTACTTGCCGCCAACTATGTCGCCCAGCGAGACCAGCAAGGCGGACGGCTTCCTCGAGCGTCCCGAAGAGGCACTCGAGTACTTCCGCCGTGTCGGCGTGGAAACGGTCGTGTGCGAAGAGAAGCACATGGGCTCGCGAGCTGTTGTCGTCATCGCACGTGATCCAGGCGCGGCCCGGTCGCGGTTCGGCGTCGACGACGGCACGCGGGGCATCGTCTACACCCGCACTGGACGGCAGTTCTTCGCGGACGGCAGCCTGCAGGCTGCGGTGCTTGACCAGCTTGGCGCAGCATTAGAAAAGGCGGGCTTCTGGTCCGAATTCAACTCGGACTGGTTCTGCCTCGACTGCGAAGTGATGCCATGGTCAGTGAAGGCGGAGGATCTGCTGCGGACCCAGTACGCGCCCACAGGCGCCGCCGCGACGACGGCCCTCAGCGCCGCTCAGGCGCTCGTCGCTAAGGTTGCCGCACGAGGTCTCGACGTCGAGGAACTCGGGAACTCCCTCAGGGAACGCATGGGGGCTGCGCAGCAGTACGTTGAAGCCTATCGTCGGTACTGCTGGCCGGTAAACGGCATTGAAGACATCCGTGTCGCGCCATTTCACCTGCTCGCGAGTGAGGGAACCGTTCACGTCGACAAGGATCACATCTGGCACATGTCGACGCTCCATCGTCTATGCGACTCTGCCCCGGGGTTGCTCAAGGCAACACCTTTCCAAACGGCGCGGTTAGCAGACGACGCTGAGACTCGGGTCGTAATCCACTGGTGGGAGCAGCTGACCGGGGATGGCGGCGAGGGCATGGTGGTGAAGCCTTTGGTATTCGCGCACGCGGGCAAGCGCGGTCTGATCCAGCCGGCCATCAAGTCGCGTGGTCCGGAGTACCTGAGGATCATCTACGGTCCGGAATACACGCGACCCGAGTATCTCAGCCGTCTCAGGGAGCGGAACCTCGCTGGGAAGCGCAGTCTCGCAATAAGGGAGTTCGCCCTCGGCATCGAAGGGCTCGAACGATTCGTCAGACGTGAGCCGCTGCGCCGAGTGCACGAGTGCGTCTTCGGCGTGCTAGCAATGGAAAGTGAACCGGTCGATCCGCGCCTGTAGAGGCGGCGGTGGCGTCCAATACTATCTGGTCGTTTCTCGACGATTCAGGGGGTTAAGTGGCCGTATCTCGGGAAAATATTGGACACTTCCGGGGAAGGTTTCGCAGTGGCGTCAGGTACTTAACGCGTTTTGGAACTTGGACTGAAAATCCGCGTGTCGGCCCGCCGATACACCCCTGCTGACGAGCCCGGCTTGTATGACTTGATCCGGTCGAGGGTGTGTGAAAACGCAGTGCAATGCTGGAATGAGATGATCGCAATGGCTTGTGGGGAGCGCGCCATGAAGCGATTCGTCGAAGGCGAGTGTCGAGAGCAGTCGGTGCTTTTCCCAGAGCGGCTGGACGACTGGATCGCCGAAGACAATCCGGTGCGTGCGGTCGATGCCTTCGTTGATGAACTCGACTTTATGGCCCTGGGGTTTGAGAGCGCCGAGCCGGCGGATACGGGGCGGCCGGCCTACCACCCTGGAACGCTGCTCAAGATCTATATCTACGGATACCTGAACCGCATCCAGTCCAGCCGCCGCCTCGAGCGTGAGGCGCAGCGCAACGTGGAGCTGATCTGGCTAACGGGGCGTCTTGCGCCGGACTTTAAGACGATCGCCGACTTCCGTCGGGACAACGGTCCTGCGATCCGCAAGGTATGCGCCCAGTTCGTCGAGCTGTGCCGCGGCATCGGCCTGTTCAGTCAGGCGCTGGTGGTGATCGATGGCAGCAAGTTCAAGGCGGTGAACAACTGGGACAAGAACTTCACGCCGCATAAGCTGAAGGCCCGACAGCAGCAACTGGAGCAAAGCGTCGCACGCTACCTCGCCGAGCTCGATCGCGCCGACCGTGATCCGTCGCTGGTGCCGGAGGAACGGGTTGAGCGCCTAAGAGAGAAGATCGCCACTGTCCGCAAGCAGATGAAAAAGCTCAAAGGGATCGGCCAGGAGCTTGCGGTGGCGCCCGATCAGCAGGTGTCCTTGACCGATCCGGACGCGCGCTCGATGGCGACCAGCGGTCGCGGCACTGGCATCGTCGGCTACAACGTGCAGACAGCGATGGACAGTGAGAACCACTTGATCGTCGCGCACGAGGTGGTGAACCAGGGACACGACCGCGAACAGCTTGCTTCGATGGCAGAGCAAGCCAAGGAGGCGACGGGCAACGAGAAGCTAAAGGTGCTCGCCGATCGCGGTTACTTCAGCAGCGAGGAGATCCTCAAGTGCGAGCAGGCGGACATCACACCGCTGGTGCCCAAGCCGCTCACCTCAAATGCCAGGGCCGATGGTCGCTTTGACAAGCGGGACTTCGTTTACAACAAGCGGCGAGACGAGTATCGGTGCCCTGCGGGACAACGTGCAATCTGGCGCTTCACCACCGTCGAGGCTGGGCTGACTCTACACAAGTACTGGTCCTCTGCCTGCCCCAGATGCCCTATGAGAAGTGCATGTACCCCGGCCGACTACCGCCGAATCAGCCGTTGGGAGCACGAGGATGTGCTCGACCGGATGCAGGCGCGGCTTGATCGTATGCCGGAAGCCGGCCGACTACGACGGCGGACAGTCGAACACGCGTTCGGGACACTCAAATCGTGGATGGGAGCGACGCACTTCCTGATGAAAACGCTACCGAGAGTCCGAACGGAGCTCAGCCTGCATGTGCTGGCATACAACCTGAAGCGGCTGATCCAGATGCTCGGAGTGCAGCCCCTGATCGCGGCGATCCGGGCATAGACCCGATCGCTCTGTCTGCACTCCTTATCGACCTCGCTGGTCCCGGTTCCCACACAGCCTTATATGGACACCGCCCGTTTGCCAAGGCGTTAGATGTGATGCCTC
>Ga0310917_10001393_pt1 | contig 11466 bp, 11 predicted proteins | sample GREbulkMGLF178_FD_203531 | JGI IMG/M metagenome (GOLD analysis project Ga0310917, IMG submission 203531) | Lab enrichment of tropical soil microbial communities from Luquillo Experimental Forest, Puerto Rico - GRE.bulkMG.LF178 | ecosystem: Environmental > Terrestrial > Soil > Tropical forest >... | reverse complement strand
CACAAGGTGATTTTCTTCCGCGGGCAGCACCACCTCGATGACTATCAGCAACTCGCGTTCGCCGGGCTGCTGGGAACGCCGATCGGCCACCCTGCCGCTGCATCCGTGCTGGCCGGCAAGACTGCGCCGACGATCACTCCGATCGACTCCGAGTACGGCAGGGCGAATCGCTGGCACACCGACGTCACGTTCGCCGCGAACTATCCGAAGGCGTCGATCCTGCGCGCGATCACCCTGCCCAGCTATGGCGGCTCCACACTGTGGGCGTCCACCGTGGCCGCCTACGACGACCTGCCCGAACCACTCAAATTGCTCGTCGAAAACCTGTGGGCGGTGCACACCAACCGCCGCGACTACATCATCCCCGAGTCACTGACCGAGGCGCAGCAGGAGTTCCGGGATGCGTTCGAGAAGCCGGATTTCCAGACGGAACATCCCGTGGTGCGCGTGCACCCGGAGACCGGGGAACGCACCCTGCTGGCCGGAGGCTTCATCCGCAACTTCGTCGGCCTGGACAGCCACGAATCGACCGTGCTGCTTGATTTGCTGCAACGCCGAATCACGTTGCCCGAGAACACCATCCAATGGAACTGGGAGCCGGGCGACGTCGCCATGTGGGATAACCGGGCAACGCAGCACCGGGCGATCGACGACTACGACGACCAGCCCCGGCTTTTACACCGGGTCACGTTGATGGGCGACGTGCCCGTGAACGTGCACGGGGAACGCAGCCGGGTGATCCGCGGCGCGCCGCTCGAGGCGATCGCGAGCTAGTTAGCCGGCGTCGGCCGCGCGGCGACCGGATCGATCGGCAGCCAGCGGAGCGCACCCGGTGCGTCGAGGGGTACCACCGGGTGCGCGGGCGGGATCGGGTCCAGCCTGCGGTAGGTGTCGCCCTGCAGCGGCCGCTCATCGTTCTCGCCCTTGTTCGGCCACAGCGAGGCCGCCCGCTCGGCTTGCGCGGTGATGGACAGCGAGGGGTTGACGCCCAGGTTCGCCGAGATCGCCGCGCCGTCCACCACGGACAGGGTCGGATAGCCGTAGACCCGGTGGTACGGGTCGATGACGCCGTGCTCGGGGCTGTCGCCGATCACCGCTCCGCCGAGAAAGTGGGCCGTGAGCGGGATGTTGAAGAGTTCCCCCCAGGTGCCGCCGGCCACGCCGTCAACCTTGGCGGCCATGTGGCGGGTGACCTTGTTGCCGATCGGTATCCACGTCGGGTTCGGTTCGCCGTGTCCCTGCTTGCTCGAATACCAGCGGATGCCGAGCTTGCCGCGCTTGGTGAACGTGGTGATCGAGTTGTCCAGGTGCTGCATCACCAGCGCGATCACCGTGCGCTCGCTCCACTGGTGGACATTGAGCATCCGAAGGATGCCGCGCGGATCTTGGCGGGCCTGGTCCAACAACTGCTTCCACCGCGGCACATAGCTGCCAGGGGGACCCTCTGGGTCTGGCCCATCGGTCATCAGCGTCTGCAGCAGCCCCATCGCGTTGGAACCCTTGCCGTAGCGGACGGGCTCGATGTGGGTGTCCGCCGTCGGGTGAATCGACGACGTGATCGCCACCCCGTGGGTCAGGTCCAGGTCAGGCGAGACCTGCAGCGTCGCGGCGCCGACGATCGATTCCGAGTTGGTCCGGGTCAACACGCCCAGCTGCTTTGACAGCCGGGCCAACTTGCCGTTGTCCCGCATCTTGAACAGCAGATGCTGCGTCCCCCAGGTGCCCGCGGCCAGGATCAGGTGCGCGGCGGTGTACGTGCGCCTGTCCCGGCGCAGCCAACTTCCGGTGCGCAGGGTGCGGACCTCCCACAGCCCGTCGGACCGCTGCTCGAAGCCTTTCACAGTCGTCATCGGAATGACTTGCGCGCCTGCGGATTCCGCGAGGCCGAGGTAGTTCTTCACCAGGGTGTTCTTGGCGCCGTAGCGGCAACCCGTCATGCAGCAGCCGCATTCCAGGCAGCCGGTGCGCTCGGGGCCCGCACCGCCGAAGTACGGGTCGGGCACGGTTTTTCCGGGCGCTTTGGTGCCATCCGGGCCGAAGAACACCCCCACTGGGGTGGCCACGAAAGTGTCGCCGAACCCCATCTCGTCGGCGACCTCCTTGACGATGCGGTCGGCGTCGGTGAACGTCGGGTTCTTCACCACGCCCAGCATCCGTTGCGCCTGTTCGTAGTGCGGCATCAGTTCGCCGCGCCAGTCGGTGATGTGCGACCACTGCTGGTCTTGGAAGAACGGCTCCGGCGGCACGTACAACGTGTTGGCGTAGTTCAGCGAGCCGCCGCCCACTCCGGCGCCGGCCAAGATCATCACGTTGCGCAGCGGATGGATCCGCTGGATGCCGTAGCAACCGAGCTTCGGTGCCCACAGGAACTTGCGCAGGTCCCAGGAGGTCTCGGCGAACTCCTCGTCGGAGAAGCGGCGGCCGGCCTCCAGCACGCCCACGCGGTAGCCCTTTTCCGTCAACCGCAGCGCGCTGACGCTGCCCCCGAACCCCGAACCGATGATCAGGACGTCAAAATCCGGCTTCATCCCGGCAGTATATGGCGGCCTCGGCCGGGTTCAGCTTCCAGTGGTCAGGCCGACCTTCTGGAACTCCTTGAGGTCGCAATAGCCGGCCTTGGCCATCGAACGGCGCAGACCGCCCACCAGATTCAGGCTGCCGAACGGATCGTCCGACGGACCGTTGAGCACCTGCTCCATCGGTGGGCGCTCACCGACGGCGATCTGCAGTAACGCCCCGCGCGGCAACGACGGGTGCGCCGCCGCGGCCGGCCAGAACCACCCGTCCCCGAGCGCCTCGGCGCATTCGGCCAGCGGCGTCCCCAGCACCACCGCGTCGGCGCCGCAGGCGATGGCCTTGGCCAGCTCGCCCGAGGTGTGAATGTCGCCGTCGGCCAGCACATGCACGTAGCGGCCGCCGGTCTCGTCGAGGTATTCGCGGCGCGCCGCGGCCGCGTCGGCGATCGCGGTGGCCATCGGCACTCTGATGCCCAACACCTCGTCGGAGGTGGTCACCCCCTGGGTGGAGCCGTAGCCGACGATGACCCCGGCGGCGCCGGTGCGCATCAGATGCAGCGCGGTGCGGTGGTCGAGCACGCCACCGGCGACCACCGGAACATCGAGCTCCGAGATGAAGGTCTTCAGGTTCAGCGGCTCACCATCGCTGGCCACCCGCTCGGCGGAGACGATCGTGCCCTGGATGACCAGCAGGTCGATACCCGCCTGGAGGAGCACCGGGGTCAGCGCCTGGGCGTTCTGCGGGCTGACGCGCACCGCGGTGATCACCCCGGCCTCCCGGATGCGGGCAACCGCCGAGCCGAGCAGGTCGGGGTCCAGTGGCGCCGCATGCAGCTCCTGCAGCAACCGAATGGCCGCAGAGGGTTCGGGCTCCTTTTCGGCGGCCTCGACGAGTTGTGCGATCTTGGCCTCGACATCGGCGTGCCGGCCGATCAGCCCCTCGCCGTTGAGCACGCCCAGCCCGCCGAGCCGGCCCAGCTCGATCGCGAACTCCGGTGACACCAACGCATCGGTCGGATGCGCCACCACGGGGATCTCGAATCGGTAGGCGTCGAGCTGCCACGCCGTCGACACGTCCTTCGACGAGCGGGTGCGCCGCGACGGCACGATGCTGATTTCGCTGAGTTCGTAGGTGCGGCGCGCGGCGCGGCCCATCCCGATCTCGACCATGGCCAGTTCGCTGTTCACCGCGCGTAGTAGTTGGGCGCTTCGACGGTCATCGCGACGTCGTGCGGGTGGCTCTCTTTCAGTCCGGCCGGCGTGATCCGGACGAACTGCGCCTGCTGCAGCACCTCGATGGTGGGTGAGCCGGTGTACCCCATCGCCGCCCGCAGACCGCCGACCAGCTGGTGGATCACCGACGACAGCGGACCGCGGAACGGCACCCGCCCCTCGATCCCCTCGGGTACCAACTTGTCCTCCGACAGCGCGTCGTCGGCGAAGTAGCGGTCCTTGGAATACGACTTGCCCGCGCTTCCGGAACCCCTGCCCTGCATTGCGCCCAGCGACCCCATGCCGCGATAGCTCTTGAACTGCTTGCCGTTGACGAAGATCAGCTCGCCCGGCGCCTCGGCGGTGCCGGCAAGCAACGATCCCAGCATGGCCGTCGACGCGCCGGCGGCCAGCGCCTTGGCGATGTCGCCGGAGTACTGCAGCCCGCCGTCGGCGATGACGGGCACGCCGGCCGGCGCGCACGCCGCGACCGCCTCCAGGATCGCGGTGATCTGCGGCGCGCCAACGCCGGCCACCACCCGCGTCGTGCAGATCGATCCCGGTCCCACCCCGACCTTGACCGCGTCGGCACCGGCGTCGATCAGGGCCGCGGCCGCCGCCCTGGTTGCCACGTTGCCCCCGATCACCTGGACGCGGTCGCCGATTTCGGCCTTGAGTTTGCCGACCATGTCCAGCACCAGCCGGTTGTGCGCGTGCGCGGTGTCGACGATCAGCACGTCAGCCCCGGCGTCGACCAACATCATCGCGCGGACCCAGGCGTCACCGCCGACGCCGACGGCGGCGCCGACCAGCAGGCGGCCGTCGCTGTCCTTGGTGGCCAGCGGGTGTTGTTCTGTCTTGACGAAGTCTTTGACGGTGATCAGCCCGGTCAGCCGGCCGTGACCGTCGACGACGGGCAGCTTCTCAATCTTGTTGCGGCGCAACAGCCCCAGCGCCGCGTCGGCGCTCACGCCCTCCTGGGCGGTGATCAGCGGGGCCTTGGTCATCACCTCGGCGACCTGCCTGGTCTGGTCCACCTCGAACCGCATGTCGCGATTGGTGATGATGCCGACCAGCGCGCCGGAGTCGTCGACCACGGGCAGCCCGGAGATCCGGAACCGGGCGCACAGCGCGTCGACCTGAGCCAACGTGTTGTCGGGCCGGCAGGTGACCGGATCGGTGACCATGCCGGCTTCCGAGCGCTTCACCATCTCGACCTGGCCAGCTTGCTCGGCGACCGGCAGGTTGCGGTGCAGCACACCCATGCCGCCCGCCCGGGCCATCGCGATGGCCATCCGCGACTCGGTGACCGTGTCCATCGCCGAGCTCACCAGTGGCACTTTGAGCCTGATCTTCTTGGTGAGCTGGCTGGAGGTGTCCGCTGTGGCGGGAACCACATCGGAGGCCGCGGGCAGCAGCAGGACGTCGTCGAAGGTCAGCCCCAGCATCGCGATCTTGTAGGGGTTGTCGCCCCCGGTCGGCACCGGATCGTCGGCCAGGCCCCGAATATTGGGGTCGCGCACGTACGGACTGGCGACCAGTGCGGAGCTGTCTTCCAGGTGGGACATGCCACGGGTCATCGGCGGGGCCCTCCATACGCATGCAGAGTGAGAAACCCATCCTATCGGCTCGGCTGCCCCGCGGTGGATAGCTTGCCTGCTGGCGTTATGACGGCCCGCCTGCGTAGTCTAGAGGCGTGCGCGACCACCTCCCACCGGGTTTGCCGCCCGACCCGTTCGCCGACGACCCCTGTGACCCGTCGGCGGCGCTGGATGCCGTCGAGCCCGGACAACCTCTCGATCAGCAAGAGCGAATGGCGGTCGAGGCCGACCTGGCCGATCTCGCCGTGTACGAGGCCCTGTTGGCGCACAAGGGAATTCGCGGACTCGTGGTGTGTTGCGACGAGTGCCAGCAAGACCACTATCACGACTGGGACATGTTGCGGGCCAACCTGCTGCAACTGCTGATCGACGGCACCGTCCGTCCGCACGAGCCCGCGTACGACCCCGAACCGGACTCCTACGTCACGTGGGATTACTGCCGGGGCTATGCCGACGCCTCGCTCAACGAAGCGACGTCAGACGCCGACGGGTTTTACCGCCACCACTGAGAGCGGCCCTGGCGTGGCCGCCCAATTAGGGTGTGTCGTTTGGCGTCAGCGAAGAAGGCGTGGGTGTCTGGCCGTGATGACGATGCCGACCGGACGACGGGCTTGGCGACGGGCTGAGCGACGGGCTCGGCACCGGAGAAGTCGTGCCTGCCACCGTCGGCGGTTTGGTGCTCGGACTGGGTGAGACCGGCGGAGTGGTCGAGGCGGCCGGGGCCTTCGGCGGCTTGGTCGCCGAAGCGGGCAGCGTTGCGTTCGGGTTGCGTGATTCAACCCTGGTATTCAGCAGATTGACCTCGTCTATCAGGTCGTTTCGGCTGGCCCCGTCGTTCATGGACTGCACGGTGCTGCTGACCTCGGCCAGCTGATTCTGCGCCTGGGTCCATTGACCCTCGTCGATCATTTGCTGAACCTTCGCCAGATCGGCCTTGGCGGACAACGTGATCTGTCCGTCGTTGACCCTCGGCTGGTCGAAGAACATCGCGTGCAGGCCGTAGAGCGTGTCCCCGGGACGCGCCTCGACCACCATGGCACCGAACCCACTCAGGACCAGCAGCGTCGCCGCAACCGATCCGATCGCGGCCGCGCCGCGACGAGTGCGCCGGCGTTCGGCCAATCCGGTGCGCAGCGCTTCGACGGCCTCTTCCGGCGAGACGAGCGCACTCGCCGGTGGCCACCGCAAGTCGTCACGCCAGTCCCCCAGCAGGACGGCGAGCGCTTCAGAATTGGGGTCGTCGGGGTCGTCCAGATCGACCGGGCGACGTGCGGCGAGCGCGTCGACGAGCAGATCGGTGCGGGCCAATTCGTCCAACGCCGGTTGATCCGGGATGGCATAACCAAACTCAGGCATAGTCACCTGCCGCGACGATTTCGGACTTGAGCCGTGATAGCGCACGGTGCTGGGCCACTCGGACCGCTCCCGTGGTGCTGCCGACGGCGGCGGCGGTCTCCTCGGCGGACAGGCCGACGACCACGCGCAGGATCAGGATCTCGCGCTGCTTTGCGGGCAGGATCTCAAGCAATTCGTTCATTCGACTGACCGAATCGGCTTCGATGGCCCGCTGTTCCGGGCCGGCGTCGGACGACCAGCGCTCTGGAACCGAGTCGGAAGGGTAGGCGCGATCACGGCCGGCAGCCCGATGCGCATCGGCGACCTTGTGGGCCGCGATGCCGTACAGGAAGGCCATGAACGGTCGTCCGCGATCCCGGTAACGGGGCAGTGCCGTAATGGTGGCCAAGCAAACCTCCTGTGCTACGTCGTCTGCCGACAGGCCACCCCGGTCGACTGTGCCGACCCGCGCGCGGCAATATCGCACGACAATCGGACGGATCGTCTCCAGCACCTCCCGCAGCGCGTTCCGGTCTCCCGCCACGGCCTCCGCAACCACAGCGTCGAGACGTTCCCCTTGACGTTCCCCTTGAATTGTCATCGACGGCGGTAGCTCCAACGTTACGAATGGGACTCATCGCGGGCTAACTAACGAGATGACAATAACGGCCGGAAGGCCGTTTCAAGCGGAACGCCACGCGCCCCCGGCGCGCCGCACCTGGCCTGCGCAGATATCGCGAATTTCGTGCAGCTTTTGTGCTGTAAACGACACGCTCCCGATATCGATCAGCAAGCAAGCCGCCGCCCAGCGAAGCGGTAGCAGTCGCAGTCGGCCCGCGGCCTGCAGCGCCGCCTCGCCGACCGCACGGGAGCGCTCGGTATCACCGGCACTGCACAGGGCGGCGGCCAGCACCACTTGGCTCTTTACTTGGTGTCGCGCCGACGGCACGGCCATGGCCTTCGCGAGCTCGACGGCTTCCTCGGCGTGCCGCACCGCCGACGCGCCGTCGCCGGTGGCCATCGCCAGTTCGGCGGCCACCCACCGTCGGCGCACCGGGAGCCGGTCCGGTGCCGTCGGTCCGGGCACCGTCACCGAATCCGCGCGAGCCAATAACGTTGTCGCGGCGGCGAAGCGGCCGACACCCAGCGCGTCGGCCGCCAGACCGATCAGTGCATCGGAACGAGCCTCCGGATCCGTGCCGGCCAGCGCGAGGGCACGCCCGTCCCAGCCCCGCGCCAACGTATGCCAACCGAGCTGGCGCAGAAACGATGCCTGGGTGCTGTGGGCCAACGAGACCAGCCGGCCGGCCGGCCGCTCGCGACGAACCTCCGATAGATCGCGACAGGCACTCCCATAGCGGCCTTGTCCGCCCGCCGCGACGGCCCGCAGCCACAATTGCTGTGGTGAGGTCGCGGTCGGCAGCGGCCAGCTGTCGGGTCGGTCCCCGAAGGCGGCGGCGGCCAGCTCTCGGTCAACGGTCGAAGTGTGACGAGTTTCAATCACGGTGATAGTAGTAAACACTTCGTGCTGTCCGTGTTACCGAGCTGTTAATCACGACGGGGTCTGTAGTAATTGCCCTTGCCGCATCCCCGCGTCCTGAGCTGCGAAATCTCAGTTTGGTCAAGTGCCTGGTAGCACGGTTCCCTGTCGACTAAAGCATGGCAGATGAACGGCGAGTTAAATTTGCTACAACGCTTACATATTTTGGCGGGCTAAGTGACTATTGACGGAAATTCGCCGCCGCACCTAAGTTCTACGTGTGACGGGTAGTCATCGGTGACGCCACCCTAAATCGGTTGCACAATCGCTTCCCGAACCTGAACTTCTTGGGGTGCCGTGCAGAGAGGGAACGATCCAATGCCACAGCCGGAGCAACTACCTGGACCCAACGCCGACATCTGGAACTGGCAACTGCAGGGCCTGTGCCGCGGCGTTGACTCGTCGATGTTTTTCCACCCCGACGGCGAGCGTGGCCGCGCCCGCATGCAGCGCGAGCAGCGTGCGAAGGAGATGTGCCGGCGGTGCCCGGTGATCGAGGAGTGCCGTTCGCATGCGCTGGAAGTTGCTGAGCCGTACGGGGTTTGGGGCGGCCTCTCCGAGTCCGAGCGCGACCTACTGCTGAAGGGCGACATCGGCCGCACGCGCGGCATCCGCCGCTCCGCCTGATTGGTCGTCGAGCCAGTCATTGGTCGTCGAGCCAGTCGAAGATGATCTGGTGTAGCCGGGTCATCGCTCCGACGTGGCAGTGCTCGCCCGCGCCCTCGCTTTCCTTCAGGGTGACCAACGTGGTGTCGGCGTTGACCATTGCGTCGGCGGCCCGCTGCGGCTGCCCCTTGAGGAACTGATCGTTGTCGGGGTCGAGGACCAACGCCGGTGCGGTTATCCGGTCGGCAACGCCGGCCAGCGTGTAGCTCTTGAAGGCGCGCGGCACCTCGACGATCGAGTCCACGCCCATGACCCACTTGCCATTTCGCAGGGCCCACCGCACTTCGGTGTTGACGGTCATCAACAGCTCCATGTCAACGCCTGAAGCGGCTCGAGAGCCACGGTCAGCTCTAGCGGCAACGGCGGTGTTCCGTTGGTCACAATGGAATATTCTAATGGGTAAATTCGATCTAAGCCATCAGAAGTCTCGCGGGCTTCGACTAGTGACCAGGATCCGATTTGGAAGGAACGACAATGGCTAACTTCGCCCCAGTCCAACCCGACTCCGCGACCGGCAAGGCCGCCGAACTACTCGCGCAGGTACAAAAATCTGTCGGGCAGACCCCCAACATGACCAAGGTGATGGCCAACAGCCCCGCCCTGCTCAATAGCTGGCTGGCGCTGTCTGGAGCCGTGGGCGGCGGCACACTGCCCGCGGCCGTGCGCGAGCGCCTCGCAATCTCCACCGCCCAGCTCAACGGCTGCGAGTATTGCCTTTCCGCGCATACCTACATCGGTGCCAACATCGCCAAGGTGGACCCGGTCGAGCTCGACAGCGCGCGCAAGGGTCAGTCTGACGACCCGCACGTGGCGGCACTGCTGAAACTGTCCACCGACATCGCCGAGAACGCCGGCGACGTCGATGACGCCGACATCGAGGCCGCCCGGGAGGCGGGGGTAACCGATGAGGAGATTGGCGAGCTTGTGGCCAACCTCGCCCTCAACATCCTCACCAACTACTTCAATGTGTTGGCTCACGTCGACAACGACTGGCCGGTCGTCTCGCTGTGACCCACGGACATTCCTGACGGCGACCCAACGCAAAGCGTCAACGGGAAGACCCCCGGTACCCGCAGACCGGGGGTCTTTTCCTGTCGATAACACGCAGACGTGGGACGATCCGATCCGGCGATATTCGGCGTTCAAACCGTCAAGGAGATTCTCAATGAAGATGTCAAGCCGCCGCGGCGTTAGGCGCGGTGGGTTGATAGGTCTTGTGGTCGCGCAGCATGGCCCACAGGACGTTGAGGCGTCGACGGGCCAGGGCCAGCACGGCTTGGGTGTGGCGTTTTCCTTCGGTGCGTTTGCGGTTGTAGTAGGCCCGCGATGCGGGGTCGGTGCGGATGGCGATGTGAGCGGCCAGGTAGCAGGCGCGCAGCAGTCGTCGGTTGTAGCGGCGGGGGCGTTTGAGGTTGCCGCTGATGCGCCCGGAGTCACGGGGCACTGGGGCCAGGCCGGCGACGGCCGCGAGGCGGTCGGGATTACCGAAAGCCGCGATGTCTCCGCCGGTGGCGGCCAGGAATTCGGCGCCGAGGATGATGCCAAAGCCGGGCATGCTCAGGATGATTTCGGCGTGGCGGTGGCGGCGAAATCGCTCCTCGATCATCGCGTCGGTGTCGCCGATTTCGGTGTCAAGGGTCATCACCTCCACGGCCAGCCGGGCCACCATGGCCGCGGCCAGTTGTTGACCGGGGACCACGGTGTGTTGGGCGTTAGCCGCCTCGATCGCGGCGGCTGCAATTCCATCAGCGTTGCGGGCCTTGCGTTTACGCAACCAGGCCGCCAGTCGGGCGGCGCCGGCGCGGCGCAGCCCATCGGGGGTTTGATAGCCGGTGAGCAAGATCAACGCGGCCTTGCTGGCGCTGTAGTCAAACGCACGTTCCAGCGCTGGGAAGTATTCCAACAGCTGGGCGCGCAGCCGGTTGATCGCCCGGGTGCGATCGGCCACCAAATCGGTGCGCCGGCTGGTCAGGATGCGCAACTCCACCGCGATGTCATCCCCAGCCCGCAGTGGGGCCAGATCGCGACGCATCCGCGCCTGATCGGCGATCACCGCAGCGTCTTTGGCGTCGGTCTTGCCCTCACCGCGATAGCCACCCGAGGCGTGGTGCACGGTACGCCCGGGGATATAGAGCAGCAGCTGCTCGGCGGCAATGAGCAGGGCGATCAACAGCGCCGCTCCACCGGCGTTGAGATCGATCGCCCACGTGATCTCACCACCATCAGCCAGCGCAGCAATGTCGGCGATCAATTCCTGCAGCGTGGCTTCATCGTTAGTTACCCGCCGCGACAACAGCCGCTTTCCGTCACCGTCGATGACCACGCAGTAATGATCCGACTTCCCAGCATCAACTCCGGCCCACAAGGGTTGCGCCACAACCACCTCCCTGCTCGCTGTCGTTTCTGTCAACCCAGCAGACGACCACGCCGTCGTGTCCTTACACAGCGATCCAATCGCATCTCTCAATTAGCGGTCGAGTCGTCGCGGGACAACAGGCGGCCAATCTCCTTCGGCCATCACCTACGGCAACAACATGAAAGCCATACCCGCTGCCCCTGGGTGACTCGAAGCCTAAGGCCAGCGGCAACGAACACC
>Ga0310917_10001387_pt1 | contig 11476 bp, 10 predicted proteins | sample GREbulkMGLF178_FD_203531 | JGI IMG/M metagenome (GOLD analysis project Ga0310917, IMG submission 203531) | Lab enrichment of tropical soil microbial communities from Luquillo Experimental Forest, Puerto Rico - GRE.bulkMG.LF178 | ecosystem: Environmental > Terrestrial > Soil > Tropical forest >... | reverse complement strand
TATCGGATGCTATTCCACGCGATCAACGCTCAATTTCGCCGGCGATTCCTGCCGCACCAACAGTAATCCCTTTGCATCGCTGCCCATGCCGATTACTGTCTTCGGATCGATCGCCAACTGCTTCAGTTCCGTGGTGTTTGTATTCCAGTAGCCGATGCCGACGGGATGCAGTGTCATCTCATCCAGAATCAGCGCCAAAACCGTGGGCGCCGTTGGGGACATCGTGACCAGAAAAATCGGATTGCCGCAACTGCTGGACTTCTTCAGGATCTTCCCGCTGGCGCTCTCGCGCAGTTCGACTCTTCCCTCCGCGCCAGCCACAGCGATCGTTCTTCCATCCGCCGAAACGCTTACATCGAAAGGCTCGAGCAAATCCCCTTCTGCCGCGTAAACCAGCTTCCCATCCGTTGCGTTATAAGCGCGGACGTAGGTATCTCCGTCGGTGGCAAAAACGGACTTGCCGTCAGGGCTGATCCGCGCTCCATAGGTGTTACCGAAGGTCGTCGATCCGCTCCATTCACGCGAGCCGCTGGCGACGTCCCAGAGTTGCACCGGCGAATTTGCGGTGCTGATAGCAAGCTTGCGTCCGTCTGGGGAAAGCGCCATGCCAGTGATCTCCTCTTTTAGCTCGGCGCGCTTTCGCACCTTCCCATCAAAATCGAGTAAAGCGACCGCTCCGTGAATCGAACCGACGGCGATCGTCTTCTGGTCGCAGGCGAGCGCACCGGGATCGATCTGTGTATCCAGGTCCGCTTTGAACAATTTCTGCTGGCCGGTTGCCAGATTCCAGAGATGAATGCCTTTCTCTCGGTCCACACCTGAGACGTTCTCTCCACCGTTGCAGATGACTGCGAAATACACTTCGCCTGTGGTGTCCAACTTTGTCATCGACTTCACCGTCTGCGCGGGGATCGTATTCGCAAAGACTAGCGACACAAGAAGCGGTGAGGAAAAAAAAACAATCCTCATAGCGGCTCCATCACCAGCTCAAACGTCGCGCTTGCCCCCATGGTGGTCGCCTGATCGCTCAGCAGAATCGGTCGAACCAGCTCGATGGAGGGACAATCGTCATTCATATTCCTTCCCGGATCGCCTTTGAAAATGGGGTCTGACGCAAAATACATCTGCGTCACCAGGGGCTTGTGACCCTCTGCCTGCACCAGGAAATGAATGTGCTGGCACTTTCGGGCCGGATAGTGACCCGGCATCACCGACTGAAAATCATATTCGCCCTTCGTGCTTGCGAGCAGTAGCGCGCGATACCGGTAGCCAGTGATGTCGTATTTGCCGTGATGGTTGGTCTGCCAGACTTCGATTTTCGCCTCCGGCACGACCGCACCCCGCGTGTTGTACACTGCTCCGACCACTGCAAGCGGCAATCCGGGATCACCAGCCGCGCGCAGCATCGCGGAGTGCCCCCCCGATTTCGGCGTTCCTTTTCTGTAAAACGGGCCTAGCTGATCAGTGGGCGTCGCGGGACGCGCACCACCTTCGGCGCTCCGCCAACTCGCTACCGCGGACGCGACGGTCATCCCCGGGCTGAGCTTGATGAGTCCGATGACAAGCGACTTCAGGAGAAGATCACGGCGGCTGAGTTCCATGTGACCTCCAGTCATTCGGCCGAAATGTAGGTCAACACATCGCGCGGATTCTATGAGAGTTACGCGCCTACGTCAACGCGTTACAAAGTCGGCGTTCTTGCCTCACGCAGTTCTTTCCCGTTTGTGGCGACCGTGATGGGCTGTGAAGATCGAACTGGCACCGCCCTCACCAAGCAGCACACTTTGTCCAAGGTTGGACACTCGTAGCCCAATCAAAAGGAGGGTTCTTGCTCTCTATACGACGCCGATTCAACGACTTAGATAAGATGAAGGCGTGCTTGCAAAGCAGGTGCTCTCCCAGCTGAGCTACACGCCCACATTCGGACTAACCTGATTCTAAAACACTTTCTGACCTTCTTCCTAGTTGTTCGGTTGGACCGTGCTCGAACCGTGCAAGTAAGCACTCGGCGTGTTAGTCCGGCCTGCGTGATGGCTATGATGGAGTTGGAGGACCTTTCGCTATGCGCACACGTGTGGAACGGCGTACCGTCAATCTGTCTGCTTACCCGGATCTGGTAGTCATCTATCTTGGGATGCGAGTTAATCGCATCGCCGGAATCAAGACACTGCTAGGCTTTGGGCCGAAGATTTCTTCTTCTGCTGCGGCACAGCCCGACGGGCTGCTACGGCATGAGACCATCATCTACTCGTTATTTCCAATGCATGTTGGCATGCGCCAATACTGGCGTGATGCAAACTCACTCTTGCAGTGGACGCGTTCGGACCCGCACCGCCAGTGGTGGCAGAGCTTTCTGAAAGACTCCGGCGGAACCGGATTCTGGCACGAAACGTATTTTCGACGCGGGGGCATCGAGGCTGTTTACGGCGATGTGCCTGAAAACATCGGCTTAACAGCGTTCGCACCAGTGGTACCGGCTCGCGGAGCGATGTTTGGCGCAGCAGCGAGGGCCGAAAAGGAATTTGGAGAGCGACCCGTACTGTCCGAGGAAGAGCTCTACGGGGACCTGGAAACTTAACGGTAAATTACGCCCAAAACAAGATTTCGAGCTTTCGCCAGTGTGCTCCTTGACCACGCTGCGAGGATTCGTAATGGGCCAAGCTCCATCACGCCAATGACAAGCGCTGTATATTTCGTCCCGGCAGCCAGCAGGTTCGACCTTAAAGAAACCATCTTAGCCACCATGAAATCGGCCTCCTAACCGTGATATGTTGGCGTGTTTCGGTTTAGAGTAGTGTTTGAGACCGGGCCTGAAGTTGGGGCAATGAGATCGCGTACTGCAGGCGCGCGTCCTCTTCGGAAATTAGCGGAAAAAACCTAGACCTTCACGCTGACCTCGCGAATCTAATGATCCTAGGGAAGGACGGTTCATGGAGAGAGCAATACAATCTCCCCCCCAAGACCCATCGAGAGTCGAAGAGGCGCAGGATCAGTCAAGCCTCTTTTCCAGTGAGTCTGTCCTCAAGTTACAGAAGCTAATCTTTGCTGGCTCTCCTCTGTCTGAAGTTCTGACGAACATTGCCCAAGTGGTTGAAGGGCAGGCCAAAGGCATGTTTTGTACGATCTGGCTCCCTGGTGAGGACGGAAAAGAGCTTTATTGCGCAGCGGCGCCCAGCCTTCCTGGATTCAGCGCTGAAGTAGGAACTATGGCTGTTGGTCCGAAAGGCGGATCCTGCGGCACGGCGGTTTATCGGAAGGAGTCGGTGTACGTAACTGACATCCTGACCGACCCAATCTGGGAGAACTATCGCGACCGCATGTTGCCTTTTGGAATTCGTTCCGTTTGGTCGCGCCCGTTATTCACGAGCGAAGGCAAAGCCCTCGGCACTTTTTCGATCAATTATCGTGAGTCACGCAGCCCCGGTGCTAGTGACCTCCAGTTGATTGAGAGTGCGAGCCACATTACCGGTATCGCGATTGAGCGCCACATGAACGAAGAGGCATTGCGACGTGAACGCGACAGGCTCCGTTTGCTTCTGGAGATCACGAATAGCATGACATCCAAGCTGGACCTTCGCCGCTTGGTGGATGTGCTTTCGACCAATCTTTTGCGGGTGACGCGATCCGATTTTTGCGGCCTGCTTCTGCCGGATGAGGACAGCGAGCAATTGAGAATAACGATCCTGTATAACCCGGAGTCGCGGGGGGCGATCTGCGACGGAGCGAGCATACCGGTCCGGGGTGCTCCCTGTGGCAAGGCTTTCCGGACGGGCAAGACCCAGTACTTTAGGAAGCTGGAAGAAGTACGGGACGACCCCGAAAGTTACGGCAGTGACGTGGGTCGACGTTTCATCGAACGGACCATAGCAGAAGGTTTGATCTCGGGGTGCGATCTCCCGCTTATCGGAAGAAGCGGCGTTGTAGGGGTGCTGGCCGCGATAAAGCGATCCGAGAGCGCTTTTTCCGAAGATGACATTCACTTTCTTGAACAGGTTGCCAGCCAGGTAGCCATTGCTGTTGAGAACGCGTTGGACTACGAACGGGCAATCAAGGACCGCGACGCGGAGACCAAACAAAGGCGCTATCTCGAGGAGGAAATTCGGTCCGAGTTTACGGAAATCGTCGGAGAAAGCCCGGTATTGAAGACCACATTGAGTCTAGTGTCGGTAGTGGCGCCCACGGATTCGAGCGTGCTGATCCTGGGAGAGACGGGAACCGGCAAAGAACTCATTGCGCGTGCAATTCATAAGCTAAGCAGTCGCAGCGAAAGGGCATTCGTGAAGCTGAACTGCGCCGCAATCCCTCTTGGACTTCTTGAGAGTGAGCTGTTCGGCCACGAAAAAGGAGCATTTACTGGCGCAATCGCGCAAAAAACCGGACGCTTCGAACTTGCCAACAAAGGCACGCTTTTTCTGGACGAGGTCGGCGACATACCTCTGGAACTGCAGGCGAAACTACTGCGCGTTTTACAGGAGCAAGAATTCGAGCGGCTCGGCAGCAACCGTACGCATAAAGTTGACGTGCGCCTGATCGCGGCCACGCATCGAGATTTAGCCGCGATGGTGAAGCAAGGGACATTCCGTGAAGACCTCTATTATCGTCTGAAAGTATTTCCCATCCAGGTTCCAGCTTTACGGCAACGCACGGAAGACATTCCGAAACTCGTATGGCATTTCACGGCGGTCTACGGGCGACGGATGGACAAGAAGATCGATCAAATCCCCACAGATACGATGGATGCGCTGGTTCGATACTGCTGGCCTGGAAATGTTCGGGAATTACAGAACTTTGTTGAGCGGGCGGTGATACTTTCCCCCCACGCTATTTTACGTGCTCCAATTTCCGAGCTGGAGCCGTTCCACACTCCCAAGGAAGGCACTGTCCTGATAAATGGTCTCGCCGAAGTAGAGCGCGATCATATCCTTCGCGCGCTAGAGGCGAGCGACTGGGTTATCGGAGGACGAAACGGTGCTGCCGAGCGCTTAGGAATGAAGCGGACGTCGTTGGTCTACAGGATGAAGAAGCTTGGCATAAGTCGACCTGCCGCGGCGGCTGGCAACGACTGAGTTTACAAGCTCTTGCACTAAATCTTACCTATCAGTGGCAATGGATCCGACGGAAATCCGTCAGTGGCGGGCATCCGTCGGAGATTTGCCAGGCACAGTCCTAGTTTGCCGAGCTCCTTCCTCAGAAAACTCAATCACCAAAATGACTTGCATCGAATGTTCCCTCTCAGAGTGAGCTTGCTTCTTTGGCATCCCACCTGCGCAAAGTGCCAAGGAAATGAGGACAGAACACTATGAATGATGCCACGTCACGACCAGCAAGAAAGCGCGCAATGCCGAGCCAGGCCAATGCCCCATTCAGCTTGCCTCTGACGTCCGTCCATAAGGTCGAGGCCGACGGCGTACAGGTGTTCTACCGTGATGCTGGCGCAGCGAACGATCCCGTCATACTCTTACTGCACGGCTTCCCCACTTCGTCTTTCATGTTCCGTGAACTTATTCCGCGCCTGGCCAGCGAATACCGCATGATTGCGCCAGACCTCCCCGGGTTCGGATTTACCGACGTCCCCTCCCAACGACAATATGCCTACTCTTTCGATCAATTGGCTCTGACGATCGAGGCCTTCACGCAGGTACTTAAAATCGACCATTATGCAATCTATGTGTTCGACTATGGGGCGCCAATCGGGTTTCGCCTGGCGATGGCTCACCCCGAGCGGGTGACAGCCCTCGTTACTCAGAATGGGAACGCATACGAAAAAGGTCTGGGCGATGCTTGGGGCCCAATCCGAAAGTACTGGGCTGCACCCACAGCAGAGAATCGGGACATACTCCGTCAAAGTATTCTGACAGCGGGAGGAACGCGCTGGCAGTACACGCACGGCGTAGCGCACCCAGAAAGTGTTCTGCCCGAGTCGTACACATTGGATACGGCCCTCCTCGAACGTCCGGGGAATAAAGAGATTCAGCTCGATTTGTTTCTGGATTACGCGTCGAACGTGAGGCTGTATCCGAAGTTTCAGGAATATTTCCGTAAATCGAAACCGCCTTTGCTTGCGATCTGGGGCAAAAACGATCCTTTCTTCATTCCTGCAGGAGCTGAAGCGTTTCGGAAAGATATACCTGGCGCGAAGATTCAGTTCCTTGACACCGGACATTTTGCGACAGAGACACACGTTGTAGAAATTGCTTCCGCGATCAAAGAATTCTTGGGCGCGAACGGTATCAAGCGGCAGAGCGCGGAGGTGGCAACGACTAGATGAATCTCGAAGACATTCTTAGTCGGCTACTACAGGAGGAACGAACATGACGAACATGATCTCTGCGACATTTCCGTATCAAAAACAGCGGCGTCGAGTCTTCGGCCGCGAGATGGCATACGTGGAGGTAGGACAGGGCGACCCCATTGTACTGTTGCACGGCAATCCCACCTCGTCGTACCTCTGGCGCAATGTGTTGCCGCACCTGCAACCCCTAGGCCGCTGCATCGCCCCCGACCTGATCGGCATGGGCGACTCCGACAAGCTGCCTAACAGTGGCCCCGACTCGTATCGCTTCGTCGAGCACCGCCGCTACCTCGATACCCTGCTCGAGGCCCTGGATGTGCGCGAGCGGGTCACCCTCGTCATCCACGACTGGGGTTCGGCTCTCGGCTTCGACTGGGCCAACCGCCACCGCGCGGCAGTGAAGGGTATCGCGTACATGGAGGCGATCCTGGTGCCTCAGCGCTGGGACCACTGGGACAAGTTCAACATGCGTCCAGCCTTGCAGGGCCTGCGTTCCGAGGCCGGCGAGGAGATGGTCCTGCGAGACAACTTCTTCATCGAGAAGATTCTGCCGAGTGCCATCCTGCGCACCCTTTCCGACGAGGAAATGGCGCACTACCGACGGCCGTTCGCGGAGCCCGGCGAGGGGCGGCGGCCGACCCTGACGTGGCCCCGGCAGATCCCCATCGAGGGCGAGCCCGCCGACGTGGTTGCGATCGTGACCGCCTACGATGAATGGCTCAAGACAAGCAGTGTGCCCAAGCTGTTTTTGAAGGCTGAGCCCGGCGGGATACTCTCCGCCGGCCCGGATGTTGACTTCGCCCGCAGTCTGCCAGCGCAGACGGAGGTGACAGTCGCCGGGGTCCATTACGTCCAGGAAGATTCGCCGCACGAGATCGGGCGGGCCATCGCCGGCTGGATGGGGGCGTTGGCTGAAAGGAGCCAATCACAGCACGCATGGTCACACTTGTTTTGAGAAGAATCGAGGAACTGTGAACGAAAGCAAAACCATCGCAGCAATTCTGACGATAGCCACAAGCGCCACAGAACTCCGGGACTCGTCCGCAGAAATGGGCAGATTACGAACGAATTCTTGCCGAACTAGACCGCGATTTGGTCAAGAAGACAAGCCAAACATGGGAGAGAAGAGTTTCGACTCCGCTCTTCTGCCCTTCGACGCACTTTTCAGAAACCGGAGGAGATTGCTGACCTGCTGGGTTACTTCGTAACTCTTGCGGCGAAATGGATGACGGGTGCTTCCGCGTTCATGGCGGTGGCGAAATCAAGGCGTTTAGAACAAGGAGATGCAGAAATGAAAAAGTGGGTAAAAGTGGCCATTCCTGTTGTTGCAATCCTGGTTGTCGTTGCGTGGTACGCATTTCGGCCGGAGCGCCTGGTGGTCAATCGCAAAGTCGACGAAGCAATGCCGACCGCACCAGGAGCTTCGACTGTGCAGCCCCTTGAATCCGGACAGTTCTACAGCATCTTGCACCCGACAGAGGGCACTGCAACCATCTACCAGATGGCAGACGGAACTCGCTTTCTGCGCCTGACACGCTTCAGCACATCAAACGGTCCCGATGTGCATGTGTATATGGTCGCGGCCGACGATGCGAAGGACGCCGCGACCGTAGAAAAGGCGGGCTTTGTTGACCTGGGAGTAATTAAGGGGAATATCGGCGACCAGAACTACCCGCTTGGCAGCGATTTGGATCTAGGGAAATACCGAGCAGTGTCTATATGGTGCAAACGATTCAGCGTGAATTTCGGAGCGGCTGCGTTAAGAGCGGCGCTGACCTCGCAAAATCAATAGGCTCACGTCCCCTTCTGCAATGTCGGCGCGATCGCGCTACAGCACGTACTTGCCAGCGCAGTATTCGAATCGAGGCATTTAAGAAAGGAACCCACGCGAGCACCAGAGCAGGAGTCGATGAATACGATCTCGTGATTCTTGGCGGTGGCACCGAAGGAACCGTTGCTGCCTGGACTTTCGCGACACAGGGGCAACGTGTCGCGGTGATCGAACGCAAATACATCGGTGGCAATGTAAGCAAGAAATTATTGTGAGGTGTTCAATGGGATTGTCATGGCAACAAGGCCCGCTCTCGTCGGGAGCAATTGGCCGATTCCTGGTGCCTGGGCCACTGCCGCAGCGGGTCCTGTACGTCGAGCCATTGCGAAGGCACATGCGGGTGCTGTTCGGCGGAGCTTGGGTTGCTGACAGTGAGCATGTCCTACTGCTCTTCGAACCCGGTCGGTATCCAGTGGCCTACTTCCCAGAGAGCGACGTGTCTCCGAAAGCGCTAGAACGCAGCGAGCACACCACGCGGCACCCAGACCTCGGGCTTACTTCCTGGTATATAGTCAAAGCTGGCGAGCGGAAAGCCGCGCGAGCTGCTTGGCAACACGTCGAGCTGCCCTCCTACGCAAGTGAGTTGCGGGGGCGGATCGCATTTGCTTGGAGGGCCATGGACGCCTTCTACGAAGAAGACGAACGGATCCTGGGCCATGCTGCAGATAGCTACCACCGCATCGACATCCGGCAGGCGTCACGCCGCCTGGTGGTTCCTTATCAGGAGCGCATCGTCGCTGATACCAAGCGGCCGCTCGTCCTGTACGAGTCGGGCTTTGCGCCGCGCTGGTACGTTCTACGCGCCGACATCGATGAGTCTGCGTTGACCTTCGTGGAACATCAAACTTTCTGCCCGTACAAAGGCCTGTGCAGCTACTACGACATCGGTGACGCACGTCTGGCGGCTTGGTCCTATCGTGAGGCCTATCCTGAAGTTGGCCGCATCTCCGGCCTGATGTCGTTCGAGCCGGATATAGTTTCGGTGCAACTTGACGGCACGCAACTCCGTCTTGAGCCGGGGCAAACGGTAACGCCACACGGTCCCGACCGCGAACTCACTGTCGCGGAAGTGTCCGCCCGGCGATAAAGAAGATTCATGTGGGAGAAATTCCTAACGGTATGGCTCGACTGCTATCAGTGAACGTAGGCCGAACGAAGCTTTCCGCGTGGTGCAGCTTACTCCGTCGGGCTCCAGCTGCTCGATTCAGATCGGCAAAGGGGTCACCGACGCGCCCGTCGGATCAGTTCGCAAGGTGTTGCACTCTCCTGTACTCTTTGTATAGTGAATATATGGCGCGTATGGTTAAAACTGCCTTGAAAAACCACATGCGCGGGAGCCCTCTGCGCCAACTGGTGGACCGGAGAAGCCGGTGCCCCGATGTAATCATTTGAAATATCAAAGCAGGCTGATTCGCCGACCTCGCAGCCAAATAAAGTTACCGCGAGCCAAAGAAGAAGAAGGAATTTCAGCGCTCTAACCAAACGCATTGGAGAGTTTTCAACAGAACCTGGATTTGGCCCGTTAGTCCGGGCGGGGTTACCTGCGCCGAGTATCCGGCCGCTGTCGTGGAGAGTCAAGTTGATTGTGAGATAACATCAACGTATCGTTTGAAGTGCTTTCCTGTTTATTTTGCCATTCGGCAGTAACCAGCCGCAGTCAGGGCCGTTCGTCACTGTCCCCGGGTAGTGCCGATGAGCCGGACGCAAACCGTTGAAGAATCAGATGGAGTTTCAGGTGGGCACAGGAGGTTGGGGGACACAACCGGCGCAAGCCTGAGGAAAGACCGATAATGGACGCCATGTCGCAACAGCTGTAAGCGCCTTCGATGGCGCCGGTTCTGCAGTAGCGGCGGACCAATTGCATTGCGCTATTCGGCCAAACACGTACGAAGACTCGTGCAAATCGCGATTCGGTCCAACGCCAGTCCAATTCAAACGGTTGGTTGCACCACATGTTTACGCGTAGACGACAGCAAACGCGGCACTTATATGATTTAGGCTGCTTAGTTGCAAAGCAGGTGCTCTCCCAGCTGAGCTACACGCCCACGCTAACTCTATGATTCTGAACTATTACAACATCATTGACATAATTAACATGGTAAATGACCCCTGCTCTAGAAGCAGGCGGCGGCAACCGCTTGGAACTCGGTTATGCGCACCAATTCCATGTCTCCGGGGGAACAACCAGCCGCGTTATGATGAAACGCGCACAAAGAGAATGCGCTTCACTCAGCGGCTTTTTCAAAGTGGTGCGCTGCGTCGAAAGGCACACAAACGTGAATAGTGGTTCCAGCCTCTGGTTTCGAATCAATCACAAGCGTCCCGCCGACCAGCCGAACTCTCTCCTGCATGCTCGTAAGACCCAGACCTCCCTTTCGCCTTGCTGCTTCAATGTCGAATCCTCTGCCTAAGTCGCTGACGACGAGATGAATCTCACCTGCGTTCTCCGCTAATTGTACTTCAATGCGTTTCGCACCACTGTGCTTGGCGGCATTCTGAAGAGCTTCCTGTACAACTCGAAAGAGACACAGCGAGATGTCCTGCGAAAGTCTTGGCACTTCATTGCTCTTAAAATTGATCTCCATTTCTTGCCGCGCACCGAATTCTTTGCACCACCCTTTCATACCTCTCGCAAGACCTAGAGCGTCCAGTGTTGAAGAGTGCAACTCGTGCGACAGGGCGTAAACACGCGACGATATATCTGCAGTCAGTTTTTGCAATTCAAGCACATAGCTCTGAAGCTCACCGGGCAGATCATTGCGTCCTCGGAGCCGGTCGAATCCGATTGCCAATACCGCAAGACGCTGGTTGATGTCGTCATGAAGCTCTCTTCCAATGCGAGCGCGTTCTTGTTCCTGCGATTCGATCAACTTTCGACTCAAGTCTGAGAGTGTCTCTTCCATCTGTTTGCGGCGGGTAATGTCCTCTGCAAGGATGAGAATCCCTCCCACAGCGCCTTCAGCGGTCTTCCAAGGACGAACTTCCCAGCGTGCCCAATGAGTGCCGTCTTGCCCATCCCAACGGTCTTCGTCCGCTCGCAAGGTTTCTCCTTGAAGGGCGCGGCGGTGAACTTCTTTCCAACGCTCCGGCATGTCTGGAAAAATCTCATAGTGGGAACGCCCTAGTATCTGCGCTCTGCCCGGTGAGTAATCGCTACACCATCGGTCACTGACTTGCAGATAACGCATGTCACGGTCGAGCATCGCGACTGGTGCTGGCACGTTCTTAACGAAGACTCTCAGCAGCTCCTCCCGTGATCGCAGTAATGAACCCTGCGCTTCTAACGTGCGGTTCATTTCCAAAAGCGCTTCTTCTGCCCGCTTGCGATCAGTGATGTCGTGCAGAATACAGGC
>Ga0310917_10001371_pt1 | contig 11529 bp, 9 predicted proteins | sample GREbulkMGLF178_FD_203531 | JGI IMG/M metagenome (GOLD analysis project Ga0310917, IMG submission 203531) | Lab enrichment of tropical soil microbial communities from Luquillo Experimental Forest, Puerto Rico - GRE.bulkMG.LF178 | ecosystem: Environmental > Terrestrial > Soil > Tropical forest >... | reverse complement strand
TTCACAGCGGAGGGGTTTGCCTCGCCTCGCGCCGCTGCTGCTTACGCACGTGCGTGCGATTTGGCCGAGCGACATGGAAATTCACATCAGCAGTTCATGACGGTCTACGGACTTTGGCAGCTGGCCAATGGTGCCGGCCGGATTCATGACTGCCACAGGCTGTCAACGCAGCTGCAGCAATTGACGGCAGACAAAACTGACGATGAATTCCGTCTGCAGGCACACCATAGCGCCTGGACGACCTGTTTGTTCGCTGGCGATCCGGCTGCGGCTCTTGAGCACTCTGAGGCGGGGCGTGGCCTCTATGATTTGAACCGGCACAAGCACCATCGCCAACTTTACGGCGGCCACGATCCGGGTGCTTGTGCCCGTTACGTGGGCGCAGAAGCCCAGTGGATACTCGGCTATCCGGCACGAGCTGTCGCCCTCGGCAACGAGGCCTTGGTGATGAGCGAAAAGATCGCTCATCCGTTCAGTCTTGGAATAGCCCTCTCATACAACGCCATGCTTCATCTCGATCGCCGCGAACCCGAATTAGCATTGCAGCGAGTTGAAGCGGTGGAGGCACTCGTCGCAGAACATCGGATCGGCTTAGTACTTGATCTCGCGTATCTACGCGGTTCCGCCCTTATCTTGCAGGGCGCGGTAGAGCAAGCAGTCTTTTATTTGCGCGAGAGACTGAACGACCCGAGTAGTGTTCCGCGAAATCGATGCTATGGCCTTGCTAAGTTAGCAGATGCACTCACACGTCAGTTTGACAGTGCTGCGGCTCTTGCTGTTGCAAGGGACGGTTTAAATCTCGCGGCGGAGACCGGCCATCACCAGTGGTTAGCAGAGCTTCATCGGCTTGAAGGAAACGCGCTGTGCGGCCTCAATATGCTGGAAGACAGCCAGAAGGCCTTCGAAGACGCACTGCGTGTCGCACAGAGTCAAGGCGCGAAAGCGTTTGAGCTGCGGGCCGCGACGAGCCTTGCGCGGTTGTGGGGCGAACGGAGCAGGCGGGCCGAAGCGTACGATCTTCTGGCGCCGATTTATGGCTGGTTCACCGAGGGTTTCGAGACCGCAGACCTAATGGAAGCGAAGTTACTGCTCGACCAACTAACTTAATCCAAGTGTGGTCTCGAGGTTGCTCTGGGCCACAAAACACCAAATCCAAGCGAAGCCTCATGTCCGCTTTGGGTCAATAACGGACATCGCAAGACGTCCGCGCAATGTCCGCTTTACCTCCAAAAGCGGACATTGGAACTCAGCCGTGAAATGTCTGCTTTGTGCCAACAGGCGACGTTGCCGCTTCCGCAAACTTAGAGATGGGACTAGTCTATTCGTACCCGTCCCCATCGGAAATTACATGCCGTGCGGAGGACTGGAATGAAACTTCCCCGTCGGCAATTTCTGCATCTGGCTGCAGGCGCGAGCGCTCTGCCCTTCGTGCTGCATGTGGCAAAGGCGCAAGGCTATCCGTCGCGGCCCGTGCATATCATCGTGGGCTTTGCGCCGGGCGGAGGCATCGACATCAATGCTCGTCTGATCGGAAGCTGGCTGTCGAACCGGCTTGGCCAGCAGGTCGTCGTAGAGAACCGGCCGGGCGCCGGTACCAATATTGCCACCGAGGCGGTCGTGCGTGCGCCCGCCGACGGCTATACGCTGCTGCTCGCCTGCCTGCCCAATGCGGTCAACGCGACGCTCTACGACAATCTCAAGTTCAATTTCCTCCGCGACATAATGCCGGTTGCCGGCATTGCGCGCGACACGTTTCTCGTCGTGGTGAACCCCGCGGTGCCTGCAGCGACGCTACCTGAGTTCATCGCTTACGCGCGCGTCAATTCCGGCAAGATCAACATGGGATCGGCCGGCATCGGCTCGGGCAACCACGTTTTTGGCGAACTGTTCAAGAGCATGACCGGCGTGAACCTGGTGCACGTGCCCTATCGCGGTGCAGCGCCTGCGTTAGTCGATCTGCTCGGCGGCAAGACGCAGGTTATGTTTGCCCCGGCCTCGATTTTGATCGAGCACATCAGGACCGGGCGACTGCGTGCACTGGGCGTGCTGACTGCGACCCGGTCGCCGCAGCTTCCTGACATCCCGACGGTGGCCGAGTTCGTGCCGGGCCTTGAAGCCAGCTATTGGTCCGGCCTCGGCGCGCCGAGAAATACGTCGGCTGAGATCGTCCAGAGCCTCAACCGGGAAGTCAATGCGGTGCTCGCCGATTCCACCATCAAGGCACGGCTCGAGGCGCTCGATGCCAGCGCCATGCCCGGCTCGCCGGCGGATTTCGGCAAGCTCATTGCAGATGAAACCGAGCGATGGGGTAAGGTGATCCGCACCACCGGCATCAAGGCCGAATAGGACCGATCCGGCTGGCGAAATCCTCGGTGCGTTCTAGTTGAGGGAATTCTGTCCACTCGCCAGCGCCATAGGTGCAGCATGCAGCTCGCATACGAACTTTCCCGCCGATGCGCCGCATTGCGGTTCGAGGATTTGCCCCCGCAAGCGGTGCATTGGGCCAAGGTCGGCATTCTCGATACCGTCGGCGTCACGGTCGCCGGCAGCGTCGAGCCGTCCGCGCGAATTCTCGGCCGGGTCATTCCGCCCGCCGCCGGCGCAAGCCTCGTGTTCGGTTCCGCCGACCGCTCGAGCGTGCTCGACGCGGCGCTGATCAACGGCACCGCGGCGCATGCGCTCGACTTCGACGACTGCAACAACACCTTGGGCGGGCATCCGTCGGCGCCGATCCTGCCAGCTCTTTTTGCGCTCGCCGACGAGCGGCCGGTCGACGGACGAGCCTTCATCACGGCGTATGTCGCGGGCTTCGAGACCGAGTGCAAGCTTGCGCTTGGTGTCAACTTCCACCACTACACAAAGGGTTGGCACCCGACCGCGACGCTCGGCGTCCACGGGGCCGCCGCAGCGGCGTCTCATCTCCTGCGGCTCGACGCACCGCGCAGGGCCACCGCGCTCGCCATCGCTTCCTCGCTCGCCTCCGGCATCAAGGCGAACTTCGGTACGATGACGAAGCCGCTGCATGTGGGTCATTGCGCTCGCAACGGCCTCTTTGCAACGTTGCTTGCCGAGCGGGATTTCACCGCCAATGCCGGCGAGTTTGAGCACAATCAGGGTTTTCTGGAAGTATTCAACGGGCGGGGAACCTACGACGCCATGCGCATCCTCGCGCACTGGGGTGCACCGTTCGACGTCGTCGAGCCCGGCATCGCCGTCAAGCAATATCCCTGTTGCGGTAGCACCCATCCGGCGCTCGACGTCATGCTCGATCTCGTGCGCCGCCATGACCTGCGGGAGGAGGCGGTTGCGGACATCGAATGTTGGACGCACGAGCGGCGCCTCGAGCACACCAACCGGCCCGACCCGCAGAGCGGGCTCGAGGCGAAGTTCAGCTTGCAATACTGCCTAGCGCGGGCGCTTACCAACCGTGCGATCCGCATCGAGCACTTCGAGGGTGACGCCTTCCGCGATCCTGCGGTGCAGGCAATCCTGCCGCGCGTCCATGCCGCCGCATACACCACCGCGCAGTTTCCGGCCGGCAATCACCTCGGCGCTGAGGTGAAGGTAACGACCGTCGGCGGCAAGGTCCTTTCCGGCAAGATCAACGAGGCCTTGGGACGCACCGGCGCCAATCCGCTGCCGATGGAGCGGCTGCGTGAAAAGTTCGAGAACTGCATTGGCCGCGCGCTACCTAGCTTATGTGCGAGGACGCTCGCCGACATGATCGAGCGGCTCGAGACGCTCGCCGATATGCGGGCGCTGAGCGCGCTTCTGTGCAGTGCCGCAGCGGGCCGAGTTCGGAAGACGGCCACGCGATCGCCGCGCCGCCAAGCAGCGTCGTGAAATCGCGTCGCCGCATTACATTCCCCAGGGCTAAACCACGATGGAGTTACAGCAGGGATTTGGGATCAACAGAATGGGCAAAGAGACCCGTTTGCAGCGCGGCAATTTCGGGCAGCTCATGTCCGCTTTGAGTCATAAGCGGACATTGAAGCGCGTCCACCTGATGTCCGCTTTACCCCCAGAAGCAGACATCGCGAAGCTCAATGAGCATGTCCGCTTTGTGCTAAAAGTGGACATCGGCCGAATTAATCGATCACCTCGTCGGCGCGCCCGAGCACGGAAGCCGGCAGCTCCAGGCCAAGCGCCTTCGCGGTCTTGAGATTGATCACCAGTTCGTATTTCGTCGGCGCCTGCACCGGCAGATCGCTGGCTTTCTCCCCTTTGAGGATGCGATCCACGTAGCCAGCGGCGAGGCGGTACTGGTCAATCCAATTAGCTCCGTAAGTGATCAGGCCGCCAGCGGCCGCGAAGTGGCGTTCGGAGTATACCGCCGGCAGCTTGTGCCGCGCTGCGAGGGAAATGATAAGATCGCGATAGCGCCTTCCGGCCGCACTCCCCGGCATGATCAGACCGCCATTCGGAGAGCGCGCGAAGGCCGCCACAGCGCTTTCAATCTCACCAGCTTCGCGCAAGTCGATCGCGTTTACCTGCATCCTGAGCAATGGCGCCATGACCTGGATGACGGCAAAATCGCCGGTTCCCGCCCCTTGGCTGGCATCCCGGAGGACCGCCACTTGCGTGATCCCCGGCGCAATTTCTTTGAGTAGCTCCGGATATTTCGCGTTCAGACTGTAGTCGTTGACCATGAACCCCGTCGCGTTCCGGCCGGGCCGCGCCAAGCTCTCGACGTACCCGTTGCCGACTGGATCGGTGACGATCGTAAACACTATCGGTATGCTGTGTGTCGACTGCAGCAACGGCCTAACTGTCGAACCGCCATGCGCCAGGATCACATCTGGCGCGAGCACGGCCAATTCCTGCGCGTGCCTGCGAATGTCATCGGCTTTAGATCCCGCCCAGCGCGTCTCGATCCGCACATTGCGACCGATGATCCAGCCTGATTGGGCCAGCCCCCGTAGGAACGCGCCGACCCAGGTCTGGAATAGCGCATCATCCGCCGTGCCCGACAGAAGCATGCCGACTTGTCGCATCCGCTCGCTCTGCTGCGCCCGCGCCACAATTGGCCACGTCGCCGCCGCGCCGCCAAAAAGCGTGATGAACTCGCGTCGCCTCATTTCGCCGACCCCCGGCCCCTGACCTCACCAACGTGAGGGAAAGCTAGCACTGTGCAAGCTGCCGAAGTGTGTGACAAAAGGCGCCAAACCCAAAAGCGGTCCCATCAGAATTAACTCCCAACGTATTCCTGCCGACGTCATCACGGGTTCACTGAAGGATAATCTTGGCACAAGACCCTTCACTGTTTCCGTCGCTGCTGGTCGCCTGACTCGGCGGGACTGCTCCACGCCTTACGCCCATTAGCTCCGGCAATCCGCTGCGCCAATCACAACGCACAGCCATTTCACCGGCGGTATCCTTCGCGGCGGGCTGAACTATCAATTCCACTGATCTGATTAAGGCTTCCGCAACATCTCCGGCAACTTGGCGATATTTCGCCGCGATCCTTCGCGCCAATCGGGCACGTGCCTCACGTTATTGTTATGGAAGGGCCCCGCATTGGACGGTCCACTTGATCTTCGGTGAGCGCAAGATTCGATCTCTCCGGTCAATCTATCCATGCGCACACAAACGGCTTACCGTCCGCATCGTGGCTAGGCTCAATTAGTCCTGCAAGCTGATCATTTCGCCCCCGCACCTTGCGCACGCCGCGCGCGGCACGGTGTTCGGCAAGCCCCGGGTCCGACTTGTGAGCCTTGCGTACCCCGTTCAAAGGACGGCGCCCGCTACCCCAGATGTTACCCCGAATGTAACCTTCAATACCGGCGATTAAGCTAAGTCTTTGATTTTTGGCAGGAGTGGCAGGACTCGAACCTGCAACCCCCGGTTTTGGAGTACGGGGGGTGCTGTGCAAGGTAATTCTATCTAATGCAAATAAGTCCGGATTTCCGGCATTTCCCGCGTACTCTCCAAGGCTCCCGTCCAATCCTGTTAAATTATGTATTGCGAGGTTGGGTCCAAGTTGGGTCCAAACAACAGTGCGCGATCGTTGAGTATCTGCTTCATGCCCTCCCCTCGCCGCTTCCCGCCCTGGTCGATCGACGAATTAGAAGCGTGCTTTGTCGTGAAGGACAGCGGGGCAAAAGCTGGCGTATGTCTATTTCGAGGAGGAGCCCGGCGGCTTCAACACGACGGCGATGAGCCGAACACGCTCGTCGGTGTCGGTGTAACTGGGGCTCCACTCTGAGGTACCTGAGCCGCACCGGGAGCGGCGACCGTGCCAGGAAGGGTGCCCGGACCCGCCGTTACCGCCAACGGGGGCGGCCCAGTGCAGGGTAGACCAGTGTGTGCATTTCTTCCCAACGGTGTAGACAGGATCGTGGTATTAGGCGCCGGAGAAACAGGAACTGAGGGCAGTTGAGTCACAGTGTTTCCGCTTAGGATTGGATTGGTCGTATTTCCGCTCTTCATCGGATTGCTAGTATTCTGCGCGAGCGCAACCGTAAAAGTTGCCGTTAGACCTAGGACGCTTAGACCGATCAGCGCAACGCGATTTACCGCCATGTCCGATCTCTAGGTCGTCGCTCCGACACCGATCAAATACTAGCGATTTTTTTAGATTTCCGTAAGGTCAAAGGATGAGGCGCGGCGGATCGCGGCGAATATCGCCAAGCTGCCGGAGCTGTTGCACCGCACCGCCGTCGTTGATTTCGATCAGATTGCGCGATAGCGCTGCAAAAGCGATAACCTCGGCTTGTCGCGGCACTGCCAAAAACTATCGAGAGTTTGTCATGCCTCTTATTCTGGACAAAGCTGCCTTCCAAAACAGTCTCGCCAGCCTTCCGCTCGTGACCTACCTGCCCGGCGAGACCGTGATCGTCGATGGTTCAACGACTGACCGGCTGCTGATCCTCAAGAAGGGCAATGTCGCGATCGTGAAGGAGGATACAGAGATCGCCAAGGTGGCGGAGCCTGGTGCCGTATTTGGTGAGCTCTCTGTCTTGCTAAACCAGCCGCACACAGCGGACGTGCGTGCATTGGAAACCTCGCAGTTTCACATAGCCAACGCGACCGCGCTGTTCGAACAAAATCCGATGGCGGTGCTCCATGTTGCCACTGTGCTGGCCCACCGGCTCGATGGCGCAAATCGTGCTCTTATTCAACTAAAGCACCAACTTTCGACCGGCGCGCCGCACAGCGTGATCGCCAAAACGGTCAGTAAGATGGAAGCACTTTTCGCCGTGGGGAGTGCCAAAGCGAAGGTTGTCAATTCGAGCGAATACAAATTTCAGGTCGTAGACCAAGACTATGCCGACTATAAGCAAGACCCGACCAGCCTCCGCCTAGCCTATCACTTGGCAGTGTCGCTTTTTCACTTGAGAGATTGGACATTTGCAGAACACAGTGGCGCAGGAAACTGCGCCGTATGCGACCACCATCAGTGATTACCAGCGCGATCTTGAAAATCTCTGTGGCGACTTTGGATATATGCGCGATCTTGCAAACGCCGTTAAGCACAAAGAATTGGACGCATCAAAAAAACCCAGCACTCAGATGGTGGGAATGGCAAATACCGAAGTTTCAATGGCGGCTTTCCAACCCGACGCCTTTCAAGGCAATGCATTTCAGACACGAACTGGTATTGTTTCTGAGACAGCGCCCGCCATACACGTCGATTTTGAAAAAGCGGCCGATGCAGTCATGAGCATGTGGAACAAACTCTTTGCCACCCACGGCTGGTGGTAAGCGCACGGCAAGCGACTGCCGGTCGCGCGGCGGATCGCGGCGAATATCGCCAAGCTGCCGGAGTTATGCACCGAACCCAGTTGAACTGGTGTTGTGATCTTCGTCACAAACCAAGCCTGACGCGCGACGAGGCGCGGCGGACTGCGTTCTAGCAATAGCCCAGCGAGAAATACCCTCCGATCCAGCCATCCAGGGAAACGACGGAAGTGTGCTCGGCGTCACAGCAACGCTGGCGCTGGCTTGCTACGCTTTTTAATGACAGAGGAGGGCTCTGTCATGGCCAATACCAAGCAAACGGTTGACGTCGATTCGAAGGCAAGGATTTTCATCTCTTATTCGCGCAAGGACGCGGCATTCGCGGACCGGCTGGAGGAAGCGCTCAAAGCCCGTGATTTCCATCCGCTGATTGACCGAAGCGAGATTTGCGCGTTCGAGGACTGGTGGAAGCGCATCCAGAACCTGATCGTGCAGGCTGATACCTTCATTTCTGTCCTCAGCCCCGACTACGTCTCGTCCGATATCTGCAAAAAGGAAGTCAAGTTCGCAGCCTCACGCAACAAACGTTTTGCACCGATTGAATACCGGCCTGTCGATCCCAAGTTGATCCCAAGCACGCTTGAGCGTCTCAACTTCGATTTCTTCGCCGACGAGCAATTTGAACAAAGCATGGATCGCCTCGCTGAAGCCCTGCAAACCGATATCGACTGGATCAGAAAACACACGGAATTCGGCGCGCAGGCGCATGACTGGGTGGCCGACGGCAAGCCACGAGGCTTGCTGCTGCGCTCGCCTATACTCGAAGAAGCCGAGCGTTGGATTGCATTACGGCCGCGCACTGCGCCGCTGCCGACTGCAGAGATCGTGTCCTTTATTGCGGAAAGCCGACGTGCGACGTTACGGCAGCGCGATTTGTTGACGGCAAGCTTGGGGACCGGTCTGCTGCTGGCGGTCGGTTTTGCGGTTCTCTTCCATTGGCAAACGGTGCGTGCCACGCTAGCGCTCGACACTACCGAGCAGATCGCGAACACGCTCGTTATTGATCTGGGGCAAGACCCTCGCGTAGCCACCCTGTCGCCGGATTTGCGGCGAGAAATGTTCGATCGAGCGATCCAGGGCTATGACCGAGTAACCAAGCTGGAACCTAAGAATCCAACGACTTACGACGATCGTGGCAATGCGTTTTTCGAAAAAGGTATCCTTGATGGCGATGCTGCCGATTACGACGCGGCCATCGCGAACTACGATCAGGCGATCGCACTCTATCGCAAACATGCCCCCGCCTATAGCAGTCGTTTGGCGACAACAAGATCTGCCCAACAGCATATGGATGCGGCAAAGGCGATTAGATTCAATGTCGCCGACGAATTGACGCCCTCGGGCATCAAGCTTGACTGAGAGAAAAAGCGGACAACACTTCCGGCAGAGATCGACCGAGCGGCGATGTGCTGCTGTTCGTCATTGGCTGGTTTTTGACCCGCGAACTCTCTTCCAATCAGAAGATCGAAGATTGCGTTTTGTCGGGCCGCACCAATTGCGCGCCGATTGAGGCGCCGACGACCTACTGAACGCCGCCCAATTCGAGTGCCGTCCTTGGAAACGGGGCCGCTATCTTATTACCGGCATAGTCTCCGGCCGGTCGCTGCGCGCCAATACCCGCGCCTTATCGCAGAGCATAATCAAACGCTCGGGGTAATTCAGAGCCTTGTAGAGGACGCGGGCGACGGTGAGACTGTCGTGGCGCACTAATATCTTTTCGATGCCGGCGCCTTCACCGCCGTCGCGGAATAACTCGATGCTGTATTTGCCCTCCATACGTGAAGTTTAGTCGAGGCGGGCGGCCAAGGAAGGAGGTCCAGAGTGGGACCGCGCCCGGCGTACATCCGGCCAAGGCGATATCCACTTTGGTACAATAACGAAGCGGCCCCGCGTCAGGGGGCCGCTTTTCTTTTTGTGATGTCCGCATCGTCATCGGACGCCGCCTATGGCCAAATGGTGTTGAGGAGCTCTGCCAGTCTGGCACCCGCCTTGGCGAGCTGCTGAAGTTTGATTGTGTCCTCCGACGAAAGATAAGCGTTGCGATCGTCAAACGTGACCGTCCATTTCTCGGGCGCGGTCGGTGTGAAAGCTTTCGTATCTTTATCTAATGCCTGGTGCGCCACCACTATCGTGTCGGAAGCCCAGGCGGCCGGCCAATCTTCGACGGGTCCCTTGCTCGGCGGTACTGACCTAGCAGCCGTCAGCAGTTCCGGAGTGGCTGCGTCGTCGAGGTTTTTCGGATTCTCGTCCCATTCCGCGTGAAAATTTAAACACATCGGCCGGTTGCCGACGCTCATTAAACACTGGTCGCGGACGCTAATAAGGTTGCCGCCTTCGGTCACCGACTCCGGGTCTATCTGGTGGGTGGCATCGGGATCGACGCGCCCTTTGTTATCACCCGGCACGTTGTCATGAGCCAGATAGACGGATTCGACATGTAGCGGCTGATGAAGATCGCCGACAAAATGGGCGAGCATGAAGAGCGCTTCCTTCTTGTCCTTGATGGAGAACGGAGCCGGCGCCTTGTTGTCTTTTAGCATCGCTATCGCGGCGGTGATTGCCGCGACGAGGTCGTGTTCGTTCGTTCCCAGGTAGCTTCGGTCAAATCTGTCACGTTGGAAGGCCACGTCGTCAAAATGGTAGGTGTTGTGGCACCCTCTTTCTTTTCCCCCCGGAGCGTAGCTGCACTGCAACCAATTTCTCCCGACATAGTCCTCCATCCTCGCCTGCTCCATTGGGTGTGGTGGCAAAGAGTTGTCCGTAGGGGTCTTTTCGAAGGATGTGCATGGGATCCTAAATTCGGGATTACTCGGCTCGTAGGAGTACGTTACATTCCCCTGGCTGTCGACTATCTGGACGACGCTCTTGACGCAGTCCGCCCAGGGTCCGGCGATGCGCAGCGTAATCGCCACGCCCTGATCTGGCGAATCTTCGTAACTCAGGATCTGCGATACCTGAGCCTTCGCATTGTCGTGCAGCATTTGGTCTGCGATTGAGCCGACCACCCGATGGCCTTTATATCCCCATGCCGAAGCAGCAGTCGGATACAGAAGACAAATCAGCGCCACGCAGATAAGAGCAAGAACAAAGCCGTAGTCGGAATACTTACGTGCCGCCCTTTCTTCCGAACGTTGGTAGCCGTCTGTTTTCGTAAGTAATGACATTGCTCACCCCCTGAGTGCTGATGATCAATGCCGCACATCACCATTCATTGGTGGCTGGTGTCTGTTACCAACGTCACAAGAAGAGGAGACTTCCCTATCTGATGAGGGGTCGGGCGCCGCGCCGCTTCCCGCCGCCCTGGTCCGTCGAGGAATTGGAACGCCTGTTTTTCAGATGGAGCCGTCGGCACAGCACGGCGCCGATGTCGCACGCCTTGTTGATCCAGATCAAATCGTCGCGGCCGTCAACTGCGTCCTAATTGCTCCGCCAATTATTGGGATAATGCTATGCTGGAAAATGACGCAAATGACCTAGCCGAACTCGATGAGGATATTCTCACATTTGACCTATCAGATGACTCATTAGAGCGCGCCGCCGTAGTTACCGATGGGCAAGCCATAACGATTGGACATTGCACTCATTGGTGGCACTGCAGCTGGCCGATGTAATACAGTCGCGCCGCCGATCGGCTGCCTTGCTGACAAAAGACGAGGCGCGGCGGATCGCGGCGAACATCGCCAAGCTGCCGGAGCCCCATTGGAATTCTCCAAGTCAAAAATCCGAAAGCGCTAGCGGTGAAGCGCGAGGCCGAGGAGGATTGGGTAAAATAGCCGAGCTAACGCCGCC
>Ga0310917_10001370_pt1 | contig 11531 bp, 10 predicted proteins | sample GREbulkMGLF178_FD_203531 | JGI IMG/M metagenome (GOLD analysis project Ga0310917, IMG submission 203531) | Lab enrichment of tropical soil microbial communities from Luquillo Experimental Forest, Puerto Rico - GRE.bulkMG.LF178 | ecosystem: Environmental > Terrestrial > Soil > Tropical forest >... | reverse complement strand
ATGTCCAATCCGGATAATTTCACGGCTCACCGGCACGCCTTGATTCGGCTCAGTTTGCAAGTCCCGGCATTAACTGCCGCGTGGCGGCTTACCCGTGACCCGCGCTACGCGGCGCACGCCTCGAAACACCTACGCGCTTGGTTTCTCGACGCGGCGACACTGATGCACCCTAACCTTCAGTATTCCCAGGCCATTCATGGCTTGGCCACCGGGCGCGGAACCGGGATCATTGACACCATTCATTTGGTGGAGGTCGTTCGCTCCATCCCGTTCCTCGAGCATTCCGGCGCTCTCGCTCCGGCCGAACTGCGCGGCTTGCGAGCCTGGTTCGCCACGTATCTGGGCTGGATGACCACTTCTAAGAATGGCAAGGAGGAGCGGGACGCGAAGAATAATCACGGAACGTGCTGGCTGATGCAGGCATCCGAGTTCGCGGCGTTTACGGCTAACAGGGAACTGAGTGAATTTTCTCGAAGGAGATTCAAAGAAGTCCTGGTGCCGGAGCAAATCGCCGCCGACGGCAGTTTCCCCCGGGAGCTTAGCCGCACGAAGCCTTACGGCTACTGCCTTTTCAACCTCGACGCCATGGCCACTGTCTGCCAGATCCTCTCGACGCCGGACGACAATCTTTTTTCCTATACGCTCCCCGATGGCCGAGGGTTTGCAATGGCGATGGCCTTTATGTTTCCGTTCATTGCGGACAAAAAATCGTGGCCATACCCGAACGATGTCGAGTACTTCGACGACTGGCCCGTGCGGCAGCCGAGCCTCTTATTCGCAGGAATCGCGCTCTCCAAACCTGAATACTTCGCCGTCTGGAGGAGGCTCAATCCAAACCCGACAGTGGAAGAAATCATTCGCAACTATCCGATACGGCAACCCTTCCTTTGGGTGGGCCGAGGAACGCAATAAGGAACGTAGGTTCCCGGGGTCGAGCGTCTCGGAATTCCAGCCCTGATCATCACCAATGGCCCCCCGGCCGCGGGTCCAGGCGACAGTCCATACTCCCAGCCGGCAACCGTTTGGATCGGCCTTGACGCTTGCTGCGTCGTGGGTTCCCACGCTTGCCGCACAATTTGGCCGTGTTGCCCCGGTCCCAGACTGCGGAGAGGATCTGATGGAAGCGCCAGGCGTAGGCGCGGCAGATCAGCTATTCCATTCGCAAGGCCTCCATTGGCGAAATCGAAGCCGCTCGGGTGGAGGGAATGATTCCCGCCGCAAATGCGGACATCGCAAGCGCGCTGGCTGCAATCATCAGCGCCATCGGGTCCCAACTCGAAATGCCGTAGAGCTGACTCGAAATCAACCGCCCGCCGCCGACAGCCAGCGGCAACCCCAACCCCGGCAGCAGTCCTGCGAACACGCGTCTCGACATCCACCCCAGGATAAGCTGCGCCACCTTTGCGTGCTTCGCACCGAGTGCCATCCGGATGCCGATTTGCCGGGCGGGAGACCGCTCCGATGGAGAGTGCCGCGACACCGGATAGGCTCGACGGGTGTGTTTCACTAGATCATTCTCGTTCCTTCGGTTGGAAAAGAGGGACGTAGACGGGGGCTTCCGCGCGGCTCGCCGCGTCGATGCTGTGATCAGCTGAAAAAGCCGGAGATGCAGTAAGATCTTGCTTGGGCAGTCAGTGAAAAATCTCTGGCTCCACGGTTCTGCGGCGTCCTTATCAGATACGGTAACCACAAGGAGATCCCTTCCCTTGCCAAGCTCTCACCCACCAGTTGTTCAGATCTCCCTGGATCTGATTCATGTCAATGAAGCGCTGGACACGGCCCGCATTGCCGTTGAGGCAGGCGTTGACTGGCTTGAAGCGGGGACGCCCCTGATTTTGGCGGAGGGCCTGCATGGTGTCCGCGCCTTGCGGGCGGCATTTCCTAATCATCCGATCGTAGCTGATGTGAAAACGATGGATGGAGGATATCTCGAGGCTGAAATGATGGCGAAGGCGGGCGCCACGCATGTGGTGGTTATGGCGCGCGCCCATGCGGAAACGATTAAAGTCGCGGTGAAAGCCGGACGGGACTACGGTATCAAGATCATGGGCGACAATCTCGGATGTGAAGACAAAGTGGCAGCCAGCCGGATGATGGAAGACCTTGGCGTGGATTACATCGTTCATCATACCGGCTATGATGAACGCAACGGCGTGGCGGCGGCAGGGCGGGGCCGTCTGAGCCCACTCGACGATCTCGAGGCCGTGGTGAACTCGGTCCGCATTCCCGTCGAGGCTGTCGGCGGCTTAACGCTGGAGGAAGCTGTTGAGATGCCAAAGCGTGGCGCCCCGCTCGTTGTGATCGGTGCTCCCCTCGCCATCGATGCTCATTCGTTTAAGGCTGCTGCCGGCGATTTGAAAAGATTATTAAGCGAGATAACGCGGAGGGTTCGGGAATGATGGACGTGATGGACGGCGTCGTGCACTATGCTCTTGAACCCTTGGCAGTTGAATTGCGCCGGAAGCCTGTGCCAGCGATAAAGGACGAGGAAGTACTTCTACACGTCGGTGCGGTCGGGGTCTGCGGCAGCGACATCCACCAATACCACAACTCGCAAAGCTGGCCGGTCCGCGTCCCCGTCGTGCTCGGGCATGAATTCTGCGGCACGGTCGCCGAAGTCGGCGCTCGGGTGAAGGGATTTCGTGAGGGCGACCGGGTTGTCTCCGAAACCGCGGCAAACATTTGCGGCGAGTGTCTCTTATGCCGCACCGGCAAATACAACCTGTGTCCCAGTCGTTCGGGCTTCGGTTCGGGGACAGATGGCGCGATGGCCAGCTTCGTGTGCGTCCCAGCTCGCTGTCTGCACCACATCCCTGACGAACTCCCATTCGAACGCGCCGCGCTTACCGAGCCTTGCTGTGTCGCGTATAACGCGGTGGCCTCGAAAAGTGCCATCCGACCCGGTGATACCGTCGTCGTGATTGGCCCGGGGCCGATTGGCTTGCTTTGCACCGAGATGGCCCGCATCGCTGGCGCCAGAAATTTGATTGTTGCGGGTACGACACAGGATGCCTCACGGCTCGATGTGGCTCGCCTGCTTGGAGCCACACACACGGTAGATGTTCAGAACACGAATTTCGTCGGAGCCATGCGGGAAATCGGCGACGGGCTCGGCGCCGATCTGGTAATCGATGCGGCGGGCGTCTCGGCGGCGTTGAAGACCGCCCTCGAAATTGTCCGCCCAGGAGGGCAAATCACTAAAGTTGGGTGGGGGCCTCAGCCGCTGAACTTTTCGCTTGACCCGCTGGTGCAGAAGGCCATACATCTGCAAGGCAGCTTCAGCCATACCTTTGAGAATTGGGAAAAGGTTGTGCCAATGCTGACGGCAAGGCAGATCAACCTTGGACCGATTATCACTCAGGTGGCGACCCTCGATCACTGGCAAGATTGTTTCGACGGGATGTACACCGGTAAGTACGTCAAAGCAGTGCTGTGTCCGAATTGAACCGAGGTAACCCGCGGCCACATACTTCCGTAATATGTTAGATATTTGTTAGTGGACGTTTATGCCGAAATTGAGTGCGTTTCCCAAATGCTACATGGATGAGTTGTGCGTAACCAAGACCATGACGCTGTTTGATTGGATCGAGCTGGCTGGCACCCTTGGCGTTGACGGGGTCGAAGTGTACCCCGGATTTTTTCAACGCTTTGAAACCAAGTATCTGCAACGCCTAAAAGTCCAACTGGTGAAGCATGGCCTGGAGGTGCCGATGATGTGCGCTTCGCCGGACTTCACAACGCCTGATGCACGGGTCCGGCGCGCGGAAATTGAGCGCGAGAAACAAATGATCGACGTCGCCGCGGAGCTCGGCGGCACCTTTTGCCGCGTGCTTTCCGGTCAGCGGCGCCCCGATGTTTCCCGCGCGGAAGGCGTGCGCTGGACGGTCGAATCGATCAGATCGCTGCTCGAACACGCGGCCTCGCGAAAGATCGTCCTAAACATGGAGAATCACTATAAGGACGGCTACTGGCATTACCCCGAATTTGCCCAGGACATAGAGATATTTATGGAAATCATCGATCAAATCGACTCACCCTGGTTCGGCGTCAACTATGACCCGTCCAATGCGATCATCGCCGGACAAGACCCGCTTGAGGTGCTCGCCGCCGTTAAGAGCCGGGTGGTCTCGATGCATGCGTCAGATCGATACTTGGCGAGCGGCACCTTGGAGGACCCGGAACAGCAGGATGGAACTAGCGGTTATGCTCAGAACCTCAAGCACGGCGTTATCGGAAGAGGCCTAAACAATTACGATGAGATTTTCTCGATGCTCAATGCCGAAGGGTTCGACGGATGGATTTCCATCGAGGACGGCATCAATGGAATCGACGAGCTGAGAGAATCCGTCCGCTTTCTACGCAACAAAATCGCTGAGCATTTTTGAACAAGATTGTGGATAGGCCGCGCTTAGAAAATCGCATCGCCATCATTACTGGATCAGGTGCGGGTATGGGTGAAGGCATCGCGCGTTTGTTTGCGAGCGAAGGCGCGGCGGTGGTCGTGTCAGACCAAAATGAAGCGAACGCGGCGACCGTCGCTCGAAGCATCGAAAAGGAAGGTGGCCGGGCCACTTTCGAGCGCGCGGATGTCAGCGTTGAGGCCGACTGTCGGGCGCTGATACGTCGGGCGGTCGAGATTTATGGTCGCATCGACGTGCTCGTCAACAATGCGGGCATAAGCACGCGGGGGAACATCGAGAATACAACCTGTGAAGTGTGGGATAAAGTTTTCGCCACCAACGTGCGCGGCGCCTTTCTCTGCATGCGCGAAGCGGTCGCTTCGATGAAACAGCAACGCAGCGGGTCCATCGTCAACATTGGTTCGATCAATGCCTATATCGGAGAGCCGAAGCTGATGGCCTACTCGGCATCCAAGGGCGCGCTGATGACACTCACGAAGAACACCGCTGCCTATCTGAACCGGTATGGCATCCGTGTTAATCAACTCAATCCCGGCTGGACCATGACCCCCAACGAGCGGCGCATGAAAATGGAAGAGGGAAAGGGCGAACGGTGGGTCGAAGAGGCTATACGCACTCGCCCGTTCGGCCGCCTGCTGAATCCGCGAGATGTTGCCCTGGCAGCCCTTTATTTTGCTAGTGACGAGAGCCAGTGTATAACCGGGTCCGTCGTCGATTTGGAGCAGTACCCCGTTGGAGCTCCGCCAAACTGGTAGAGCGGCCACCAACGGCAGGAGAAATTCGTGAGCTCGCAGGCTTTCCCTCCGGGAAATGTCACGTTGTCCGCAGGCCAGCGCAAGCGCTTGTTTGTGGCTAGTTGCGTTGCCCTCATGACTACCGCAATGGTGTTCTCCGTTCGCGCCGCCACCCTCGATGATCTAGGCGCTCAATTTCATGTGAACAAACAGCTTGTCGGCATCTTTGCTGGCAAGGCTTTTCTCGGATTTGCGGCAGCCATTCTCATCGGCGGCCCGCTCTGCGATGCCTTAGGGATGAGAGCGCTTTTGTGTGCGGCTTGGTTTCTCCACATCTCAGGCGTGCTTCTAATCATTTTCGCTCCGACTTATGGCGTGCTTGAATCTGCGACGTTTGTCGTCGGACTCGGAAACGGTTTGGTGGAGGGAGTCATCAACCCTCTGGTGGCTACCGCGTATGCTGAGGTGAAGACTCAAAAGCTCAATATCCTTCATGCCTGGTGGCCGGGCGGCTTAATCATTGGTGGCCTTGCCGCCTACGCGCTGACCAGGCTAGGTCTGGGATGGCAGGCAAAGATGGCAACGATCCTCATCCCGGCTATCATTTACGGTCTGATGATCGTTGGCCAGAAGTTTCCGGCGACTGAGCGGGTCGCATCCGGGGTTTCCGCAAGCGAGATGTTTCGGGAGGCGATCCGCCCCATGTTTCTTCTGTTGGCTTCTTGTATGGTGCTGACAGCAGCCACGGAGTTAGCGCCCAACCAATGGATGGAATCGGTCCTGAGAAATATTGCCCATACGCCGGGAATTCTCGTTTTGGTGTATATCAGCGGGCTGATGTTCATCATGCGAAACTTCGCCGGAACCATTGCCCGAAAGATTTCCCCGATAGGCCTGATGCTTGGTTGTTCAGCTCTCTCCGGCATCGGCCTGCTTGCTCTTAGCTGCGCCTACAACGCTTTGACCGCATTCGCTGCAGCGACGGTTTTTGCCGCCGGCGTTTCCTACTTCTGGCCCACTATGTTGGGGATTACCAGCGAGCGGTTCCCGAAGGGCGGAGCACTGTTGCTCAGTGTGATGGGCGCGATAGGAAATATAGCCGTCGACCGCGTTTTACCTTTGATGGGGCGAATTTATGATCGATACGGAGCGGCCCAATCCTTCCGTTACATAACGGTGGCTCCTCTGGTGCTGGTTTTTGTTTTCGGGTTGATGTTCTTGTACTACAAAGCGCACGGCGGTTACAGAGCGGTGAGGATTCAGGGAGAAACAAAACCAGGACAAACGAATCGATCCTTTGTGGCTGGATGACTCCAGGAAACTGAGATACATGCCCACACCACGCTTGCTTGACGATTCCAAGAATATCGTTGGCGAGAGTCCATTGTGGCACCCCGAGGAAGGTAGCCTCTATTGGACCGATGTAAACGGCTTCAGCATTCACCGTTACATTCTCCAATCAGGAGAAAAGAAGTGCTGGTCGTTCGGTGAACCCGTCTGTGCGCTATCCCTAACCACCGCCCCTGATCGAATACTCGTGGCTCTGGGATCGCGGTTGATTCTGTGGCGTCCGTTAACCGATGAGCGCGCCGACCTCGCCTCCCCAGAGCCGAACTGGCCTCACAACCGCTTGAATGACGGCGCAACCGACCCCAATGGAGTTTTCTGGATAGGCAGTATGCGAAACAATGTTGGTCCAAATGGCCAGGATATCGAGGTCTCGGGAAACTCGGGATCACTATACCGTGTAACGCCGGACGGGAGCGTGTCCGTCTGGGACACCGGCTTTGGCATCACCAACACTCTGGCGTGGAGCCCGGAACGCAAAACATTCTATTGTGGGTGCTCTCCCAGTAATGTCATCTACGCCTATGACTATCGGGCTGCGGATAGCTCCATCAGCAATCGTCGCCCCTTTGTCGTTGGTGTCGCCCCGGGCCTTCCAGACGGTTCCGCAATGGACGAAGATGGCTGTCTCTGGAACTGCCGGTTTTTCGGAGGGTGCATCCTCCGCTTCCGTCCCTCAGGAAAGCTAGATAGGGTTGTTGAGATGCCGGTGTCGAATATAACCAACTGCACTTTCGGTGGGCATTCTTTAGATACGCTTTTTGTGACCACGGCGTCCCTTCACGCCAGGGACACTGAAGATCATGCCGGAGGGCTGTTCGAAATACCAGTCGATGTCCGGGGCCTACCGACGGGACAGTTTCGCCTGTCTTGACGTTGTGCAGCCAGGCCGGAACAGGCACCGAAGAGGGTGGGTCGGAATTCTTCTCGGCAACCCGGATGCGCGGTTACGGCAAGTCCCTACCTATGCTGCGTGAAAGTTCAGTGTCGCGCTGTGTTTGACCGATCGGCCCCGACCACATGAGCTTCGCAGGCGTCAGCCTTTACTTCGAGTGTACCCTGAAGAGGGATATCCGCCGATGATTTACCAATCATCACGTCAAAGGCTCCCGGCACAACCGCCCAATGCATCTCCGTGTTTAGCAACTCGAGCTCCGCCGGGCCCAGACTGAACGTAACGGTTTTTTTCTCACCAGGGGCGAGAGCTACTCGTTCCAAACCTCGAAGCTGCTTGATGGGCGTAGACACGGGAGCGAAGCGCTCGTGCACATAGAGCTGGACCACGTCGACGCCCGCCAGCTTCCCGGTGTTCTCGACATCTACGCTCACTCGCACGCTCCCACCGGTGCAGATCTCCTGAGGCTCGATGCGCAGATTGCTGTCTTTGAACTCGGTATAGCTCAGTCCGTACCCGAACGGATAGAGCGGAGTGCCCGGCATATCGGCGTAGCCTGGCACGTGGGTCCAGCCACGGCTTAGCCAATAAGCCTTCGAAGGTTTGTAGTTGTAGTAAACGGGCAGCTGGCCAACACTGCGCGGAATCGTAATGGCCAGGCGGCCGCTGGGGTTGTCATCACCGAACAGCATGCGCGCCACTGCCTCGCCACCGCGCTCGCCAGGTTCCCAAGCTTCCACAATGGCGGAGACGTGCTCCGCAATCCAGCGCACTGAAAGCGGACGTCCATTGATGAGCACCACGACAGTTGGTTTTCCGGTTTGCACGATGGCTTCGACAAGGTCTTCCTGCTCGCCCGTGAGATCGAGACTGGCGACATCGTAGCCTTCCCCGTCGGTGGGCTGCACGCCATGTGTTCCGTCCCGAGGGTGTTCGCCAACGACGACAACCGCGACATCCGCCTGCTTGGCGGCCTCAACTGCCTTTGCAAAATCTTCTTTTCCGCCCCCCATGACTTCGCACCCTTTGGCGTAAAGAACGCGCGTCGAGGCAGAAACCTCTTTCCGGATTCCCTCTAGCACTGTCGTCAAGTGCTGCGGCACTACCCGAGGCGAATAATCGCCGAGTTGGTTAAGGCCATTGTCCGCGTTGGGGCCGATCACAGCGATGGAGCCCACGTCCTTCTTGAGCGGTAGCGTGTTCTTCTCGTTCTTTAGGAGCACGATGCCCTCGCGCGCAACCTCGAGGGTCAGATCCTGGTGTTCGGGCGAGTGCATCACTTTTACCGCCCGGTCCACATCAACGTAAGGGTGCTCGAACAGTCCGAGCTGGAACTTCAACGTGAGCACGCGCCGCACGGCGCGATCCACCAGCTCCATTGGCACTCGTCCCTGTTGGACGCTTTCGACCAATGGCCCCATGTAGGCGGGCTCGTACGTAATGTCGAGGTCCACGCCTGCGTGCAGGGCCAGCGCGCCCGCTTCTTTCTGAGTAGGAACGATATGCTCGTAGATCAGCGTGTCAAAGCCGTTGCCCTCGCTGACGACGATGCCCTTGAAGCCGAGCTCCTCGCGGAGCACATGGTTCAGCCATTTTTCCGAACCGTGGCTCGGAATGTCTTCGATCTCGGGATATCCAGCCATAACCCCGAGCGCTCCCGATTTAGTGATTGCAGCCGTCCATGGTGGCAGAAAATTCTCGCGCAGCGAGCGTTCGGAAAGTTCGATGGCCCCACGCTCCAGGCCGCTCACGGGTTCGCTTTGCGTTGGAAAATCAGTCATGAGCGCGATGACCTTGTCCGGCGCAGCGATGTCCGCGCCCTGCGCTCCTTGTACAATGCTTTCCGCGATACGCGAATAGAGATACGGGTCTTCCGTGTAGGCTTCTTGGTTTCGTCCCATCCTCGGATCGCGGTCGAGTTCGAGCACAAGCGTTGAGAGCACGTGGATGCCCACCGAGCGCGCCTCTTGGGCGGCGGCCGCGTAGATTGACTTCACCAACGGCACGTCGAAGGTGCTGCCGATCGCTAAACCTTCGGGAAAGACGGTGGCGCCCGAAAACATGGCGCCGTGTGTTCCTTCTTCGTCCTGGAGAAGCGGAATCTTCAGCCGGGTTTGCGTGAGGGCGATTTTCTGCAATTCGTTGAAGTATTCGGCCTGCTGCTTCGGGCCTTCATGCAGAATCGTATCGGCGAGCGTGAAGAAGCCACATCCCGGCCCGATTTCACTGGTATGAGTTCCTGCTGCAAACCGACGGCAGGCATTCATCTTTTCTGGGACGGTCTTGCCAAGCTGGTCGACATAGACACAAGGCAGGTTGAGCTGGCCGACCTTTTCTTTGAGAGTCATTCGCCCGAGCAGGTCGTTAACGCGCACCGCGATGGGCTGCTGGGGGTCGAGATACACCGGAATTTGTGCGGCAGACTGCGCCAGGAGTCGAATGCTTGCTGCTAGAATTAAAGCCGCAACGGAAAAGAGCAAAATCCACCACCACGGGTACCGCAAAACGGCCTGCACTCTGAAATTCGCTGCGGCGCTCATACCGCGGCATGCTGTGCATTCCATCGAGTCTTCTCCGAATCACGAATATTGGTGAGCCCGGATCGGAAACTTTTTCCGCGCACCAATCGCCGTCGTTCCAGCAGCGAAGGACTTTGCCCAAGTGGCTTGGTTCATTTCGATTTTCCGTTTTGGCTAAAGCAGGAATTTCATCGCGGGTTACCCGATGCGCGGGTCTCCGGCCGAATGGACCTTGCCGGAGCTAATGGTGTCGCCGTTCGGGAGGTTGAACTCTTCTGTGACCGCTTGATGGTCCGTCATATTCAACCACCCCAGCACACGGACTGACCGAAGCGCGACTTTCTCATAGCATGGGCTTTAAAACATGTCAAACCTATTGACGTCAGCCCATTGACGTCACCTCATGGACACAACAAGAAATGTTTGCGACAGTGTTCCAGTAATCGAGGCCTTCCATGCGGAACAGAACCGTCGGCTCCACGCCCGTAACGAGCTTCGCCATGGTGACACTCATCGGCGTCCTGACAGTCAGCCAGCAAGCGTCCCAGCCAGGGTCTGCTACTTCAACGAAGACCTTTCGCTGGCCAAACGCAAAGCTTGCAGCCGTAAGCCTAAGCTTCGATGATGCGCGGCTCAGTCAAATCGATACTGGTTTGGCCCTGTTGAACCGGCAGCATGTGAAGGTCACCTTTTATGTGCAGCCGGAAAATATCAGCAAGCGACTGGAGGGGTGGAAAAAAGCCGTCGCGGACGGCCACGAAATCGGCAATCACTCCAAGTCGCATCCCTGTACTGCCAACTACAGCTTCTCACGCCTGAATGCGCTGGAAGACTACAGCCTCGAGATGATGGCGGGGCAACTCGACGGTGCAAACGCTGAAATTGAGGGTCTGCTCGGAGTCAAGCCGCGGACGTTTGCCTATCCCTGCGGCCAGAAATTTGTGGGCAGAGGGCTCGACGTGAGGAGCTACGTGCCGCTGGTTGCGGAGCGCTTTTTGGCCGGGCGCGGCTATTTGGACGAATCGGCCAATGATCCGGCGGTTTGCGATTTGGCTCAAGCGATGGGCACTCCGTTTGACGACATGGACTTTGCGCAAATGAAAAATCGCGTCGACGAAGCCGTCAAGGACGGCCGCTGGATTATTTTCGTCGGCCACGAGATCGGGAAACGAGGTTACCAGGTGACGGATACGGCTGCGCTGGAAGCCCTCTGTGAATACTTGAAGGACCCCGCGCACGGAATCTGGCTCGGTACCGTGGCAGAGATCGCCGAGTACGTTCGAAAGCAGAGAGGCAGTAACCAAGCAGGTGTTGGTGGTGCAGATGGGATGCTTTCGCCGTTTGAAGAAAAAACAGGGTCCTCAAGCTTTTCTAGTCCGGTTCCATGCGCTGGCCTGGCTGTTGAGTTCCATCGCGGGGAAGGTTTTCGGGTGAATCTTCATCGCGAGACGCCGTCAAGCCTCTTCCGGTCTGACCGTCTGGCGTGCGAACAATTTGGCTACGGTCTCGAGCGTGTCAATCTCTGATGCCGCCTTGTCCTTGCGAATGCGCACAATCCGGGGAAAGCGCAGCGCATACCCGCTCTCGTGCCGGCCAGATTTTTGGATGTTGTTGA
>Ga0310917_10001367_pt1 | contig 11535 bp, 11 predicted proteins | sample GREbulkMGLF178_FD_203531 | JGI IMG/M metagenome (GOLD analysis project Ga0310917, IMG submission 203531) | Lab enrichment of tropical soil microbial communities from Luquillo Experimental Forest, Puerto Rico - GRE.bulkMG.LF178 | ecosystem: Environmental > Terrestrial > Soil > Tropical forest >... | reverse complement strand
CGGCATCGGCTGGTGCAGATGCGGACGCGGATCATGAATCAGCTGCAGGCTGTGGCCATGAACGAAGGCTATCGCTGGAAGAAAAAGCTGTTCAGCGAAAAGGGACGCGCCCTGCTAGAGAAACTCTCGTTGGCTCCCTGGGCCAGTCGGCGTCGCAAAGAACTATGGGAGCTGCTGGACCAGCTGGATCCAAAGATTGCGGAGTTAACGGCAGCGGCCGAGCAAGAAGCCAAAAAACGGCCCGAGGTGCTGCTATTAATGACGCATCCTGGGGTGGGACCCCTCACGGGGTTGGTCTACGCTCTCGTCATTGGAACGCCGGAGCGGTTTCCTTGTGGCAAGCAGATCGGCAGCTACACCGGGCTCGTTCCGTGCGAGGACTCCAGTGCCGGCCGGCAACGGCTGGGACATATCAACAAGCAGGGCAATTCTCTACTCCGCTTTTTGCTGGTGGAAGCATCCCAAGCAGCCGTACGGTGCAACCCGGACTGGCGACGTCGGTATGTGCACCTAAGGATGCGCCGGGAAAAAAGAATTGCCAAAGTGGCCATGGCCAGAAAACTTGCTGTTCGGTTGTACTGGATGTGGCGAAACAATTGGCAATATTCGCAGTTGGTTGAATTCGGTTCGAACGTGGGAAAGCTCGGAACCGTCCATGGCGTGAAGTAGGACGTCGTCCACATGATTGGGCATCCCGCTCCCTGAAAAGGGAGTTTGAAGTAGTAATCATGGTCGAAGTTTTGATCGGAGAGATGGTTGGGTCGGACTGAAGCCGCCCGATAGATTACAAGCGAGCCGTGGTCGCGGTTTCCTCGTTAATATGACGGAATCGCGCTTGTTTTACCTTGGAGTTGCGGCAATTTCGAGTTTCACAATGACGTTCCGATTGGGGCTGCTCTCGTTGTTGTAGACATAGGTTATCCGGACGGGAAGGGCCTTCCATCATGGGTCCTCCGTTGCGTGTGACGCGGTTGAAGCCGGGTGTTGACTCGTAATCAGAGTAAAAGAACGGGACGAGAACGGGACGTCCTTCACTCTGAACGATTCATAGCCACCGCCGAACGCGGGTTTAGGATGGAAGTCGCTAATTATCCCTTCCACGACCTCGCATTTCTCCGACGCGTAAGCTCTCAGAATTTCGGCACTTCTGCACTTCTCGATACAATAGCTTCGACGCTTCGACGCCGGACTTCTTCAATCGGACATATCAGTGTTTGAGCAAGGCCCGATTTCGTTAGGAAAGAATATTTGCGTAACACTCTGTCGTGGTTGAATGGATTAGGTTTTGAGCAGAATTAATGCAGTGCGACAGGGGTCCGAAAGGTGTGGCCCATGAAATGAAGCTGGAATACCTGCCAAACGGTCCGAATGGTTTGGGTCTTATTCGATTGTACGAATACGTTCCGGGAGAGGTGCGAGAACTGAAAGGGATTGCAAGCAAGTTGGCAACTGGCGCCAGTAAACAAATCTCCCTCCAGGGCGAAAGATGGATCGTTCCAGTGGATGACTGCCGGTTGACTTTACAGCGGGGCGACAGTGACTTTGGCGTTCGCAGGGTTGGTCCGCTGAGTTTTGAGTGTGAACTGACTGTGGATGGCTGGCGCAGCGTGGTCAGCCTACTAGACCAATTCTGTAATTCAAAGGCGAAGAGATTTCAGTGGCTCACTCAACGGGGTCGAATCTCTTTTCTAATTTCTCTCGATGGTCAATGGGGATGGCAGATACCTCCGACTAGCACTTGATCTCCGGTAACGCCGTCAATCGGGACGGCATTCGTTGTCCTCTGGGAAGTGGGAGAGTCTTGAGGGAAACGCCCTATATCCTTCACGGCGACCGAAACAAAAGGGGCAGCTCGAAGTGAGCTGCGTTCCTTATACCAAACGCGCATGCCTTGAAACATGCCCCCGGTAGGCGTACATTTCTTGCCAGCGCCAGCCCGGAGAAAGCCAGACAGCGAGCGCCAATCCATCGTGGAACTGGAGGTCATGATGCTCAAGAAGACGTCAGTAGCCGTTCTGTTGCTGAGCGGCTTTCTTTTCGTTGGGAAGGCGTCATTCGCTCAGAACGGCGCGGCCCACACCGCGCAACCCCTGGCCGACCGCGTCACGCCAGCAACTTTAGATGAAGAGATCGCATTGATGAGATCCGACCTTAGATCCAACCGAAAGAAAGTTATCGCAGCTAACATGAAGTTCGCCCCCGACGAAGCACATTGGTTCTGGCCGACCTACGAGCAATACGTCAACGAATTAGTGAATATGAACAACGCGAAATACGCTCTCATCAAGGAGTATCTGCAAAACGAGAACATGACGGATGAGCAGGCCGACAGTCTCTCGAAGCGGTGGATTGATGTGGATGCAGCCGTCGTCCAACTTCGACTCAAATACGTTCCTATATTCCGCAAGGTCCTGTCAGCGAAAAGCACGGCGATGTTCTTTCAACTCGACCGGCGTGTTCAACTGATGATCGACTTGCAACTGGCAAGTTCGATTCCGCTAATTCAACCCTAAACTGTCGCAGAGTTCCCCGTAACGGCACCATTATCCTGCAGAGTGGCCAAGTTGGCCGACGTCGAGTTGTCCCGCGCATAAGTTCACGCGCGGTGATTTGAAACTCCTTTCTGTATGGGCGTTGGCGCAAGGCGGGTCGCCTTGGGATGAGACGGAAGGAATTAGGCTATAATCGCGCGGATTTTTTGGTGATGCGCTTCGTCCTATCGGGATACGTTCGGCAAACGGCGAAACGTATTGGAGTTTCTTGGCCGAGCGACTTGCCAACTGAATAGCCCTCAAAATGCAGTAGAGTAGGCGTTCCCTCAAGGTGTGTACGCCTTAAAGACAAGATCGAGCGACATTCTGCGCCCTTTCATAATCCGCTTCTAACACGGAGACTTGCCACGACGTTTTTTTCATGCCCTTCAGTAATCGTCTTCCGCGTAAGTTGAAGATGTACGCCGCCCCAGTATCAGCGCCGCACCTGGCTCGATTTGGGATGTTCGCGTCATGCAAGGCTGCCACAAGTGCCTCAAATTTGTGCCGGCTTAGCCCTTCCCACAGAAGGACTACTCTCTCAGCATCAGCCTCACTGGAACTGCCAACCAGTAAGGCTAAGCAATGACGGCATCGAGCAAAACCCGTACGATACTCTGCCTTGCAAATCGGGCAATAAGGCATATCTCGCGTCTCCGCAGGCTGGATTTTAGCACTGATACCTCGCAGAGAAGCGAGCGGAACCGTTCGCCAGGACAGCGAGTTGGCGCCCTATTCGAAGGCGAGGGAGCGAACATCCTAACCGAGCATTACATCTGGCGAGCCATTGAGCAGGCGAAGCGTATTGCCGACCGGATCGACGAACGCTGGGCTGAAGCCCTTAAGTGAGCATCCTGCGCCTTGATAGTGGGGAGTTCCTAACTCGAAAGGAACCCTTGGCCAGGTGCACAGCCCAATGATCTTCCCTTCCCTGCTGTGATCCAAGGCCAGACTGACGAGTTCCCTTCTGGATGATCAACAACACGATAGGCGCAAATTCCGAATTGCTGGCTCGTCTTGGCGAACCATCACGGGCATTTCTAACTCCAAGCGGCCCAGGAATCCCCGGGGCTACAGCCTGCGCTATTATTGTGTGGCAAAAAGCCGCCTCCGAAATGCGAAGACAAGACTCACACCGACGTGAATCCATTTTTGGAATTTTGATTTGTTTCTTTTTCTCCGGAGCAGCAGGTCTCATTTATCAAGTTGCCTGGAGCAAGGCTTTGGGACTGATCTTTGGCCACACGGCTTATGCTATTGCTACGGTTCTTGCCGTTTTTATGGCTGGCCTTGCTTCCGGCAGTTCGTTTTTCGGCCGTTGGGGCAAAACTCGAACCGAGCCCATTTCTCTCTATTCCTGGATTGAGTTTCTTGCCGGCGCCACCGGAGCCCTGTCGCTTGCAGGGCTTGCCGGTGTCCGTTTCCTTTACACCGCGGCGTATCCGCACATGAGCAACATGCCGGCGCTTCTACTCGGGCTTAGATTCTTTGGTGCTGTCGCAGTTCTCTTCATTCCAACATTTCTGATGGGCGGTACGCTTCCAATCCTGGTTCAAGGGGTTACGAGGTATCGCGTGGAATTGGGGAGCCGGGCAAGTCAGCTTTATTGGGTCAACACTCTCGGAGCTCTTGCAGGGACATTGATCTCAGGCTTTGTTTTGCTTCCTGCATTGGGCCTGAGCTTAACCGTGTCTTTCGCCGTCGCCCTCAATGTGATTGCAGGCTTGATCGCCTCACGGGTTTCGAAAGAGCCTTACACCGCGCGAGAGGCGCGAGGCTCGCCCCATTTGCAGGACTTTGCCACTAAATCGCCCCCACAGGCCACGCCCCATTTCCTGCTCATGCTGTTTGCTGTCGTTGGCTCGACTGCGTTCGCTTACGAGATCGCTTGGACGCGGCTTCTGGCGGTCGAGATAAGTAGTTCCACCTACGCGTTCACTCTCATTCTCGCAACATTCCTTGCGGGCACAGTGATCGGTAGTGCAGTCTTTCAACGCCTAATTGCGAACCGAAGACGAGTAACAATAAACATGTTCTCTCGTGCGCAAACCTGGATAGGGATTGCCGCGCTGATATCTTTGGTACTGTTCCATTGGATACCATCGGTCATTCCTCCTCTGCTACGAGCGACTCATCAGACGTTTGGCGGGTTAGTTCTGGCGCAAGCGGTGACTAGCGGTTTGACCCTTCTCCCGATGGCCACAATTTTCGGTTTCAATTTCCCGGTTGTTCTTGTCCTGCTGGACGGAGCGATGGGTGGTAGCGCCGGAAGAGCGATGGTCGTTGGTAGGGCATATGCCGCGAATACTCTAGGGGCCATCGCCGGGTCTTTGGTAACCGGTTTCGTACTGGTCCCTTGGCTGGGCAGTTTTCGGGTCATCGCGATTACAGCCGCGGTCAATATCCTGCTTGCAATCGCACTGGACTGGCCTTCACCCCCGCTGCGGATTCGATCTCTGGCGGTGAACTTCAGTTGCTCTATGATGGCCATTCTCGTAGGGCTCTCCTCTTTCTTCAATAATGGGTCGCTGTTGTCCTTGTCTGCAGCCCTGTATGGGAATTCCTTCCAAGCACATCTCACGCTTGAAGAAATCGCTGCTACCAACGATCTCGTGTTTAGCACAGAGGGGGTAAACGATTCGATTGCCGTCATTCGCTCCGATAATTATGTCGCTCTGCGGATCAACGGCAAAGTAGACGCATCTACCGGTGATGCTCGCACCCAACTTCTGTTAGGACATCTAGGCGCAGGATTCCACCCGGCGCCGCGACGAGTCCTGATCGTTGGTTTCGGTAGCGGAATGACGGTTTCGGCTGTTGCGCGTTACCCAGACGTCGAGACAATTGATTGCGTCGAAATCGAGCCCGCTGTGCTACGCGCGGCGCCCTATCTTGAGAGCCTCAACCGTGGCGTTCTGAGCGACTCTAGAGTGCGGGTAATCTTTGATGACGCGCGAAACTTTCTGCTCACTTCTCCGGACAAGTACGATTTGATTATTTCTGAGCCGTCGAACCCTTGGATTGCGGGAGTCGCCACCCTCTTCACGGATGAGTTCTATGCCGCCGTCCGGCGGCGGCTCGCGCCAGGTGGGATTTTTGTCCAGTGGGTGCAAGCCTATGCGCTCGCACCGGACGATCTTCGCATGATTGTGGCGACCCTGGTGGCTCACTTCCCGGAAGTCACACTTTGGCGCGCGGCAGAGCCAGATCTTCTTCTCCTAGGTAGAACTGATGCCGAGGCGTTCCAGTTCGCCCGGCTTCACGCGCTCTGGCAAGACACGACTCTCCGAAAGGACTTTGAGTCGATGGATGTGCACCAGCCTGAAGGGCTCGTCGCCTACCACTTATTGGATGACGTTGCCGTGCGAAAACTAGGCGAGGGAAGCGTTCTGAATACCGATGGTCGTACCCTGCTGGAGTACCACGCACCTCAAACACTCCTGACGCACGGCCTCGCTGAAGCAAATCTTGAAGTAATTACACAACTTCGAACCGGTCCGCTGCCCACAAATCTAAAGAAATCGGAAGTCCCACGATCGCTCGAAGCGGGTGTTGAAACGGCGCTTGATCTCAACGACGCAGCCAACGCTCAGCGGTTTCTTAGCGCCTTGAAATCTCAGCCCGAGTCACTGCTTGGCAATATTGCCATTGGCCGTCTCGCTCTGATGGAAGGCAGGGTCACAGATGCCAAAAGCGCTTTCGAGGCGGCCCTCAGATTCGATCCCGGCTCTGTTGAAGCAATGCACTGGCTTGCGGTTGCGGAGAATCGTAACGGTCAGATGACTGACGCGCGCGCACTGGTCGACAAGGTTCTGGAGCAGCACGCCGACAATCTGGTTGCGCTTACCGATGAAATGGAGCTCGCCGCAGACCGAAAGGACTACCGAATCGCCCTGCTCGCCCAACTGTCGCGGATGAAGATATTGTCGGATCCACCTTCGTCAGAATACTGCCGGTTAGGAGCAATCTGGATAAAGCTGTCCAATCTCGCTGAGGCCGAGCCCGCGTTGGTGAGAGGAATTTCGAAAGATCCTTACAGCTATGCGTGCAATCTCGAGCTGGGAGAGTTGTATCGCGAAATGCGCCGCTTGTCGCTGGCGCGAGATTATTTTGAGAAGGTGATACGGCTGTACCCAGACTCCGATGTCACTATTTATAAGTCGCTCGCAGGCGTATACGTATCTCTCGGTGACACGGAGTCTGCGCAATCGACTCTCCGTAAGGGTCGCCGCGTGTTTCCTGAAGACAGCGATCTACAGAAGGCAAGCCCCAATTAGCTTAGCTGCTAGGTCGCTAGGTCTGTCAGTTTATAGGACACTGGTGCCGGCGTAGCTCCTGGTTTGTTTCGAAATCGGTAAAGTTCCCCCGTACCAAAGTCAACTCGGCGGTTAATCGGGAGTTGTTTCGAGAACAATCGCTTAATGCAGATTCTCCGGCTATACTCGCATCCAATTCGCAGGCGGCACATTTCTTGTACGGTGAGAAAGCGGGTCACGGGTGCACACGTCGCAAATTTTTCAAGCATGGGGCAAAATCCTCAAGGGGGAACCACCCTCACTTTCCATAGAAATCACCAAGGAATGCCCCTTGAGATGTCCGGGGTGTTACGCCTATGACACCGCGCATCTGGGTGGCGGACAAACATTGCGGGACCTGAACGATCGGCGCGGGCAGGCGCTAGTAGATGGAGTTCTTGAAGTTGTGGATCGGTTCAAGCCTTTGCACGTTTCTATTGTGGGCGGTGACCCGTTGGTGCGCTACCGTGAATTGGAGTTGATGATTCCTCCTCTGTTGGCGCGCGGAATACACTTGCAGATTGTAACCAGCGCCTTTCGAAAATTGGGTCCTACGTGGCCAAGCCTAGAGCGGCTGCTCATAGTCGTATCCATCGACGGCTTGCAACCTGAGCATGATGCCCGGCGGGCGCCAGCAACCTACGATCGGATTCTAAGAAACATTGAGGGACAGAGGATCACAGTTCATTGCACAATCACGGCTCAAATGATGAAGAGGCCAGGATACCTGGCCGAATTCCTGGAATTCTGGACACCTCGCCCAGAGATCAAGAAGGTATGGTTCAGCCTGTTCACGCCGCAAGTGGGAGATGAATTGCCGGAAATCCTGAGCCGGAACGAACGGCTACGAGCCATCGAGGACATGGTGCAATTACTAAAGCCATATCCAAAGCTAGACATGTCGGAGGCGATCATTCGGCAGTTTGCCTCGCCACCACACCGTCCGCAGGATTGTGTATTCGCGCTCACGACTCAGACCTTGTCGGCGGACCTGAAGACCAACATCACCCCTTGTCAGTTTGGTGGAAATCCGGATTGCACATCCTGTGGATGCATTGCCTCCATGTTCTTAACATCACTTGCTGCACATAAATTGGGAGGCATACTCCCTCTCGGCGCCATACTCAAAGGCTCCATCAAGATTGGCCAGACGAGAGCGAGGTATCGAGGGAACCGTCGGTAGAGTACCATCTTGTGACGCGGCCTTGCTCTACCAAGGGGTTGTACCGCCACAAGAACCAGCGGTAGATGCCGTCTTTTCCGAGCTGTCTTGCATCAAGTTCAAACGGGTCAATCCCGGCAAGCCCACACTCGCGTGCGGCGCTCACCTTCTCCACATCGTCGGGATGAACTACCCTGCCGATCATGTCCATCCCCGACATCCCCGACCGCCTCGAGTGTCAGACCTATGTATTCCCGCGCGCCACGATTTGAGTATATCCACTTGCCGTCGGCTCCCAGCACCGAAATCATCTGGGGAACGAGATCCACAAGTTGCTGGAGTTCGTCTTCCGCACGCTTACGCTCGGTTATATCGATCACGGTACCCACGAACTCACCGAGATCGCCGGATCGGTCGAGGACCGCATGGCCTACGACATGAATGACCCTGACCCCTTTGTTCGGATGAACGATTCGGTAGTCCAGTTCGAAATCCGCCTTGTCGCGGATAGCTTTCTCGAACCGTTCCCTGCTCGCGGCCTTATCGTCTGGGTGAATTCGCTGAAGAATTCTTCGAATCGCGGCGGTAGCCCATGCGGGTCAAAACCCAGCACGCGGTAGCACTCTTCCGACCAGTACCGGATGTCGCCGGTTGCAGGGCTCCATGCCCAACTCCCAGTTTGGCTCAGCCTCTGAGCTTCGGCCAAGTGCGCCTCGCTATGGCGTAGCGCCTCTTCGGACCGCTTTAGCTCATGCATATCCGTAACCGTGGCGATCCATTTGAGGACATCTCCTGATTCATCTCGAAATGGAACAATGCGATCTAAGAACCAGCAATATTCTCCGTCGGCCCGGCGCAGGCGAATTTCGTGCTCCAACGGCGTCCCGGTTTGAACCGCCTGTTTCCATTGAGCGAGAAATTGCGGCCCGTCTTCGGGATGCATTGCTACAAAGCCCTTGCCCAATGCCTCTTCGAGCCTCAGTCCCGTATATTCGAGCCAACGCCTGTTGACGAAATCACGGAAACCATCCGGCCGTGCGGTCCAGATCATAGCTGGAACGTGGTCAATGATTAGGCGGAGCTGATCGTCAGACAGTACAGATAAACGGGCGGCCTGGGTTTCGCGATCCATGTCACTACCCCAAACTGATTTTCTGATTGTAACGCCGCTCTCTCTACGAACCAGGAGGGTTGAGAATCGAGTTTATATCACTATTTTCAATCGAAAATCGCGAAGTCCCGGATAGTCACCCAACCGGACATATTACTCCCAGCGAAACACCTTCGCGGACAGCGCCGTGAAAACGAAAAAGACTGCCGCCAGTGCCGCTACGTCGCCGATGTGCGCCGACCACGCGTCGCCGTTCCAGATTCCTTGAAGTAGAGGCACAGCGTAGGCTAGCGGCAGAACTCGCGCCACCACATGCAGCACTGGGGGCAGCGATTCAAGTGGCACGAAGAGTCCCGAAACAGCGATCATTGGGTACAGAACGACGGCGCCGATCGGTTGCGCAAAGCGCGCAGTGGGAACAATGTTTATCGAACGCGCAGAGCATCTCGCCACCACCGCGCTTACGCGCGAATCCGCGTCCGATAAAACTCGAGCGTTTACCGGGACCTAGCGCGACTTCTGCCATAACTTCCGAGTTGCCGCCAACGCGCCCGCTTCGCGGTCAATGAGCGGACCGCCCTGGAGTAACATTTGAGACTCAGGGGTGAAACGGTGAAACTACCGATTCGCCGGTCATTCGGCTAGTATCATCCGTTTAGGAATAGCTTGGACGATAATAGAATGCGACGCTGAGGTTGAGATGCGCGCCGGGCGATCATCACATGCCGCCTTGACCATACTGAGCGTGCTGGCGCTGCTTTGGAGTGCGTATGTCGGCAGCGCTTTTCTCGCGCCGTTGACACTGGCGCTGTTCCTGGTAACCCTCTTTTGGCCTATCCAGATGGCTCTCCGCGACTGGATGCCCAAGGCGCTTGCAATCATCGCCGCCCTCGTGATGCTGATTGCGGTGATCGTGCTGCTGAGCAGCGCGACGCTTTGGGCACTCAGAAGCATTTGGCAGACAATCGGCGCCGACGCGCAACGATATCAGTCGCTGTACATGTCCTTTGTGAACTGGCTTGAGAAGAACGGCATCGCCGTGGCGGGCCTATGGGCGGAAACCTTCAATGTGAATTGGTTGCTGCGGTTTCTCCAGCAAACGCTGGCCCGAACCGGGCAGACCATGAGCTTTTGGGCTGTCACCCTTGCCTATGTCATCACGGCCCTGGTCGAGGTCGAGCACATCGACAAAAGTATCGCGAAATATTCCGGACCCCATGTTTCACAGATTATTCGAGCGGGTACTTTCGACTTGGTCCGCAAGCTCCGGCTATATATGGGCGTTCGAGCGGTGGTCAGTATCTTCACCGGCTTGACGATCACTCTCATTGCTTTCGCGGTCGGGCTGCCGCTCGCCGTTGAATGGGGTGTCCTCGGCTTCGTTCTCAATTTTATTCCGGTTGTGGGCTCGTTGATCGCAACATTCATACCTGCAGCGTTCGCGCTCGCGCATATGGGCCAGCCGGTTTTGGCCTTGATCCTTTTAGGAACTCTCACGGTCTTGCAATTCGTTGGAGGAAACTATATCGAGCCGAGAATCTCGGGTGATGCCCTTCGACTATCACCTTTCATCATTCTAGTGGCGATCTTTCTCTGGACATTCATCTGGGGGATCTACGGCACATTCATAGGGGTGCCCATCGCGATAGCCATCGCGGCATTCGTCAACCACATCCCGTCCTGCAAGTGGCTGCTTGGGTTCATGGGTGCAGAGGGAGCATAATCGCCGAGGCACTCACCGAGATTCTGCGGAACTCGAAGTTCTGGACCTATTACGGCAACTCGGCAGTAGTGCCCCATAAAAGGAAATGCCAAGACAAATATTTCCCCTGCGGCTCGATGCCGATCCTCTTTTGTCTCGGCATTCAGCCCAACCGTTTGAACGTAGTCTCTTACTCTGAGAGTGGTCTTCTCCAGGCAAAGGGTTCATACCGCCCGAACTCGATCCGGCACGTTTTATCTGGATGAAGTTGCAGCCCAAACTTCGCCAGCCGTTCCCGAAGGCTCGTTAGGAATCGGTCAGCTTCCGCTCGATGCTGGAATCCTAGGACGGTAAGACCACGAACCGTGGCCTGTTTCTTAGCACGTCGCAGCTGTCCTTTCACTGCGCGGTACTCTCCGCTGTCATGCATTTCCAGCCCCAGCCCACTGTCGCATTCAGTTTTGCGCTAAGTCATTCGTTTTGCGGATGAACGACGTTTTGGCGACACAGGTATCAAAACCCGAAAGACACCTAATTTTGGCTGCCCAATTCAGTAATTCGACATGGACACGCGTTCCCAGAGGAAGTTCTGGTAGTAGTGGCCGTTGCAGCACGCGCGTACTCACTTAATTGGTCCTTCCGCTGTATAAGACCTTGATTTAGCCTTTCCTCGGAATTTAATGCACAGGGATTTGTCAGTGCCATGATCTCAATCAGATTCCGTTTAGTGTTCG
>Ga0310917_10001363_pt1 | contig 11547 bp, 10 predicted proteins | sample GREbulkMGLF178_FD_203531 | JGI IMG/M metagenome (GOLD analysis project Ga0310917, IMG submission 203531) | Lab enrichment of tropical soil microbial communities from Luquillo Experimental Forest, Puerto Rico - GRE.bulkMG.LF178 | ecosystem: Environmental > Terrestrial > Soil > Tropical forest >... | reverse complement strand
ATTGCGAAGCTCAGCATCGTTGACGTAGTCCGTGCGGTCGCCACCGATGTCTTGCTGCGTGAAAAAATTAGCTGTGCTCAGCAACTCGCTATGGTTCGGGTCCGTCGTGGGAAAGAGTTTGCCGACACCAGCGACAGTGATCGTTCTCCGCCGCGGCGCGTCTCTGTGCAGCAGGTGGAATAGCGGCCGATTACCAGCGCCCGGCTGACCTTTCGGAAATACCCGGAATAAGGAGTTTGCTGCGAAATCTCCCACAAGCCCGTCAGACATACGCCGTTTGGATGGATTATTCGGCGAAAACCCTTGCGATCGGTGCCCCAGCGTAAATCCGCTCGCGAATCGACGGCTCTTGCGACGGCTTCCCGAAAAAAATATCGCGAACCGAACGGCAGGATACCTCGCAGCGCGCTAGGCAAGCTGACGCCATAAATGGGCAATGGTGGCTCGCCGGCATTTCCCCAAACCTTTTGGTAGGGGTTGGCGAAGATGGCGTTGCGCACTTCAGAGAAGCGCGATCCGCTATAAGCACGGTCTTCTTCGGTGACCTGCTCCGTTCCGAAAAAACCCGGCTCCATGGCGCCCCCCGACGGTCGGAGCGAGGAAAGTAGGATAGCGCAGGATATAATCAGTCGTCACCATGCGCGTCTGCACGAATGACGATGATCTGCGGATCCGCAGCTCAATGGAGTCGCGGCTGCACCTCCTCGCACAGCAATTGCAGCGAGCGCATGACCCGCTCGTGCGGAACGAGGCCGCCGCAGTTCAGTTCGGCGAGGATACCGCTGAGGCCGAGCTGCTCTCTAAGCTCCGCGAGACGATCGGCGACCATCTCCGGCGTGCCAAGGATGGCCCGGCCTTGCCGCGCTTCGTCATAAGTCATCATCTGCAACCGGTGGGCCCCCTCGATCCGCCGCGCGGTGTCGAAAATGCCGGCGCGATTTGCCGATTCTTCGAGCCTCGCCCCCAGATAGCGGTAGAACTGCATCAGGCTCTCTTCGGGGTCGGAGAGCGCCTGCTCGACGGTGTCGCCGACGTAGACCGGGGCGCGCAGATACACTTCGCCCTGGCCGGGATGACCGGCGGCCTTCCAAGCACCGCGATAGATCTGCAAATTGGGTAGCACCTCTTCGATGGTGCCGCGCCGGGCGCCGACAAAAATCGCATAGCCTTGCCGTCCGGCGGAAATGAAGGTGTCTTCGCGGTTTGCCGCGATCCGGACCGGTGGATGCGGCGTGTGGTACGGTTTCGGCACAATGCAAACATTTTCGTATTTGTAGTATTTGCCGGTGAACGAGAAACGTTCCTCGGTCCACGCGCGCTTGACAACTTCGAGCACCTCGGCAAACCGCTCGGGGCTTTCGCCGTAAGGGATGCCGTACGCCTCGTAGGCGCGCGGGAAGCCGCTGCGACCGACCCCGAAGATCAGCCGGCCATGACTGATATGATCGACAGTGGCGGTGTCTTCCGCCAAGCGCAACGGCTGGCACAACGGGAGAACCTGGACACCGAGACCGATCTTGATGTTGTTGGTGCGGGCGGCAATCGCACTCGCAATCGTCAGCGGCACCGCGCAGACCGACCGCTCAGGCGCCATATGGATTTCGGCCAGCCAGATCGCGTCGAGACCCCAACGCTCGGCGGCATCGACCTGATCGAAAGCGGTGGTGAACGCCTCGGCCTCGCTCTGGCCTGGGCGCCGCTGAAACTCGTGGAACACACCGAATTCGAAACCCATCGAAGGTCCTCCTGCTACTTTGCCGCCAAGACTTGAATCTGCGGCTCGCCGGCGAAGGCCGGCATGATGTCGCGGGCAAATCGTCGGATCTGCTCGCGCGACCCGCCGAAATTGATGATGATGTATTCTACGCCGCCCTTCTGCAATTTTTCCAGCTTGCGCATGATCTCGTTGGGGGAGCCAAATAGTGCACTTTCGGCGCTCTCATGGCGCGCTTCCTTTTCGTCGTCCAGGATGTAGCGTGTTCTCGTCTCGCCGTCCGGCCGGCGCGCGAGAGCGTTGATCCGCATGTGGCCCTGGTAGCGCCGCTCGAACGCCGCTGCTTTGTCCGCATCGTCCTTGGCGATGTAAACAGCGCGCGCGAGGCCCACCTGCGTCGGGTTGAAGGGGCGGCCAAGCGCCTCGACCTCACGGCGAAATTGCGCGACTTGCTCGAGGCTCTCCTCGGCGAGCGCGTGCTGCCCCAGCAGCATATTGTAGCCGCGCCGGACAACCTCGTGCACCGAATTCGCACTGCCGGCCCCCATCCAGAACGGCGGATGCGGCTTCTGCGCGGTCGGTGGCTCGACGACGATGTTGTTGAACTGCCAATACCTGCCGCGATGAGAGAACGGCTCCTCCGAGACGAAGGCTTTGGTGATGACCTCGATCGCCTCCTCAAAGCGCGCGTCGGCTTCTTCCAAGGGTATGCAGAACCCGGCGAATTCATTGTGGCGATAACCCTTGCCAATGCCGAAATCGAGCCTGCCGCCGGACAAGAGATCGAGCGTCGCCGCCTGCTCGGCCAACAGCACCGGATTGTGCCACGGCAATACCAGCACCGCCGTACCAAGGCGCAGATGCTGCGTGCGGGCGCCGAGCCAGGTCAGCAGGTTGAGGCTCGCTGAAACCTGCCCAAAGCCAGTGAAATGATGCTCGACCAGAAAGGTGCTGTAATAGCCCAGCGACTCGGCTTCGACGTTGTTCTCGATGAACTCGCGGAAGCCCTGGCTGCTGTCGGTGTCGGGACCGCTGCGCCTAGCTTGCGCGCTGCCGAAAAGTCCAAATCGCATTGGTTCGATCTCCTGGGTCCGAATTCGGGTGCGGGGTTACGTCCAGAACTGGCGCGAGGCGAGGCGCGCTCCTTCCGCCAGGCTGGCGAGCTTCGCCCATACAATGCGCGGATCGACCGCAGCTTGGCCGACCCAGGTACCGTAGCCGCAGTCGCTCCCGGCGATGACGTTCTCGCGGCCGACGAGCCTGGCGTACCGGCCGACTCGCTGCGCGATCAGCTCAGGGTGCTCGATAAAGTTAGTCTTCGACTCGATCACACCGGGGATCAGGACCTTAGCATCCGGCAATTTTATATCCTCGAAAACCGTCCACTCATGCGCGTGGCGAGGGTTGGCGGCCTCGAAGGAGAGGCCGCACGGCTTAGCCAGAAACACGGTCTCGATGATGTCTCTGAGAGCCACGTCGCAATGGTGGGGGCCTTCGTAATTGCCCCAGCAGAGGTGCAAGCGCAGCCGGTCTGCCGGAATATTCTGCAGCGCGTGATTGAGTGCTTCGATGTGAAGGCGCGCCCTCTTGCGGAATTCCGCTAGGCTCAGCTGGGCGTATTGGATGTGCCGGCCCATCGCGAGGTCTGGGCAGTCGATCTGTAGTATTAAACCCGCCTCGGCGACGGTCTCGTACTCCTGCCGCATGGCCTCAGCGATCGCGTAGAGATAGGCGTCCTCGCTCGGATAATACCCGTTGTGGAAGAACAGCGAGACGACACCCGGCGAGGCGGCCGTGAGGAAGGCCTCTTCTGCGTTCACTCGGCCAATTGCGGCACTCAGATTGGCGACATCAATTTCGGCCGCAGCGGGGTCGCGCACGCTGATCGGACCATTGCACCCGGGTGTCCGGCGCCGCGAGCGGCCGGGATCGCCAAAGACCCGCCTGGCGAATTCTGGAAACCCGACAAGATCCTGGTAGACGAGCGGATGGCTCTCGCCGCCAAAGCCGTCCAGGCGGTCCTTGATGTAGGTGGCGTAGCTCGGTTTGCTCATTTCGCCGTCATTGACGATGTCGATGCCCGCCTCGACCTGTCTTTCGACAACCGCTGCCACCGCCGAGCGGATGCGCGTCTTGAGCGCCGACGCATCGACCGGCACACCCTCTTCCTTCGCAAACATCGCGCGCACGAGATCTTCCGGACGCGGCAGACTGCCGGTATGCGTCGTCAAAAAGCGCTCGGTGCTGCGTTTCATAACCGGGCTCCGCCTCAATGCAGGCGGGGCATGACCTTCTCGCACAACAGCTGCAGCGAGCGCGTCATCGGTTCGGGCGGGATCAGAGCCCCGAAATTCAGCTCGGCGAGGATCCCGTTCAAACCGAGCTCTTCGTGCAGCTGCTGCAGGCGGTCGGCGACACTTTCCGGCCCGCCGATAATCACCTTGTCGCGCCTCACCTCCTCGTAGGAGATGGTTTTTACCGCTTGCGCCTCCGCCGCGCGACGCCGATTGGGCGAATTTTCGAGGCGGGTGCTCAAGGTCCGATAGCCGGACATGATGCTCGTCTCGGCTTCATCGAGGGCCTGCCGATCGGTAGCCGCGATGTGCAGGGTCAGCCGCAGATAGACTTCGCCCTCGCCCGGGTGGCCGGCTGCCTTATAGGCGTCGCGATACGCTTTGAGGTCCGGCGCAAGGCCTGACAGCGAACCGCTACGCACCGCGACGAAGATCGGATAACCGGCCTCTCCGAGCGATGGAAAAGTCTCTTCGCTGGCGGCGGCGACGCGGATCGGCGGGCACGGCTTCTGATATGGCTGCGGAACGGCTGAGGCGTTGTTGAAACTGTAATATTTGCCTTCGTAAGAGAAAGTCGGCTGCGTCCAGGCGCGCTTGACGATCTCGAGCGTCTCGAGAAAGCGCTCTCGGCTCTCCGAATAGGGCACGCCATAGGCAACATAGGATCGCGGATTGCCGCTACGCCCGACCCCGAAGAGCAGCCTTCCCTCGCTGATCTGATCGATGGTGGCAGTCTCCTCGGCGAGCCGCAGTGGATGGCACAGCGGCAGGACCTGAACGCCGGTGCCGATCTTGATGCGACGGGTGCGGGCGGCAATCGCGCTGGCGACGGTCAGCGGCGCAGTCAGCACGGAACGGCGCGCCTGCTGGTGGATTTCTGCGAGCCAGATCGCATCGAGCCCCCAGCGGTCCGCCGCTTCGACCTGAGCCAGCGCCTCCGCGAACGCCGCCGCCGGCGTCTGATCCGGCCGGCAATGGAATTCATGGTAGACGCCGACCTCCATCGCCCGCTCCTCTTTCGCAGCTGTGCCCTAAGCGACGATAATTTCGATCTCTTCATCAAGCAAATGCCGATTTCCGATCACCGCAATGCCGTGCCGGCATGGCCGTTATCGGCGCCGAGCCCTAGTCCGGGAACTGAAAGGTCAATGTAGCCTGCAGCAGCCATGTGTCGTTGGCGGCCTTGAGTCGGAAGACGTTGTAGTATGCGTCTAGATCCAGCTTTATCGGTTGTTCGCCAAGCTGAAATGCCTTGCCGAAGCCTCCGCCGACTGGGACGATCCATTTTCCGCCTTTTGTGATCCAGTTCCCGGTGATGTTTGGCGACGAGCCAACCGACCATCCCTCTGCAAAATGGTAAGTGACGATCGGGTTCAGCAGAAACTGGTTGGTCCGATCGCTGCTGCCGGGTGGGCCGCCAAACGACCAGATGTTGTTAACCACTGCCCCGAACACCAACGGGCTTTCATTCTCCTTCAAGAATGCAACCGACGGACCGGAGCCCCATTTGTTGACGCCGAGCGCCGAGTTCGTCGCCGTCGGATAGTAGAGCACCGGCCCGGCACCCCAGTAAAAACCTTCGCCATACCGCGGCGACAGAAAGAATGTGGTGTATCCGTTGGAGGGCCCGCCGGCCCAAGAATTGCCCAGCCTTTTCGGCGGCTGCACTACCGCCGGCAATTTGGTCCGGGTGACCAATATCCACTCTTCATCCAATACGAACGGTACCACCGCCTGATTGATCGAAAATATGTCCTTGGTCGCCTTGTAGGGCCCATCGAGAAAATCGGCCTCGTAGCGCAATGGCAATGTGATCCGGCGGGTCACCGGGTTTTCGATCTGTTTGGAGATTTCGGTGTCGCTCTCGGGCGTCTCCGACTGCGATAGCGCTGGGCTGCTCCAGAGTATCGTCAGTGCAACAATAGCCCCTACACGCTTCTTCATTCGAGCGACGGGGGCGCTCGCGGTTCCCGCGCGAGCCGCCGCACAATCTCGACCAGCTGGCGGTGAGCGGTACTGGAGGGGTCGCGCAGCTCATCTAAAGAGTGTGCATCGGCCAGATGGCTCAGGCGGAGGAGCTTGCGGATGCGCTGCCGCCGGTTCAGCTGCGGCTCTGATGGTCGATGCGTCAGAAAAATGCGTCGCAGCTCGCCCTGGCCGAAGAGTCGATTGAGCTCGGATGCCGTCACGTAAATCAAAAACAGAACGAATATCCAAATCTGGATCGCGGCAAAGCGATGCCAACTGAAGATCGAAGCCAAGTGCGGCAGGAATTCGCCCAAGGAATGGCCGTGCATGAGAAACTCGACGAGGGCCTCGAGCAGGCGAGCGATGAACACAAAGACCCAGTACACGAGCGTTTTGTACAGGATCGGCTCGAGCAACGGCGCGCGATCGTAGCGGCCAAGGAAAGGCATCGCGTCGGCGACCAGCACCGCCTTGCCGACAACGAGCCCCGCAGCGGTGGCGAGCATGAAGTTGCCGACGGCAATAGCGTAATCGGCGAGGATCAAATTGGTCGTCAGTACGATCAGGTTGAAGCCGACCAGGAAGAAGATCACCGGCGGCAAGATTTCGCGCAACTCATGCAGAAACCATGCACCCAGCCGGCGAACACGCGAGGCCGGGGCCGGCTCAGCGGCGGTTACTGATCTCCGCTCATCGCCGGAGGATACGCCAGCACGACCGGAAGCCATGTCATCGCTCATGGGCTTCTTCTACCTTGCAGCGCGAGCTTGTCGCGTCGAATACGATTTGATCGTACTCCCAAAGCTGCTCGATAAACCGGCGGGCCTGCTCATCTCCAATTGCTGCCGCGGCGGCCTGCAGGATCTCATCTATGGAGCGCTTCCCGTCGATTGCAGAGAAGATTCGCTCCTGTGCGGCATCGATCGGGAAGGCGAGATCGGGGTAGGTGTGAGCCCGATTGATCAGGACAGCGACTGACCCGGGGGGTACCCGGTCCCGGATGCACAGAGTCCACGGCAAACGAAGTGGAACGTAGCCGTGCCAGTCATCACCCCTGAATGTGATCGGCTGGCTCTCGCCCCGGCGATCGTCGTGATAGGCGATAAAGCTGTGCTTGGTCACAGTCCCGCGCAGCAATTCGGCCGCGGCATGCTGCAATGGCGGCGCTAGCGAGAGCAGACGCGCGGCGTGCGGCATCTTTGCGATCGCCCCGCATTGCGGCAAATAAGGAGCCTGCTCGAACCAGCGCCCGAATGACAGACCACACCGTTCCAGCCAGACATAGAGCTGCGGCACGGTGAAGGCGCGGTCTTGAGGGTGGAGCAGCGCGTCCGCGAGCGCGTCCGGACGTCTGAAATCTGGCGCCCGCCTGACCACGCCGGCGATCGGATGGTCCGCAGACAGTGCGCCAATCGTCGCGCCGAGGTCTCGCAACTCCGCCTGCGAAGCTCCGACCCCGAGCAGGCGGCAATATTCCTGCATCATGTAGATACCGGCACGGCCATATGCTGCGTAGACCATCAGCTGCATCGCGCCGTTGGGACCAAGGACATTGCGGAGCGACTGAAGACCGGTATCCGGGTCGGGCAGATGGTGCAGCACCCCGGTACAGACGATCTGGTCAAATGTCTTGCCGAGCTCTCCGACCTCTTCGATCGCCAGCCGATGGAGATCGAGGTTTTGCAAGCCATATCTTTGCTGAAGCGCGCGCGTATGGCGCAGGCTGGTTTCGCTGATGTCGATTGCCGTGACCCGAGCGTCAGGCTCGCGCAGCGCATAGGTGGCGGCCTGCGAGGTTCCGCAGCCGGCGATCAGGATCTCGCGATCTGGTCGGAGCTTCTCCGTCGGCCACAGCAGCAGGGACAATGCCCGCCGCCGGTCTGGGTTCCGATAGAGCTCGCGGTGTCGATCGAGGTCGCGCAGTGGCGCCGGATATGGGTGGCTCTCGTAAAAGTCTCGTACCGCGGAGTCTCCCGCTAGCATCTGAGCTCCCCTTGACTTTGAGGATCAGCCCTTGAGCGGCGCGGTGTCTCTGTTCCGAGCTCGGCCAGGTCTCGCTCGAGGAAAAAGTTCAGGAAGGTTCGTATCACCGCGATGGCGCCGAGTTGCCCGACTTCCTGCCAGCTCGGCGCAATCGACGTTCCGATGATGTCGGCCGCCAGCTGGAACGTCAGGCCGGCCACGAGCCAGCGTCCATAGCGCACCAAGATCTCGCGGAACCGCCGATGTGCCGGGGCGGGAAAGGCCGCCCACAGCCCAATAAAAAAGGCCTCGGCGGTGCCGATGGCGACAATGATCAACGCCATCGCATCGATGATGACGACAATGTCTTGGGTAACGAGATGCAGCCATTCTTCCATCGGCCGCTCCTCTGAGCGCGCTGCGGGCGGCCGCCGGAGAACCCGGCCGGCGCCCGCCTATAAGGTTCGGTTGGGTTAGCTGTGGGCGCCCTCCTGCAGCTTGCGCAGCACCTCGTCGAGGTTGAAGCTCGCGGCCTTCTGGCGCTGCGGATATTCAGCAAATGTCTGCAGGAATTCGCCGACATAGGCCTGCGCGGGCACCAACAGATAGACGTGATCGATTAGCCAGTCGTAGTAGGTGTTCGAGGTGATATCGGCGCGTTCGAAAGGGTCGGTGCGGAGATTGAAAATCTTCGGCACGCGCAGACTGGTGAACGGCTCGGCCCAGATCCGCAATGTCCCTGGTATCCGCTGCTCCTCGAACACAATCTTCCAATTGTCGTAGCGCAGTGCCACGAGCTGCTGATCGTCGTTGCAGTATATGAACGAGGTCCGCGGGCTCTTCTGCGCTTCACCGGTCAGGTACGGCACCAAGTTAAATCCGTCGAGGTGGACCTTATAGGTCGTGCCGCCGATCTTGTAGCCCTTCAACAGCTTGTCCTTGACGTCCGCGTCGCCGGCTATTGCTGCGAATGTCGGCAGCCAGTCGTGATGGGCCACCATCTCGTTCGACACCGTTCCCGACTTGATCTTGCCGGGCCAGCGGACCACACACGGCACCCGATAGGCGCCCTCCCAGTTCGTGTTCTTCTCGTTGCGGAATGGCGTCATCGCCCCGTCGGGCCAGGTATTCATGTGCGGACCGTTATCGGTGCCGTACATGACAAAGGTGTTGTCCGTGATGCCGGCGTCATCCAGTGCCTTTAGAACCGTGCCGACGTTCTTGTCGTGATCAATCATCACGTCGTGGTATTCGCTCTGCCAGCGGCCCGCCTGGCCCCGGCTCTCCGGCTTCACATGGGTGCGCAGATGCATATGCGTGAAGTTCACCCAGAGGAAGAAGGGTGTGCCAGCCTGGGCTTGCCGCTTGATGTAGTCGACGGCGCGGTCGGCAACATCGTCGTCGATCGTTTCCATGCGTTTCTTGGTCAGCGGGCCGGTGTCGCGGATGGTTTGTCTGCCAACCCTGCCAAAGCGCGGGTCGACCGTCGGGTCGTCCCTGTCGGCGGCCTTGCAGTCCATCACGCCGCGCGGACCAAACCTCTCGTGAAAATGCGGAAAATCCCGCGGGTTCGGGTAATCCGGCAATTCGGGCTCTTCCTCCGCGTTCAGGTGGTAGAGATTGCCGTAGAACTCGTCGAAACCGTGCACCGTGGGCAGATATTCGTTGCGGTCGCCGAGGTGGTTTTTGCCGAACTGCGCGGTGGCATAGCCCAGCGGCTTGAGCAGTTCGGCGATGGTTGGGTCGAGCTTACTCAGACCGACGGTGGCGGCAGGCAGCCCGACTTTGGTAAGGCCGGTGCGCAATCCATGTTGACCCGTGATGAACGACGCGCGGCCCGCCGTGCAGCTCTGCTCGGCGTAGTAATCGGTGAAGCGCATGCCTTCATTGGCGATACGGTCGATGTTGGGTGTTTGGTAGCCCATCATACCGTGGGTATAGCAACTCAAATTGGCGATGCCGATATCATCGCCCCAGATGACGACGATGTTCGGCTTGGCGGTTGTTCTGGATCTAGCCATCTCGATCTCCTTTCGTTGGTCGGGTGGTTTCGAAAGTGCTTATTGGCTTTAGTTGCTCGGCGCTACGTGAGGCGCAGCAGCACGGCAAAAAAGGCGAAAAGGCCGATGCCGATGAGGACAATGGCGACGACGACAACCGGCGTTTGCTTCCCCTCCTTGGTAACCCCAGCGATCGGCGTATACGGTTCGCCCCATAGATAGCGGATGCCCCATCGGTACTGCCAAATCGAAATGACGAGGGCCAGGATGCCGCACGAAATCAGCGCGAGCCCCAAATATCGCGGCGCGTGTGGAAGATAGGCGGCGTGGGCTCCGGGTGTCTCTTCCAAGTGTTCGAGGTACTGGACGATCGCAAAGCCGAAACCGATCAGTGCGACCGCGGTGCGCACCCACGCCATGATCGTACGCTCGAGAGCAAGGCGCGTGCGCAGCCAGGCGAAATGATCGCTTGTGGTTGCCCTGACCTCGAATCTGGCCGCGCTCGGTGCGGCATGTGAATCTGCCATCCAGCGCCTTTCCGATTACTGCCGGGCCATCGCAATGCGGATCGCTTCCTCCGGCGAGACGAGGTGATCCGAACTCTCGGCCGCCTGGCCGATGGCGAGCTGCACCCCCTTGACCGTGCCGTTGAACGCATTGCCGCGCGAGCCGTAGTCCGGAGAAACGGGCGCGCCGCTGTCCTCGCCGACGTCGCAGCCGTCGTCGGCGGAGAAGACAAACGCCTGCGTCATCGGGATCGCGCCTTCGCCGACCTTCTCGCCGTCGACATAGAGCGTCACCTGGCCGCCCTTGCCGGGGCCGCCGCCGGCATAAGCGAACTCCATGCGCACCTGGTGCTCGCCCGCCGGCAATACCCGTGCCGCCTCGACGTAGTAGTAGTTCACCCCGGCGACGTTGTAGCAGTATTTGAGCCTGCCGTTCTTCGCGTAGAGGCTCCAGCCGCCGATATTGGCACCCTGGGCGATGATTACCCCCTCGGCACCTTGCTCCGGGACCTCGATCTCGGTGGTGACGGAGTGAGACTTGTTTTTGATGTTGAGCACGCAGTTTTCCGACAGCCGCCCCATGCCACCGAACAGCAGCTGCGTATTCCCCTTGATTAGCACCGGCCGGCCGGCGGTGTCCGGGTTGAACTTCTCGGTTGTTCGATCGTCGATCGGCAACAGGTTGTAGCGCGTGGCCTCGATCAGCCACAGCCGCTGCAGCTCCTGCAGCTTTTCCGGCATCTGCTTGGCGAGGTCTTTGGCCTGGCTCCAGTCTTTGCTGGTGTCGTAGAGCTCCCAGACGTCGTCGTCGAGAGGCACGGTCTTCCGCCCCACGAGCACCCACGGCGTGGCGTGCTTGGTCACCGCGGTCCAGCCCTTGTGATAGATGCCGCGGTTGCCGAACATTTCGAAGTACTGCGTCTCGTGCCGCTCTGCTGCCTTGGCGTCGTCGAACGAGTACAGCATGCTGACGCCCTCAATGGGCCGCTGCTGTACGCCATTGACAGAGACCGGCTCGGGCAGCCCCGCCGCCTCGAGGATTGTCGGGGCGATGTCGATGACATGGTGGAACTGCGAGCGGATTTCGCCTTTGGCTTTGATCC
>Ga0310917_10001346_pt1 | contig 11604 bp, 9 predicted proteins | sample GREbulkMGLF178_FD_203531 | JGI IMG/M metagenome (GOLD analysis project Ga0310917, IMG submission 203531) | Lab enrichment of tropical soil microbial communities from Luquillo Experimental Forest, Puerto Rico - GRE.bulkMG.LF178 | ecosystem: Environmental > Terrestrial > Soil > Tropical forest >... | reverse complement strand
ACACCGGCATCGACATTTATATGGGCATCGGCGGGGCGCCCGAAGGGGTGCTGGCCGCCGCGGCGCTGCGCTGCATCGGCGGCCAGATGCAGTGTCGGCTCGTCCTCGACACCGAAGAAAAGCGCGAGCGCGCCGGGAAAATGGGCATCAAGGACCCGCGCAAGAAGTACGAGATCGCCGACTTGGTGAAGGGCGATTGCCTGTTCGCCGCGACCGGCGTCACCAACGGCGCGCTGCTCGACGGTGTGCGGTTCCGCAAGGACGTGATCGAAACCGAGACGGTGGTGATGCGCTCGATCACCGGCACGGTGCGGTGGATCAGAGGCGAGCACCGGCAACTCGAGAAGTTTCATTTGGATTGAAGACAAGGCCCGTAACTCATTCGGCTCGCAGTGGAGCATCAAACGATTTGCAAGTATCGCCTGTGCGTCGGCAAGCGTGGAGAATCGCGGTAACATTTGTCGCGGTTCTTGCCGTCGTCGCTTCGATTCCTTTCCACGTCGAGGCAGCGTCGTGCGGTAGCGACCCGAAAGACGTTCGCGCCGCGATCAAGAAACACGTCGAGACGATGCGGGCACTCGAGCGCGAGGCGGCTGATCGCCTCAAGGGCCTTGATACGCGAACGTTCGGCTATCTCCTCGGCCAAACGCGCGCCGTAGCGCGCGTGATTGCGGACAAAGATGCGCTGGCGGCGGAGGAGGAACTCAGCCGGTGCAGCGAGTCGATTCCGCCCGTGCGGCGCGTGTGCGCAGAAGCGGCGCAAGCGCTGGCCAGTCTGATCGAAGCGCGGGCGGCGGGCACCGCCGACAAAACGCCGAAGCAGCTTTATGCACAAGCCATGCCGCAGTGCGAGCGGTGGATGGACTTTCCGCCGTTGAACACGGTGTTCCGAACCCCGGACTGAGCTCGAGAGGCGACGGGCGTGACCTCGCGCTGGTGCATTACGCCCTCGGCGTCGTCGGGAACGCGTCGCTACGTCGCAAGGGCGGAAAAATATGTGAAAATCGTCTCGATCGCGACGGAATGCGGTTTCGGGCCGCGGCCGGCGGATACAATACCGCAGCTGTTGCGGATTAGTGCCGCAGCGGCTGAGGAGCGCTGCAAACCTGTTGGGGTTGTCGCATGGCCGCAGCCGATATCGTGGTCCGGCCCATCCGCGCGGACGAGCGTGCCGACTGGGAGCCGCTGTGGAAGGGTTACCAGGCCTTCTACAAGGTGGTGATCCCCGACGAGAACACGAGCGTAACCTGGGCGCGCCTGCACGATCCGGCAGAACCGATGGACGTGCTCGGCGCCTATGTGGGCGGCCGACTCTGCGGCATCGTGCACTACCTCTTTCATCGCTCGTGCTGGACGATCGGAGACTACTGCTACCTGCAGGACCTGTTCGTCGCCGAAGACGCACGCGATCTCGGACTCGGGCGTGCGTTGATCGCGGCGGTGGAAGAACGGGCGCGGCGAGCGGGTGCGAGCCGCGTGTATTGGCTCACCCAGGAGAGCAACGTCGCCGCTCGAGCGCTCTACGACAAGCTGGCGGAGCGCTCGGGCTTCATCCAGTATCGCAAGCTTTTCTGACGCGATTCGCGGGGCCTGAAATGACAATCGCCCTGACGGCACCGATCAGTCCGACGCGGCGCCTCTTTCTCGGGGTCGAGCGCTCGGCCTGCGGGCGCGCCTGGCGCGATCGGCTCGACGAGCGGGATGCGGCGCGCGCGCTCGCGATCGCACAGCGCCACCAGGACGTGCCCGAGTTGCTGGCACGCATTCTTGCTGGTCGCGGGGTCGAGGTGGACGAGGTCGCGAGCTTCCTCGATCCGACAGTGCGTGCGCTGATGCCGGATCCCGACACGCTCGCCGGCATGCGCGACGCCGCGACGCGGCTGGCCGATGCCATCACGCGCGGTGAAACGATCGCGATCTTGGGCGACTATGACGTCGATGGTGCGACGTCGGCGGCGGTGCTCGGGCGATACCTGCGCCATTGCGGCCTTCGCGCCATCATCCACATCCCCGATCGCCTGTTCGAGGGCTACGGCCCCAACACCGAGGCGGTTCGCGCGCTCGCCGCGCGCGGCGCGAGCCTCCTCGTCACCGTCGATTGCGGCACCACCAGCTACGAGCCGCTGCTGGAGGCGCGCAACCTCGGCCTCGACGTCATCGTCATCGACCATCACCAGGCCGACGAACGGTTGCCTGCGGCGCTTGCCGTGGTCAATCCCAACCGGCTCGACGATCTCTCGACGCTCGGACACCTCGCTGCCGTCGGCCTCGTGTTCATGACCGTGGTCGCGGTCAACCGTGAACTGCGCGGGCGTGGATTTTGGACGCCGGAGCGGCCGGAACCGGACCTCCTCGGTTTTCTCGATCTGGTCGCGCTCGGCACGGTCGCCGACGTGGTGCCGCTTAAGGGCCTCAACCGCGCTTTCGTGGCCAAGGGTCTGTTGGCGCTGCGCCGGCGCGACAATGCCGGGCTCACCGCCTTGATGGATGTCGCGCGGCTCGGCGGCCCGCCCGAGCCTTGGCATCTCGGCTTCCTCCTGGGGCCGCGGATCAATGCCGGAGGCCGCATCGGCCGAGCCACGCTCGGCATCGATCTGCTCATGCAAGACGACGCGTGCGAATGCGCGCGGCTTGCCGCCGAACTCGATCGACTCAACCGCGAGCGCCAAGCGATCGAACTTGCCACGCTGGCGCAGGCCGAGGCCGAGGCCATGGCCGCGCTCGGTGCCGAGGAGAAGGGGGCCGTCGTCGTGACCGCCGCCGACGGCTGGCATCCGGGCGTGGTCGGCCTCGTCGCCGCGCGGCTGAAGGAGCGGTTCGGACGGCCCGCCTTTGCCATCGCGCTCGAGCCGGGCGGCATCGGCACCGGCTCCGGGCGTTCGATCACCGGCGTCGATCTCGGCCGCGCCGTGCGTCAAGCCGTGAGCGCGGGTCTCATCATCAAAGGCGGCGGCCACGCCATGGCAGCCGGCGTCACGCTGCGGAAGGACACGCTGAGCGCGTTCCGCGCCTATCTTGAGGATGCGCTTGCGGCCACCGTCGAGGCGGCGCGACGCGAGGATGCGCTGCTGATCGACGGGGCGCTCACCGCCGCTGCCGCCAATGACGACATCGTGGCGACAATCGCGCGCGCGGGCCCCTTCGGGGCGGGCAATCCCGAGCCGGTCATTGCGCTTCCCGCCCACACCCTCGTCTATGCCGAAGAGGTGGGGCAGTCCCATATGCGTGTGCGGTTGCGCGCCGGCGACGGCTCGATCATCAATGCCATCGCGTTTCGCGCCGCCGGGCAAAAACTCGGGATCGCGCTCGGGCAGGGCCGCGGGCGATCCGTGCACGCCGCCGGCACCTTGTGTCTCGACCGTTGGAACGGCGTCGAGCAGGTGCAGCTGCGGCTCATCGACGTGGCGCCGGCTGACGTGAGCCTCGGCATTCATTAACATCATCCACGCTCTCAGCCGGAGACAACCTGATGGCAACCCAATTCTCGCGCCGCTCCGTCATCGCCGGCGCCACCGTGGTCGGATCGACCATCATCGTCAAGCCGACGCGCGCGGCCGACCATAAGTTCGTGCAGTATCACAATCAGCCGGCCGGCGGCACGCTGCACAAGAATCTCGTCGCCATGTGGGATGCCGTTCGGGGCGAGACCAACGGCCGCGTCGAGGCGACCGTATACGCCGAAAACAACAAGATTGCCGGCGGCGATCCCGAGGCGCTGAAGAAGCTCCTCTCCGGCGAAATCCAGTTCTTCACGCTCATGGGCGGCATCATCGGCACGGTCGTGCCGGTGGCGGAGGCCCAACAGGTGCCGTTCGCCTTCAAGTCGGCGCCGGAGGCGCACAAGGCGATCGATGGGCCGTTCGGCCGCTATATCGGTGAGGAGATGGCGGCAAAGGGTATGCATCTTTTCCCTGTTGCCGGCTTCGATAACGGCATGCGTCAGGTCACGACCGTCAACCGCCCGATCGCGAAACCGGACGATTTCGCCGGGATGAAGATCCGCGTCCCACCGGGGCAGATGATCTTCGACACTTTCGCGGCATTCGGGGCGCAGCCGATCACGACGCCGGCCAATCAAATCTACGACGCGCTCAAGAGCGGCAAGGTCGAGGCGCAGGAGAATCCGCTCGCGATCATGCAGGGATACAAGCTCGACGAGATGGTGAGGTACGTCAGCATGACCAACCATATGTGGTCGGGCTTCAACCTGATGGCGCACTTGAACACGTGGATGGCGCTACCCGACGACATCAAGGCGGTGATCGAGACCAACGCCGCAAAATATGTACGCCAGCAGCGCGAGGAGCAGGGGAAGCTCAATGCCGGCCTGCGGGACAGCTTTGCCGCGCGAGGAATCGCGTTCAACGAGGTCGACCAGGCGGCATTCCGTGCGCGCCTTCCCGGCGTCTACGCGACCTGGAAGGACAAGCTCGGCAACAAGTGCTGGGGATTGCTCGAGGCCGAGGTCGGCAAACTGGGTTGATGCCCGTCATCGCCCGCGCCCGCGGGTTTTGCACAGTCCCGCCAGCCGCGCCGAAGCTTGCAGAAAGATCGAGAACGATGTCGAAACTTAAGCTCTCCGTCGCGGTCGGCAACTACGACCGGGTGCGTCCGCTCATGGACGGCGCAGTGCAGATCGACGGCGTCGATCCCGTGTTCATGAACTTGCCGCCGGAGGAAATTTTCTTCCGTGCCTTCCGCGGCATGGATTTCGACATCTGCGAGTTGTCGATGTCGAGCTTCACGGTGAAGACCGCCGAACGCAATTGCCCCTACGTCGGAGTGCCGGCGTTCGTGTCTCGGGCATTCCGTCACAATTCGATCTACGTGCGCAATGACCGCGTCAAGGTGCCGGCCGATCTCAAAGGCAGGCGCGTCGGGCTGCCCGAATATCAGCTCACCGCCTGCGTGTGGGCGCGCATCATTCTGGAAGACGACCATGGCGTGAAGCCGTCCGACATGGTCTGGGTGCGGGGAGGGATCGAGCATCCCGGCCGGCCGGAGAAAATCGCCATCAAGCTCCCAGCGGGCGTGCGCATGGAAGACGCGCCACCGGGCGTCACCATCTCCGAACTCTTGGAGCGCGGGGACATTGATGGCTTCATCGCGCCGCGCGTGCCGAGCCTCGCGGGCGAGAAAAATCCCCATATCGGTTGGCTGTTTCCCGATCCGATCGCGGCCGGCCGCGACTATTTCACGCGCACCGGGATTTTTCCCATCATGCATATCACCGGGATCCGGCGCGAACTGGTGGAGCAGCATCCGTGGTTGGCGGCGGCGGTGCTCAAGGCGTTCCAGCAGGCCAAGGCCAAGTGCCTCGAGGCGCTCGAAGACACTGCCGCGAGCCAGGTGACGCTGCCCTTCGTCGAGGAGCAGCTGCGCGCCGCGCGCGAGTTCATGGGCAACGACTTCTGGTCCTATGGGCTTGCGCCCAACCGCAAGGTTCTGGAGACCTTCCTGCGTCACCACCACGCGCAGGGTCTTTCGTCACGGCTGGTATCGCCGGAAGAGCTGTTCCATCCCTCGACCCACGAAAGCTTTGCGATTTAGGGGTAATCGCAGGGCAAGCGGCGTCACTTCTTCTCGGTTCCGCGCAGCATGGCCGCGGTGGCGACCGCCGAATAGCCAGGCTCGACGCGGACATCGACCACTGCCACTTGGCCCGCCTCGACGGCCGCGATCGCCTTCTCGAAGGTCGGCACCAGGTCACCGCTCTTGATCACGGGATCGAATCCGACCGCCCCTTGCGCCCTCCCGAGCCCCGCACAATCGATATCGGGATCGGAAATGCGCTGGCCGATCCAGCGGTTCTCCGGCGGCCGATTGCGGATGCGGGCGACGCGTTCCTGATGCAGCTCATCGTTAAAGAACGAACGGTTGTTGCAGACGACCACCAGGAGCGGAATGCGATAGTGCACCGCCGTCCACAGCGCGGTCGCGCCCATGTAGAAGTCGCCGTCGCCGCAGATCGCAATCGGCAGTCGTCCCGAGCCCTTGAGCGCCAGCGCGGCGCCGACGGAAATGCCCGGCCCGCCTCCAACGCCGCCGCCGCCCTCCGAGCCGATGTAATCGAGCGGATGATGAAACGGCCAGGTGGCGCCGTTCCAGGAGAGCGGCAGGTGGGTGAGCGTGACCTCGCGTTCGCCGACCGCCGCCTTGAGCGACCGCGCGAGGTCGTCGACCCGTAGCGGGCCGCTGGACGGTTGGTATTTTTCAGCCCTTGCCTTCACCGCCGCGGGCTTGCGCGCCTTGGCGCCACCGAGCGCGGCGAGGAGCTGCGGCACCGCCTCGTCGGGCGTCGTGGGCAGCAGCAGATCGACTGGAGGCAGGCTTTCGTAATCCATGCTCCAGCCGTTGTGGACGCGGAAGTCGGCGCTGACATTGATGATCTTCGCCTTCGGCGCCTCGTGGCCGAGCGCGTTGCGCAAGGCCCCGGCGAGGTCGACCCAGTCGAGCGCAAGAATCACGTCCGCCGCTTTGATCGCCCCGATCGCCTCGGGCACCATCGCGTTCGAGGCCGGGGCGCCGGCGTGCAGCGGGTGATCGGTCGGGAAGCCGCAGCCGATCTTGAGGTCGCTGATCACCTTGGCATTGAGCGCCTCTGCGAGCGCGACACGGTGGTTCCAGCCGTCGATGCTGCGTGACACCCGCCCCATCAGGATCACGGGGTGCCGCGCGCCCTTGAGCAATGCCGCGGCGTCCTCGATGAGTTCGGCGGAAGCCGCGGGATTGGCAAGCGGCATGAAACGGGCGGCCTCGATCGGCGCGAGCGGTTCCGCGAGCCTTGCCTCCTGCATCTCGGCATCGAGATTGACGTAGACCGGGCCCTTGGGCGCGGTGTCGGCGATCCAGTTGGCGCGGATGAGCGCCTCGCGGGCAGCCGCGGGGGAGGCGGGTTGGTCGTCCCACTTGGTGTAGTTGCGAACGATCGCGCCCTGGTCGCGCGCGGTATGAATCCAGTCGATCCAAGGCCGGCGCTTGACCGCGTCGACCGGGCCGGTCGCGCCGAGGACGACGACCGGTTGGCGATCGCACCAGGCGTTGAAGATCGCCATGGTGGCGTGGAACAGCCCGACATTGGAATGCACGGCCGCGGCCATGGGCTTGCCGGTCACCTTGGCGTAGCCGTGGGCGAGGGCGACGGCGCTTTCCTCGTGCAGACAGAGCAGCATCTGCGGCGTCTCGTTGCCCAGGAAGTTCACGATCGAATCGTGCAGCCCGCGATAGCTCGCGCCGGGATTGAGCGCGATGTAGGGAATTTCGAGCGCGCGCAGCGTGTCGGCAACCACGTCGCTGCCGAAAGCAGGCGCGTTGGTGCCGGTGAGATTGGCCGGGCGCTCGAGCGCGCGGAGCGAGGGATGGGCAGCACTCGCAGGCTTCTCGGCGGCGGACGCCACCTTGGCTTTTGCAGTCGTCACGGGATGATCCTTGGGTTCTCCGAAAGGAGCCCCATAGAACCGGATCAGAGGCCTTGGCGCAACCGCGCCAGAAGCTTCACGCCGGCATAACCGTCGGCCGGCTGCATGCCGACTTTGCGTTGGAAATTGCGCACGGCAATCATGGTGTCGTTGCCGACGCGCCCATCGGTGCCGCCGGTGTCGAAGCCGAGGTCGGTCAGGCGCTTCTGGATTTCCTGCACTTCGGCGAGCGTTGGCGTGCGCTCACCGCCCGGGAAGGGCTGCACCAGCGGCCCGCCGCCCATGATGCGGTCGCCGAGATGCACGATCGACAGCGTGTAGTTCATCGACGGGTTGTAGGAGCGCACGGCGTAGAAATTCGGGCCGAGGAGGAACGCCGGCCCGCCCGGCACCGGCACCCAAAGTCTTGCAGATGCATTGGGCTGCGGAAACGCCTTGCCGTCGGCGCGCGTCACGCCGGCCTTCTGCCAGGCTTCGTAGGTTCGTGACGCTCCTGCGGTCGTCCTGGCGCCGCGCACCTCGTAGCCCCAGTGTTCGCCGGCGCGATACTTGCCGCGCTTGACGAGATATTGCGCAGTGCCGGCGAGCGCGTCGTCGGGCTTGCCGAAGGGCGTCACCCGGCCGTCGCCGTCATAGTCGAGCCCGACATTGAGCCACACCTCCGGCATCCACTGGGTATGGCCCATGGCGCCCGCCCAGGAGCCGCGCATCTCCTCGGGCGAGCTCCAGCCCCGCTCGATGATGACGAGTGCGTTGAGCAGTTCCTGCTCCCAATAGGCGCGACGGCGCGGCTCTCCCCACGCGAGCGCCGCAAGCGCCGGGATGACCGGGCGCATGTGGTTCTTTTGCACGTCCGGATCGCCGAAGGCCGATTCGATGCCCCACAGCCCGAGCATGATCCCGCGGTCGACCCCGTAGTTCTTCTCGATGCGGGCAAAGAGCGGCGCGTATTCCTTCGCCTTCTCCTTGCCGGTTGTGATGCGCCAGTCGGAGACGCGGCGATTGAGGTATTGCCAGAGCTGTTCGTTGAATTCGGGCTGGGAGCGGATGAGCTCAAAAACTGTCGTATCGGGTTTGATACTGCCCATAACCCGTGTGTACGTGGCGTCGGATATGCCACGCGCGCGCCCCCGCGCGCGGAAGGCTTCGACCCACTGGTCGAATGACGATTTGCTTGCCTGCGCGCGTGCCGTTGCGCTCCACGCCGCCATGGCCGCCGCCAACATGGACAGACAGGCTCGCCTTGACAGGGGAAGGTTCGTCCACTCGCTCATCGCGCCGTATCCCGGGTTCCTTTGGCGGCGGCGATTCTACAGCCGTTTCTGTCGGCTTTGCGGCCGCGTCCGCGGGCGGCACGGGGGCCGCGGCGGGGAGCGGCTTGACGGGGATCGACGCGGTGGGGATGTCTTCTTTGACGTCTTGTTCCTTGATTTCCTGGCCACGGCCGTGGATCAGCCGCTCATACGACGCCACCAGCGTCATGTAGGGATTGACGAAGACCCAGCCGTATTTCGTCGGCACCTGCAGGTCGAAATGAAGGTGGTAGGTGGTGGCGCGCTCGCGCCGAAAGAAGTTGCCGACCTTGCCGATCACCTCGCCCTCGTGCACGAAGCGGCCGCTCACCAGGCCGTCGGCGTTGAACTGCTTGGGCAACATGTGCAGGTAGCGGAAGCGCAGCCGCTCGCTGGGCGCGTTGACCACGAGGTAAAGCGCCTCCTGGGTGGGCGCGCGCAGCACCGCTCCGTCGCGCACGGCGACCACGTCGTGCAGATAGGGCTCGCAGCGGTTCGCCCCCTCAATGCGCTGCTTGCAGAAGGACGGGCGGATGTCTTGCCCCTGATGACCGAGCCCGCCCGGACACTGGCCGACATAGAAGTTGCGGGTCTCGCAGAAATTATCCCGCCATGGATAGGAGTAATTTTCAGCGGCCGATTCATCCAGAATCAGCATCTGGCCGTTCACGCGGCAGCGATAGGCGCGAACGCCACCCAGCGTTCCCGCCCCGGAACGTCCGGTCGCCTCGCAGTTTCCCCAATTCATGAAGGACTGGGAATTGGCGAAGGCCGGTGCGTCGGCGAGCGGGAAACGGATCTTGGAATAGACCGTGTGGTCGGCCACGCCGCCTCTGCGCCGAAAGCCGGTGCCGGGAAGGATGTCTCCGGGGCTGTAGTAGGTGAAGACCGTGGACTGCTCCGCCGGCCGATCGATGGTGTCGGCGGCGATCGTCTCCGGCTGAGTCTGCGGCGTGCCGCCCGCGATGCGCAGCGATTTGAGAAAGCGAATCGCGACCTTCTCGGCGTCGCGGCACGACATCTTGCGGAATCGCAACCTACCGTCGGAGCATTCGATCGCGACGACATAGGGCACGCCGTAGCGCACGAAGGTGTAGCGCACGTAGTTTTCGAGAAACATGCGGCGGATGCCGGGGAATTCATCGAGGCCATGGACCGGCCATCCGACCATGCCCCGAGGCTCGTCGAGTTCGTAAACGAGCGCGGAGCCCCCGATGTGGATGTAGATCGCATCGGAAAAGCCAATTCCCAATTCGCGCATCTCCTGCGCGCGGGCGACGACCACGGCGTCATAGCCGGCCGGCCCGGGGTAGAAGAACGGCATTGCGTTGAAACCGAAGAGATAGTTGTCGGCCGGCGCAGTCGCGCTGGCAGCGGCCGGGTCGGCGGCGGCGCGGTCGCGCAGAAAGGCCGTCGTATCGAATGGCAGCAGCACGGGCACGGGGCTTGCGGCGATGTGCGCGAAGCGCTCGCCGGTCGCGCGGTTGAGCTTCGCCATCAGCTCCGGCACGACCACCGGTTTCGGCACATCGAGCGCGTCGAGCTCCACGGCGACCGCGTCCCAATCGACGTGGGTGGGGCTGATGCGCGGGCTCTTCATGTCCTGCGCGGCCGCGGCAACGACGCCGGCGGCGAGCGCGAGGCCCGCAATTCCGAATCGCAACATGACGCTCCAATACCTTGCCGGAGCAGTCGCCGCGACGTCCGGGCACGAATCAAGTATCGCCGCAGCTGGAGATTCTGCCAAGTAGGTTAAAAAAAACGATTTACAGTGTTGCAAATGGGTTGCGCCGTCCTCCAGTTCCCGTGTCCGAGAAATAAATACGTCAGTCCTTGGCGCGCTCGACGTAGGAGCCGTCCGCGGTCATGACCACGATTTTCGTCCCCGGGCCGACGAAGGGCGGAACCATGGTGCGCACGCCGTTCGACAGCAATGCGGGCTTGTAGGAGGAGGCAGCGGTCTGGCCTTTCACCGACGGCTCGGTTTCCACCACTTCCAGGGTGGCCTTCTGGGGAAGCTCGATCGAGACCGGCACCCCCTCGTGGACGGACAGCCTGACCTTCATTTCCGGCTGGAGGTAGGCGGCCTGGTCGCCGATGATGTCGGCGGGCAACGCCACCTGGTCGTAGGTCTCGGTGTTCATGAAATGAAAGCCATCACCGTCCTGGTAAAGGTATTGATGCTCGCGATCCTCCACGTAGGCGCGTTCGACCTGCTCGGTCGTCTTGAAGCGCTGCGCCACCTTTACGCCGTCGCTGATGCGGCGCATGTCGACCTGAGTGGTTGGGGTGCCCTTGCCGGGGTGGAAGCTTTCGGCGTTGAGGACAGCATAGAGCTTGCCCTCGAATTCGACGATATTGCCCTTGCGGAGCGAGCTGGCGATGACCTTCACAGCGAGTTTTCCTCAATTGTCGGGCGAGCGCGACCAATGCTGGGCCCAAATGTCGGGCCGCACCATACTGATCTGGCGGCCGTTCGCCAGTGATTTTCGCGGCGACTAGACGGTTGAAACCGCGGTGGAAGGAACGCGCTGATGCCGCCGCCCTTCTGGACCTTGCACGCCGGCCGGCGGCCCTTCCTGCTGGGGCGCATGCGCATTGCCGCGGCGTTGCGACAATTCTTCGCGGCGCGGGATTTCGTCGAGGTCGAGACCGCGACGCTCGTGCCGTCGCCGGGGAACGAGACCCACCTCCACGCCTTCGCGACCGATCTGGTGGCGCCAACCGGCGCGCGCGCGCGATTGTACCTGCGGACCTCGCCCGAATTCGCCTGCAAGAAGCTGCTGGCGGCCGGCGAACGCCGGATCGTCGAGTTCGCGCGCTCGTTCCGAAACCGCGAGCGCGGCATCCTGCACCACCCCGAATTCACCCTGGTCGAGTGGTACCGGGCACAG
>Ga0310917_10001339_pt1 | contig 11637 bp, 10 predicted proteins | sample GREbulkMGLF178_FD_203531 | JGI IMG/M metagenome (GOLD analysis project Ga0310917, IMG submission 203531) | Lab enrichment of tropical soil microbial communities from Luquillo Experimental Forest, Puerto Rico - GRE.bulkMG.LF178 | ecosystem: Environmental > Terrestrial > Soil > Tropical forest >... | reverse complement strand
GAATAATTGTCGTACTGCTCGGCAGTACCAGCCGTTTTTCCGAAGGCGGTCAGCTTGTTGTCCAAGGCTGGCAGCTCTACGATCAGTGGGTTGCGGGCGGACGGCTTGTCGATCCGAAGAAAACGCTTTGATTGTGTCTTTGGATGAAGACGCGAATTGGCGTTCTAACCAGCGGCGGGGATTGCCCGGGTCTCAACGCAGTCTTGCGCGGAGTCGCCCTTGCCGGTGAAAAACTTGGGTGGGAAGTAATCGGGTTCCGCGATGGGTTCGAAGGTCTCTTGCCGCCGGGCGCTTATATCGTGCTCGATCGCAAGAGTACCGAAGGAATCATGTCGCTCGGCGGAACGATTCTCGGAACGACCAACCGCGGCCACTTTATTGCCAGAGTCGGGGCGGGTGATCGAGCAGTGGTCGCAAGCGAAGTGATCGCGCGAGCGAAAAAAGTCTTGGATGAACTGCATGTCAAAGCGCTCATCATCGTCGGCGGCGATGGTTCGATGACGACGGCGATGCAAATGCAGGAAGCTGGGATCAATTGCATCGGTGTCCCCAAAACGATCGACAACGACATCGAAGCCACAGCGATGACATTCGGTTTCGATTCTGCGGTCGCCGAAGTGATGGATGCGCTCGATCGTTTGCATACGACGGCCACGAGTCACAAACGGGTTATGGTTGTCGAAGTGATGGGACGACACGCGGGTTGGATCGCGCTCCACGGGGGGATCGCCGGAGGAGCCGACATAATCTTGATTCCCGAAATTCCGTTCGATTGCGAAAAAATCGTCGATGCGATTAAAAAACGCGACGCCGCGGGTCGGCTCGGGTCGCTTGTCGTGGTGGCGGAAGGGGCGCGGCCAAAAGACGGTGAGCAAATCAAACGCAATATCGAAGGCGGCGAATTTCGGCTCGGCGGAATCGGCGACGTCGTTGCCCGCGAAATTGCCGAACGCACTGGAAAGGAAACGCGCGCATGCGTTCTTGGACATCTGCAGCGTGGCGGGGCGCCTACTCCGCTCGACCGGACGCTCGGCACGCGTTTTGGAGTAAGAGCAGTCCAACTCGCAAACGAAGGACATTTCGGCTGCATGGTCAGCTACCAAAACTACCAACTCCGCCACGTTCCGATCGTAGATGCAGTCAATCGTTTGCGCCTCGTCCCGCCACACGGCGAAATGGTCCAGACAGCGCGCGACGTGGATATTTCGTTCGGTGATTGATTTGCTGTAGCCGCTTCGCTGTGCGAAGCGTCGGGAAATTTGAGGTCGATCCACTCTCAACCATCAACTATCAACTGTTTGTGAAAATCATCCTGGCATACTCCGGCGGACTCGACACGTCGATCATTCTTCGATGGCTCAGGGAGAATTATCGCGCGCAGATCGTTGCGTTTTGCGCCGACATCGGTCAGGAAGAAGAGGTCGCCGGTCTTCAAGAGAAGGCGCTCAAGACCGGTGCTTCGAAATGTCTCATCGAGGATCTTCGGGAGGAATTCGCCCGCGATTTTATTTTCCCGATGTTTCAGGCAGGCGCGATTTACGAGAACCAATATTTTCTTGGGACGAGCATCGCACGGCCACTGATCGCCAAACGGATGGTCGAGATCGCACGCACCGAAAAAGCCGAAGCGATCGCGCACGGCGCGACTGGCAAGGGGAACGATCAAGTTCGTTTTGAATTGACTGCCGCTGCGCTAGCGCCGGAGCTGAAAGTAATCTCGCCCTGGCGGGAGGAACGTTTTCGAAAACAATTTCCCGGCCGCAAGCAGATGATCGCGTTCGCGAAGAAGAGCAAGATCCCGGTCGAAGCGAGCGCGCAGAAACCGTACTCGATAGATCGTAATCTTCTTCACATCAGCTTCGAGAGCGGCGTCTTGGAAGATCCGTGGTTCGACGCTAGCTCAAAAAAAATGCGCAGCATGTACAAACTCAGCGTCGCGCCGGAAGACGCGCCGGACGAACCCGAACACGTCGATCTTGCGTTCGAGAGCGGCAATTGCGTGAAAGTGAACGGCAAAAAACTCTCGCCACTTGGCGTGATGCAAACGTTGAACAGGCTTGGTGGAAAGCATGGAATCGGCCGGGTCGATATCGTCGAAAATCGTTTCGTGGGGATGAAAGGCCGCGGTGTTTATGAAACTCCCGGCGGCGCGGTTCTGCATTTCGCGCATCGCCAAATGGAGACGCTGACCATGGACCGCGAAGTTATGCACCTACGCGACAGTCTCATTCCGAAATACAGCGAGCTGGTTTACAACGGCTTCTGGTTTTCGCCCGAACGCGAAGCGCTCCAAGCACTGGTAACCGAAACGCAGCGTAACGTCACCGGCGTTGTTCGGCTCAAGCTCTATAAAGGCAACATTATCGTGGCCGGCCGCAAAAGTCCCAAGAGTCTCTACGATCCAAAAATCGCGACGATGGAAGGCGAAAAATCGACATACGACCAGAGCGACGCCACCGGCTTCATTCGACTAAACGCTCTTCGCCTAAAAGGCCGCGCGCGGCTAGGCGAGAAGTGATTGGTTATCTTGCGACGCGGGGTTGTCGATCTTATATTTCAAAAGGCGCTAAGCGCGCACGAACGCGGAGGTAATTTATGGCCACCACAATTGCTGCTCCAAAAAAGAAAGGTACTCCGAAAGCCGCTGAGGATTTTTTGCCACTTGAGGGCACGGATCACATCGAGTTTTACGTCGGCAACGCCAAACAGGCGGCGCATTACTATCAGAGCGTGCTCGGTTTTCAGCCCGTCGCCTACAGCGGACCGGAAACCGGTGTTAGGGATCGTGCTAGCTATGCGGTTCGGCAGAACAAGATCACCTTTGTTTTGACGACGCCGATCCGAGCTAAAAATGCGGTCGCCGATCACATCTACAAACATGGCGACGGCGTCAAAGTTATCGCATTGAAAGTTAAAGACGCGGCCTTGGCGTGGAAGGAGACCACCAAGCGCGGCGGCAAAAGTTATCTCGACCCGAAAACGTTAAAGGATAAGGACGGCAAGATCGTCCTCAGCGGCATTCAGACTTACGGCGAAGTCGTGCACGTGTTTGTCGAGCGCGACGACTATACCGGACCCTTCATGCCCGGATTTGTGAAATGGGAGCCGCCGTTCCGCGCATCTGAGACCAGATTGCAATATGTCGATCATTGTGTCGGCAATGTTGGATGGAACCAGATGAATCCGTGGGTGAAGTTTTATGAAGATGTGATGGGATTCCGGAACATCCTCACGTTCGACGACAAAGACATTTCAACGGAATACTCCGCGCTCATGAGCAAGGTGATGAGCAATGGCAATGGCTTCGTGAAGTTTCCGATCAACGAGCCGGCCAAGGGTAAAAAGAAATCCCAGGTGGAGGAATATCTCGAGTTCTACGACGGCGAAGGCGTCCAGCACATCGCGATGGCCACGAACAACATTATTGAGACAGTGACCGATCTCCAGAACCGGGGACTCGAGTTTCTCAGAGTTCCTTCGACTTATTACGACACCTTGCTCGATCGCGTTGGCCACATCGATGAAGAACTGGGTGCGCTGAAGCGGCTCGGAATTCTGGTCGACAGAGACGACGAAGGATACTTATTGCAAATCTTTTCCAAGCCGGTCGAAGATCGACCGACCTTGTTTTTCGAAATCATTCAGCGCAAAGGCGCCAAAAGTTTCGGCAAAGGCAACTTCAAGGCGCTGTTCGAGGCAATTGAGCGCGAACAAGCTGCGCGCGGAAATCTGTAACAGGAAAACGAAAATGCCGTACTACCAAAAACTAGGCGAGATGCCGCGGAAGCATCACATTTGGTTTCACCGCAACGGAGCGGCGCCGACTTACAAAAATGAAGGCATCGCTTACGAACACGTCTTCACGACGGCGGGATTCGACGAAGCGTACTCAATCTGTTATCACGTGCGCCCGCCGACACGCGTGCGCAATGTGAAGCTCCTCAAGCACGAAGAGGTCAAGAGAGTCACCGACGCGCCGCTGCGTCATCATCATTTGAAGACAGCGAATATTCCGCGCAAAGGCGATCTCTACATCGGCCGCATTCCAATTTTGTTCAATCAGGACATGACGGCGTATCGCATGAAGCCGGCAAAGACTTACGACAAATTTGAATATTACCGCAACGGCGGCGCGGACGAGATCATCTTCGTTTTCAAGGGTGGAGGAGTCGTCGAATCAGTCTTCGGCAAACTTCCATATCGAGCTGAGGATTACATCGTCATTCCGCGCGGTGTGACCTATCGAATGGTTCCCGACAAAGTTGAGGAAGAAGATCATCTCATTTTGGAATCCGTCGGGCCGGTGCGAATTCCGAAACGCTATTTGAACAGTGAAGGCCAGATCAAAATGGGCGCGCCTTATTCGGAGCGCGATTTTCATGCCCCGAGCGAGCTGATCACCATCGACAAAGACCAAGACACCGAGATTCTCGTGAAAGATGGTCCGCGCTGGACAGTGGTCACAATGGCGCATCATCCGTTCGATGTCGTTGGCTGGGACGGTTATCTCTATCCGTTCACGTTCAACGCCCAGGATTTTGAACCGATCACCGGCACTGTGCATCAGCCACCCCCGATTCATCAGACATTCGAGATCCGCGGTTACGTGGTTTGCACGTTCGCGCCGCGGTTGCTCGATACCCATCCGGAAGCGGTCAAAATTCCGTGGGTCCACGACAACGTCGAAGCGGACGAGGTTTTGTTTTACGTCCGAGGAAATTTCGGTTCGCGCCGGGGAATCGAGCCGGCCTCGATCACATTGCATCCACGCGGGATTCCGCACGGGCCGCATCCGGGCACAATCATGGCGAGTAAGATCGCGCTTCGAACTGAAGAGCTCGCGGTCATGTTCGACACGCAACACACGCTTGAGCTGACCGAGCAAGCAATTGCGCTTGACGACGAGAAATATCCGCAGAGCTGGTTGGATTAGGGTTCTCGATCTTGCGCACGTTTAATTCAGAAATCGAAACTGAAGATCGGCTTTATCGACACGCCGAACCGTTGCCGCCGGGACAACTCGGCAAGCTGACCAAGATCTATCGCGACTTGCTCGACGCGATCGGCGAAGATCCCTCGCGACTAGGCTTGTTAAAGACTCCTGCTCGCGCCGCGCGGGCGATGGAATTCTTGACCCAAGGTTATCGCCAGAGCGTTGCGGAGATCGTCAACAGCGCAATCTTCGATTCCGATGCGAGCGAGATCATTCTTGTCAAAGACATCGAACTCTATTCGATGTGCGAACATCATTTGCTTCCGTTCATCGGGCGCGCGCACGTCGCTTACATTCCAAATGGGAAAGTAATCGGCCTTTCGAAAGTCGCACGCGTGGTCGACGTTTTCGCGCGCCGTTTGCAGATCCAGGAAAATCTGACGGCGCAAATAGCAGAGGCATTGATGAATTGTCTCGAACCAGACGGCGTCGCGGTCGTGGTCGAAGCAAAGCATCTTTGCATGATGATGCGCGGCGTTGAAAAGCAAAACTCGGTCATGAAAACTTCCTGTCTTCTCGGCTCGTTCAAGGAGGACGCGCGCACGCGTTCGGAATTCCTCTCGTTGCTCAAAGAATAAATTGTAGGGCGTTCCGCGGCAGTCGCCTTTTTTGATGCCGTCTCACAGAGACAGCCTACAATTGTTCATGCTGCTCACTGTCAGCAAACGGCTTGAATTCTCTGCCTCGCGCCGGCTGTTCGTTTCCCGTTGGAGCAATAGCGAAAATCTAGCTGCGTTCGGCGAGGAGACCCGTGCCAGGCATGGAACCGGTCGCAACTATGTTGCCTATTTTATTTTCAGCGGACGCGTCGACCCGGTTACGGGAATGCTGATCAACATCAGCGAGATCAAACGCCGCGCCGGCGAAAAAGTCGACAATCAATTCGACCACAAGTTCTTGAACGAAGACAATCCGGCCTTTCGCAATGTGCCGCCGACTGCCGAAAATATCGCGCGCCAGCTCTTCAACGATGTCGCGCCGCTTTTTTCCGATGTCGATGCCAAATTGGTCGCGGTTCATTTAATCGAAACGACCGACCGGAGCGCGACGTTTTACGCGGGCGGCTCGTGCGAAGGAAACTACTGGCTCGAATTTTCGGCGGCGCGACAAACAATGTCGCAGCGGCTAACGGCACGCGAGAACGCGCGGTTGTTTGGCTCGGCTACTGCAACACACGGACACAATTACCGTGCGCGTCTCACTTTTCGAAAAGAAAAGACTGACGGTCCGATTGTTCAGCAACACGATCTCGATCTTTGCCTCAAATCGCTGCAGGATGAGCTAGATCATCGCTATCTCAACGAACTCCCATCGTTGAAAGATCGGCCGACCACGACCGAAAGCCTTGCGGGTTACATTCGCGAACAAGTCGCTGGTTCTCTCTCGATTCATCGCGTGCGTCTGCACGAACGCGAGGATTTTTTTGCTGAAGTCTGGCCAGAGGAAAATATTTTTCTCGGCATGCAAATGCGTTTTAGCGCGGCGCACCGCTTGCACGTTCCGTCGTTTTCAGACGAAAAGAACGCTAAACTGTTTGGCAAATGCGACAACCCGCGTGGTCACGGCCATCTTTATCTCGCGGAAGCGACGATCGGCGCGAACTACGATGAACGAAGCGGCACGCTCTACGACTTCGCCGCTTTTCAAAAGGCGCTCTGTGATTCAATCGAGCCCTGGCAAAACCGACATCTGGATCTGGAAACGGACGATTTCAGGAAAATTGCTTCCACGGGTGAAAACATTGTTCGTGCGCTCTGGTCAAAGATCGATAACCGCGTGAACCAGCAGTTGGTGCGATTGCGTTTGTGGGAGACGAAGAACAATCGGTTTACGGTGCGGCGCACATGAGCAAACGGATACTCGTTACGGGCGCGAGTCGCGGAATTGGGCGAGCCATTGCCGAAAAACTTGCGGCTGCGGATGTGACCTTGCTCCTGCATGGCCGCAACACAGTCGCGCTCGCAGAAACGTGCAAGGCGGTTCAGGATCGTGGCGCCAGCGTCGTGAAATTAATTCACGATCTCGCGACCGAGAAAGGAGTGGCGAATTTGATTTCGCAAGTCGGGAGCGAGCCGCTCAACGTTTTGGTTAACAATGCCGGCATCGGCGTCGTAAAACCATTTCGCGAAATCACATTTGAAGAATGGAAACAAACAATTGGAGTGAACGTCACTGCGCCGTTTCTCTTGATGCAACGATTCGCTGGCCAAATGCCTCCGGGTTCGAGCATCGTCAATATTCTTTCGGTCGCGGCGAAAACCGCTTTCGCGAACTGGAGCGCTTACTGCATGAGCAAATTCGCGCTCGAGGGATTCTCGCAATCGGTTCGCGAAGAATTGCGCGAGCGCCGGATACGAGTGATCAATATTTATCCGGCGGCGACGAATACCGGAATCTGGGACGCCGTAGCCGGCGACTGGCCACGCGAGAAAATGATCTCACCCGGGCAAGTGGCGGACGCAGTAGCATTCGCTATCAGTCAGCCGAGCGACGTTCTGGTTGAAAACGTTACCCTCCGGAAGCTAACCGGAAATCTGTAGGACCGACATGCCGATTTCGCCAAACGACATCACCGTCAACGTGATCGCGTCGATCATCGCCTCGGCGATTTTGTTCTCCGGCGGCTTCCTCTGGGGAAAATACAAAGAGCGCCGCCGGAAGTTCGGGCGCAATCTCGAGGAATACGATTTTTATCCCTTTACCGTCACGCGCGAGAATTTCGGCGAGTTCAATCTGAACAATTTCCGACTCGGGATGCACTATCTCCTTAAGAATGAGGACCACACCGCAGCGCGTCAGCTCATTTTCATCGGCGAGCAGAACAATGTGCGGCACCAGCTCGAGCCAGCGGAGCAGAAAGTCTATGCGCAGTTGTTCGACAAATATGACGGCAAAAAGATCGTCGACGACACGCACGAATTTCTCGAGAACTACGAGCGCATCGTGCGCTTGGTTGGAAAATCATTTCCAAATACCGGTATTGAGATACTCCTGCACAACCTGGCTGATCCGGCGCATTCGTTGATCACGCTTGAGAACGACGTCACTGGCCGGCACCTGCGCGATGGGACAACAAGCCTCTTAATCGACCTGAAAAAGCGGCAATTGGCGAACGAGGATAAACTGAATTACGAGCTCAACATCGGTTCGCGAAAGTTCAAGTGCACGACGATTCCAATCAAGCGCAAGGACTTCGGAATTGTGGGCGCGATCTGCATCAACATTGACGCGAACTACATCACCGAGGAAGTGCTGAAAGAGCGACAACGAATCGAAACCTGGTTTCAAAATCTTCTCCGGGCCAACATGCAGCTCGAAGAAAACATTCTGAGCAAGGACGAGTACGCGAAGGCGCTCAAAGGCAAGCGGCATTTCAAAGACGAAAGCACTTGAGGCCGCGTTTAAAGCTGGCCGCTCAATAACGCCCTCATCTGGCCGAGGCAGCCTCGTGTGGCCGAAACGCGTTACTGACAAACTACAGAGACGACCGTTCCAGTTCCGGCGTAGCCTGGACTCCGTTGCGCGGCGATCGTTACTTCGAAGAAATTGTTGCCTCTCGGGCACCGAAGTAGCGTCACATCCGGGCGCGCGTTATTTCGGCGAGGCGTGGAGGGCGGCTTGATATTCCGGCTTCTTGTGATACTCGACCAGCCGAAACCCCCAACTGATCAACGTTGCTAGATCTTTCGTCTGCTCTCTCTTGCCGTTCAGGAATTTTTCGATCCTCGCTTTGAGTCCTGGTTGCTGCTCCGTCATGTCGAGAATTTCGTAAATCTCCATCGACAATAGCCAATCCTCCGGATGCTCGGCCCGTTGCGTCTCCCAAATCTCGCCCAGTCGCTCGTAGCCTTTCTTCGTCTCGCGAATCTTCCGCACCTGCGCGTAAAGATTTTCCAGTTTCTTTCGTTTCGCGTCGGATGGGACTTTAATCGTGCGCTCTTTCGGAACGAGCGCGACTTGGTTGTAAGCATCCTTGTCACCGGCGCCGTTGAAGACGGAACTGATCTGGTCGCCGACTGCCATGTCGTAATTTCCCCAGCTTGGATCGAATAACACGTGATCACCGCGTTTCGCGGTGCAATTTGAAAACGTGATCAAGAGTAATTTGCCATCGCGCTCCAGCGACTTGTCGATCCTGCCTTCGACCGTGATGCCACTCTCGAATTGCAGCGTCGCTCTCTCACCTTTCTTCAAGTCGGTTGGCTTCCAATTTCCGATCGGCGAACCGAATCCGTCTTTGTGATAATCGCGGCTGTGACCTGGTAGCTCCTTGTCTTTGTAAGCGAGCGCGCACGGGCCTGTCGCGTGCAGGTAAATTGGGTTCTTGTTTTGGTCGACAATCACTTCGTCGAACACGCCGGTGACCTGGAGGCCGGAGGAATATTGGCAGGTTGCAACATTCGCGCACTCGACGGCTTTATTGATTCCTTCAAGCCCGCCGACCGAATAGGCCATCTTGCTCGCAAATTCTTCAAGAACATCCTTCAGATGTTCGAAATCGCGGCAGACAAAAAGCTGCGGTTGTTTCGTCGTGATGTCGAAGGGCTGATTCATCGCGTCGATGGAGTAGGGGATCTTCTTCACGTCGGGTTCCAAACACGAAACTGATTCGCCGATCGATGAGAGCAGGCCGGCGCCGTAGATCTTCGGATTCTCCAGCGCGCCGATGAGTCCGTACTCGACCGTCCACCAGTGCAATCGCGAGAGTAGCGCCATTTCAGAAGGCTGGCCTAGATTCTTCTGGCGATACTCAACTTCTTTCGTTGCCTTCTCGATATCTTTCGGATCGCTGTTCGGTTGCTCCTTCAAGATCGACAAATGCCGAATCGCTTCGTAGAGCTGAAAATCTTTTTTTGAAGACATCGCCTTGGCTCCGACCTCGCCGAAACGCTGCAGATAATTTGAGTACTCGCGATCGACAATAATCGGCGCGTGACCGGCGGCTTCGTGCACGATGTCCGGAGCCGGCGTGTATTCGATGTGATGGATTTGGCGCATGTCGCACGCGATCACCAACACCTTGTAGGCTTGAAATTCCATGAACGCGGCCGGCGGAATGAACCCGTCCACCGCCACAGCACCCCATTGGATCTTGCCGAGAATGTCGTTCATTTCCTCGATCCGCGGAATGCGCTCGAACGAAATGCCGGTGTCGAGCAGGCCCTGGAAATAAACTTTGTGGGCGTATTCTCGGAGAAAGAAAATGTTCTGCCGCATGATAAATCGCCAGACCGCGTGGTCGACCGGGGTGTAATCGTCGTAGCGCTGATCGACTGCGAACTGCAAAAGATGCTTCGGCGTCGCCGCCACCGCCACGTTATTCAGGCTGATACCGCTCTGAGACTTCATCGACATCCTCCTGGACAATAAAATACGATTCGTTTCGAAGGCCGGCAAGAGCATAGGTATGGGTGGTTCACCGAACCGGTCCGAGCCGGACTCGCGTTGCGGGCGATTGAGATGCTGATTCTGCGCGAAAAGGCTTAAAAAATAATTACTGTGTTGCCGACGCTGACCAGGTCTTTCACTCGAATGGCATCCCAGTTGGCGAGGCGAATGCAGCCGTGACTGGCGGCGCGACCGATTGTTTCGGGATTGTTCGTGCCGTGGATTCCGATTCCCGGTTTATCCAGGCCCATCCAAACCACGCCCACCAGGTTGTTGGGGCCGGGCGGCAGATTAAAATAAGTCTCAGTGCGAATGCCGTAGTTGAGCATTCCCTCGTCGTAACGGAACCATGGCCAGGTTGCCGCGCCGACGATTTTCCAGGTGCCGATCGGTGCGGGCAACGCAGTTGAGCCAGGCGTGATCGGAAAAACGCAAACGAGCTGATTATTTTCGAAGACTTCGAGCAATCGCTCCTTGGTATCGACGTAAATCTTGCGCGCCGCCAATGCCTTGTTCGGTACAATCTTCATTTCTCTGACCGTTTCGATTTCAAACGGCAATACGTTTGGAACTTTCAACTCGTCGCCGGGCTCGAGGTGCTCCCAGTCCATTCCGGGATTGAGTTTCTTAATGTAATCCTCGGCGGAATGAAATCGTTCCGCGACAAACTCGAGCAACGACGTGTATGGCAGGAATTTCAGCTTGGCCTGTTCCTCGTGCGCAGTTGGCAACCCCCCAACGTACGCGAGGTCATCGCCTTTGACTATGTAGGTCGTGAACGTCTGCGGCACTTGATCGAGCATCCATTGATCGACCACGCCGGTTTCGCGCTGCGTGCGCGCATGCTTAAAGGAGATGAGGGCCTTGCGGAAGAATTCGCCCATCTTGCCGTCGATCTTTCCCGGACCGAAATCGCTGTTATCCAAAAAAATCTGGAGGCGCGTCGCCGTTTCCTCGTCGTAATTCGGCAGGGCGACAAAAACTTTCGGCGTTGGTTTTGGGGTTGGTACCGGGGAAGGCGCCGTCGGCTCGCGCAACGGAACAGCGCGAACCGGTTGCTGCTGTTGAAAACGAAGCTGCGCATTCGCGCCGATCAAGGCCGACAAGTTCGCCAGCGCGATAATTATCCGGCAGTTCATCCGGCGGAAGTTATTCCACTGGCGAGTGGAATGCACAAATCTCAGTAAATCTTGTAATCGATCACGCGCGAACCAACTGGTTTTTTCATCGGAATAACGCGTCCCGCGGTTGGATTT
>Ga0310917_10001328_pt1 | contig 11698 bp, 10 predicted proteins | sample GREbulkMGLF178_FD_203531 | JGI IMG/M metagenome (GOLD analysis project Ga0310917, IMG submission 203531) | Lab enrichment of tropical soil microbial communities from Luquillo Experimental Forest, Puerto Rico - GRE.bulkMG.LF178 | ecosystem: Environmental > Terrestrial > Soil > Tropical forest >... | reverse complement strand
AGCAGGCGGTACAGCTGCACGGCGGGATCGGCATGACGATGGAATACAAAGTCGGTCACTACTTCAAGCGCGTCACGATGATCGACACGATGTTCGGCGATGCCGACCACCACTTGCGCGAGCTCGCCCGCCGCGGCGGCTCTCGGGAAGGCCGATAAGGCCGAAGACTCCCGTGATACTCGCCTGCCCGGCCTGTCGGACCAGCTATCTCGTCGACGAGCAGGAACTGAACCGACCGGCGGGACGCACCGTACGCTGCGCGAATTGCGGCCATACCTGGCGTCGACCCCCACCTCCGGAGGTGGGTGACAGAGAGCCCGCGGCTCGTCCCGCTCCCCCACGAATCGAACCGGCACTAGAAGTTCCACCGCGTCCGGGACCTTTGCCGGTGCCGGCGCCGCGACGACACCCGCGTCGCCGGCCGGCGGTGGGCTGGGGTGTGTTGGGTATGATATTCGTGTTGCTCGCGCTCGCCGTCCTCGCCGCAATCATCGCCCGGAAGGAGGTTGCGGCGATGTGGCCAGCGGCGGCCCGGCTTTACGCCTTGGCCGGGCTGTCGGGTGCGCCGCCCGGGCCCGGGCTTGAGCTCGCGAAGATCGCACCTACGCGTACCGGTGAGGGCTTGGTCATCGAGGGCGACATCACCAACACCGGGAGCGCAGCGCGCGATGTGCCGCGACTTCGGGTGGCGCTGCGCGATCCGGCCGAGAAGGAGACCCAGTTCAAGATCATCGATCCGCCGACCGCTCGGTTGGGGCCGGGCGAAACCACGCACTTCAAAACATCGTTCGACCATCCCGACGAGGCAGCGACCGGCGTCTTGGTGACGTTCGCCCCGCGCTGAGTCGAACATAAATACAACGAAAATCGCGATCTCGCCTTCGAAACGACCAATTCGTCGTCCAGAATAGGTCTTTAAGACAAGGGGTTAGCTCTGAAATTCGCTACTCCGCGGATCAACGGATTTTTTCAGGCGATCAACGAATTTCGATCGGCCTAACAACCGAATAACAACGGAAATGGCACCTCCGGACGGTACAACAAGCCGATCCGGAACCTCGATTGGCGGTTTGCGGGAGGCGAGGGGGATTAGAACGACGCGTTTGAGGAAGCGCGTGATGGTAGATGCCGAAATCGACGCCACCCGCCAGTTCCTGGCGTCAAGCCGTCGCTTGGCAGGATTGAGCGAGCGGCGCAAGTGGCTCGATGCTCGGGCGGTCGATACCCGCTGCCGAAGGATATGCAGGGTCGAGGCAGCGCACGCGAACGGATTCGCCGCGGGCTCGCGATAGCGATGCTGGTGTCTCTGTGCGATACAGGCGTTCCCCCGCCGGCTTGCACCTGGTGCAGTTCGCCATGGGTCAATCTGGAGGCCGTCGGCATAACCGGGAAGGCCGCGGTCGATCCGCTGATCCAAAAATCCAATCTGATGGAACTTGCCGCATAGCTGAACGGGGCCGATCCCCGCGCGCCGCCTGCCTCGGCGGTCCATGCGCCGATCTCAGAGGACTGCACCCGCGTTGATACAGGTCGGCTCCGCCGAAATGCTGCTCGACGACGCGGTCCGGCTTGCCGGTGTGGCGGCGGCGGCTGATGTGCGGGTAACATTGAAGGTATGGCCGGACATGACCCATGCCTGGCAGTTGTTCTATCAGCAGCTGGCCGCGAGACGTCGCGCCCTTGCCAGTGTGGGTGCGTTCATCCGTTCGCATCTCGGCTGAATGGCACCCTGCGAGGTGAAGGATGTCGAAGATCCTCTTTAAAAACGCGAACCTGGTGCTCGACGGGTTCACAAAACTCCAGACCGGTTTCGATGTTCTTGTGAGAGGAAACTACATCGATTCGGTGTCCTCGACACCCATCGAACCTGTGGATGCCACGGTTATCGATGTTTCCCGTAGGACACTAATGCCGGGGCTCATAGATGCACATGCTCATGTCACGGGACTGACATTGAGCCCGAGGAACATTTCTTATTCAGCATCCGCAATTACGATGGCTTGTTCAGATTATCTTAGAAGCAGTTTGATGGACGGGTTTACCACGATTCGAGAGGCCGGTGGCGCAGACCACTCGATCGCGGGGCTTTTGGCAGAGGGAACTATCGTCGGGCCGAGACTTTACTACTCGGGAAAGGCACTAACCCAGACGGGCGGGGGCGCCGATTTTCGCACTCCCGATGAGCTGATCGACCCGTGCGGTCATGTAAGCCCGTTCTCCGTTATGTCGGTGATTGCCGATGGAGTCGACGAGGTGCGTAAGGCGGCGCGCGAGGAGTTACGAAGAGGGGCGGCCCAAATCAAGCTGTTTGCATCGGGTGGCGTCGTCTTTCCGTCGGAAGCTCATTCAACCCTGTACGAATATTCGGAGCCGGAATTACTAGCGATCGTAGAAGAAGCAAAATCCCGCGGCACCTACGTCATGGCTCATGTCTATACGGACGAAGGGATACGGCGGTGCCTCAGAGCCGGCGTGCGCTCTATCGAGCACGGCAATTTTGCGAGTGAAGAAACAATAGCGATGATGTCCGAGTACGGTGCTTATCTGGATCCCACATTCATCTCTCTTGTGCAGCGCATCGAAAGCGCCGGCGAAAACCGTCTTTCAGAGTCGATAGTTGATAATCTCAGGCGAACGGTAGCTCGAGGAAAACAAGTCTACACCTGGGCGAGGCAATACGGTGTTCCAATTGCTTTCGGCACGGATTTGTGGGGACCTGAAGCACAAAAATCTCAACTCAGGGAATTCGAAATCAGAATGGAATTAGACGCCGTGGCTAATATTATTCAATCGGCCACCATTACCAACGCGGCACTTCTGATGCAAGAGGGCAAACTGGGCACGATTGCCGCCGGTGCCTGCGCTGATCTCTTGATAGTGGACGGCGACCCGCTTACGGATCTGCGCGTCATGCTGGAACCTGCGAAGAACCTGAAGTTTGTCATGAAGGACGGGATAATCTATAAGGACGAGCTAAACCAATGACTTACATCCAGAATCTGATCCCGGCCGATACCGCAAGCCGACCGCCGCTTAGATAGTCGGGCACAGGGAGCTCCTAAGATGCCCGAAGAAGATCCACGACAGCGCTACAGGGCCAATCTTCAGGGCGAGGTCGACAGTGCTGCCCTTTACCGGACCCTGGCGCGGACCGAGAGGAACCCGCAGCTAGCGCAGGTTTATGGACGCTTGGCGGCGATCGAGGAGGCGCACGCCGAGTACTGGAAGGACCACATCGCGGCGATCGATCACCATGTGCCGAAGCTGCGTCCCGGCTTTCGCTCGCGCGCGCTCGCGTGGCTCGCCGGCCGTTTCGGCCCGGCCTTCGTGTTGCCCACCGTCGATACGCTCGAGCATCTGGACAGCGGCACTTACGACGCACAGCCGGAGGCCGTCTCGGGCGGCCTGCCGGCCGCTGAGCGGTCGCATGCCCGCATCATCGAGGCGCTGGCCGCGGGTGCGCCGGGTGCGCTCACCGGCTCGACCCTGGCGCGCTTGGAGGGCCGGCATCGCGGGATGGGCGGCAACGCGCTGCGCGCCGCCGTGCTCGGCGCCAATGACGGGCTCGTCTCCAATCTGAGCCTGGTCATGGGGGTCGCCGGGGCGGACCTCGCGGGGCACACGATCCTCGTCACCGGTCTCGCCGGGCTCATCGCCGGCTCCTGTTCGATGGCACTCGGCGAATGGCTGTCGGTCAATACCGCGCGCGAATCCTCTCAGCGCCAGATCGCTACCGAGGCCGACGAGCTCGAGCAGGTGCCGGAGGAAGAGAAGGAAGAGCTATCGCTGATCTACCAGGCCAAGGGGCTGCCCGAGGATTTGGCAAAATCGCTGGCGGAGCAACTGATCGCCAACAAGAAGACCGCCCTCGACACCTTGGTCCGCGAGGAGCTGGGGATCGATCCCGAAGAGCTCGGTGGCTCGGCCTGGGCAGCCGGAGGCACATCTTTTCTGCTGTTCGCGGTCGGCGCGATCTTTCCCGTTGCACCGTATCTCGCGCTGGCGGGGATGCCGGCGATGATCGCCAGCTTGGCAGCGAGCGGGCTAGCTCTGTTCCTGATCGGCGCCGGCACGACGTTGTTTACCGGACGCGGGGTTCTGCCTTCCGGAGTGCGTCAGCTGTTGGTTGGGTTCGCCGCCGCCGGCGTGACTTTTGGTGTTGGCAAGCTGATCGGGGTTGCCGTCACCAATTGACGCGGGTGTGGGTGCGGACCAGAAACTCGGCCCGGGCGAGCCGGCGCTGCAGCTCCAGCCGCTCGGTCACCGTCAACGGCTTCCACAGGCCGCCGATCAATGGCTGACCTCGACCGTCAATCCTGAGGCGGCGGCCATCGAAGACCAGCAGCCCGTCGAGCCCGGTCTCGTCGAGCGTCCAGTTTCGCACCGGCCCGGTGTCGATGTGGATGAAACCCGAATGCGGATACCACCCGACGCCGCCGCGCTGCATCGCCCGGGCAGCATTCATCGCCGTGGGGAGTTTAGAGTCGAGCCGCAGGTCGAGCGCGCGGCCCAAGATGTGTTGACTGTGTTCGGCGACCCCGAATGTCGTTCGCGCCAGCATCGCATTGGTCTCGGCGGTGCGATAAGCCGAGAGGATCGTCGCGCTGGTCTCACCGACCGCATCGAGAACATCGGCCAGAAAATCGATCACGCCGACATCGATCTGCGTCTGTTCGCCCGAGTGGTGATCGCGCAGAAAGACGCAGAGTTCTTCGATGACCCGATGGATCGGGCCGTCATCGTTGCGATAGGTGCCCTCGAAAGTCTCACCCGTATTGGCGTTGGCGAGGCGGAGGCGGCGCAGCGCCGGCGGGCGCGCAACAGCGTGCGCTATCGATGGCCATGTCGCACATCCGGCGGCCAGGGAAAGAAAATGACGGCGGTCCATCGACCTCGACCCCGGTCGATCTCAAAACCGTTTCAGCAGACGCTCGATATAGTCGAGCTCCATCTCAGGGCGGGAGCGTTCCCCAGCGCGGCGGCGCAGCTCATCGAGGATCTCGCGGGCTTTTTGCAAGGTGTTCTGATCGGGGATCTTGACATCTCCCTGATCGAAAGTGCCGTTGTTCGACATCGGCCGGCCAAGGGGGTCGCGATCGACTTGGTCCCTCGGCTCGCTGTCGGTGGCTCCGACATCACTATCGTCAGGATTGCCGCGGCCCAGGCGCCGCTGCATCTGCTGGGCGAATTCGCGCGCCGCCTGTTGCAGTTGATCGAGGGCTTCGGTTTGGGGCCCAATCGCTTCACCCGGCTGGCGGCGTTGCAATGCGTCGGTCGCATCGCGCATCGCCCTTTCGGCGCGCCCGAGGGGCTCGGGAATTTCGCCGAAGCCGTCGCCGAGCCGGCGCATCATTTCGCCCAGCATTCGCCTTAGGCCCTCTTGCTGACCGGCGGCGTCGCCCATCTCGGAGGTCGCGTCCTGCTGATCGCCACCCTGCTGCCCGCGCTGACCCATCCGGCCCTGCTGGCCTTGCTGCTGCGCGCGGAAGCTGCGATCGAGCAGCTGCTGCTGGCGTTGCATCAAATCGTGCATACCGCGCATCATCTGTTGCGCCTGGCTCGACCCGCGCTGCGACATTTCCCCGGGCTTCGCCATGCGCAGATTTTCGAGCATATTCTGTAGCTGCGAGAGGAGCTCGCGCGCCTGATCGCGCGCTCCCTCACGCGCGAGTTCACGCGCGCGGTCGAGCATGCGCTGCAAATCGCGGCTGGTGACGATCCGCGACGGATCGACCGGCTGCTGTGCTTGGTCCGGATTGCGAGCTAGATTCTCGGCGAGCGCCTGCAGATAGCGGTCGAGCGCCTGCTGCAGCTCGCGCATCAAGCGGTCGATCTCCGCGTCGGGCGCGTTTTTTGCGAGCGCATCCTGCAGTTCCTGCTGCAGGCGCCGCAACTCGCGCTCGGCCAACGACATGGCCCCGTCCTCGACGCGCAGCGCCGTATCCCACAGTAGCTGTTCGATCTCGGCAATCGACTTCTCGTCGTCGTTCAACCGCAGACGCTCCTCGGCGACGCGCAAGCCGAGAAATACGATTGTGTCGTCGCGATAGAGACCTGGGCGTTCGCGCAGATCGTTCAGCGTGTCGGCCACCGCCGCGCGCGAGCCGGGGTCGATTACCAGCTCTTTGCGCTGATCGATGATCGCGCGCGCGATCGGGTGATTGAAGACGCGTTCCGGTAGCTTGATGCGAACCGGCTCGCTCTCTCCGGTCTGCCCCGGCGCGTCGGTTGCGATTAGCCGGATCTCGACCGGCAGGCCGGCCCAGGGATGCGGTGTCAAATCGTGATAACTGGTGGCCTGGGCTTCTTTGAGATGCAACCCCGGCAAAGGTGCATCGATCTCGATCGCCTCGTCGGGTCTGCCGCCATCGCGCCGGATCACTACCTTGACGCCCTCGACACCGTAATCGTCGCTTGCCTGATAGTCGATCCGCAGCGCTGCCCGGGGCGTTGCCGCGGGGGGTTTTGCAAAGGCGATCTTGGGCGGATTGTCGGGAATGATTTCGATTGGCCAGCTTCCGAGCGTCGTGCCTGCCTGGATCACCTCGAGCTGCTTACCGCTCGTAAGTGTCGCAGCAGTTCGAAAGTTCTGCTCGTCGACAGCATCGAAATCGCGGCCCTCGCCATCGATCGCCAGGCGCGGTATCGCGTTCCCGCCATGCACCTGCGCCAATAGCGCGCTCTGGGTCGGGATGCGGATAGTCTCCGTCATTCCCGGCCTCAGAAACTGCGGCGCTAGTCCCGTGTACTCGAGAGGGGTGACCCAGATGTCCAAGCTTGCGGCCAGCGCGGGCGATCTTCCGGGCAAGGACGGCGACAGGGCGCGCACGAGCCGGTCGCGCCAATCGACCCCGGCGTCGACCGCCCCGATCAGCAGCAGGATTGCAAGCACGGCCCGCAACCCCCAGGGGTCGGTGCCGGCGAGCCCGGCGGCTGGCAGGCCGATCCGCAACCGGCGCGTCGCCGCCTCCATACGCCGCCGATGCACCTGCCACAGCAGCGCCGCTTGCGGATCGAGCGTCATGCCCGGGCGGTCGGCGAGCGCCTGCAACGGCCGATGCTCGAGCCCGCTCGCCCGCTCGATCCGGCGGCGGGCAGCGAAGCGATCGGGGAGGCCGAACCGGCGGCTTATCGACGCGAAAGCGATGACGAAAGCAGCGCCGAAACCAAGCAACAAAGCAGCGTGGAGCACACCCGGCAGAAACGGCAGGAGATCGAACAGGCCCACGACAAGGAAGGTGCCGAGCACGGCCAGCATCGGCCAGCAGGCGGGCCAGACCCGCTCCCATAACAGCGCTGCACGGGCGAGGCGGAGCCGCATCAAGAACGGCGCGTCGGGGTCGGATGGACGGTCGGTCATGCGGTACCTCGTGTTCGCGCCGGCGCCGGCCCCACCTCCGAGAGCCAGGTCGGAATAGTATCCAACGACAGCATATCATCATAGCTCGGCCGCGCCCGGATGACGTCAAAGCGGCTGCCGGTAACCAGCACTTCGGGTACCAGCGGGCGGCTATTGTAGGTCGAGCTCATGACCGCCCCATAGGCCCCTGCCGCGGTAAACGCGACGAGGTCGCCTTCGGCGATTGGCGGCAAGTCGCGATCGACGGCAAAGGTGTCGCCGGTCTCGCAAACCGGCCCGACGACGTCGGCCGGGGCAAGCGTCGTATTTGGCGCGGGGAGGCGGGCGAGTACAATATCATGCCACGCATCGTAAAGAGCAGGCCTGATCAGATCGTTCATCGCGGCGTCGACGATCACGAAACGCTTGGCAGCGCCCTGTTTGACATAGATGACCCGAGTAACGAGCAGCCCGGCGGGGCCAACGAGAACGCGCCCAGGCTCGAAGGTCATGGCGAGCCCAGCCGAGCCGAAAATTTCGCGCACCAGCCGGGCATAGCTATTTAGCTCGGGGGGGCACTCGGCTCGGTAGCGGATCCCGAGACCGCCGCCGAGATCGATGCGGGTGACGGCAAGCCCCCTCGCGCGCAATTCGCTCACGAGCCCGGCGACCCGCGCGAATGCGTGCCGATATGGTTCGAGATCGACGAGCTGCGAGCCGATGTGGACGGCAAGACCCACCGGCTCAATGCCGGGAAGCTCTCGGGCGAGGCTGTAAGCGGCAACCGCCTCGCCGAGATCGATGCCGAATTTATTCTCTTTCATGCCGGTCGAAATTTTGGCGTGGGTGCGCGCGTCGACATCCGGATTGACCCGGATCGCGACCGGCGCGACCCGGCCCCGGGCGCAGGCGACCTCGCTCAGCCGGCGCAGCTCCGGCACCGACTCAACGTTGATCTGGTGGATCTGGGCGTCGAGCGCCGCCTCAAGTTCAGCTCGGGTCTTGCCCACCCCCGAGAAAAGAATCCGTTGCGGCTGCATGCCGGCCGCGAGAGCGCGGCGCAACTCGCCTTCCGAGACGACATCGGCACCAGCCCCGAGGCCGGCGAAAAGGCGCAGGACGGCGAGGTTGGAATTGGCCTTGACCGCATAGCAGATCAGCGGCCGCTCTCCAGAGAAAGCCTCGGCAAAGCGCTGGTACTGGGCGGTGAAGGCCGCTGCGGAATAGAGGTAGAAGGGCGTGCCGATGGAAGTCGCGATCCGAGGAACCGCAATCCCTTCAGCGTGCAACTCATCGCCACGATAGGAAAAGAAATCACTCACTGGGATAGGGACGCGGAAAAGTGTTGGGTACGTCGGGCGGGGGCTCCGGCGGACCTTTCCTGCCGCAAGCGGCGAGCGCCAATGCGACAAGGAGGGCAAGCAGGCTGATGCTAAGGTATGGCGGGTCACGCCCGAACCGGCCCCTCACCCTCCCGGTAACGCGGGCCCCTCCCTCTCCCCGCAAGCGGGGCGAGGGGATCCATTGGCGTCCTCCCTCGCCTTGCCTGCGGGGAGAGGGTCGGGGTGAGGGGCGCGGCGCAGCAGGGCGGATCATTCCAGAAACCGCCTTCTTGCCTCAGCTACAGCGAGGCGGACGCTTTCCGGGGCGGTGCCACCAAAGCTCAAGCGACTCGCCACCGAACGATCGGGGTTCAGAACATCGTAGACGGCGGGGCCGATCGCCGGTTCGATCGCTTGCAGTTCGGCGAGCGGCAGCTCGGCGAGCGTGCAGCCTCGCACCTCGGCTCGTTTGACGATCATGCCGGTCGTGTGATGGGCACGCCGGAACGGCAGACCGACGATGCGGACGAGCCAGTCGGCGAGGTCGGTCGCAGTGCTGAACCCTCGTTCTGCGGCGGCATGCAAGCGCTCGCGGTCGGGCCGCATATCGCACACCATGCCGGTAGTTGCCGCGAGGCAGAGCTCGAGCGCGTCGGCGGCCTCGAACACCGGGATCTTGTCTTCCTGCATATCCTTGGTGTAGGCGAGCGGCAGGCCCTTCATCACGGTCAGCAGTGCGATTAGCGACCCGTTCAACCGGCCGGTCTTGGCGCGAACCAGCTCGGCTGCGTCCGGGTTGCGCTTCTGCGGCATGATCGAGCTGCCGGTCGTGAAGGCATCGCTTAATGCGATGAAGCCGAACCCGTCGCTGCACCAGAGCACGATCTCCTCGGCGAAACGCGAGAGATGCATACCGGCGAGTGCCGCCGCGGCGAGGAACTCGATCGCAAAATCCCGGTCCGAAACGGCGTCGACCGAGTTCGCGGCGGGACCGTCGAAGCCGAGCGCCCCAGCGGTCGCATGGCGATCGATCGGAAACGAGGTGCCGGCGAGCGCCGCTGCGCCGAGCGGCGACTGGTTGAGCCGGCGCCGGCAATCGGTGAGGCGGCTGCGATCGCGCCCGATCATCTCGACATAGGCCATCAGATGATGGCCGAAGGTGACGGGCTGGGCGATCTGCAAATGGGTATAGCCGGGCATCACCGTGGCGGCTTCTGCCTCGGCTCGGTCGATCAGCGCCCGCTGCAGCTCGCGCATTGCCCCATCGAGCCGCTCGATGGCGCCGCGCACCCAAAGCCGTAAATCGGTTGCGACCTGATCGTTGCGGGAGCGCGCGGTGTGCAGGCGCCCCGCCGCCGGCCCAATCAGCTCGGCGAGGCGCGCCTCGATGTTCATGTGGATGTCCTCGCGCTCGGCGCTGTAGGCGAAGCTGCCTCCTTCGATCTCCGATCTGATTTGGTCTAGACCGGCGGTGATGGCGGCGCCATCTTCCGGCGATAGGATGCTCTGCGCGACGAGCATCGCACAATGCGCCTTCGACCCGGCGATGTCCTCGGCGTAAAGGCGCTTATCGAAATCGATAGAGGCGTTGATGCGGCGCATGATTTCCGCCGGACCACCGGTAAAACGACCGCCCCGCAGCGAATTCGCCGGGAGGTCTCGACCGCCATCGGCAGCCTTATCTGCGCCGGTCATGCGGAACGGTCCAAGCAAAAGCGAAAGAGCAAGACCTTGAGGTGGAGCCGCGCCTTTGCCTCGTTGCTTCTGCTCATTTTGGCGGGCGGCGGCTTGGCCGCAGAGGACAATTCGGGTGTACCACAGCGCGCTCGGCTCGGCGAGTTCATCCCTGCCTCACCACTGCTGCCGGCGCCGGCAATCTCATTTGTCGATCTCGCCGGGAACACAGTCAGCCTCTCCGAATTCACGGGCAAAATCGTCCTCGTCAATCTCTGGGCCACCTGGTGCGAGCCTTGTTTGCGTGAAATGCCATCGCTCGAGCGGGTGCAGTCGCGCCTTGGCGACAAGATCGCGGTCGTCGCAATATCGGAGGACCATGGCGGCAGGAAGGCTGTCGAGCCTTTTATCGACAAGCTCGGGCTCAAATCGATCAAGATCTATCTCGATCCAAAGAGTGCTATGGAGCGGGCCTTCAAGGTTCAGGGTCTGCCAACCAGCTTCTTGATTGATCAGAAAGGCAGGGTACTCGGACGGGTCGAAGGGGCAGCGGAATGGGATGCGCCCAAGCTGCTGGAGGTCCTCAAATCGTTCTTGGGCGACGACGAGATCATCAAGGCGTCGCTCCATAAAGCACGTCCTTGAGGAACGATCCGCCGCGCCGCAGCCCGTTCTCATCGATCGAATGCCCCACCCCGGCGCAAGTCAACGTCTCGACCGAGATACCAATACCCGTCAGCGCCGTTTCCGCCGCCGCAAGCGATTCGTAGGGGACGAGGGGATCGTCGGTGCCGTGAACGAGGAGCGTTCGGGGACGCGAGCGCAGCTCGCTGCCCAAGAGTTCAGGGGCGAGCAGCCTGCCCGAAAAGCCGACGATGCCGGCAACCGGCTTGCTGCGCCGCAACCCGACATAGAGGGACATCATCGTACCCTGGGAGAATCCGACCAGCGCCAGATCGGCGTCGTCGAACCCGCGCTTGGCCAGCGCGTCGTCGATAAATGCGTCGAGGAACGGTGCGGCCGCGCGCACGCCGGCCAAGACAGCAGCCGGGCTGCGATCCTGTGCGCTGAACCACTGGTAACCGTAAGGCGCCATGTCGCAGGGAAAGGGCGCATTGGGCGACAGAAACTCGGCGGTGGGAAGCAGCGGAGCCCAATACGGCGCAAGCCCGATCAAATCGTTCCCGTCCGCCCCCAGCCCGTGCAGCAAGATGACGAGACGGCTTGGCCTGCCACCAGCGGCGGGTGGCCGGGAAGGTCCAGACAGCGCGGGGATCATCGGCGCAGCATCTCGCAAGCCAAGCTCAAGCTGGTACCGATATCTCAGATCGGCCCCCGCTGTCACCCGCAGTGGAGAGGGGAT
>Ga0310917_10001319_pt1 | contig 11726 bp, 9 predicted proteins | sample GREbulkMGLF178_FD_203531 | JGI IMG/M metagenome (GOLD analysis project Ga0310917, IMG submission 203531) | Lab enrichment of tropical soil microbial communities from Luquillo Experimental Forest, Puerto Rico - GRE.bulkMG.LF178 | ecosystem: Environmental > Terrestrial > Soil > Tropical forest >... | reverse complement strand
CACCTGAACTTCTGGTCGGATTCCGCGCAGGCCGCGGCGTTGACCCGCGGCGACGTTTCTGAGTTCGCGGTGACGGTGCCGTGGGCTCGGCTTGCGGCCCGCGAGACCGATCCGGAGCCGGTGATCATCGGCCCGTCGACCCGTTGGTACGTGTCCTCGATCGAGCTCGGCCAAGGTGTCGCCGCCGACGACATCTTGAGCACCAAGCCGCAATTCCTCGGCCGGGTCCAGCCCTACTCGGTGTGCCTGCCGTCGACTTATGCGCCGGGTCAGATGTTGCCGCTGACGCTGCTGCTGCACTCGCTCGCGCTCGGGCAAAGCCAGTTCGCCGCGATCGACCCGAACCTGTTGCACGAGGTGTGCGAGGGCCGCGACTCGGTGGTGGTTACGCCGCTGGCTCGGGGCCCGTCGACCTGGTACTTCGACACCGGGGAACTCGACGTCTGGGAAGTGTGGGCGCGCGTGGCCGAACAGCTGGGCACCGACCCCAATCGCACGGTGGTTTCGGGTTATTCGATGGGCGGGTACGCGGCCTACAAGCTGGGACTGAGCTACCCGCAGGTGTTCTCGCAGGCGGTGGTGTTGGCCGGCCCGCCGACGTGCGGGGTGCGACTGCTGCCCGACGTCGACATTCCGGCCGACCTCGACCTGGACTCGCCGTGCGCCCGCGAGGGTGATACCTGGAAGCTGCTGGTGAACGCCCGGTGGCTGCCGTACGTCATCGCCCACGGGCTGGTTGACGAACTGGTGCCGTGCGCGTCGGCCGCCGAGCAGGTGCTCGAACTTGACCGGCTCGGCTACCGCCATCGGTTCACCGTCTATCCGCTCGAGGATCACATCGCCTGGGTGTTTCAGGACAAGTTCGAGGATCCCATCGCGCACATGGGAACCGGTCTGCGCCAAGCTGATCCGGGACATATCACCTTTGCGTGGTATCCCCAACTGGTGCGCGCCGACCTGGGCATCGGGCCGCACCAGGTGTGGTGGTTGTCAGAACTGACCGCCGATCCTTCGGTGGCCGCGCGCCGCGGTGCGGTAGCGCAAGTTGACGCGCGCTCGTATGCCCGGCCGGACCCGACGCACACCGTTCGGCACCATCGCGGCGTCGTCCTCATTTTCGAGCCGACCCCCGGGTTGTATAGCGAGCTGGACTGGCGCGTGGGCCCGCCCGTCGACCCGCTGCCGTATCTGACGCTGCGCCTCACCGGGGTCGTCAGCCTCACGGTCGACGTGGCGCGCGCCGGGCTGGCCGCGTTGCCGTCGTCGACGATCACGGTGGCCACGGACGGGGCCGCGCACATCGCGCTGGCCGGACTACCCGCCGGGGCGGAGGTGCAGGTCGACGGTCAGCCGGCCGGGCCGACCGTGGCCGTGTTGCCGGGACGCCACCGCATCACGCTGCGTGTCGATGGGTGAGTTGGGGCGCGACCTGGGTGATTAGCGGCGCGCGCTGGCGTGGGCGAGAATCTCGCGCGTGGTTCCCTTGGTGGTTGATCCTCAGGCGTTGTTCGCCGCGGGCAGCGCCGTCGGTGCCGTCGGGGATGGCCTGAATGCCAACCTGATCGTGTTGACGGCAGGTTTTGCGGCCCACACCGGCCTGGATGCGGCGGGTGAGGTGTTCGGCCTGGCGTACCAGGACACGGCGGAGCAGCTGCTGAAGGCCGCGGCGGCCGCGATCAACGCGTGCCGGCAGAGCGGGGCGCTGATACAACAGGGCGCAGCGAATTATTCGAAGGCCGAAGCCGCCTCGGCGCTCGGCGGCGGTGCCGGCGTCTTGCAGGCGCCACCGGAGCCGACCAAGATTGCGCCTCCTGGGCCGCCGGGGACGTGGGGTAAAGGGGAGCCGCCTCCGCTGCTTTGGGCGCTGGTGGAGTCTTTCGTTGACGATGTGTGGCCCGACGGCGACGTCGCGGGACTGCATGCGGCCGCGGCCCGTTGGCGCGGTTTCGGTGCGGCGGCCAGCGGAACGCAGGGTGCGCTCAACGCTTCGAAATCACTGTTTGATGCCCAGCAGATTCCCGAAGGCGGCAAGATCGATGAGGCTTTGTCGAAGATCGGCGACTGCATGGCGCAACTCGGCGAGCAGTCCGGCAAGCTGGCCACCAGCCTCGATGCTTTCGCCGACGAGGTGAATCAGGCTCACAACCACATTCGGGATCTGTTGAACCGGCTGGGGTCACTGGCCGACCTCGGGCATGACGTGATGTTGATCATCAAAGGCGACGCGATCGATGAGATCAAAAAGATCGCCAGGGACATCAACGACGTCCTGCACGACCTGGGGCGCGAAGCCCGCGCGGCCGAACAGGGAATGAAGCTGGGGATGCAGGTCGTCGATGGCCTGGTCGTCAAGCTCGAAAAGTACACGCGTGGCGAGCTCAAGGATTTTCTGGGCGACGCGGTCGGAAACCAGGTGGCGACCGTGTTCGACACGTGGGTGAACGCGAACGAGGGTGTCCTCAAGGGCGCCGTTGGCATGGCGCAAGGCCTGGTCGATCTCGATCCGCGGTGGTTCCTTCTTGATCCCAAGGGGGCGACGGCCACGTGGGAGGGCATGACGAAGACGGGTCTGCTCAATCACTTCCTCAACCCGCAGGAGGCCGTGGAAGCAGACAAGCAGATGTTCAAAGCGTTGCTGCACCTCGATGATTGGAGTACGGCTCGGCCGGGATTGGGATTCGGCGAAAACGTCTTCGACGTCGCGACGCTGTTTCTTCCCGGAGCTGGGGAAGCCGGCGCGGCGGCCGATGGTGCCGGGGCGGCCGCGCGTGGCGCCGAAGCCGCGGAGGCCGCCGGTGCGGCGGGGCGCGCCGGCGAGAGGGCGGCCGGTGGGCTTGGGGAGATCGTCGGCGCTCGCGGTGCGTTGGCGGATATCTCCAAGACGAGCGGCGATCTGACGAAAAACCTCGAAGGCATTGCGGGGAATCTGCCCAAGATCGATCCTCCGCTCGGCGGCCAGCCCGTGGGCTTGCCGCCGGGCAAGTTGTCCGAGGTGCCGGTCGGGCCGGTGGCGCGCCCTCCGGACATCCCGCCCGGTGCGCCCCACGGGCCCGCTGCCGCGCCAGGTCCGACGCCCTTGGAGCCGCCAGGGCCCGGCGGAGGTCCGTGTGCTGTGCCGCCTGCGCCGGCGGGTGGCCCGCACGAACCGCCGGAGCCGGCTGGCGCCGTGTCGGCTCCGGGGGGTGCGGGTTCTGGTGGGCCGCATGAACCGGGTCCTGAGCCAGCGCCCGCAACGGCGGCTCCGCCCGCGGGTGGTCCCCATGAGCCAGCCGCCGGTCCGCACGAACCGGTGTCCGTGCCCGTCGGTAGTCCACATGAGCCGATACCGGCGACCGCACCCGCTTCGGCTCCGACAGCCGTGCCGGCTGCGGCGGGCGAGCGCCTGCCTTCGGCTATCCCGCAAGTAGCTGAACCGGCGCCGGTTCGGGTACCGGTAGCGCCCAGCGGATCTCCGATTGAATCTGCACCCGTCGCTGCACACTCGCCCCAGTCGGCGCCGTCGTTCTCGTCCGCGGCGCCGCATTCCACACCTCCAGGAGGTCGTCCGACCGACCTCCCGCCACCGGACGGCAGCGGCCGGCATGGGCCTGGGGACGGGGGCCCACCGGGCGGTCGGCTGCACGGAAAGCCGCCGCATGATGGGGGATCGCATGGGAATGGCGACGGCGGTCCACCTGGCGGCGATAATCCGCACGGACCTAGCGATGGCCGACCCAGCTCACACCCACCAGGTGAAGTCTCACCAAACCAGCACGGGAGTCCTTCTGGGGACGATGGCGTCACCGGCGAAACGCCTGACGGGCCTGACAGTGTTCACGGGCCCCCAACGTCGACAAAACTGCCCGGTATCGACTATTCGTTGCCCGCTGCGGATGCATTGCGCTTACTAGAGCATCCCGGTGCTGAGCTTGAGCGATTGGTGAACGGGGGCGTCCCGCAGGAGTTGTTGGACGGCTACGAACCGTTAGCTGGAAGAACCCCGGAAGAATTCGAGCGGGAGTTCACGATTAAGGGTCCAAACGGCGATATACGGTGGGATTGGGATGTTCAAGCGCCGAATAATGGATTCGCAGGCGAACCCATGACGACCGATCGCATTCCTACTAATCTCCGACTTGACCGCCTCGGCCCTAACGGTGGTGGCTTCTTGTCACCGGAAGGAATCCCGTTGCCCCAACGTGCAACTCCGCCTGGCTTAACAACGCAATACCACATCTTCGAAGGCACCGGTGAACCGATCCCGCAAGGTAAGAACTGGGAGGTACAGTTCGGCCCGGCTAAGGATGCATTCGGGCAGCCGGGCGGCGGCGAGCAGTGGGTCGTAGTTGACAAAGCAACCAATTCTCCGATCTCAGTTGACGATCTGAAAGATGCTGGCATGCTTTCAGAGCATGAGCCGATCGAAGACGCTGCGCCCCAACCTAACCCCGATGAGCCCGATGAACCGAACTGACATTTCCGTTCAAAATGTGTAGGGTTTAGGCAATATGGACACGCATATCGCAGACCCTGAAACCGATGAGTTGCTGAGGCGCTACGAGAACTGGCGGTGGATTTGCCACTACGCAGGAAATGCGCCCTGGGACGCGTCGGAGGTGGAGAATGGCCGACTTCATTTCCGGTATGGATATCCACACCCTGACTGGTGGGCCTATGTCATCGAGGCGGGGCAAAACGGCGGCTATCGAGTTCTTTATGTCTCCACCGAACGGCGAACAACCCCGGTAGAATCCTCGCAGGGCTTTTTTTCGCGCTTGCAGGACGCAGGAAAATTCATAATTTATAAGGTAGGGACATATCTCCGAAGTGCCAATCGGATGGAAATGATAGGGCCAAAGTGGCGCTCCGCAGGTCTTGATCCGCAGGTAGATGCCCAAGTCGAGAGCGACGAAGTGGTCAGGTATGTGCTGCGCAGTAACCCCGACGCTTACTTCATCATGGCGCTCGGCGATATGCCGTACAGCCATATTCTTCCGATGTCCTACGACGAACTAGATGCCGTACTTCTTGAGGGCTTTCCGGAAAGCGTTACCTCGCGATTGAATGTCGAGCGGGGTTGAGTATCCAGGCAGAAACTACTCGCTCCGGTCCAACAGATCCGACGACCCGAGCACCCGCTCCACGTGCACCTCGATGACCACCCTTCGCGGGTTGGCTCGCGGCGTGCGATAGCGCTGGGCGTAGCGCAGCTCGGCGTCACGGACAGCGTTGGCATCGCTGTTCACCTTCGACCGGCCTTCCAACGACAGCCACCGCGCGCCGTCGACCTGGCTGAGCACGGCCACCCCCCCACGGTCGGCGTTGACCGCCTTCTGCGAGCCGCCGGTGGTGATCACCCGCGCGATGTGGGTCGTGGGATCGAAGGTGAAACCCACGGCCACCACATGCGGTGAATTGTCGGTCCGCAGCGTGGTCAGCATCGCCAGGTGACGTTCGGACAGAAACGCCAACGCGTCGTCGGTAAGCCGCGTAGTGGTATTCGCCATCACCGCCCACGCTAGCGCAGGTGATAATCGCAGCCGTGGACGACACGGGCGCAGGTCCGGTACTAATCCTGGGCGGCCGCAGCGAAATCGGCGTCGAACTGGCGCGGCGCCTGGCTCCAGGAGCGACGGTAGTGCTGGCTGCACGCAAAGCCGATCAGCTCGACGACCAGGTCACCACGCTCAAAGCCGCCGGAGCCGCGGCGGTGCACACCAGGGAATTCGACGCCGATGACCTGGCGTCGCACGGCCCGCTGGTCGACGCGATCGTCGCCGAGCACGGACCCATCGGGGTCGCGGTGCTGGCCTTCGGCATCCTGGGCGACCAGGCCCGCGCCGAGGCCGACGCCGCGCATGCGGTCGCCATCATCCACACCGACTACGTCGCGCAGGTCAGCATGCTCACCCACCTGGCCACCGCCATGCGCGCGGCCGGCCGAGGCTCGGTGGTGGTGTTCTCCTCGGTGGCGGGGGTCCGGGTACGCCGCGCCAACTACGTCTACGGCTCGGCCAAGGCCGGCCTGGACGGCTTCGCCAGCGGGTTGGCCGACGCGCTGCACGGCACCGGGGTGCGGTTGCTGATCGCACGCCCTGGCTTCGTCATCGGGCGTATGACCGCGGGCATGGCGCCCGCGCCGCTGTCCAGTACCCCGCAGCAAGTGGCCGCAGCGACCGCGCGCGCGCTGGCCAAGGGTCGGCGCACCGTATGGATCCCGTGGGCACTGCGGCCGATGTTCTTCGTGATGCGGCTGTGCCCGCAGCCCGTGTGGCGCAGGATGCCGCGATGATCGTCGTTGTCGGCATAGGCGCCGACGGCATGGCGGGGCTCGCCGAAACGTCCCGCGTCGAATTGCGAAGGGCCACAGTCATTTACGGCTCCAAGCGGCAGCTTGACCTGCTCGACGACACGGTGGCCGCCCCCCGCCGGGAGTGGCCGTCACCGATGCTGCCCGCGCTGCAAACCTTGCCCGTCGAACCTGCAAAAGACATCCACGTGGTGGCCAGCGGCGATCCGCTGCTACACGGCATCGGCGGCACACTGATCCGGCTCTACGGGCCCGACCGCGTCAGGGTGCTGCCGCACGTGTCCTCGGTGGCGCTGGCGTGCGCGCGGATGGGCTGGAACGTCCACGACACCGAGGTGATCAGCCTGGTCACCGGTCAGCCTCACACCGCGGTGCGCCGGGGCGGCCAGGCAATCGTGCTGTCCAGCGACCGGACCTCCCCGAAGGTGCTGGCGGTGCTGCTCAACGCCTACGACCGGGGCGATTCCGAGATCAGTGTGCTCGAACAACTCGGCGGCCCAGCCGAACGCCGCCGCGATGGCATCGCGCGGGAGTGGGCCGATGACGCGCCCGCGGATGTCGACGATCTCAACGTGATGGCCGTGCGCTACCTGCCCGACGAGCGCACGTCGCCACTGCCCGACGATGCGTTCATGCACGACGGGCAGATCACCAAGCAGGCGATGCGGGCGGTGACCTTGGCGGTGCTGGCGCCGCGGCCGGGGGAGCGGTTATGGGATGTCGGGGCGGGTTCGGGCAGCATCGCGGTCGAGTGGTGTCTGCGTTGGCGGGGCTGCACGGCAGTGGCGTTCGAACGCGACGAACGGCGGCGCCGCAACATCGGGTTCAACGCCGCCGCTTCGGGAGTAGAAGTTGATGTACGCGGAGCAGCACCCGACGCGTTCGACGGCGCCGAAGCGCCGTCGGTAATCTTCATCGGCGGCGGCCTGACTCAGCCGGGCCTGCTCAATGCCTGCCTCGACAACCTGCCCTCCGGCGGACTCCTAATCGCCAACGCAGTCACTGTCGAATCCGAAGCTGTTCTCGCGCAAGCTCATTCGCAAGTCGGTGGACACCTGCGGCGCTTCCAGCATTATGAGGGCGTGCCCCTGGGCGGATTCACCAGCTGGCGGCCGCAGTACCCGGTCACCCAGTGGGCGGTGACAAAGCGGTGACGGTGTTTTTCATCGGCGCGGGACCCGGCGCCGCCGACCTCATCACGGTCCGCGGCCAACGGCTCCTCGAAAGATGCGCGGTGTGCGTCTACGCGGGTTCGATCATGCCTGACGATCTGCTGGCGCTGTGCCGTCCCGACGCGAAAATCGTTGACACCGGCCCGTTAACGCTGGAGCAGATCGTGGCCGAACTGGCGGATGCGGACGCCGCAGGCCACGATGTCGCGAGGCTGCACTCCGGTGACCCGTCGCTGTACAGCGCGCTGGCCGAGCAATGCCGCCGACTTGACGCGCTGGGCATCGACTACGAAATCGTCCCCGGTGTAACGGCTTTCGCCGCAGCCGCGGCTGCATTGAAACGGGAGCTCACCGTCCCGGGAGTGGCGCAGACGGTGACGCTGACCCGGGTAGCGACCCTGTCGACGCCGATGCCGCCCGGCGAAGAGCTGGCCAGCCTCGCCCAATCCGGCGCCACGCTGGTTCTGCACCTGGCCGCGGCCCAGATAGACACCATCGTCCCGCAGCTGCTGGCCGGGGGCTACCGAGACGAAACACCGGCTGCGGTAGTGGCTTTCGCGAGCTGGCCGCAGCAGAAGGTGCTGCGCGGCACGCTCGCCGACATCGCCGGACAAATGCACGACGCCAGCATCACCAAAACCGCCATCATCGTCGTTGGCGATGTCCTGGCCGCCGAGGGATTCACCGACAGCTACCTGTATTCGACCGGGCGGGCCCGGGGGAGCCGGCACTGATGCGGGTGTTGCTGCTCGGCGGCACCGCCGAAGCCCGCGCGCTGGCGAAGACCCTGCACCCGGACGTCGACATCATCAGCTCGCTGGCCGGCAGGGTGCCGGACCCGGCCCTCCCGGTGGGCCCGGTGCGCATCGGTGGCTTCGGCGGCGTGGACGGACTGCGGCGCTGGCTCGAGGACAAACGCATCGACGCCGTCGTCGATGCGACGCATCCGTTCGCGGCAACCATGACGGCGCACGCCGCCGAAGTGTGTGCCGAATTGCGGATGCCCCATTTGGTGCTGGCCCGTCCGGCGTGGAATCCGGGCGACGCTCTCGTCGTCGAAGCGGATATCGAAGCGGCTGAAACCGTTGCACAGCAAGGCTATTCACGAATCTTTCTCACCACTGGCCGCTCAGGCGTGAAAGCTTTCGCCGACAGCGACGCGTGGTTCTTGATCCGCGCTGTCACCCCACTGGACGATGCGCTCCTGCCGCGTCGTCACCAACTATTGCTCTCGCGCGGCCCCTATGACTACGACGACGAATTGGCGCTGCTACGTAAGCACCGGATCGACGCCTTGGTCACGAAAAACAGCGGCGGCGATATGACCCGGGCCAAGCTGGATGCCGCTGCCGCGCTGGGTATCCCGGTGGTGATGGTCCAGCGGCCGCCCCTACCGATTGGACTGACGGCGGTGGGCAGCGTGGAAGAAGCCGCCGAATGGGTTGCGCGACTGGACTAACCGGTCAGGTCGTCGCGCTCCACGTCGGCCAGCAGCGCACCACGGGCGCGGGCGACGCGGGATCGGATGGTGCCCACCGGGCAGCCGCACACCTCCGCGGCGTCGGCGTAAGGCAGTCCGAGTAGCTGGGTGAGCAACAGGGCTTCTCGTTGTTCGGCGGTGAGGCTGGCGATCATCGTGGTCACCTCGACCAGGTCTTCGAATCCGCGGGCGTGGCGGTCGCCGCCGAGGAGCTGATCGGGATCGGCGCCGGGGGCGGTGCGTGGCCGCGATTGTGCGTGACGGATGTAATCGGCGACAACACGACGAGCGATGGCCAGCAGCCAGGTTCGGGCGCTGGAGCGGCCGGAGAACCGCTCGATTGCGCCGATTGCCCGCAGGAAGGTTTCTTGAGTCAGATCGTCGGCGGTGCCCGTGTCTGCCAGGTACGCGACAAACCGCCAGACATCTTGTTGGGTGGCTTTGATGAACGCCTCGAGCGCCCTCGCGTTCCCGCGTGCGGCTGACAAGGCGAGCCGCGTAACGGCCTCGTCGTCGCTTGACGCGGTCATGGTCAACCACCTTAATTGCGCGGGCTGGGTCAGTCTACGACGGGTCGTCGTAGAGGAAGTCGAGCGGTCGATTGGCCAGAGATGCCGGTGTCGCCGACCCCTGGGTGCCTCTGACGACCAGGCGAGGTAGTCGGCGTCGGCATCGGCATCGGAGTTGCGCGGCCTGCGCGCCCCCATTCGTTCCCGCACCACCAGCAACGCGAATACAAAGCCCACCAGCAGGGGCACATGACTGGCGATCCGTGTCGCGGTCTCCTCGCCCTCAAAGGCGTCAACCACCTCGTAACCCACGAGTGCCACCGAATACGCGCCCACAATCGCTGCGACACCGATCGCTGCGACGGGCCAGATGCCTGCGCCGATCATGGCCAGCCCCAACGCGAGCAACCACGCTGTCGACTCGTGCAGCAAATGTTCACCTGACATCGCCCCGTGCGTGTGGGACACCATGCCGAAATCGATCCCGGCGATCTGGGCGGCTGCGATCGCCACCTGGAACATACCGACACCGATCAGCCCCCAGCGCCTGTAGTGCGATCGCAGCCAGCGCATCGAGCGGTGATAGGCGGGGGAGTGGTCACCGATGGTTGCCATGATTTTTTCGACCAGGTCTGGTGCCTGGCGGGGCTCGATCGAGGCCAACCGGCGAGTCTGCACCGCCGCGCCGATCAACCAGGCGCGGCAACCGCGGCACGATTCGAGATGGGCATCGACCTGCTGCGCGAGGACCTCGGGACGCTCGCCGTCCAGCCGCGCAGAAAGCGCCTCACGCGCAACGTCACACCGCATCCCTGCATCGTTGCGCATGGCCGGTCGGCGTGCAAAGACGTTGTGAAACTGCGCAGGGGTCCCTCGCGCCGCATATCGATTCGCCGCCGCAGGCGATTCAGGGGGGGAGGGGGCAAGGGGTGAATAACCTGTCGCCGAAACCGTCTTAGTACCGAGCGGCCGATTTTGAGCACCACCGGCGGCGTTGGTGTCAGCGAGCTGTCGGATCACCGCCCATCATCGGCGTTGCAATCGCTGCCGAGGCAGGGCTGGAGCGACGTGACCCCGGCACGATGACGGGGGTTAACCCACTGCGTCAGCCGGGTGTGCAAATACCTGTGAATGCAGACGAGCAGCCGGCCCGTCTACTTGCCGGGTCCGGGCATGCACCATCTGCCCAACGCACGGTCCCCGCACGTCGTAAATCCGGTCCCACAACCGTCAATTGGGGACTCGAAACAGCCGCTGCCTTCAGCATGGTGCCTACAAGCACTACAAGTTCCTCATCACACTGACGGTGCACACGCACGCGATCAATCGGCGACCACACCGGCAGTCTCAATCAAGAATGGCCACCCCGTGGTCGTTATCCAAAGAAATGCTCAATATCGGCGTATCTGCCGGGGCGCACGGTCCGTCGCCATCGCCGGCACTGTCGGCAAGGGCCGTCAGGTCATCGCGTCGACGCTTCCTTGCTGCGCCGACGAACCCTCGACCCACAATGGCCGCACCCGCAGCAACCAGGTCAGGGCATATCCCGTTTGCCCTCCACGCGGCCACTGCCATCTCGTGGACGACGGGTTTTGGATCATCTGTCGCCGATGCCTAAAGCCCTCCGCCGGTACCACCGGTGCCGCCCTTGCCACCCGTGCCGCCGGTGCCGCCGGAGCCGCCATTGGGGGGAAGGCCGGCGCCGCCGGTGGCGCCGGCGCCACCAGCCTGGCCGGCCGCGGTGAGACCGGTGCCTCCGGTGCCGCCGGCGCCACCGGTGCCGCCCGTACCCCCGTAGCCGCCACTCATGCCGCCCGTGCCGGTGCCGCCGCGACCGCCGGTGCCGCCGGAGCCGCCGGCCCCGCCGGTGCCGCCCGCGAGGGTGGCTAGGCCGGTGTCACCTTGGCCGCCGGTGCCGCCGCCGGCCGCGGTCAGCCCGGTGCCGCCGAACCCGCCGGTGCCGCCGGCCCCGCCGGCGCCGCCGGTGCCGCCGGCCCCGCCGGTTTGTCCGGCTTTGCCGAAGGTGGTGGCCAGCGCGGTGCCGCCGATGCCGCCGGGAAGCCCTGGTCATATACCAATTTCCGACCAATCAACGCGTCCGCTTGCGGGCGGAACGGGCGGTAACCGATAATCCCCGTGGGAGGGTGCCAGACCTGTGATGCTCACAGCGACAAGCGATCCGATCCGCGAGCCCCGATCAAAAGTTGACTGGGAGGAACCACGCTGAAATGAATTACGATCTGGGCACCGACGTTTTTCCCGCGCAATACGAGTCA
>Ga0310917_10001318_pt1 | contig 11735 bp, 12 predicted proteins | sample GREbulkMGLF178_FD_203531 | JGI IMG/M metagenome (GOLD analysis project Ga0310917, IMG submission 203531) | Lab enrichment of tropical soil microbial communities from Luquillo Experimental Forest, Puerto Rico - GRE.bulkMG.LF178 | ecosystem: Environmental > Terrestrial > Soil > Tropical forest >... | reverse complement strand
GGCTTCGGCAGCCGGACCGCGGTGACGATCTCGGCGCGGTCGAGTGCGGTCTCGAACATGCCGGTGAAGAAGTTGTCGGCCGTGACCTCGCGCCTGGTCGTCTGCACTGTGCCGCCAAGCCCGACCAGCGCCGCCGGGTAGTCGGCGGCCGGGTCATTATTGCTGATCGATCCGCCAATCGTGCCGCGGTTGCGCACGGCGGGGTCGCCGATCATGTGGGCCAGTGCCGCGAGCGCCGGGATCGCCTGTTTGACGAGCGGCGAGCGCTCCACCTCGGCATGCCGTGTCATCGCACCTATGACCAGCGCATTCCCGGCGTCGGTGATGCCGCGCAACGAGGGGATCGCGGCGAGATCGATAAGATCGGAAGGCTTGGCGAGGCGAAACTTCAGAGTCGGGACGAGAGTCATCCCGCCGGCGACGATTTTGGCTTCTTCGTTGGCGCCAAGCAGACTTGCAACCTCATCAAGGCTCGTCGGCTGGTGATAGTTGAATTCGTACATTGGGGCTCTCCCTATTCTGCGGCGAGCGGTGTGCGGTGCTGCTGGATCGTGCGCCAGAGCTTCTCGGGGGTGGCCGGCATGTCGAGATGCCGCACCCCGAGCGGCTTCAGCGCGTCGACAAGCGCGTTGGTGATCGCCGCCGGCGCGCCGATCGCTCCAGCCTCGCCGCACCCCTTCACTCCCAGCGGGTTGTGCGTGCACAAGGTGGTGTTGGTCGACAGCGTGAAGGTGGGCAAGTCGTCGGCGCGCGGCATCGCGTAATCCATGTAGGATCCGGTCACCAGCTGGCCGCTCTGCGTGTCGTAGACGCAGCCCTCGAGCAAGGCCTGACCGATGCCCTGAGCGAGCCCGCCATGAACCTGGCCCTCGACAATCAACGGGTTGATAATTCGCCCGAAATCGTCGCTCGCCGTGAAATTTACGACCGCGGCCTGACCAGTTTCGAGGTCGATTTCGACCTCGGCGATGTGCGCACCCGATGGGAAGGTGAAGTTCTTCGGGTCGTAGAACGCGGTCTCGTCAAGGCCGGGCTCCAGCTCCTCGTGCGGGAAGTTGTGCGGCACATACGCGGTCAACGCCACTTCCCCTAAAGTCTTTAAACGATCGGTGCCGGACACGGCGAACTTGCCGTCCTTGAACTCGACATCGGCCTCGGCGGCTTCGAGCAGATGGGCTGCGATCTTGCGGCCTTTGGCGACGACCTTGTCCATCGCCTTGACGATGGCCGAGCCGCCGACGGCGAGGGAACGCGAGCCATAGGTGCCCATGCCGAAGGGGATCTTGTCGGTGTCGCCATGGACGATCTCGACGCTCTCGATCGGAATGCCCAACCCGTCTGCGACGAGCTGGGAGAAGGTGGTCTCGTGGCCCTGGCCATGACTGTGCGATCCGGTCAGGACCGACACACTGCCGGTCGGATGAACACGGAGCTCAGCACTCTCGTAGAGGCCAGCCCGAGCGCCGAGCGCCCCGGCGACGGCCGACGGGGCGATGCCGCAGGCCTCGATATACGTGGCGATGCCGATGCCGCGCAGTTTTCCGCGGGTCATCGCCTCGCGGCGCCGGGCCTCGAAGTCCTGATAATCGGCCGCTTTCAGCGCCAGCTCTAATGTTGCCCCATAATCGCCGCTGTCGTATTGCAACGCGACCGGCGTCTGGTACGGGTAGGCGTCATTCGGGATGAAGTTGCGGCGGCGCAGCTCCACCGGATCCATGCCGATCTCGTCCGCTGCGAGGTCGACGATCCGTTCGAGCAAAAAGGTCGCCTCGGGGCGGCCGGCGCCGCGGTAGGCATCGACCGGCACGGTGTGGGTAAAGACCGCCTTGGTCTCGACATAGATCGCGGGGGTGGTGTAGGTGCCGGCGAGCAGGGTCCCGTAAAGGTAGGTCGGGATGCTGGGGGCGAAGGTCGACAAATAGGCCCCCATGTTGGCGATCGTTGAGACCTTCAAGGCGAGAAACTTCGCCTGCCCGTCGAGTGCAAGCTCGACATGGGTGACATGGTCGCGCCCGTGCGCGTCGGACATGAAGCTTTCCGAGCGGTCGGCCGTCCACTTGACCGGCCGGTGCACCTTGCCTGCGGCCCAGGTCACGATCGCCTCTTCGGCATAGTGGTAGATCTTCGACCCGAAGCCGCCGCCGACATCCGGGGCGACGACCCGCAGCCGCGCCTCTGGGATGTGCAGCACAAAGGCGCCCATCAATAAACGGATCACATGCGGGTTCTGACTCGTCGTGTAGAGCGTGTACTCGCCGGTCGCACGATTGAACTCTCCGATCGCCGCGCGCGGTTCCATCGCATTGGGGACGAGGCGGTTGTTGGTGAGGTCCAACTTGACGATCCGCGTCGCTTTGGCAAAGGCGGCTTCGACCGCGGCAAGGTCGCCGAGGTGCCAGTCGTAGCAAAGATTGTTCGCTGCCTCGGCGTTGACCTGTGGCGCGCCCGCCTGCAGGGCCGCGGCCGGGTCAATGGCGGCAGGCTCCTCGGCATAATCGACACTCACCAGCTCGGCCGCGTCGCGGGCCTGAGCCAGGGTTTCGGCGATGACCACCGTCACCTGGTCACCAACATAGCGGACCCGGTCGACCGCCAGCGCCGGGTGCGGCGGCTCAGCCATCGGCGAGCCGTCCTTCGAATGGACCTGCCAGCCGCAGGGCAGACCACCTACACCGTCGGCCGCCATGTCCTTGCCGCCGTACACGGCGACGACGCCGGGCGCTCGTTGCGCCGCGGAGGTATCGATGCCCGCGACCCGCGCATGCGCGTGCGGGCTGCGCAGGATGTAGGCGTAGAGTTGACCGGGACGATTGATATCGTCTGTGTAGGTACCTCCTCCGGTCAAAAAGCGGTGATCCTCACGCCGGCGGACCGGCGTTCCGATCGTCGTCACGGCCTTACTCCGCGGCCGCCCCATGGACGTTGGTCGGCGCCTCGCCGCGCATCACCGCCGCGCCCTCGGCGATCGCCAGCACGATATTGTGATAACCGGTGCAGCGGCAGAGGTTGCCCTCGAGATACTCGCGGATTTCGCGCTCGGTCGGGTTGGCGTTATTCTTGACCAGGTCGAGCGCGCTCATAACCATGCCGGGGGTGCAGAAGCCGCATTGCAGCGCGTGATTGTTGCGGAACGCCTCCTGCATCGGGTGCAACGTGTCGCCGGTCGCCACCCCCTCGATCGTCAGCACCGAGTGACCATCGGCCTGGACCGCCAACAACGTGCAGGCCTTGACCGCCTCGCCGTCGACATGGACGACGCAGGCGCCGCACTGGCTGGTGTCGCAGCCGACATGGGTGCCGGTCAATCCGAGCTGCTCGCGCAGCAGCTGCACCAACAGGGTGCGGCCTTCGACCGTCGCCGAGACCCGCTTGCCGTTCACGGTGAGGCTCACCGTCTTTTGCATCCCAAACCTCCCTGGATCGAGCATCCCGCCACGGAACGGCCGCGGCCTGCCGGAGTTTCGTGCCGGCTCCGCCTCGGGTCAAGGCGTTACCGCACTTGGCGCATCGCCTGCTAGCGGGTGAAAAAATAGAGCAGCACGATGATGACCACCGCTAACCCGGTGACCCACACGGCCGGTGGAAGCCGGACGCCCGTCGGTCGCGGCGGAGGCAACGGCGGCGGGGTCGCGACCGCGACCTGCTCCGGCTCCGCGACGGGGGCTGTCGGCGCCTCCTCGCGCGCCGCAGCCTCGGCGGACGTCGGTGCCGGTTGATCGGTTGCCATCGCCGCGGCAAAACAGCCGAAGAAGTCGCCCGCCATTTTGCGCGCGACCCCGTCGATCAGCCGTGAGCCGACTTGCGCGAGCTTGCCGCCAACCTGCGCCTGGACAGCATAGGTCAATACGGTTGCGGCGCCGTCTTCGGCGAGATTGACCTTGGCGCCGCCTCTGGCAAAGCCGGCGACACCGCCGCTGCCCTCGCCGCTGATCGTGTAGCCCTGCGGCGGATCGAGATCCGACAACGTCACCTTACCGCCAAACGTGGCCCTCACCGGTCCAACCGAGGCGACGACCCGACCGTTGAACTCGGTATCGGACACCTTTTCGAGCGTCTGGCAACCGGGGATGCACTGTTTGAGGACTTCCGGATCGTTGAGCCCCTCCCAGACGCGCTGGCGCGGGGCCGGGATGCGAAATTCGCCGGTCATCTCCATCGGCATGGTCCTTTCCAGCCCGTGCCGAAGTGTGGTCCGAGGTGAAGGCGTTTGCAACTGCGTGGCGGGGAATAAGATGCCCGCTGCTGCGGTCTTCCAGAGGCGGAGTAGTGCGGATGGCGTGGATCGCCGAGCGCCGGCGGCGCAGCCGATTCGAGAGTGTGGTGTTGCCGCACCTCGATGCCGCCTATGCGTTGGCACGGTGGCTGACGCGCAACGATGCCGATGCGGCAGATGTCGTGCAGGAGGCCTTGTTGCGGGCGTTTCGCTATTTTGACACGTATCGAGAGGGCGATGCAAAGAGCTGGATACTGAGGATCGTGCGTCGCACCTGCTACAGCTGGCTCGAACGCAACCGTCCGGCCGACGTTGTCCCACTCGAGGAGGAGGATGGACCTGACGAGGGGGTTGCGAGCGCACCAAGAGCGGTAGGCGATACCGAGGCGCTGCTTCAGAATCGGTCCGACCTGTGGCGTCTCGATGTGCTGATCGAGGCGCTGCCGGCGCCGCTGCGCGAGGTGATCGTGCTGCGTGAGCTGCAGGAGCTCGGCTACCGCGAGATCGCGGAGATCAGCGGCGTACCGATCGGCACGGTGATGTCGCGGCTCCATCGGGCCCGCTCGGCGTTGCGCCGCGCTTGGGAAGAAAAGGACATTGGTGATGCAATGTGACGAGGTTGGTCCGCGGCTCGATGCCTATATCGACGGCGAACTCGCCGAGGCGGAGCGGGTGCAGCTGCGCGACCATCTCCTGGATTGCCCGGACTGCGGCCCCGAAGTGACGGCGCTCGAGCGCCTGCGCGACGGCATCCGACAAGCTGCTCCGATCTATCGAGCACCCGAGGCGTTGCGTTCACGGATCCGCTTCGCGCTCCGCCAGGAGGCGGCGGCGAGCGCGCGCGCCGCGAGGCCCGCACCAGGCTGGCTCGCTTACGCCGCCTCGATCCTGCTCGCTGTCATCGTCGGCTCGGGCGGCACATTGCTGATCACTGGAGAGCAGCAGGAGGACGCCGTCGCCAACGAGCTGATCGACAGCCATCTACGCTCGCTGCTCGCCGACCATCTGACCGATGTCGCCTCTTCGGACAAGCATACTGTCAAGCCATGGTTTGCCGGCCGCACGGAGCTGTCGCCGCCAGGCGTCGACCTCGCCCCCGAGGGGTTTCCGCTGGTCGGGGGGCGGCTCGATCTGATCGAAGGCAAACCTGTTCCAGCGCTCGTCTATCGGGCGGGGAAGCACGTCATCAACGTCTTCGTGTTGCCGGCTCGTGCCGGCGAATATGTCGAAACCGTTACCCGACGCGGTTACACCCTGCGCCACTGGAACCAGGGCGATTTCGGCTATTGGGCGGTTTCCGACGCGTCGTCCGACGAATTCGCGAAATTCGAGCATGCCTTCCGCGCCGCGGCGAGTGGCTAGCCGCAAGCCACTCTACTGCCACCAGGCTGTCAGCACCGCAGAGTGATGATGGACGAAGGCGCGTCGAAGACAGCCGCGCCGAGAAATACAACATAAATCGCGCGGGCACGCAAGAAAGACGACCGGCCAGCCGGCAGGATTACTGCTTCGGATCAATTAGTTAGGCGGAAATTTGCGACATCCGAAAACAACGAAAACGGCACCGGGTATCAATGAAAACGTGACGGCCCTGAGGGAGCAGAGACAACGACGTGGCCGCAGCAAGATTCTCCAAGTGGCGTGGCTGCAGCGGATGCTAGGATTGCATCATGATGGCAAGTGGCTTTGCACTCTTCGACACCGCGATCGGCCGGTGCGGAATTGCGTGGGGTGGCCACGGGGTCGCCGGCGTGCAGCTCCCCGAGGCGGGCGAGCCCGAGACGCGTGCGCGCATGCTTCAACGATTTCCCGCTGCCGAGGAAATGCCGCCGCCGCCCGAGATCGAGCAGGCGATCGAGCGGATAGTGGCGCTGTTGTGCGGTGCGTCGAGTGATCTCTCCGCCGTCGCACTAGATATGGACCACGTGCCGGCATTCCACCGCCGCGTCTACGAGATCGCGCGCACCATTCCGCCGGGCATGACATTGTCCTATGGCGACATTGCCGCGCGGGTCGGCGCACCGGGTGCGGCGCGCGCCGTAGGACAGGCGCTCGGGCGAAATCCGTTCCCGATCGTCGTGCCATGCCATCGCGTGCTCGCCGCCGGCGGTAAGATCGGCGGCTTTTCCGCGCAGGGAGGCGTCATAACCAAGCGCCACATGCTCGCGATCGAAGGCGCCAAACTGAATGGCGCGAAGCCGCTCTTGGACGGCGGCGGTGTGTTTGACTTTGATCAGGGCCTCGCTGTCGAGCACCTGCGAGCCGCGGACCCCGTGCTCGCGCGCGTCATCGACACTATCGGCCCGTTTCGCATGCAGCTCAGACCTGCACCGAGCGTCTTCGCCGCGCTCGCCGAATCGATCGTTTACCAGCAGCTCAACGGCAAGGCCGCGGCAGCGATTTTCGCGCGCCTGAGCGCGCTCTTTCCGCGCGGCCTGACGTCCGGGCGACTCCTTCGCACATCCGAGGAAAAGCTGCGCGGCGTCGGGCTCTCTCGGTCGAAGCTGCTATCGTTGCGTGACCTTGCGCAAAAAGCTGAAGACGGCGGAATCCCGACATTTGGCGAGATTCAAAGCATGGCGGACGCGACGATCATCGAGCGACTTTCGGAGGTGCGCGGTATCGGCCGCTGGACCGCCGAGATGCTGCTGATGTTTCGCCTCGGCCGTCCGGATGTGCTGCCGGTTGACGATTACGGCGTCCGCAAAGGCTTCGCGATCGCCTTCGACAAAAGCGAGCTGCCGTCACCCAAAGAGCTCGCGGCTTACGGCGCCCGTTGGCAGCCGTATCGGACGGTCGCGAGCTGGTTCTTATGGCGAGTTGTGCAGCAGGCGACGGGCCGCAAGGCGATGCCGCTGGGCCCTGCCAAGGAGGAGCCATGAATCTCGAGGGCGGATGCGGATGCCGAACGATCCGATACAGGCTGACCGAGAGCCCGCTGATCGTGCACGCATGTCACTGTCGCGACTGCCAGCGTCTGACCGGCGGTCCGTTCGTCATCAACATCTGGATCGAGGAGAAGTTCGTCGAACCCGGCCCGGTGGCTCCGAAATCGTTCCGGCTGGCCGGAGGCACCGGCAAGCACCACGACGTCTCCTTTTGCGAGGCTTGCGGTACCGCGCTGTGGAGCCGGTATCACATCGTGCCAAGTGACTGCCTGTTCGTGCGCGCCGGGACCCTCGACACGCCCGAAGCGGTCAAACCGGATGTTCACATCCACACGCGCAGCAAGCTGCCCTGGTTGACCCTGCCGGAGGGTGTGCCGGCATTTCAGACGGGCTACAAGATCGACGAGGTCTGGTCGGCCGAGAGCAAGGAGCGGCTGCGCCGCAACCGCGCCGGCGAAGTTTGATCCTTGCAGCGCTGCGAGATCGCGATGGCGAAATACAACGAAATTCGCGTTTTCGCCAAAGAAATCGTCGCGACAGCCTGACAGAATCGACCATCATTTCAGCCGCTTACACGGCAAATTCGGTACTCTACAGAACAATTGAATTTTTTGCGCCGATCAACGAATTTCGGACCGCTAACAATCGATTAACAATCGAAAATCGGCGGATTGCGAAAATGGGATGTCGGCGCATGGCGGCCACCAGCGTTTTTCGCGCCGACTCGATTTCGGTGATCGACTATCGGTGCGGGGCCGGACCGGCCGACGCGCCATTTGTCGAGGTCCACAACAGCTTTTCGATCTCCTATGTGCGCAGGGGCACCTTTGGCTGCCGTGCCCGGGGTCGATCGTTCGAGCTGGTGGCGGGTTCGATCCTCGTCGGCCATCCCGGCGACGAGTACATCTGCACGCACGAACATGCCGCCGGCGACGAGTGTCTGTCGTTCCACTTCGCGCCGGCACTGGTCGAAGCGGTCGGGTATCGGCCGGACACTTGGCGGTCGGTCTGCGTGCCGCCGCTGCCCCAGCTGATGGTTCTCGGTGAGTTGGCCCAGGCGGCTGCCGAGGGCAGCAGCGAAATCGGCCTCGACGAACTCGGCATGCTGATCGCGGCGCGCTTCGTCGAGATCCTCTCCGGACGGCAGCCAAAACCGGCGGACGCCCGGGCATTCGACCGCCGCCGAGCGGTCGAAGCGGCACTCTGGATCGACGCGAACGCGCACGAGCCGATCGATCTCGAGAGCACGGCGAGGGAGTTCGGGCTCAGCCCGTTCCACTTCCTGCGGCTCTTCGCAAGGGTCCTGGGCGTGACCCCGCACCAGTACCTGATCCGCTCCCGCCTGCGTCGGGCGGCGCGGCTGTTGGCCGAGAATCCGAGGCCGATCACCGAGGTCGCGTTCGATGTCGGGTTCGGCGACCTGTCCAACTTCGTGCGCACCTTCCATCGGGCCACCACAGTGTCACCGCGAAGCTTTCGCAATGCGGCAAGAGGAGACCGCAGGATCTTCCAAGATCGGCTCGCCGCGAACGCGGCTGGCGCTGTGTCGAGATAGTCCCGAGAGACCGACTCGAAATTGGTGTTATTGCTTCTCTCGTCTTTCTCGCGAAAGCGGGAATCCAGGGCGGCCAGGGCTGTAGCGGATATCCCCTGGACCCCCGCTTTCCGCGCCAGGGCATGCACACATCTCCAAAATTCTCGAAATTTTCAAAGGCTTCATTCGTCGTCCCCGTGGAAGCGGGGACCCAGGGGCCACACGGCTGAAGGCGCTACATGGCCCCCGGATGCCCGCTCGCGCGGGCACGACGGGAATCGGGTGAAGATGTGTGCATGCCCTAGGTTTTCCGCGGGGCGATGATAACCCGCGGTTGGAGCTGGGCCCGTGGACGCTCGGTGCACGGTGCTGCGGATCAGGCCTCAGCGGGCTATCGGCGCGCGAAGGGCGCGAGCTGATGGCCGGGCTCAAAGACTTGGAGGCGGGCTGAAACCGCCGAACTCGCGCTCGAAAAGGCCGGCAAAGGCGATCGTCGTGTTGTCGTCGAGGTAGTCGCCGATGATCTGCACGCCGATCGGCAGGCCGCTATCGGTGTGCGCGATCGGCACGGTTGTCGCCGGCAGCCCATTCGAGGTCGCGATGCCGGCCCACGCGAGCTGGTTGTAGTACGGCACCTTCTTGCCGTCGATGTCGAGCTCGCGTGCCCCCATCGGCGAGGAGTGGTCGTGCGGGAAGGCGACGGTCGGCATAGGCGGGCACAGCACGACGTCGAAATCCTGGAACAGCGCCTGCCAGCGCGCCCGCAAGCCGCTCCGAACCCGGCCCATCTTGATCCAAGCCGCGTGGGTCATCGTCAAGCCGCGCAGACGCGCGGCCGCGATACTCAAATCGTCGGGCGACAGCGCCTGCGCCGCGGCTTCGACGCGCAGCCGGTCATCGGGCGCGAGGTCGGTGTTGAAAAACGCCGACAGCAGCTCGACGTAATTACGTGTCGTAAGTGCCAAGTCGGGCATTTTCGCGCTCGTGCGGAGGACAGTGCAGCCGAGCTTCGCGAGGCGATCGGCCAGCCCGTCGAGTGCGGCGCTCACAGTCGCCGAGGTCGGGCACAGTGGATGCTCGCCGATCGCCAGGACGCGGAAATCGCCGAGCCGGTCGTGGCGCGGCGGCGGCAGCGCCAGCTTGTAACCGATCCCGTCGGACAGCTCGTCCGGTCCGGCCAGGACCGCCAGTGCGAGGGCGAGATCGGTGGCGCTACGGGCCATCGGCCCGGCCACGGCGAAATCGACGCGCCCCGGAATAGCTGGGGTCTGTGGCGGGCCAGCGCCACGCAGTGGAACCAGATCGATGCTCGGCTTATGCGAGAAGACGCCGCAGAAATGCGCCGGCGCCCGCAGCGAGCCGCCGATGTCCGAGCCGAGCTCCAACGGCACAAAGCCAGCGGCGAGTGCGGCCGCGGCGCCGCCCGACGAGCCTCCCGGGGAGCGGCCGAAATCCCAAGGATTGTTGGTAGTAGCGTAGACCTCGTTGTAGCTCTGCCAATCGCCGAGATCGACCGGCACATTGGTCTTGCCGAGGATAATCGCGCCCGCCCCCTAGAGCCGCTGCACCGCGAGCGCATCGGCGTCCGGCCGCCAATCCTTGAATTTCAGATGCCCCCAGGTGGTCGGCAGGCCAGCGACGTTGAACGCCTCCTTGACGGTCATCGGCAGCCCGAGCAGCGGGCGCCGCTCGCCGCGCGCAAGAGTCGCGTCGGGGGCATCGGCGGCGGCACGCGCCCGGTCGAAATCGCGCACGACGACTGCGTTGATTTTACGGTCGAGCGCCTCGATTCGGGCAATCGCGCTGTCGACCAGCTCGCGCGAGGAAACCTGCCGACCGGTGAGCGCCGGCAGCAGCTAGCCGGCGGTGCGGTATGCCGGCCCCAGCTGATCTGGGGCGGTGGTCGCCTTGGCCGGCGCCAAGGCGGTGGCGGCAGCAGCCGCGCCGATCGCGGCGATGAACGAGCGCCGACTTGGCTCGTGTTCCATAGTTGCCTCCCTCATCGCGGCGCAGATCAGGTGCGCGCCGATTGGTCGTTCGCTGCTCAATTTACTTCCCGGCCGGTCGAGGATGAAGCGAACTCGCCGAAAGGAATCAGGGCGAGGTGCGGCGGATCAGCTCGGCCCGGCGGTCGAGGATCGGCAGCATCTTGTCGCGCTCTTCCGAGGCAGCATGGGGACCACGCGGGCGACACCCATGTCGCGATAGCGGGCGAGTTCGCCCTCATCCTCCGCCGGATTAAAGAGGGTGACCGAGAGGGTTTCCAGGTTACGCCCGGCATCACGCGCCATTTGCCGGTTCTCCCTCATCGCCTCGGTCCGCTCGCGCATCGCCTTGAAGCGGCTTTCGAACACGGTGCCCGCGGTCCTCCATTTCATCCTGGTTCCAGCCGCCGCCGGCGCCGAACAGAAAGCGGCCGTTCGACACCTGATCGACCGAGGCGACGAGCTTGGGCGTCTGGATCGGGTCGCCCTGCTGCACCAGGGCCAGAAGTAACGAAACGAGACATTATGACCAATTTGTTGAGTTCGCGAGCTGTTCCACTTCTTGAAAACGCAAGAGTCTTTACGCATCTGTTCACAGAAAAGCAGCGAGGAGGAACTCTGCTATGGCGCGAGCGAAACGCAACTTAAAGGTAAGGCGCCCAAGCAAGGTTCTATCCGTGGCCGGAATCGCCGGCGGTGCCTTTTTTGCGTCATCGACCAGCGGATCGGTGGCGGATATACCCCCGCAAAGTACGGCGCCGTTTCAGGTCCTCCACCTTGGTGAGGAGGAAATCTCGGACGTCAGCCTTGCGACGTTCCATTTCGTCGACGGAGAAAGCCGGGAAACGGCCCTGCCGAGGGTACAACTCGCGCGCGGCGGCTGCGGCGGCGGCTGCGGCGGCTGCGGCGGACGGGGCGGGTGCGGCGGATGCGGCGGCTTTAGAGGCTGCGGCGGGTGCGGCGGACACGGCGGCTGCGGCGGCTTTCGAGGCTGCGGCGGCTTTCGAGGCTGCGGCGGCTTTCGAGGCTGCGGCGGCTTTCGAGGCTGCGGGACGGGCTTTGTCTTTGGCTTTGGCTGCGGCGGCTGCGGCGGCTGTGGTTGGGGCTGTGGTTGG
>Ga0310917_10001309_pt1 | contig 11755 bp, 8 predicted proteins | sample GREbulkMGLF178_FD_203531 | JGI IMG/M metagenome (GOLD analysis project Ga0310917, IMG submission 203531) | Lab enrichment of tropical soil microbial communities from Luquillo Experimental Forest, Puerto Rico - GRE.bulkMG.LF178 | ecosystem: Environmental > Terrestrial > Soil > Tropical forest >... | reverse complement strand
GCGAGGTTTGCTTGGATGTCGTTGTCCAATTGGCTCTGCGCAATGGCGCGTTCCTTGGCCAAAGGCGTATCACGGTCCACGTCGAGCTGAGTCTTGCCTAAGTTGGCTTGCGCCTGAGCAAGCTGCGCTTTGGCCTGATCCAAGATGGCTTGAAAGGGCCGTGGGTCAATCCGGAAAAGAGTTTGCCCCTTTCGGACGAAAGAGCCTTCCTTGTAATTCTGCTGGATGATGTAACCAGTCACCTGAGGTTGGATTTGAGCGTTGACATATCCGTCCAACGTGGCTACCCACTCGCTGTAGATTGGGACGTCTCTTTGGAGTACGGTAGCAACTTCGACTTCCGGCGGCGCCATGGGTGCAGCAGCGTTTTGCCTTTGACATCCCACGAGCACGCACGAAGCCATCGCAAGTAGAGTCAGAAGGAGCAGAGTCTGCGGCGTCGGAGATAGTGATTTCTCATTCCGCAAAACTTGTCTAGGAATCTGCATAAACGAACTCCTCCCAAGACCCAGCTGGTCCTGGCTTCCGGTGGAGATTGTCGACGGAAAAGGTATGGCCCTATGATGCTCGGTGTCAACTTAGAGATACATCCGAGGAGTGTTTGCTGTCGCGATTGTCGATAATTGGGAAACTTTCAGACCGCGCTAAGCCCAAGCAGTCGCTGCCCCCGCGCAATCTCGGGATTTCCCCGGTTTCGATTCCGCATCCTTCTACTACGCCCTTCCTCCAGTGGGCCCTGCCTTTATATGCCTTGACACGTATATGCTCTGCGGAGTATACCAAGAGAGTGGAATCTGTGTTCGAAATCATTGCGGAGCCGAACCGCCGCGCGATATTGAGCCTCCTGGTCTCGTCAGAGCAGTCGGTTGGAGAGATCGAGCGTCAGCTTCGTATGCCGCAGCCGACTGTTTCAAAGCACCTGCGAGTGCTACGCGAGGCCGGTTTTGTGGAATCCACGGTGGACGCACAGCGGCGTCTCTACAGGCTGAAACCTGAACCCCTTCAGGAGGTGGATGCCTGGCTGGCTCAGTTCCGTCGGTTCTGGTCCGCCCACGTAGACGATCTCGAACGCCACCTCGACCGCTTAGATCAATCAACATCAACGAAAAGGAAGACAAGGAGAACAAGATGACCGATCGCGAGCGGAAGCCCGTCGGGAAGCCCGCGAAGAAGGCGGCGAAAAAGGCCGAGGGCGAGGCCGCGGTGCTCGCGAAGATTGCCGCGATGCCCGCGCCCTACCGCGCCGAGGGCGAGCGCCTCCACGCGCTCATCCTGCGCAGCGCGCCGCACCAGCTCCTTGCATCGGCATGGTACTTCACCGCGCTGGACGATCCGACCGAGGCCAAGCTCTACGCCATTGTGCGCAAGGCCGCGAGATGAGGGCGCGCCCAAAACCACTTCAGGTGGTGGATGCGTGGCCGGCTCGGTTCCGTCGGTTCTGGTCCGCTCACGTCGCTGCTCTCGAACGCTACCTCGATCGCCTGGATCAATCAGTACGAACAAAAAAGAAGAAAAGGAGAAAAAGATGACCGAACGCGAGCAGTACACACCGGGTCCGGCCAGCGGGGCACAGATACGAAGGGACGGAGAACTGAAGTGGACCCTCATTCTCGTTAGAGAGCTACGACACTCGCCGGAGAAAGTGTGGCAGGCGCTAACCGACCCGGCGCATCTGCGCGAGTGGGCGCCCTTTGAGGTCGATGGGAGCATGGGTACGGTTGGAACGGTGAAGCTCACCTGGGTGGGAACGCCCACGCCAATCGAAACAAGAGTGACGCGAGCCGATGCTCCCAAGGTGCTGGAATACGGCGATACCCGGTGGGAACTCGAAGCCTTCGGTGGTGGCACGCGCCTGACGCTGTGGACCAACATCGATCGCCGCTTCATCTCCATGGGCGCTGCCGGATGGCACATTGCTTTCGATGTTCTGGATCGCCTTCTCAGCGGAACGCCCATCAGCCGCATCGCTGGCGCCGAGGCCACGAAGTTCAGCGGTTGGCAGCGGCTGAACGCGGAGTACGCCAAGCAGTTCGGTATTAAGGCACCCAACTGGCCGCCTCAGGCGACTCAAAAGTCGTGAATCGAGGTGAAACCACGCACCAACCACTCGCGAAGCACGCCACCCGGCCATTCGAAAGAGCGACAAAGCTGTGCAGGCTGATATCCTTGGACGACTCCGGCAACGCGACGGTGTCCCGCTGGACGGAAAAACGCACGTACCAAATGGTCCACGTCCCGCTTGATCGTAACCGTCTTGATCCCACCCTCCACAGGCCGGTGCAGCTTGACCTTGATCAGACCAACGCCCTGGATACAGCGTCGCGCCGCTCCTGGAGGGCGGCGTTGTAGAGGTCGCAGGCCTCGTGGAGCTGGTTCACGAGAAAGTGAACCTGGGCTCGGCTTGGGTACAGACGGTATTTGTAAGCGAAGCGCATCTAGTTGTCAGGGTCATACAACCACCGCAAAGCGGCGGCCAAGTGCTAGTTTCTGGTCCTCGATGGTCTTACGCACCACGGCCCTCATGTGCATTTGGCGACTATCAACGTGATGTCGTCGGTCTGTTCATGAGGGCTGAATCTTCGAGCCTGATCGGCAACGGCGACCAGCAACTCCGGCAGGGATAGCTCACGATGTTGCCGGGTGGCTTCCAGCAGACGCTTTTCACCAAATTCCTCCCCCTCACCATTCAGAGCTTCCGTAACACCATCGGTGTAAAGCAAGACAGCGTCGCCTGGAGCCAGTTCGCGTTCTTCCATCGTGCAATCCCATTTCTCGAACAAGCCCACCACCGTGGAGGTCGCCCCCAGCCGTTCCAAACCGTCGTCGCCTCGTAGGAGCAAGGCCGGCGGATGGCCGCAATTCGAGTAGCGCAGCTTGCGCGTGTCATCGTCGTATGCGCCGAAGAATAGGGTGGCGTAGTCCCCCTCGGCCGTGTTTTCGTAAAGCAACTGATTCACCGACCGCAGAAATCGTTCGGGCTGTGCCCAAGCCGTCGCGCACTGGCTGCGCAGAGCTGCTTGGAGATTGGCCATGAGCAAAGCGGCTCCGATGCCTTTGCCCGCTATGTCCGCTAATACTAGGCCGAGCCTTCGACTGCCGAGATCAAGAAAATCGTAATAGTCTCCACCGACCGTCCGAGCGGGATGGCAAATCCCCGCATAGACAAGCGTTCGAATCAGTGGCTGGCGTTGCGGAAACAAACGGGTCTGCACTTGCTTGGCGATTGCCAACTCGCGCGCAGCCTGGCGCTCCGATTCCAACCTGGCGGCCTGGGCACGGCGCTCTGCTTCCAGCGTGCGCGTCGCCTCATCGAACTCAATCAGAGAGAAGCTGTTTCCGTCCGCATCTTCAAAAATCGCGTACTTCGCTTGCCCGTTTCCCCAGGAAGGTTCCATTGGTGGGAGCGGGAAGCGGACCCCACGTCTCGACCATTCTTCGAACAAGCTACCCACGTCTTCGGTAAGAAAGCTAAATCCGGTGTTTTGGCCGATGCGTTGGTGCTCCGCGGATCCTTCGGGTGGAACAACGAGGGCGATCCCGGGCAGGCCCGCGCCTGCCGTTCCAGAGAGCCAACCAGCAGCCGACGGAGCGACAATAATCCACCGGCCGCCCTCGTGAGTTTGCAGGTCTACAATCGCCTCGAAATCTAGCTTTTCCACGAAGAACCGCCGACTCCGCTCCTGATCCCGGACCCAGAGCGTCACAAAGTTCAAGCGGAGAAAAGGCTGCAAGAGTGCCGCTCGGAGTGCCGCTGCGTGCCGACCAAGCACTCCTCCGGGATCCGCTGAGTGTTCCATCGCGACTGATTATTCCATAGAGTCGGAACACACGCCCTGAAAGATCACATGCTACTTAGCCCGCAGTGCACGGAAGTGCTGACAGCAGAGTAGTCCCCGGGCACGTAAGGTTGTGCGCAGCGACGGGCGGAGCACAACAGGCACCTGGGGATTCACAGGCGGGACAGGCAAGTTGCTCCATACCAGGCTGTGCCCGGGGTGATCGCCGACGGGAGCCAACTGCAGAGGATCGGGTTTGCCACGGACCGTTCCGGTCAGAGAGCCCTATAAGAATTCCACCGGAATGGTTGTGGGATTAGAAACGTCGAGCGAGGTCGCAGAAGCGCGTGTCATCCGCAATTCATTTCGCCAGCTCGTACTCTGCTTCGACTTCGCACGTGTTCCTATCGCCCAGACTGTGACTTCTGACAGTTTACAGTAATCTGGCGTCTGACTACCTTCAATGGGGTGCTTACGAATTTGGAATAGGATCTCAGATGCGTATCCTTTTTATATGCATAGCTTTTGTCGCCTTTCTCCTATCAGTGTTCTTCGTATATCCTGGGCGATCGAGAAGCGCTTCCTACGCCCGGCCTCCGCAATCGATCGTGATATGCGGCATCCAGGATCATCCTTGCGTCACCTACGCGGTTTCCTATCATCCCGCTACGCATGCTTACGGAGACTCAGCGGGTGAAGCTGTCACCGACTATGAGAGAAAAACCATCTCCATAGCCTGGAAAAATGACCGCTTCAAAAACGTCGAGGCCCTTGAACACGAGGTCTTTCACGCCGCTTTGTGGGAACGCGGATTTCGTGACACTGACAAGTGGGCAATCCATGATTGGATTTACTTTTCTGAGGGAACTTTTCCCTTGCTATTTCGCGACAACCCTGAGTTCGTCGAGTACCTAACCTCCGGATACTAACGGAGTGTCCGCGATATAAGTGGACAACCTCTTGTTCCTTCTTTCCGCTCGGTGCCAGGGTGCAGCCGGGCTGAATCTTCTCGAGAGTGGGCGGCGGATCTCCCCGCGAAGCTCGTCCTTGGGCATGGATCAATAAATTAGGTGTCTAGCGACAAAGCGAGCTGATCCGACTTCTGGTTAGCCATTCATGACCGAGCAGTCCTCCGACGGTGACCCTCGCAGATCGTTGACGAGCCACTTGTCAGCCCTTTCCGAGGCCTGTTTCTTTAAGGTATAGTCCTTCTATCCTTGAGACTTTTGCACCTTCCAGCTCGTAGATCGAGTTGTTTCGCGCCGTCAAGCAAGGAGCTATTCCAGTGCTTTCCATTCACAACCTATCCAAGACTTATCCCGGAGGCGTCCGTGCCCTCCGGGGCGTCTCCCTGGACATACCGCCCGGCATGTTCGGACTGATCGGGCCCAACGGTGCCGGCAAATCCACCCTAATGAAAATCCTAGCCACGCTGCTCGACCCGGACTCCGGCTCGGCAAGTCTCGACGGCCTCGATCTGATCGTGGAGAAGGATGCCACCCGCCGGCTGCTCGGCTATTTGCCGCAGGAGTTCGGCGTGTACCCGAAGATGTCGGCCTTGGACTTGCTTCATCACCTAGCGGTGATGAAGGGCATCACCAAGAGTAGCGAGCGAAAAGAAATTGTTGAAGGTTTGCTGCAGCAAACCAATCTCTGGGATGTGCGCAAAAAGGCGCTGGGCGGCTATTCAGGCGGAATGAAGCAACGGTTCGGAATCGCCCAGGCTCTCCTGGCAAATCCGAAATTGATCATTGTCGATGAACCCACCGCAGGGCTTGATCCCGCCGAGCGCAACCGGTTCTTGAATCTACTGAGCTCGATCGGTAGGAATGTCGTGGTGATTTTGTCCACGCACATCGTTGAAGATGTGCGCGAGCTTTGCTCGCGCATGGCCATCATCAGCAACGGCGAGCTCCTGCTCGAGGCGGTACCTTCCCAAGCGATTGACGCGTTAAAAGGAAGGGTTTGGAGCAAGTTGGCGGCCACCGATGACGAGCGCGAGGCCATCAGCACGGCTTTCCCCATCATCTCCACGCATCTCGTCGGCGGTCAACACGAAATCCGGATCTATTCGGAAACCGTACCGGGCGATGGTTTTGCCCCTTCAGAAGCGGATTTGGAAGACGTCTACTTTCATAATCTGGCCAAGCACGAAAGGAATTGAGCGCGTCCAGCCGCTCTTCGAACGCTTCAGGATGGAGAGGACCATGTTCGGTGAGTTCTTCTGGTTCGAATTGAAGCTGCGGCTGCGCAGCATTTCAACCTACGTCTTCTTCCTGATCCCCTTCTTGCTCATGTTTTTCGAGGTTTCAGTAAGCGACTTCGGACCGATCGGGACCGGAAAAATCCTGAAAAATGGACCTTACGCCCTAACCACAAGTTACGTGCAGTTGACCGCGTTTGGCGCCATTCTTATCGCCGCAATTTTTGGACCCGCCATCTTGCGTGATTTCCAACAGGACACCTACCAATTACTGTTCACCCGACCGATCTCCAAGTTCGCCTATCTCGGCGGCCGCTGGGCGGGCTCCCTCGTTACCACCACATTCATCTTTTCCGGTTTTGTCTGGGGCGGCGTGTTCGGCACATTCATGCCTTGGGCCGACAAGACGCGGCTGGAGCCCATTCATTTCTGGCACTACTTGCAACCGTTCCTTTCCGTCACCTTGGTACAAATCTTTTTCTTGGGCAGCCTCTTCTTTGGCGTAGCCGCCCTCACGCGCCGGATCGTCGTCGTCTACCTCCAAGGTGTCGCTCTGTTCGCCTTATATCTCGTGCAGCTTTTCAGCGTTGTCCTGACCAACAAACTGGACCGCTTTTGGCCCTCGGTGTTCGATTCCCTGGGAATCATCGTTTTCGAAAACGTCACGCGTTATTGGACCGTAGTCGAACGCAACTCCCAGTTGTTGCACTGGAACGGCGTGTTCCTGTACAACCGCCTCGTCTGGCTCTCGGTCGGACTGTTCGCCTTGGGCGTGACTTTCGCCCTGTTCCCCATGTCCGCGGAAGTCCTCGGCTCCCGTCGCTCCAGCAAACATGCCGAAGCTGCCCGCGAAGAAGAAGCCGAGGGAAGAAAGCCGTCAAGGAAAGTCGCGATGGCGCTCGCACCGGCCACACAACGTTTCGGCCCGCCTACCACCTGGATCCAGCTTCTGTACCTGACTCGGCTGCGCTTCCTCAACATCACCAGTGAAGTTCCCTTTTGGGCCATTTCTTTCATCATGCTTGTCTTTGTCCTGGTGGGGGGGCATTTTGCCGGCGAGAACAACGGTGTCGACGTTTGGCCGGTCACCTTCCTGATGGTATCGGTGGTTTCCGGCCAGGCGGGCCTGTTCCTGATCATCGTCGGCGCGCTTTATGCCGGCGAAGTCATCTGGAGAGAGCGCGACCTCCGCTTCGAACAGATTCATGATTCTTTGCCGATCCAGAGCTGGGCCGATTTTCTCAGCAAGTTTCTGGCGGTTTCTCTTGTCGAAGCCCTGCTCGTTTCCGTCGTCCTGTTGTGCGGCGTCAGCTCCCAAGCGCTGCAGGGTTATTTTCGATTCGAGATCCTCCACTACCTCAAAGAACTCTATCTGATTTACCTCCCCTCACTGCTCATCGTAATTTTGCTGGCTTTATTCCTGCAAACGGTCCTCGGCAACAAGTTCATCGGCCATGCCCTGGTAATCGGATTTTTCATCCTGATTCCCGTCCTGTATCGCTATGGCATCGAAAACCGTCTCTACTTGTACGGCGAGCAAACTCCCTACACCTATTCCGACATGAACGGGTACGGCCACTTCGTGCAAGCCCTGCTTTGGTCTACCGTATACTGGTTGTGTGTGGGTGGGCTGCTGGCCGTCTTCGCCGTGGCCTTCGCCAAGCGCGGAGCCGATGAGTCGGTCCGGGCGCGCCTGCGAATGGCCCGTTCGCGCGCCGGGCGACTCCTCCCCATGGCCGGACTGTTCGCGGCGCTCGCTGTGGCCAGTGGCGCCTGGTTCTACTACAACACTCACGTTCTCAACCAGTTTCGCCCGGCAAAATACGCCCGCGATCATCAAGCGGAGTACGAGAAACTCTACAAAAAGTATGAGCGTTTGCCCCAGCCCAAGATCACGACCGTGGATTTGGCCGTGAACATTTATCCCGAGCGGCGCTCCTTCGACGGAACCGGCCACTATCTTTTGATCAACCACGCCGACAAGCCCATCAACGAAATCCACCTCACCGACGCCCAGGAAGCCCTGGACGACGTTACGTTCGACCGCCCATTTCATCAAACCTTAAGCGACAAAGGGCATTTCTACGATATCTACAAACTCGACCAACCCCTCGAGCCCGGCGGCACCTTGAAGATGGACTTCCGCGTCTCCTACACCTCGCGCGGATTCAAAGATGGCAACGAGCGCGCAGAATTTGCTTACAACGGGACGTTTTTCGACAGGAACTATTTCCCCTCCATTGGCTACAACCGTGGCACCGAGTTGGATGACCCTGTCCGTCGCCGCGAGGAAAACCTTCCGCCACTTGAGGAGATGGCCCCTCCCGGTGATCCCTACTATTCCAATTTGAATCTGTTCACCGAAAATTCCGACTGGATCCGTTTTCACGGCGTCGTCAGTACTTCCCCCGATCAGATCGCCATCGCCCCCGGATATCTCAAGCGCGAGTGGAGCGAAAATAGCCGCCACTTTTTCGAATACGATATGGGCGATGCCCGCATCAACGACTTCTTCTCGTTCATCTCCGCGCGGTTCAATGTAAGGCGCGATCGCTGGAAGAGCGTCAATCTCGAGATTTACTACCAGCCCGGTCACGAGTTCAATCTCGACAAGATGATTGAGTCCTCGAAGTCCGGCCTCGCGTATTACGAGAAGAACTTCGGCGATTATCAATTTGGCCAGTTTCGCGTTCTGGAATTTCCGCGGTACCGCGCCTTTGCCCAGTCTTTTCCCAACACCGTCCCCTACTCCGAAGAAATCGGCTTCATCGAGCGGCTCAAGAAAGCTGATGACATCGATCTGCTGTACTTCGTCACCGCCCACGAGCTCGCCCACCAGTGGTGGGGTCATCAACTTATCGGCAGCGAGACACAGGGCTCCAACATGATGAGCGAATCGCTCGCCGAGTACTCCGCCCTGAAAGTGATGGAGAAAAAGTACGGCGAAGAAATGACCCGCAAGGATTTGCGCTACGAGCTCGACCGCTATCTCCGCGGGCGGGCGGCGGAGACCCGGCATGAGCCGCCGCTGACGCTGGTCCAACGGGAGCCCTATGTCTGGTACTCCAAAGGGTCTCTGGTGATGTTCGCCTTGGCCGACTATATTGGCGAGGACAAGGTCAACCTCGCTCTGCGCAATTTTCTTGAGAAGAACCGCTTCGCCAAGGGCCCATTCCCCGATACTCGCGGCTTTGTTGCCGCCCTCCGCGAACAAACCCCGCCGGAACTCCAGTACGTCATCACAGATATGTTCGAGTCCATAGTGCTGTACGACAACCGGGCTGTTTCCGCCACCTATGTTCCAACGCCTGATGGAAAATACAAAGTCACATTGAAGGTCAGCTCCCAAAAAAAGAAAGCGGACGGCTCAGGAAACGAGACGTCCACGCCGATTCATGACCTGATCGATGTCGGCGTCTTCAGCGGAACCAAAGAGCATATGAAGCGCCTGAATCTTCACAAGGAATGGATCACTCAGGAGAACGCCGTCTTCGAAATGGTAGTCGACGAAAAACCCTCACTGGCGGGAATCGACCCGTACAACAAGCTGATCGACCGCAACCCCGGCGACAACCTCATCGAAGTCGATAAGAAATGAGGTGAGTGAAACTACCCTCCTTTGTAAAGACCTTCCCAGTTGCTCCGGCGAATCTCCCTCAGGGCATTATCGTCGACCCTGCTGGTGTCGAAGTCAGGGATGCGGGAAACGGTTGGGGACCTCGAGCAGCAAACGGGCGTCGTTAAGGAGTCGAGACCGGCAGAGCGCCACGATAGCAGGGCGATTATCCCAAAGAAGCGCTAAACTTTCGCGCCACGCATATTATTTGCCGAAAGTAAACCGAATCGTCTGGACATCCTTTTTTTCGACCTTTCCTGCGATGTCAGGGGTAATAGGGATTAACGTTAGGCCACTCGAGTCGATGTCGCCCCCTTTCTGGACGGTAAAACCCAATTCGACATAGAATCCGCTCGTAGTTAGCGGATACTGTCCTGCTGCTGCGGCCTTCTCGATCTGCAAATAATTCCTAAAAGCCATCACGAGCTGTTCCGGCAACTTAAGCTTCTCAGCTGCACTCAGCGCAGCCACGGACTCGGGGCGCTTTAGTGTAACGGAGAACTCGTTATAGGTGTCCTTCTCTCGATGGCTGCCAAGAGTGATCCCAAAGATCGAAACGCCGATTTTTCCGTCCTTGGCGACTTCAGTATGAAGAGTCAAAGTCACATCCGATAACGTACTGCAGATTTTCGCGGTGTCATCGTCACTCGTACAAGCTTTAGCAAGAGAGTTGCTGACCCAATCCACAACCTTTTGCACTTCCATAAAAGGCGGAGACTGATTCCTTTTCTTTTCAGCGTTCAACCGAGGCACAACAACGAACGGAATACCTGACACAAATGCAGCCCAAGCGAGCCTTCTCCTGTCCATCAGTAGCTCCTCTCTTCCAACAAAGGATCTAGAAGTGCGCCATATGTTATGCGCGTGCGAACTCCCGGAGTCTTAACCCAGCCGTCAAGTATTTTCATGGTACGCCGAGCTCCCTGGAGTTGGCACACCTTATCTATGAAAAAGGCAGAACCTACGAAGACTACCTTGGCTTGCGCGGGTTCCGAACGACAATCTGTGGGGCATTTAGCGCAATTCAACGCGCCGAAGCTGTGCGCAAAGGCCCGGCATGGAAGGATCGCGCCGCGATATGTCTCGCAATTGGTGCAGTCGTGGGCGTATACGGTCTGGTTGAGGGGCTTCTGCGCTTTGCAGGCTTCCCTTGGCTAGGTTTCGTTCTTACGGACGGCAGCAGCCGCAGGTGAACAGCCCCGGTCGCATCTTAACCGTTCCTCGAAACATGGACATTTATCCCCATTGCCCAAGACGTCCTCCGAACAGTGCTGAGGACGGTTCGCGTGCCGGGATCGCACCGGCAGGGGGAGGCGGGATCACGGGGCGGGCCGGGCTCGCAAGAGCCGGTGCCGCCGGGGATCGGGTTGTTGAACAACCCGGCCTCCTCCGCGCTGCATGCGCCACTCGGTCTCGGCGGGAGACGATCGCCCACAAGCTCCACACATGCCCGCTGCGATTCTTCGCGAGTAGCTGACCTGGAACTGACTCGGCAAGCGCTCCCCGAGATCATCAACTCTCCGCGCTAGGACGCAGGCTGCGGCGTTGTGCGCCGAGAGCCCATAGCGCGAAGCAAACTTGTACTTCCCGATGAGCGAGCTATACGCCGGGTTGGTTTCAAGCACCTCGATCCCGGCCTCGTAACTACGAGCCCGAATGACGGCCTGAATCCGCCTGTACGCGAACGCGCAGAGCATCCGGGCGTGCTTCCCTGACGCGGCTTCAAGCGTTGCCCTCTTCTTCCAGAAGTCGAGCTTCTCGATCGCGATCGGCTTACGTCGATCCACCGCGATCGCGACGACTTGCTTCACGGCATCCCCTACGATGGCGGCTCTCCGCTCGCTCGTGCGCCCGTAGGTGACGCAGGGGATCACCCAGCTTCCAACCGGATTCCCGAACCGGTCCGTCTCGGTCACCGCCAGGCGATCGGCGTTGATGTCCACACCAATGACTCCGGCCTGGCGATGGGAGATCACGGCAACTTCCGGGATCGCGATCGACACGAACACTCGCCAGCCCCTGGCATCATGAACAAAGCGATACGAGATCGCCTGCCACTCGGCCTGGTCTTCCGAGAGATTCCGGCCGATCGCGGCCACGATGGCATCGTGCCCGTAGGCGAACCGGACTCTCGCGATCGCCAAGTGCTTCCCAGCTCCC
>Ga0310917_10001303_pt1 | contig 11771 bp, 15 predicted proteins | sample GREbulkMGLF178_FD_203531 | JGI IMG/M metagenome (GOLD analysis project Ga0310917, IMG submission 203531) | Lab enrichment of tropical soil microbial communities from Luquillo Experimental Forest, Puerto Rico - GRE.bulkMG.LF178 | ecosystem: Environmental > Terrestrial > Soil > Tropical forest >... | reverse complement strand
GCCGAGCGCGAGCCGGTCCGCGAGATCACGAGCCACGAATTGGGCTTTGTCGTCGAAGCGGTCGCCGACGATCAGGAAATCGCCAACGCCGTCGTCGCGATCGCCAGGACCAACATGCTGCACACCGACTTTCCCAGGCGGCTATGCCGCGAGGGCAACATGGCCTTCCCGTTCTCGCCGTCCGACATCGAGGTCGGTGCGATGTACCGCTTCAGCGTCTTCCACACGGTCGCCCCCGATAATCCGCTTGCGATGTTCCCGATCGAGCACGAGAGGGTGTGAGCCATGCCGCGCATTCGCGATATCGCGGCGGTCTGCAAGAGCAAGAACGCCGGCCCGTTCGAGCTGACGATCGATGTCGTGTTCGACGACCCGGCCTTGTTCGACAAGGTCAAGCGCACGCGAGTGCTCGGCCCGGATCTGTTCGCCCGGCTTTATGGCGTGCGCGCCGAGGATGTGCTGTTCACGGTCTACGACGCGGCACTCGCCTTCAAGGCGACCCTGCCGCGTCTGGTGCCGGCCGGCGATATCGGCGACACCGACGTCTACGGCGCGCAGCAGCACGGCCCCCTGCTCGATGTCGACATTCCGATCTGAGTGGTCTCTCTCCCCCCTGCTTCGACGGCCCTAACAGGGCGAACACCCAATCGCACACCCGAAATCGCTTGACACAAAGCCGATAAATCTATATTTTTCATCATGTTACGAAAACGAGCTCAGGCAATCGAATAGGGTGGATTTGAGCTCCTTGCAGGGGGCCGAATCGGGGTAACAGGGGGCGAACAGGGTGCGTGAGTCGATCACGATCTCGCCGTGATATGTTAGGTCTCCACGCTCGCCCGCGAGGCCCCGATCATGACCGAGACGCTTCTGCCGACGACGGTGGTCGGCAGCTATCCGCAGCCGGACTGGCTGATCGACCGCGACAGGCTGACCCATCAGGGGCCGGTGCGGGTGCGTGCCCGGGAGCTGTGGCGCATGCCGGAGGCGTGGCTTGAAATGGCCCAGGACGATGCGACCCGGCTCGCGATCGGCGACATGGAGCGCGCCGGCATCGACATCATCACCGACGGCGAGATCCGCCGCGAGAGCTACTCGAACCGCTTTGCGACTGCACTTGCGGGGATCGATCTCGACAACCCGGCGGAGGTGCAAGGGCGCACTGGCGGCACTGTCGTCGTGCCGCGGATCGTCGGGCCGATCCGCCGACTGCGGCCGGTCGAGGTACGCGACGTCGAATTCCTGCGCGCCAACACCGACCATACGATCAAGATCACGCTGCCCGGCCCATTTACGATGTCGCGCCAGGCCAAGAATGAGTTCTACAAGGATGAGGAAGAGCTGGTCATGGATTACGCCGCGGCGGTCAGTGCCGAGATCCGCGACCTGAAGGCGGCCGGTGCCGATGTGATCCAGCTCGACGAACCGTGGCTGCAGGCCCGCGCCGCGGAGGCGCGGCGCCTGGCGCTGCCGGCGATCGACAAGGCACTCGACGGGATCGCCGGGCCGACCGCCCTGCACCTCTGCTTCGGCTATGCCTATGTCGCGCGCGACAAGCCCAATGTTTACGCATTTTTGCCGGAGCTGACCGCGTCGAAGGTCGAGCAGATCTCGATCGAAGCGGCTCAACCCAATCTCGATCTCAAGACCCTCGACGGGCTCGGCGACAAGACCGTGATCTTTGGCGTGATCAGCATGGGCGACCCCGAGCCGGAAACGCCCGAGACCGTCGCCGCCCGCATCCGTGCCGCCCTCGGGCACCTGCCGCCGGAGCGGCTGATCCCCGCCCCCGATTGCGGCATGAAATACATCTCGCGCGATCTCGCCTTCGCCAAGCTCAAGGCGTTGGCCGAGGGTGCGGCGATCGTCCGCCGTGAACTGCACGGGGGTTAGGGCGATGCAGGCTTGACCATCGTAAGGAAAATCCTTGCTCTCCGGAGAGCCCGCGCGACAGACCGGAATTGGTCATGATTACGAGCAAGATCACCAGCAAGGCCCAAACGACGATCGATATGGCACGCGGACACGCCGGTTCTCGATTGGCGCGACCGGCTGCCCTGTTCCGAGTGCGGTGGCCGGCAGGTGGATATGGTCGTCACCGGGACCGAGCGGCGATAGCTCTGCGACCGGCCAGGGACCCGATCTTTCGATTTTGAGCGATATGATTCCCTACCGAGGTGGGTCAATTGCCGGTCGACTCACAAGTCGGCGCGAATTCTCTCCCAGCCTCTACTTATTTTGACGAGCTAGAGTTGGGAACGAAAACCGTACTCTATAAAGTTCGTCCCGCCCCCATTTCCAATGCCGAACCGTCGAATTCCGATAGAGCCATCCCCCGGGGACTTCATGCGGTGCATGAGATAAGTAAATGGATCAAAACATAAAAGCCGGTACGGGGAAACCGGGGCCCTGGGGGGGATCGCGAGAATTTGCGGACCGTCTGACCATCTCGGAAATGCGCGCGATTTTTGGGAGAAATATTCGAAGTGTGCGGCTCGGTCCACGGCTACCGCCTTTCGAGAGCCTCAACGGGAACGGCATGGGCCGGACCTTGGGACACTGACACTACCCCGCGTTCGGCCAAACGGGGCGCTCCCCATCGAAGGAGTGAGTCTCTGCGATCTTTAGCCGCGTGACTTCATGGAGAAGGAATCACAATCGCCTGGGGTGCACCTTCCTCGCTGCCATCAGAAAGGATAAGCACGCGAAGCCCCGATGGTGCTTGGTCGAGCGGCAGAATGGCCTCAGGCTTTCGCTGTTTACTGGCGTCAGTCACCTTTGTAATGTCTGCAAGAAATTGGACGCTCTCGGTCTTTCCGCTCCACCAATAGACGCGGTAGGACCCAGCTTCATCTCCGGTTGGGCCCGCCAAGACCAGTAACCCATCTTCCCAAGGCGTCAGATCACGCACTCCATGACCTTCGCGGAGGGGCAGCAAGGATAATTTTGGTTCGGGCGGACCTTGCCCAAATAGGGCATCCGTTGAGACAGAGAGAACCGGTGACAGCCCATTTTCCAAAGATGGCCCGCGAAAGCCGGCAAATAACCGTTTCCCGATGACAGCAACCCCTTCAATTGTAACGCCATTGTTTTCAAGCCGCCGATCTACGAAGCGCCTCAATGCCGGCTCAGCAGCGATAATCTCGCGAAGTTTCGGCGAACTCGTGATGTTACTAACATCTCGTCCAGTAATGGGTGCGCCAACAGTCGGGTTGAGCTGGATGCGAATGACCTGGCTGCTGGCCTCAATCCTGGCGGTGATCTTATCGTGATCCGCGACCGGATCGAGCTTTTCTTTTTTGTCGCGTGGGTGGCCGTGTGAGCCTATCACATAAAAGGCGTGGTCAGCGTCAGCGTAAGCCACACCCTCGCCATCCAACTCTAAAGGCTTGCCGTTGAACTGATTGTGGATCAGCTGAACCGTTTCGCCCGCTGTAAGTTCGCCATCCCTCAGGGTCACGAACTGGGCGGCCTGCATGTTGTCATCAATCACCAAACAGGACCGGGGGAAACCCTCGCCGATGCAGGCGATCCCGCTTACGTCTTCAGATTTATTTCCGTCCTTCGAAACCAGTTTTCCTTTCACAGGCCAGATCTGACCGTCATCCGCCCAAGCCGTCAAACAGACCCCGGAGATAAGCGCTGACGAAAGGACGCCGAGAACGACCTGATGTTTCCAGAGCCAGCCAAACATCTCCCTACCTCCCACTTTGTCGGCGAGTTTTGCGAGATGACACCAAAGCGCGGCCATTTCGCAATGCGGTGGACGGCGCTCCGACGTTTATCTTCTCCCCCAATCGATAGCGAGCGGCCGGCAGCATGAGATTTGCCTGTTCACCGCAGCCCTTCAGCGCCGACAAGTACGCGCAAACGTGAAGGCGCGAAATCGCGCCATAGCATTTCACGTCGAGCAGCTGAACTCGCGCCTAACAGAGCTGCCATCCTTTATCCGGTCAAGGATGGAAAACTAAACAGGTTATGCGAATAGGAACGAGTTCATAGAGCATCAGGTTGGCGGGTTGGCGCCAAATGTCGATCTTCGCGCTGAGCGTCGGGGCCGCGATCATCGTGTAGAAATCGCGCCGGGTTGGAGCGAACCAGGGGCGATCTCGGCTTTTGCTGCGTCCGTGCCGGGGCAGGACTTCGGCGACAAATCCGTCAATGAACTTCTTCAAGTCAAACACGTGCATCTCGGACGGCCTGACGATTTACGAAGGGTTATCATGGGGGCGGACGCCATGATTTGTCTGCTAACGCAAAATCACATTTCGTCTAGATGTCCGAAGGGGACACCCTACGCAGGTAAGGTTCCAGCACGTTCGTGCGCCACTCCGTAGCTGATCTGGCTTTGATGCAACGGTGTGGTGACGCCGGCTTCGAACCCGAACATTGCCTTAGCCAGCGCTAACATGTCCTCGTCGCTGGCGAGGGAAATTACAGTTGCGGAAGAGATCGTGCCTCCAGAATAATGTGCCCAACCATCGGTATACGCTTTCACAGCGGGCCCACTAGCAGTCCCCGCGTAACGCGTAGCTAATTCCTCGATGGTAAAACTTCCTGCCGCACCAAACCCATATATATCCTTGATTAGATGGAACCAACTCCCTACCCCGTGTTCGGGGGTGCGGTAGATGGTGGTCACATTGTGATTCGAACTCCCGTCCGGCTCTGTGACGCCAACAAAACCCGGTCGTGTCCTCTGCCAACTCGATATGTTTAGAGCACCGGCATTATTTGTTCGGATCGAGCGAGGTACGCTATGATCGAAAGGATTGCTGCTGAAAAAACCGCCCGGGACGAGTGATCCAAACTGGATGTTCGTCGATGGTTGTGGGGCGGGTGCAGGTGATGAGGGTACCGTCCCTGCCGCCGGTGCGACGGCACCGGCATTATATACGGTTGTTAGGATCCAATTGTCAGTGTCGTCCGTTACATTGCAGGATACAACCCCCACTATGGACAAACGAAGGGCCCGTTCGGACGCCACGTCGTCAGCGGTGAATGTGGACTTGGGAAACTTGTCGACAATCGTAACCGTCGTCATCGGTGATCTCCTCAGTTGCTAGAGGTGACCGCACTGATCGCGGCAGTCCATCTTTGAAGTGTGGCCGGGTCGCTAGTACCTTCCGCTACGGCGACTTGCAATGCCGTCCTAGCCACCCCGGCATTAGTCAGCAGCGTTGCATGATCGAAGCGAGCTAAAGTCGCCTTTGCGCTCATCGGAGGCTATTATCACGTCTACTCTTTGAATTAACTTGAGTATTTGGGAATCAGAGAGTTTTCCGATTGCCTCACTAAGCGACTTCCTGGTCTCAAATGTAGCCTTGTAGGCGGCGGTTCTTGTGAAAGTGAGACTAGCTTCTGCGGCGCTCTTTTTGGCGGCGTCCCCGGTGATGGTTCCAACAGCACCAATCATGCTTCCCGCGTCGCTGAGTTGTTGAAGATCAACGAAGGCTCGCACCAGCGGATAATCGGTATCTGGTCTGCTAAGCCCGTTCAGAATTGCAGCCTTCGCCGTAGCCCGATTGGCGTCCATCTGCGCTATTAGGGCCGGAAGCGTTCTCTGATAGAACAAGTCGGAGGATATGGCTGTCTTAGCACCAACGATGCCCGCTGAGGCTGCCGCAAGCGCCGCCTTTGTGGTCGCTGTGCCCGCAGTTGCTCCCAAGCCGCTGAGTGCTAAAACAACAAGATCCCCAATCGTATTTACCGAGTTTCCTTCGGTTAATAGTTGCTGTTTAAAAGTCTCATAAGCCACGTCATAGGCTAACATGCGGTTTATTACGATCGTATCTCGCACCGATTGCCGCTGTGAAATTGGTGCAGTCTCGTATTTTGTGATCCATTCCGCATTGAAGTATTGTTGGTAGCTCGCCGTAGCATCTGAATTCGCAGCAGGATCATCAGTGACCCTGCCCCTTTGTTACCCTCACTCATAACCAGAATCCGTTCTGGTTGTGGTCCTCTTGGGACCGGGCTGCAAACTCGTTCGGGGCCAGGCCGCCGAGGCTGGTGTGGGGCCGGGAGGCATTGTAATCGAGCCTCCACGCTTCGATGATGCGCCGCGCCATTGGCAAGCCATGGAACACGTGTTTGTTGAGGCACTCGTCGCGGAACCGGCCGTTGAGGCTTTCGACAAAGGCGTTCTGGACCGGCTTTCCAGGCGCGATGTAGTGCCATCCAATGCCGCGTTCCTGCTGCCACCACAGGATGGCGTGCGACGTGAGCTCGGTGCCGTTGTCGCTGACGATCATCAGCGGCTTCCTGCGGGCCGCGACGATAGCATCGAGCTCGCGTGCCACCCGTCGGCCGGAAATCGACGTGTCGACGATCAGCGCCAGGCACTCGCGGGTGAAGTCGTCGACAATGACAAGCACCCGGAAGCGTCGCCCGTCGGCCAGCACGTCGGAGACGAAGTCGAGGCTCCAGCGCTGGTCGCGGCCCTGTGGCAGAGCCATTGGCGTTCGCGTGCCCAATGCCCTTTTGCGGCCGCCGCGGCGGCGAACCATCAATCGCTCTTCCCGGTAAATCCGGAACAGCTTTTTGTGGTTCAGCTCGACGCCCTCGCGCCGCAGCAGGATATGCAGGCGCCGATAGCCGAACCGGCGGCGATCGGCGACAAGGCGATGCAGCCGCTCGCGGAACTCACTGTCATCGGGGCGCGAGGTGACATAGCGGTAAGTCTTCGGTGCAATGCCGATCAGCGCGCAGGCGCGCCGTTGCGAATAGCCCTTCTCGTCGATTGCCCAGGTCACCACCATCCTCCGGGAACTGGGCGTCAGAAGTTTTTTCCGAGAGCCTCGCGCAGCGTCGCCACATCGAGCATCGACTCCGCCAATAGCTTCTTCAGCTTGCGGTTCTCCTCCTCGAGCGTCTTCAGCTTGCGCGCGTCCGACACCTCCATGCCGCCATACTTCGTGCGCCACGTGTAGAAGGTCGCGTCGCTGATCCCGTGCTTGCGGCACAACTCAAGGACTGGGATACCCGCCTGGTGCTCCTTGAGCACATTGATGATCTGCTCCTCGCTGAACCGTCCCTTGCGCATTCGTCCGTCTCCTCTCGACGGATCCTAGCTTCTAAGCGGGGGCGTTCCAGGGGGCAGGGTCATACCTGACATAGATACGCCGGTCGAGTTCCGGCTCGCAGATGAAACGACCGCCGCCGATGGCGCAGGCGATAGCGTGCCCGATGACGCAATAGTTGTCATGCCAGATAGGGTGCGCATCGAAGAAGTCGTCGGCTCGGCCTCGTCCGCCGTAGATCCGACTTATCGCATCGGCAGGCTACGCTCGGCCAATGTTGTCCCGACCAGCGTAACGCCGAACCAGACTGTCACCGAAGCGATTACTATTATGCTCACAAACGACTTCTCACAACTTCCCGTCATGGTAGTAGAACGCGAAGTTAAAGGAGTCATTAGCTGGGGTTCAATCGGAAGCCGCCTTGTCCTTGGCTTGAAATTGAACGAGGTGAGAGAATGTATGGAGCCGCCGCACATTATCACTTATGATACTTCGCTGTTCGAAGCGATAACAGAAATTGTCAACCATGAATACGTACTAGTCCGAGACGGAATTAACAAGGTTTCAGGAATAGTCACAACGAGCGACTTGAGTCGCGAATTTCGTCAGCTAACTGAGCCGTTTATGCTTCTAGGTGAGATTGAAAATCACGTGAGAAGCCTGATTCAGAGGGGTAGCTTTACGAACAAAGAACTGCATGACTGCTGTGATCCCAACGAAACAGAGCGACTGATCGATGGGGTATTTGACTTGACATTCGGTGAGTATCTTCGGCTTCTGGAGAAGAGAGACTTCTGGTCTAGACTGAACCTGTCGATAGATCGCACCATATTTATCGACAAATTGGATAAGATACGGGACATAAGGAATGCCGTGATGCATTTCGACCCAGATGGGATCACCGACCCAGAGCTAGACACATTAAGAAAGTTCGCTGGGTTTTTACAAAAAAAGCTGCAACCGATATTGTGCCAGTGAGGACCGACACTCTATCAGCCGGGTCCCCGCCGCATCATTCTGATCTATAACATCTGCAACTTCTAAACCTTGCAGACGGCCAATTACAATATAAAGAGTTTCATGTAGTGCCCATTTTCGTCCAATCATTGCGACCGATGCGCTGAGCTCGCCCAGTACCTGCGGGTGCCTCGGTGTCTTCTTTCTCGCCCCCTGCTCGCACCCTGTTAGGCTAATCTCGCCCCCTGCAAGGCCGAAAATCGCCCCCTGTTCTTTGTCGAAGAGACTGAGCTTCTAGGTCGGTCTAACCATTTGATTTTACACTAGATTGTCGACAGGAGTCAAGTCCGGTCCCGGTGCGCAACAGAAGATTCGCCCTGATAGGGGCCTATTAGCAGGGGGCGAGAACCCTCCGCGCCGGATCAGAACGCCCCGAGCCCGAAGATGCTACCAACACGATCGACGACGGCCAGCACCCGCTTGCCGATCAGATCACGCAATGTCTCCGAGGTGCCGCGGCCCAAGGTCCCGTAGCGCGCCCCGCGATAAAACGCGCGCACGCTGGCGATTGGTCAACGGGAGAGGACCCCGCCGCATCTGACTTCAGTCAGTCTGCGTAATCCGCCACGTTCAGTGCGCGATGGCGCTGTTGGCGAGCGTCATCCGGCAAGGCAGGCGAGGTTCCGATAAAGCGTAGAGCAGTCTGCGCGGAAGGTGGTGGGCAGGGCGACAATGCGAGATGCGCACCTTTATCAGCGGAATACAAGGGGCGACCCGGTCTCGCGGCAGAGCAATCCAACGATGAGGCTCGCCTACGATCGAATTTCGTTGCGCGCCGACCAGCCGATAGGGATGATCATACCCAACGGACCGGGAACCCGGGGGATCGCGAATATTGGGGGATAGAGACCCGTGGTTGTCGACGGAGCTGACAAACCAAAGCCCGCGACGCTTAGCACAGTTGTGTCCGCAGACGACGCCGACGCCAAAATCGGGAAAGTGGTCGTCGGAAGCGGTTGGTGAAGTGACCACATTCCCACGAATGGGTGATCGGGTCACCGATCACACGATCTGTTGCGTTCTTCGAAATTTGGTATCAGCAAGTCCTGCGTTGTCTGTGCCCGGACCGGATAGTCATCACCGACAGCGCGACACCGATCAAGCCGAACCTCCAATCTCGTGACGACGTTCAATGGATCGAGCTCGATCGGAACTACGGTCATGCGAACGATATCAGGACGGGACGCATCCACACCAAATATAGTGGTTTTACCCCGTCGGTGATAATGGGTGCGATGTATGCGCTTAGCTGTGACGCAGAGTTCTACGTTTACGTCGAACAGGATGCTCTCCTCTTTGGTGATGATTTCCTGATGCTTGCGCTCGGTGATTCGACGGACGACATTTTGCTCGGTTCGCCGACACACAACGGCAGAGGGCGGCTTGGGCCCGGCGCTGCACCGATGATGCAGCAGCTTGGTAATGGTGCGCCGCCCCGCGCTCGAACGCTTCGTCATCGGGCTCCTCGGCGCGCCGTAGAGCGACGGAGAGCAATCGCCAGAGGAGACAATGAGAATAAGACTCCCGCCCTACGGATTCATACGGATTCCCTACGGCCGCTCCCGGCCGATCGATTTTGATCGTTCACATTTTTATGCTCAGCACTTGGACGACGAAGAATTGGCGCGCTTCCTCAATAAAATAGGCTCAACCAGTATCGCAGCACGAAAACGCTTTGGTCAAGAGGAGCTACAGGCTCGGTACCACGGACAAATTGGCTCGCGCGGAGGCCCATTTCATGGCTTTGTTCGCGAGGAGGATTGTGATCGTGCGTGAACACTTAGAAGCACCTCCGGTTATTTTTGCTTATTGGGACAGAAGCGATCACACGATTCTGGCTGAGATGATCGCGGCCTGGCGCGAGCATTTTCCTCAATTTGTTATGCTGGGGGATCATGACATCTTGCCGTTGATCCACCGATATTTCCCAATGTATATCGATCTCTATGAGAAGATACCCTTACCGGCAGCGAAATCAGATGTCGCACGGCTCCTAGCATTGTACGAATTTGGTGGACTATATGTTGACTGTCACGACGGAATTCGCGATGTCGATGAGCTTAAACGGCTTCTTGCATGCTTAAATGAATGCGAAGCTATCTTAATGGATCGACGTATTAGCTTTCTTTCCGCGACCGCCCGGTGAACATTTTCTGATCAATAATCCAATCTTCGGTCGCCCGCGCTCGGAGCTGTTCATGATTCTCGCCCGGCAGGCGTTTGCCAACCTCGCTTGGCAACAGCGGGTTGAGCAGCAATATGGTTACGTTTCCTATGATGTCGCGAGATTGACCGGGCCACAGCTTTTCGCGGATATGGTGCTAGAAGCCGGCTCCTGTACCCGCGACATCAGGTCCGATTTCTCTGGACGAATCATGATCATTCCAGAGGAAACCGCCCCAATCGTGCGAAATGTCCACACCGGCTACAAGACACCGAGCAGCCATTGGACCGTACGACAGCTGGCCGAACCGCTTTTCGAGCCGATTCGCGAGTCGTCGTCCTCGCGGGACGTGCGCTTTTACAACTTGTTCCAAGCTGAATTCCGTAGCGCCAGAGCTCGGATCAGGTCGGAAATTGAACGTTTGTCGTTGGAAGAGGACTGAGGCCCTACCAAGTCGCGAGCCGACTGCCACGCCCTGCAATTAGATTCCGGCGGGCGATTACTACACGTTTGATGAATACCCGCTGAGCCGCCCTACGCAGTGGCAGCCTCAGGCATCAACTGGCGACTGCCCTGCGAAACAGACCTAGTTTAGCGGAGTACCGGGCAGCGGCGTGCCGTCGCCGGAGGTGTTGCTGTCTATCATATTGGTCTTGTACGACAGCACGGCACCGCCGGTGACCGCCACTCCGACATTATTTTTGATGACCGCTGAGTTGCCCAGGAACAGCTTGCCGCCGTTGACGCCGATGCCGGTGCCGTTCACCACCGCGCTCGATTCGTTGATAAGTGTTCCGGCGCCGACGCCAGCGCTCGGATTGAGGAGAAATCCAAAGCCGGAATTGTCCTGTGCCCACACGTGAACCAACATTGACCTGACGTTGCCGGCCGATGGCGCAATCTGAACGCCGTTGCCGTTGTTGGTAAGGAAGGTGTCGTTGACGAATAACCCAGCATTGGCGGCAGTAGTGGCGACATTAATGCCGTCCTGGGTGAACTCAAAAATGTTGCAGTTTTGTACGTGCAGGGCGGCGCCCGATAGATAGCGGATACCGTTCAGGCCGGTCCCGATGCCGTCAATGCGCAAGTTGCGCAATGTGACGACATCAGTCGGTCCGGCTGAGACGACGATACCGTTCGTGCCCGACACCAAAACGCCGGCGATCTGGCCACCACCGCCGTCGATTGTGATCGCTTTGGTGATGGTCACCGCCCCAAAACCGCCGGGGTCGAGAGCATTAATCTCACCACCGGGAGCGGTTTTGGAGATTGCTCCGGCGAACGTCTTGCAGGGCGCGGTCCGACTGCAGGGATTGGCGTCATCGCCGACGCCGGAGACCCAGGTGCGCGTTGCCTGTGCATCAGCGGCACCCGACAATAGGCAAATCACCAGCAGTGCTACCGATGTGCTGGACGCCAGCGTGACTTTGCGCATTCGACCTCCTCAGGTTCATCCAAAAGGTTTGCCCGGCTGCCGTTCTCGTCGACAGTCCCAGCAAATCTTCGCCGGTAGCTGATCTACGCCCCTGAAACTCCGCAATGTCGTGTATATTAGGTGCGGGGCGTCA
>Ga0310917_10001292_pt1 | contig 11790 bp, 11 predicted proteins | sample GREbulkMGLF178_FD_203531 | JGI IMG/M metagenome (GOLD analysis project Ga0310917, IMG submission 203531) | Lab enrichment of tropical soil microbial communities from Luquillo Experimental Forest, Puerto Rico - GRE.bulkMG.LF178 | ecosystem: Environmental > Terrestrial > Soil > Tropical forest >... | reverse complement strand
CAACTCGGGAAATTTGCTGGCCTGATAGTTAATCATTCCACCTTTGTAGACCCCGAACTCCAGTACGCGTTTGCGGGAAGGAAACCTTCTCTTCGCCTCTTTGATCGAAAGACCCAGACCATCAAATCGATCAAGAAACGAGTAGGCACCTTTCATGTTTTCTTTTGCGTAATTGAAGGAGTCCATTATGGCATCCTGGCGCATCAGCATTGGAACGGATTCGGATAACGTTCTTTCCGCGACATAGCGCGCGAAGGACGCTATCACGTTGGAAAACCAGACCTCCGCTCGAGTGCCTATGCGCGCCATATTTGACTTAACCTTCAGCAAGGCCCGGCAGTCGTATCCGATTGCGGGACGGTCTTGTGCCCTGGTTTAAGCGAATTATGGGCTCGAATCGTTTCCACTTTCTACTCCGGCCCAGGCAAATGCAGACTGCATTTGGCGTCTTTGCGGGTTCTCCCATTCGCTTACTCGCCGTTAATCAATCCGTAACGAACGTAGGGCTAGCTCAACGCCAATGAGGAAGCCATGTCCGCTCTCAGCTCGACCTCAGGCCAGTCAGCCCTGAAAGAGCGGCGACTCGGCATCAATCCAAACGTCTTGATGCCGGTGTTGTGGCTAGCGGCAACGGTCGCAATCGCGTTGCCATCAATCAGCGGCGGCGTCTTCGATGCCATGTCCACGGACGATGCCATGCGGCTCGTCCAGGTTCGCGACTTGATCAGCGGGCAAGGTTGGTTCGACCTCTTCCAATATCGATTGGACCCGCCTGCCGGCATATTGATGCACTGGTCGCGCATCATCGACGCGCCCTTGGCCGCGATAATCCTGCTGTTAAGACCGCTGATTGGAACGCACGGCGCAGAAGCCGCGGTACTATTTCTTTGGCCGCTCCTACTGCTTGCAGCCGCACTTGTGCTGGTCGCCGCGATTGCCGGGCAAATGAGTAGCCGTGTCGTCAGCTCGCAGGTCACGGCGGTGGTGCTGGCAGTGCTTTCGACGCCGGCGTTAATCCATTTCCGACCGGGTGCGATTGATCACCATAACGCGCAGATATGTTTGTTGCTGGCGCTGGTCTTGCTGACGTCACAGATCGAGCAGAGCACGGTCAAGGCCGCGCTGGCCGGCCTGGTGGCATCGCTATCGCTCGCGATCGGCATCGAGATGCTGCCAGCCATCGTGGCGATTGGTCTTGCAGTACTCGGCCTTTTTATTCAGCGCGGTGCATTCGTCTCGCGACAGATCGTCGCCTTCGGGGCCTCTCTGGCAGCATCATCGCTCCTGCTCGCGACGGCATTGCTTCCACTGCCATCGCTGGCGTCGCCGGTCTGCGACGCCTTGGGTGGGCCGGTGCTGCTGTTGGTGGCCGGCGGCGGCATTAGCCTGATGCTCATGGCCGGAATTGATCGCTACCACTCCACGCTGGGCGTTCGCTTGACCACCGGAGCAGCGTCAGCGATCGCTTTGCTTGGCGCGTTCCTCTCACTGTTTCCGGGATGCATTGCGTCGCCTTACGCACAGCTCGATCCGCTTGTTACGTCACTTTGGGTCGATAAGGTCGTCGAGTCGATGTCGCTCGCTACGATGCTGCAGCTCATGCCCCAAAAGGTCCTCGGCTTCTATGGGTTTCCATTGATGACGATGGGCTTCGCCTTGGCGGCGCTGATCAAGTCCGACCCGCCCGGACGATTCCGCTGGACCCTCGGCATAATGACACTGGCCGCGCTGATCGGGCTTAGCGTTTGGGAAATGCGGGCGACTGCGGCGGCATCGATGGTAGCGGCTCCGATGTTTGCTGCGAGTCTGGCCATTCTTTGGCCAACTCATGCTCCCGGACGAAACCTGTTCCTTTTGGCCCTCGCCGTTTCACCGGCCAGCTTTGCAGCCCTGGGCCTTTCGGCAAAGCCGCTGATCTACTCAATCCTCAAGCCGCCGATGACAATCGCCGAACGAAATGCGTCGACGTGCCAGGCCGTGTCCGATGTCGCTTCCATGACACGACTTCCAAGGGGACGTGTGATGGCACCGATCGATCTTGGGCCGACAATTCTTGCCGAGACCGATCACGCCGTTTTTGCAGCGCCCTACCATCGCAATAACGATGGCAACCTCGCGATGCTCACGCTCATGCTGGCGCCAGTACTGACTGCGCGTCAAATATTGTCCGATCGTCGTGTCGACTACGTCGTCATTTGCTCGGCAGATCCCGACCAGGATCTTGTCAGACTCGCTCCGGACGGATTGGCGGCGCGGCTCGGCCGTGGTGAAAGGTTCGATTTCCTTGAGCCACTTGACCTCGACCCCACGCATAAAATTTCAGTATGGCGCGTACGAAGATAAGTCGAAGCGCACCGCCAGCAACCGTCATGAGCTCGTGCCGGCGCATCCTTCGATGATGAGGTAGCCCGAGTTCCAAAAGCTCGGCTTCACCTCAGGCCAGACTGACCTCACTATTTGAGGAAATCGCGGATACTTTCGGCAATCTCGCGAGCATGCGTTTCCAACGCGAAGTGGCCGGTGTCGAAGAAGCGGACAACCGCACGAGGATTGTCCCGCTTGAACGCTTCGGCACCGGGCGGCAGGAAGAACGGGTCGTTCTTGCCCCACACCGCCAAGAGCGGCGGCTGTTGCGTGCGGAAGTATTCCTGGAATGACGGATAGAGCGCGACGTTGCTCTTGTAGTCGCCAAAAAGGTCGAGCTGAATTTCATCGGCACCGGGGCGCGCCAGGTAGAAGTTGTCAAGACTCTGACCGTCCGGCGACACGATCGTTTGGTCGGGGACGCCGTGGGTGTACTGCCACCGGGTCGTCTGCGGCGCAAGGAACGCGCGGAGCACGTTTCGGTTCGCGGGCGTCGGGTGCTGCCAATAGGCCCGGATCGGAGTCCAGCCATCACTAAGCCCTTCCTCGTAGGCGTTGCCGTTCTGCGAGATTATGGCAGTGATCCGCTCGGGATGGCGGAGGGCGAGGCGGAAGCCTGTCGGCGCGCCGTAATCAAAGACATACACTGCAAACCGATCGAATCCGATGACCTCGGTAAAACGATCAATCACGCCGGCAATGTTGTCGAAGGTGTAACTGAATTTTTCCCGTGGTGGCATGTCGGACTGACCAAATCCAGGAAGGTCCGGCGCCACGATATGAAATCTGTCGGCAAGCAGCGGGATCAGATCGCGGAACATGTGACCCGCGCTGGGGAAGCCGTGCAGTAACAGCAGCTTCGGCGCATCCGCCGGCCCCGCCTCACGATAGAAAATTCCGAAACCATCGACATCCGCCATGCGGTAATTGATGGGCGCCATTTAAGCCTCCTCTCTTTGTAACCTAACTCATGCCATCAGGCGGGTTAGCGTGTGAGGAGCGAGCTCGGAGTTAAGCCTTCCGAGCTCTGTCTTATAGCCTGCCACGCATGGAACACTCTCGGCGCCGTCGCGGCCGGCTGGGAGGCAGCGCTGATCAAACGTGCCGGAAATGACGTGCTGGGGGTTGGCCCTGAGCCTCACATGGTAGGCGATGACCTAAACGACGTTGCCGATCAACTCATCACTCGACACAACACGCGAGCCTGATAGGCCGTCTCGCCTCAGATAAAATGGCATTCTGCCATCGTCATGGATTTCTCTTTTTATCGTCGAGAGGAATCCGGGCATCTGCCTCGAAGCGCGCTTTGCGCTTGCGGCCGAACACCCAGATCACGATGCCTACGAATGCAGCGACGAGGATAAGAAGGTAGATTGTCCCAACCATGCTTGATCACCTCTCTATCGTCTTGCCGCGCGGCTCAAGATTGCGGTCCTCAATGGGTCGTTTTTCTTCCGCTCACTGCCACGGGGGGCAGACCCTCGCACCTCGAGAGACAAGTGCCGAACATCGGATTCGATGCGGAATGCAGCGCCGCTAAGGACTGATGCACTCCTGCGTCTCATAGGCCCTCACGAAAGCAACTTACCACATTGTTTGCGCGCTCGCAGACGTTGACCGAACGAAACCTCAACCAACTGATACCAGTCCGTCGTCGGCCCTAGCCAGGGAAGCCCTGGTGCGCGGCAGGACAAAGTGGATGATCGCGGTTGCAATCACATAGACGCTGGCGCAAGCAAAGAACACAATGGTGTAGTTGTTTCCAGTTGCGTCGAGCACACGACCGACGGCCGCAGCGGAAAAGGCTCCTGCCAAAGAACTTATGGCGCCTCCCAGCCCGACTGCGGAAGCCACCGCGCCACGAGGCATGGTGTCCGATACCAGCGTGAAGAGATTGGCGGAAAATCCCTGGTGCGCGGCCATGGCGATGCCGATCAGAACCACCGCGGCCCACATGCTGTCCAACTGCTGCGCCAGAAACACCGGCAAGGTGCAGGCTGCGCAGATGAGCAGCGTGATCTTTCGGGCGGGGAACACATCGATGCCGCGCTTGATCAGGGTCGAAGAGACCCAACCGCCCACGATCGAGCCGACATCGGTGAGCAAATAAATCACGACGAGAGGCAACCCAACCGCAAACAGGGAAACATGAAACTTGCTGTTGAGGAAGCTCGGAACCCAGTTGTTGTAGAACCACCAGGCCGGATTGGTGAGCACGGCGCCAACAATGTAGACCCAGGTGCCGGGATAGGCGAGCAACTTGGCCCAGGGAATTTTTTTTGTCGCGATTTCGGGATCGCTGTTGATGTAGGCGAGTTCGCTCGGCGATACGCGGGGATGTTCGGCGGGGCTGCGGTAACTCATCAGCCAATAGGCCACCCAAACCAGCCCGATCGCTCCCGTGACGTAGAAGGCGGCTTGCCAGCCGGACAAGCTGACAACCAGGGCACCGATCAGCGGCGCCAGCATCGCGCCGATATTGCTGCCGCTATTGAAGATACCGGTGGCGAGCGCCCTGTCACGCACGGGAAACCAGGTGGCGATCGTCTTGATGCAGGTCGGGAAGTTCCCTCCTTCGCCTAGACCAAGCACAATGCGGGCAAGGATGAAACCCGAGACGGAGGCGACCATGCCGTGCGCGGTGGATGCAAGGCACCAGAGGATCGCGGCTGCGGCAAGACCAAGGCGGATTCCGATCTTGTCCGTAAGCCACCCCATTCCAGCGTAGCCGATGGCATAGGCTATCGAAAAAAAGAAGATGATGTTGCCGAAGTCGGTTTCGGTGAAATGCAGGTCGCTCTGAATCGTCGGCTTAAGCACGCCGAGGATGTTGCGGTCCATATAGTTGATCGTCGTGATGACGAACAACAGTGCGCAAATGACCCAGCGGTAGTGAGTGGTAGCCTTGGTGAAGGCTTGAAGGTTTGACTCTTTCATCTTTCCTCCCGGCGGTGGCTCGTGGACGGTGTCTTTTGACGCTGATGTCGTTATGTCGAGGCGCTCGTCAGCGGCTGCGCGCTCGTTGATCGTGCAATGTGTAGTCGAAGCGTGCGAAGCTGCCGCCTTGATATCGTTGACCGATTGCGTCGAGCGGGTTCTGCTGTCGCAAGATCTCTGCGGCGAAGTCTTCGGAATTCTGCATCGGCTGGTAACCGAGACGCGCGCAGTCGGTCGGCGTCCAGTAGCTGCGCGTATTGTTCGACACGCCCCATGCCGTAAGGAAGCCGACATTCGGCGCGTTAATGCAGCAATTGATGAACTGCATCAGATCTTCGAGGCCAAACCAGGTGCTGAGGTGGCGGAATTCGGTCGGTCGCTCGAGCGCACTGCCGATTCGCACGCAGACGCTCTCGATGCCGTGCTTGTCCCAGTAAAGTCGAGCCAGCCCCTCGCCCCACATCTTGCTCAGGCCGTAGAAGCCGTCGGGGCGAAAATCACAATCCAGCCCGAGCCTTTCAGTTGCCTCATGCATGCCGATCGAATGGTTCGAGCTGGCAAATACGACGCGTTTCACACGGTGTCGCCGCGCACCCTCGTAGACCTCGTGCAGCCCAACCAAATTGTTCTCGATGATTTCGGGCAATGGCCGCTCGACGCTTGTGCCCGCCATGTGGATCAGAACGTCAACTGCTTGTAGAAGTCGGTCGACATTATCGGAATCGCGCAAATCGCCGTGCGTCAGGTCCTCCCCAGAACGAAGCGGCTCTAACGGATAACGACCAGCGGAGCGAAGGTCGACACCCTGAGCGAGCAACCTTCGACGCAAAAATTGCCCTAGCTGTCCTTCTGCGCCTGACAATGCGACCTTGGTCATGTTCTGTCCGCCCCTGCGCGGTCGGCAGCAACGAAGGCTCGCGCAAGCCACCCATATTTTCTGTACGGCATTCCCCTCACCTCCGGCGTGGTCCGGCTGTTTTCCGTGGGGCTGTTTCCCCACGACGCGCAACTCGCTGGTCAGAACTTCGTCATCGCTCAGGGCGGATGGATAAAACGTATCTAAAGGACATCGTCGGTGCGGGTCGACATCCTATTGAGCATCGATCAATTCATTTTCGGCATTGATTGCGGATGCGCCAGCGCAGGTTGGCGACTGCATGAGGATTCTCATGCGCCCCGGCAATCGCGATTCCGGGTCATGCCATTGTCGGCGAGACCCTGCTCCAGCGCCGCCAATGCTCGCCGAGTGAAAATCGGAGTTTGGCGTTCCGCCACTGAGCACGCCATCCGGGGCAGCGCTGACTGGGCCCAAGCGCACACCGGCCAGACCGCCGCACTCCCGGCAAGGGCGATGAAGGAGCGCCGCTTCACTGTAATCCCCGCTGCGCAGGGCTTCAGTTTTCGATGCAGGTCATCAAAACAGAAATCGTAACCCTACGAAATACGAAACGTTTGATTTGCCCGGCGGTTCGCCCTGCCCACTCTCGGCACCTGCAGTCGCAACATCGAACCGATTACAAAACCGGTGTCCACTCTTGCGGAAAACCTTAATGTTCGACCCGGTACAGGTGCCATCGCTCCGGCACGCCTTTGAGCTGGTGAACGCCGCGATCCTTGAAGCGGATTCCGGACTGCGACATCAGATCCTTGACCGCGCTCGAGACCAGGATTTCGCCCGCACGCGCTTTCGCGGCGACGCGCGCGCCGATGTGAAACGCTAGACCGAACACCTCTGCCCCGCTCACCTTGTATTCGCCCGCGTGCAGCCCCGCCCTGATCTCCAGCCCCAGCGTGCGCACTGCCTCGCGGATTGCGGTCGCGCAACGGACCCCGGCAGCCGGCGCGCCGAACGTCGCGAGCAGTCCGTCCCCCGTCGTCACGACTTCTCTTCCGCGCAAAGTCTTCAGCTCTCTACGGACGGCGGCGTAATAGTGATTCATCACCTGTGTCCAACGCGAATCGCCCAGCCGCGCGGCTTTTTCGGTAGACCGGACGATATCGACAAAGAGGATCGTGGCGAGCGCTTGTTCGAGCTCGGCGCCGCGATCGGCGGTTCGGCGCCGGATCGCAATATTTCCAGCCAGCGGTTCATAGCGATGATTGCGTCGCCGCGCGATTGCGGTTTTTGCATAGTCTTTGGCACGCTGCACCGTGCCGCAACGAATTGTTTTCGCCCTCGGTGGAAGCGTCCAGTAAACCTTTCGCCCGTCTCCGACGCCACGGACCTCCACAGCGCCCCACTTCAGGAAAACCGTCGAGCCAACCCGTCGAACGCACCATGCCTTTGACGTGTATCCGGAAACGTTCGACTGATGGACTCCGATGCGAAGGAACTTGGACATGAATGTGCGGCCGATCGAAAGACCGTTTGGGCCTACCTGAGGTAAAGCGTAGTCATACATTCCTGCGTTGGCAACAGTGCTTCCAAGCGAAGATTTGCCGATGGCTCTCGTGTGAATTCGCGTTCGCAATCACCCTCCCACGAGAGCGCGCTATCGAACAAGCCTCAGTCGAGAACAAATGTGTCTCTGGTTCAAGGCGACATTGCATGGTGGTGGGCGCACGTCATCACGCCAGCTTCGGGCCAACAGGAGACTCATGCGCCGCAGCAAAACGGCTGTTACTCGATCACCTCGTCGGCGCGGACGAGCAGCGGCGGCGGTATATCAAGGCCGAGCGCTACGCCGGGAGTTCGTTGCGGGACCAGGTTCGGTGGCGGCGATACCATGTGCCCACCAAGGACCGCGAATTTGGACAGAAGCCTGGCATCTTCCAGAGCGGATATTGAGCACCCACCGAGCCAAACCGCGAAGTCCGCATGGGGTCAAACCCGGAACAACTCGCGCTGAGCATAACGAGTGCGCGCTACCCCGAGCAATTCGACATGAGAGCTTACGTTGTGGGAGGTCTGCGTCGGGCCAGATCTGAACATTATGTTGCCGCTCTCCGAGAGCTGTTAGTGTTGCGCGGTTTTGGGAAAGTCCGTCCAGAGGGGGATGATCATGCCTCCAGGTGAATTGTCGAGCAGCGAGGCGGAACGACTGCGCGCATTCGAACGCCAAGGTCATGATGCTTTGGCAAACAGCTATCACGCATTTTTTTCAGCCGTGACTGCGCTGGCTACCAATCCCCTTCTCGATGCAGTGCGATTGCGCGCCGGAACACGTCTGTTGGATGTCGCGAGCGGGCCAGGTGCTCTTGCAGCCGAAGCCGCAAACCGCGGCGCACGCTCGGTCGGCGTTGATTTGTCCCCACGGATGATCGAACTGGCGCAGCGATTGTACCCCGCGATCGAATTTCGTGAAGCTGACGTAGAACATCTCCCATTTCCTGATCACGCGTTTGACGCAGTCGTCTGCGCTTTCGGGCTTGGACATTTTCCCCAGCCAGAACTTGCCGTCGCAGAGTGCGTACGAACCTTATCGCCCGGAGGATGCATTGCATTCGCCTGGTGGCATGATCCGGCGCGTCAGCGAATCCAAGGCATCTTCCGTGAAGCCATTACGGAGATTGGCGTATCGGTACCGTTGGACGTGCCACAGGGCCACAATGTGTTTCGTTTCTCCAACTCGGGCGAATTCCTTCGGCTGCTGGAGGGAGCTGGACTCACGGAAGTTGCGGTCACGGAGTACGCAGCGACCTACCTCGTCCCCGATACGGAGACTCTTTGGCGAGGTGGATTGGGCAGTCTCGTTCTGACCGGTTCTGTCATCAGGCGTCAAGATCAGGCGACTCAAGACTTGATCCGAACCGCGTTCGAACGTTGCGCAAACGTCTACAAATCAGACGATGGACTGAACCTGCCTATCGCATTCATGATAGGCTCCGGCCAGCGGCCGATTTGATGGGCGCACTCCTACGGGTTGAGAGCGAGCATCAGCGTGAAATCGGGACAGCGTTTGGCGGCCGCGCGCCCGACGAAAGCCAATTTTCATAAGTTTGGAATTTGACGCCGATCTCGTCGTAGTGGACGCGCAGGTAACCGTCGCCGTCACGAGCTACTGCTTGCGGCATCACCTGCTGCACCTCCTGCGCTATGACGCCCACATAGGCGCGATCGCTGCCGTTATAGCTGAAGCGATAATAGCCAAGACCGTTGGCGAGATGGCCAAGCAGGACGATGTCGTGCTTGACCGTGATGTCGGATCGCCGTCCGCCGCCGCGACCACCACCACGGAAGCCACCGCCGCCACCGCCGCGGAACCCACCACCGCCGCGGGCTCGCATGCCGCCGCCTCCGCGGAAACCTCCACGGCCGATACTCGCGCGCCGTCCTGACGCAACGTGCGCTCGTCCAGACCTCACGTTTCCTAATCCGCCTCGCCCGCGGGAAGGTCGCTGCGCTGCCCTCGGCCGGCCGCCCGACGGCCGTTGTCCTGCGCCAGGCCTGCCAGCGCCGGGCCGTTGTCCTGCACCGGGTCTGCCTCCAGCAGGAAGTTGCCCTATGCTCGGCCGCTGGCCGGCGCCGGGCCGCTGTCCTGCTCCGGGTCTACCACCAGCAGGAAGTTGTCCTATGCTCGGCCGCTGTCCGGCACCGGGCCGTAGCCCTGCTCCGGGGCGGTCGGGCCGGTGTTGCCAGTTGGTCCCGCCGAGCGGATTCACCCGTGGCCGATTGGCGATGATGCCGGCATTGCCCCAATTGACTCCGCCGCCCCACCAATATCGGCCGCCCCCCCAATTGCTGAGAGCCCAGCCCGCACCGAATGCAAGTCCGGCCGCGATCAGTCCGCCGGCGATGTATCCGGGGTATCCCCAATAATATGGCGGATAGTCCGCGTACGGCCACGTGCCGTACACGACGGCGGGATCGTAGTACGGGACATAGAGCATGTTCGGATCGGTCGGCTCGATCGCAATAATCGTTCTGCCAGCCTCCTGGGTCTTGGTGACCTTCTGCTCCTTGGTTGAGGTCAGCTTGTTGTTGGCATCAGCTTTCGCACGCAAGCGCTGAATGGCATCCATGACTTCCGACTGCTGCGCCAGAACCGCTTCGCCCAGCTTCACGGTCCAATCGAGCTGCGAACTCATCATTGCAAGGACGTCGGGTGTGGCGACCAGCGATTTCACGCTGTCATCCCAGGATTGCCTGTCAACCGCCGCCTTCAGCCGTTCGCCTTTCAGCTTCTTGTTTTCCGTTGCCCAGCGATCGGCCTGTACAACCTCGACCGGGTAGGTCGAGGCCATCAGGACCAGAGAGAGCAGATTGTCTGGATAGAGCGCGATCGGCGCCACGAGCGCTTCGAGCTCTTCGGGCTTGAGTAGCTTTTCGGCGGGCGCTGGCTGAGCTGGGGGAGCCGCCGTCGGCGCCGGCTGGGCCGGCGAAGCGGCTGGCGTCGATTGACTTGGCGGCGCAGCGCTGGGCGCCTGCTGATTTTGCGCCATGACCGCCGATGGGGTGAGCACGAAAAACCAAAGGATTAGCGACGCAACCTTCACCGCCCGGGGCAAAATCATCCGAGTCCTCCGGCTCACATTTTGTACGTTCACTACTCCGTCGACCTAGCTACTTCACGTTGATCCAGATCAATGGAAAACGAAGGCCGCGTTCGCGGTTCGCCATTTTCCCCGGATGCGCATGCACGATGAGCTATCAAAGTTTGCGTCCGAAAAGCGCCGCGACGCGTGCGTCGGCTGGTTTCCACAGATCCATGCGGCGACCGGAGGCTGATCAAAAGGGAACGGCGATAACGCGATTCGACGGATCGCCGGTGGAGCTTGACATCCGCTGGTAGGCGGCGCCGCCGGATAGCTGGCACCGAGCAAAGGTCTTCGTGAGGGCACCAAGGTTCATTTCGGCTCGACGAGGTGATCATCGATGTCTGATTGTGGGCCAATCGCAGACACGCCCGGGTGATCGCGAGGGCTGTATCGCCCATTTGATTTAGCCTCGCGAAGCCAATAAGTTCTTCGCTGCCGGATATTTTAGCCACCAGCGGTGGGAGGACCTTCCGTGGTGAAGATCATTCTGATGATTGGCACCATCTTGATATGGTGGTCATCAAATGCGACGGCACAAGAAAGGTTGGTAGGGCATTGCATAGCCGACCTCAGGAACCTGTGCCCAGGTATTCCGCCGGGAAACAACGCCCTCCGGGCCTGCATGAGGGAACACATCCGCGATGTCTCATTTCCATGCCTGGTGACGCTTGCTAAGTTCGCTGAGGTTCGCGGGTCTCACAAAGAGTGCAGCGCCCATCTTCGGCAACAGTGTGCGGGCGTCGAGCGTGGAGGGGGACAGTTCGCTGCTTGCCTGAGGTCCGCTGCCGCTAGCCTAAGCGATACTTGTAAAGATGCTCTTGCGCGGGCGGTCCGCCGCGCTCGCTCATAGTGACCCGCAACGGTCGATGACAACGTCTGCTTAGAGGTCAAAAGACGACATTGCAGAGTGATCGGCGCCTGGCCGCTCCCGCGCTTAAAAGCGGACCTCTGGGCGCGATGATCACGTTAGTGGGCCGATAAACGTATATGACCAGAGCTATTGGACCTGAG
>Ga0310917_10001280_pt1 | contig 11825 bp, 9 predicted proteins | sample GREbulkMGLF178_FD_203531 | JGI IMG/M metagenome (GOLD analysis project Ga0310917, IMG submission 203531) | Lab enrichment of tropical soil microbial communities from Luquillo Experimental Forest, Puerto Rico - GRE.bulkMG.LF178 | ecosystem: Environmental > Terrestrial > Soil > Tropical forest >... | reverse complement strand
CCTATCCGTGGCCGATCACTGCCTGCGCAGCCAGGATTACGTGAACGTAATCGTTTGCGATAAACAGATGCACCTGCAATACATGACCATGGAAGCGGCAATTACACACTGCACCAAGGGTATTGGCATCTGGGATTGGGCCAGCAATGACGAAGGTGGCGAGCCTGACTTGGTGATGTGCTCGGCCGGAGATATTCCCACACAGGAGGCACTGGCTGCGACGGCGCTGCTGCGAGCGGAGTTTCCCGATGTGAAGATTCGCTTCATCAACGTGATCGACTTGTTCAAGCTGCAGCCCAGCACCGAACACCCGCATGGGCTGAATGACCGGGACTTTGATTCGCTGTTCACGGTCGACAGGCCCGTCATTTTCAACTTCCACGGATATCCCTGGCTGATTCACCGGCTGGCGTATCGCCGCCACAATCACGACAACATGCACGTTCGCGGCTACAAGGAGAAGGGCAACATCAACACGCCACTGGAACTGGCGATCAATAACAACATCGATCGCTTCAGCCTGGCAATGGATGCAATTGACCGCGTGCCGCGGCTACAGAAAATCGGCGGGCACGCAAAGGACCGCTTCCTCAACCAGCAGATCGAGTGCCGCAACTACGCACACGAAAACGGCATCGACGAACCAAAAGCGGCCGCATGGGTGTGGCCGTACTAAGCGGCCCCCACCGGGGCCCCAACTGAAATCCGCAGGCCCTGCCGTCGCTCCAACGAAGCGTAGGGCCGATCCCCGAGCGGAAGTGTGGCTTCAATCCTGGGCTACTAATGCGAAAATGATGTGAGGGCAGGAGCTTCTATCCAGAGCCCAAGTGGGGTTGTTTCTTGAGCAAAAGTTTACGGAATATCGCCATCATCGCGCACGTGGACCACGGCAAGACCACGCTGGTGGATGCCATGCTGAGCCAGAGCGGCATCTGGCGCGCTAACGAGCGGCACGTCGAGCGCGTGATGGATTCGAACGAACTGGAGCGTGAGCGCGGCATCACCATCTTGGCGAAAAACACGGCGATTTTCTACAACGATGTGAAGATCAATATTGTGGACACGCCCGGGCATAGCGACTTCGGTGGTGAGGTGGAGCGCGCGCTCAAGATGGTGGATGGCGTGATGCTGCTGGTGGATGCCTCGGAAGGCCCGCTGCCGCAGACGCGTTACGTGCTGAGCAAAGCGCTGGAGGCTAAACTGGCCCCGATCCTGGTCATCAACAAGATTGACCGCCCCGATGCGCGCGCGCAGGAAGTGCTGAACGAGGTCTATGACCTGTTCATCGATCTCGACGCGGAAGAAGAGCAACTCGAGTTCCCGGTGCTGTACACCAACGCGAAGGCGGGTACCGCGACAGAAGATCTCGCACAGCCGGGCGAGAACCTGCAACCTTTATTCGATGCGATTGTGAAGACGATTCCACCGCCGAAGGGCGGTGCTGACGGACTGCTGCAAGTTCTGGTGGCGAACCTTGACTACAGCGATTACCTCGGACGGTTGGCGATTGCGCGCGTGTTCAATGGAACCCTGAAGACGGGCGAAGATGTCACCATCGCCAAGCGCGACGGTTCGCTACAGCCGACGAAGATCACCAAACTGTTTTCGTTTTCGGGCCTGAAGCGCATCGACATTGACGAAACCGAGTTAGGCGACATCGTGGCGGTGGCGGGCGTCGAGGGCATCAACATCGGCGAAACGATTACGAACGTCGAGAGTCCAGCCCCGCTGCCGGTGATCACCATCGACGAGCCAACCATAGCCATGCAGTTCATGGTGAACACGTCGCCCTTCGCGGGGCGCGAGGGACAATACGTTTCGTCGCGTAACTTGCGCGAGCGGCTGGAGAAAGAACTCCTTACCAACGTCTCGCTGCGGGTGGAGGACACCGACTCGACCGACTCGTTTAAGGTGATGGGGCGAGGAGAGCTGCAATTGGCCATCCTCATCGAGATGATGCGGCGAGAGGGGTTCGAACTCGCTGTCGGCAAGCCCGAAATAGTGACCAAGCAGATCGACGCCAAGCTGATGGAGCCGATCGAGCGGCTGACCATCGATGTGCCCGATACGTTCGTCGGAGTGGTGATCGAGAAACTGGGCACGCGCAAGGCGCAGATGCAGAAGATGCACAATCACGGCTACGGGCGCGTGCGCACGGAGTTCACGGTACCGAGCCGGGGGCTCATTGGGCTGCGCAGCGAGATGCTCACCGACACGCGCGGCACGGTGGTAATGAACTCTCTGTTCGAGGGCTACACGGAGTGGCAGGGTGAGATTCCGCACCGCGTGACCGGCGCGCTCGTCGCCGACCGCGCGGGCTCGACCACGGCGTATGCGCTGTATGGCTTGCAGGAGCGAGGCGAACTGTTCGTAGGGCCGGGCGTTGAGGTGTATGAAGGCATGGTGGTCGGCGAGAACGCACGCGACAACGATCTCGACGTGAACATCGTGCGCGAGAAGAAGCTTACCAACATGCGGTCGTCCACCGCCGATGAGGCGATTCGTCTGGTACCGTTCAAGGCGCTGAACCTTGAGCAGGCGATCGAATTCATTGCCGACGACGAGCTGGTCGAGGTTACGCCCAAGTCGCTGCGGCTGCGAAAGAAAATTCTGCAGGCGAACAAGCGGCCACGGAGGGATGCACAACCGGCCGGCATCGAGGCGGATTGAACCCGAAAATCAACCGCGGATTGCGCCGATGCGGATCAGAATAGCATCGAAGGAGATCCTCCGGAAATCTGCGGCATCCGCGTGATCCGCGGTTGATTTTCGAGCCGCGGTTACTTCTTCCCTACTGGATACTGCTCAAACATCTTCTCTACCGCGGTGTTGACCTGCTCAACCAGCTTTTCTCGGTTATCGCTGAGCTTTTGTTTGGCAATGCCGCGCCAAACCAGTTCTTTCTTGCCCGTATCGATAAGATCGATGACCAGGGTACCTTTCGGAATCACGACCGAGGTCACGGTTCCCGGAATGTTGTGCCACAGCGTGATGCCATAGTTGATGGGCGGAATGCCGCCGCCGTAAATCGGGTCGTGATAGTGAGCGGTGTAATCGTAGTCAGTGGCACCGTACATCTGCACGTACAGATCGGGAGTGCTATTGACCTTAGTGAGCCCACGTTTGCCGAGGTCGTCTTGCACGGCGGCCTGGATGGCAAGTCGCAACATCGGCTTGGCTGAGTTCTCCTGCGAATCGATGCCGTAGCTTCTGAACTTGGAAAAATCGATCGATTGGTCGTACTCGACTTTGATCTTTTGGGCGTGAGCGGCGGAGGCGAGAGTCAGGGCGACGGTCAGCCAAATAAGGCGTACGTGGCGCAGCACTATTGAGGGCATCTGTTCTCCGAAGGTGTGAAGGGTGTGAAAAGAGTAAGAAGAATTAGAACACACGACAAGGAGTAACCTACAATTTTAGGCATCCTTGCCATGAGGATTTACGGCATATTGCGTCGCATGATCGTTGTCCTCGCAATCGTCTCTGCTGTTGCGGTTGGTTTTGCCCAAGTACCTGCGAATCCTGCCAGCAAGCCTGACCAGACCGAAAGGCCACCGGGGAGTTGCAACGTCAGCGGGCGCGTGGTAAGCGGGGCCGAAGGCGCACCTTACGTTCGGCGCGAGTAGCCCTGGTCGAGGCAAACCAGCGCACGCATCCGCTGGTTTACGCCACCACAACGGACAACGAGGGGCATTTCGAGATCAAACAGATTGAGGCGGGGCGTTATGAGTTTTTCGCGTCCCATACCGGATATCTCGAGCAGCAGTATAAGTCCAAGGGGGCCGCTGAAGGCGAAGGGGCCATGTTGTCGCTGACATCGGGGCAGACTGTGGATGACGTGATGTTTCGCCTGGTGCGTGCCGGCGTCATCTTCGGCAAAGTGGTGGATGACACGGGCGAGCCGATGATGGGGGTGAATGTGTCGATCCTGCACACACCGAGCGAGGAAGAGCTTGAGGAAGCAGGCCCGCGCCGGAGAAAGGTCGAACTGACGATGGTGTCGGGCGGGTCAACCGACGAGCGCGGGGAGTATCGAATCTTCAACCTGAAGCCGGGTGAGTACTATCTGAAGGCAACGGAAACGGGTGAACGGTGGGCTGGCGTGACGACGATGAGCGGCGGTGATTGGCAGCTCATTCTCGAGCTGGGCAGCTCGTTCGCACCGATCTATTATCCCGGCGTACTGCAGCTAGACCAGGCGCAGACGATCACGATCAGTGCCGGAGAAGAGGCGCAGGCCGACTTCTCCATGCGCAAGACCAAGATGGTGGAGGTTGCTGGACGAGTGATTGGTCCGGACGGAGGGCCGGCGAGCCGGGCGTACGTCCGGCTCAGCCAGACAAGCGTGGACGATTGGGGCGGCGAATTGAGCGCAAGCGTTGATAACAGCGGTGAGTTCTCGATCAGAGGCGTGCCGCCAGGCAGCTACTTCATTAGCGCGCAGATGCACGAGAAGGACAAACATTACAGCACTCGGCAAAAGCTCGAGGTGGGGGAAGCGAAGATCGACAGCCTCATGCTCAGCCTGGGTGGAGGCGCTACCATTCATGGCCGCATGCGGACGGCCAGCGGGGGGCCGCTTCCATCAAGGCGCGGCAATGCTGCCCTACAGCCAGTTAAAGAAGATGAGAGTGGGGGCTTTGGGTGGGCTGAAATCAACAAAGACGGCACCTTCGAATTCAACGGTGTTGCCGATGGAGGCTACACGCTTCGGGCGTATGTCGAACAGGGTTGGTTCGTGAAGTCGGCGCACCTTGGCAGCGAGGACGTACTGCAAAATGGCGTGCAGGTGGAAGGCGGTGCGCTGAAGGGAAGCCTCGACATCGTCGTCAGTGATGAGGGCGCGCAAATCGCAGGTGAGGGCACGGCTTGATCCGGAGACCGACTATAACCGCGAGCGTTCGCCACAGGCGGCAACTGACCAGAATGGCCCCTTCGTGCTAAAAGATGTTCCGCCGGGTAAGTACAAGGTCAGCGCGAGAATGCCGAAGTCTTCACCAGATGCGCGGGCGATCAAATCGGAGGCGGCACCAGTGGCGCTGGGTGCTCGAGACCACAAAGTGACGGATTTCAAGCTGACGGTGCCGAAGAGCGAATAGGCGCTACTCGTAACGCAGCGCTTCCACCGGGTCGAGGCGGGCAGCTTTCACGGCGGGATAGATTCCGAAGAACAGGCCGACGCTCATGGCCATCAGCACGGCAACAAAGATAGCCCACATCGGCACGGTCGTTGGCATCGAGGGAAAGAAGTACGGAAGGGTCGCCGCGGCAGCGCTACCGACGATGACCCCGAGCAGGCCTCCGAGGCCGGTGAGCACGATGGCTTCAGTGAGGAATTGCCAGATCACGTCACGGCGTTTCGCGCCAATGGCTTTGCGCACGCCGATTTCGTGGGTACGCTCGGTGACCGACATGAGCATGATGTTCATCACGCCCACGCCGCCGACCAGCAATCCGATTGAACTGACTACAACGGTCATGAGAGCAACGGTGCTCATGATCTGGCGGAACTGAGCGGCGATGGCTTCGGGGGTCGAGATGGAAAAGTTGTCTGGTTTGTTGTAGCGCACGCCACGATGGCGGCGCAGCACCCCGCGAATCTCATCTTCGGCAGCGGAATCGTATCCATCGTAGGCCTGTGCGCTGATGAAGTGGTCGTCATCCATCGGGTAGTGCTTCTTATAGCTGTGGTAGGGAACGCGGATGACGCGATCGGCGGTGTCGTCGCGCAGGAAGGTGCCCTTGCGCTTCTCCAGCACGCCGATGACTTCGAATGGGATGCCGTCGATGATGATAGTTTTGCCGATGCCGTCGTTGGCGGGGAAGAAGGCTCTGTTGATTTCGTCGCCGATGACGGCTACGTCGATGCGATGGAGGTCTTCGAATTCGGTGAAGAAGCGTCCTTGCGCCAGGCGGGCGTTGAGGACATCCTCATACGACGAGGTGGTGCCGGCGTAATCGATGTTGCTCACTTCGTGTGACCCGTAGCGAGCTACCGGCGGCTTGCGACGCGCCACGCCAGGGTCGAAGCGGGGGAAGAGCTCGGCTGTGACGTCTTTCACATGCGGGCATTCTTCGCGGATGGCCAGAGCGTCTTCCAGCGTGAGCGGCTTGCGGGCGCGCTCTTCGGCGCTGATGCGACCGATTCGAATGCCGACATCGAAGCGGTAAATGAAGAACGTGTTGACGCCGTAGTCATCAAGGAAGGCAGAAACATCGCGGCTGATGCCCACCAGGACGGACGCCACGAAGATCATCGCGCCCACGCCGATGACGACACCCAGCACCGTCAGGAACGAGCGCACCTTGTTATTGCGCACCGTGTCGAGAGCCATCCGCGAGTTTTCGACGAGTTGGAGTTGCATCAAAAAGTTGCCAGCAGCCAGTAGTCAGTCGCCAGTTGAGGCTTACTCATGCTTCATACCTCAGCGCCTCGATGGGATCGAGCCGTGACGCCTTGCGTGCCGGATACACGCCGAAAAACATTCCTACCGCTGACGAGATGCCAATCGATAACAGAACCGCTAATATCGGCACTGACATAGGCACGGGAGTCGCGTTTCGCACCAGGATGGCGAGTATCCATGCGGCCAGCACGCCGATGCCTCCTCCCACCAGGGCCATCACGGTGGACTCGACCAGAAACTGCATCAGGATGTCCGTGCGGCGCGCGCCGACCGATTTGCGTATCCCGATTTCGCGGGTGCGCTCAGTCACCGAAGCCAGCATCACGTTCATGATGACCACGCCGCCGATCACGAGGAAGATCGACACCAGCGCCACCATGCCGGAAGCCAGCGTGCCGGTGAGGTTCTTCCACAAATCCATAAGGCCTTCGCTCGCGACGATACCGAAATTGTCACTGTCCTTTGGGTCAAGATGGCGGCGCGCGCGCATCAGCAGGCGGGCCTCTTCACGAGTTTGCGCCATCCATTCTGGCCCGCGCGCCTGCACGTTGATGGCTAGCGATTTATTGCGCCCGTACAGCTTCATCCAGCTTTTGATCGGAAGGTACACATAACTGTCCTGCGATTGGCCGAAGGCATTGCCGAGGGGCTTGCCCACACCAATAATCGTGATTTCCTGGCCGTCAACATTGATGGTTTTGCCCAGCGGTTCCGTGTCGGGAAAGAGCCTCTCGGCGACCTCGGAGCCGATCATGGCTACCATGGCGTGGTGGTCGTTGTCGCTGTCGCTGATGTAGCGGCCGGTGGCGGCCTCTTCGATATCCATTTCGCCGAGATTGGCGGTGACCCCGCGAATGCTGACGTCATCGAGGCTCTGCCTTTCGGAGCGAGCTTTGCCGAATCGGCTGACTTGCACGCCTACCGCTTTGGGCAACTTGAGGCCGTCGCGCAGCGCCTCATAGTCCTCCCAGGTGATATCGCGATTGCGGCGCAAGGCTTTCACATAGGCGGCCGAGTCGCTGATGATGCCCAGCTTGTTAATGACAAAGACATTCGAGCCGAGGTTGGCGACACGGTCGGCGAAGTACTGGTTCATGCCGCTGATGAGAGCTACGACGAGGATCAGCGTGGTCACCGACAATATGACGCCGAGCAGCACCAGAAAGGAGCGGAGCTTGTGGGCGCGCATGGTTTGTAGCGCGATGAGTGCCGGTTCGCGAAATGAAGAGCGATACCGTAGCGCGCTTTTATGGACCGGAAATCCCATGGGCGAGTAGATTTACCCAGCTGGAGAGAAGCTGGGATTAGCTTTGGCGCAACTTTGCTAGTCTACCCCGAAGGTCGCATTGCGGCCATGCGACTCTCGTGCCATTCCGACGCTGTAAATTCATGAATCATTTCGGCAAGTTGCTTCGTATCACACATCAGCAAGCTGGCAACGAACTCGCGACCTGAGTGTCCCAGCTTGGTACGAACTCATACAGGTCCGTGACAGGCTGCGACTGGTCGCGCAAGAACGCTGCTAAACTAAGGCTTCTGGCCCTTTCCGGAGCCTGATCTCGGCGCCATGAATATCTCCGAGGCAATCCGCATCGCTTTGCTTTCGCTCTGGGCGAACAAGCTGCGGTCAATCCTAACGCTGCTGGGTGTGGTAATCGGCGTTTCGGCCGTGATTGCCGTAGTCACGTTCGTCAACGGCATCAATGGTTATGTGGCCGAGAAGATCTTCAATCTCGGAGCGGATGTGTTCATCGTCAGCAAAATGCCCAACGTCATCACGGACGCCGACCAGTTCATCGAGGGCAATAAGCGGAAAGATGTTGACATGGACCACTACCACGCGGTAGCCGAGAATTGCACGGCCTGCAAGGTGGTGGGCGCGGACGTGCGTAATTTCAACGGCAACGTGGTATATGGCACGGAAAACAGCAAGGACACTTGGGTGCGCGGCTGGACGCCGACCATGCAGCGCATCTATGACCTCGACGTGGTGATGGGTCGTCCGCTGAACGATACCGATTTGAACGCCGCTACGCCGGTCGTCATTATCGGACAAGACATTCGCGAGAACCTGATGGCGGGTGTCGACCCGATCGGCAAGACTATACGCGTGGACGGCCATGAGTACATGGTGGTTGGAGTCGGCAAAAAGGAAGGCAAGACGCTGGGGCAGAGCCGCGACAACTACGTGATCATGCCCATCAGCACCTGGTTCAAGGCGTACGGTTCGCATAACAGCATCCGCATCTGGGCCAAGGGCTTCGACGTAGGCACGCCGATGGAGCAGGCCATCGACCAGACGCGCGTGATCATGCGCGCACGACGGCATGACCAACTCAACACAAAAGACAGCTTTGTCATTGAGACCAACAGCAGCTTCCTTTCCCTATGGGCGGATCTGAGCGGCACGTTCTTCATCGTGATGATCGTCATCGCATCGATCTCGCTGATCGTGGGCGGCATCGTGATCATGAACATCATGCTGGTCTCAGTGACCGAGCGTACGCGCGAGATCGGCATTCGTAAGGCGCTGGGCGCACGGCCGCGCGACGTGATGCGACAGTTTCTGATCGAGTCCAGCACGATGGCGCTGATCGGCGGGCTGCTGGGCGTAATCGGCGGCATTCTTATCGCAGAAGGCGTGACGGCCGCAATTGGCATGCCGTCGGCCATCAAGTTGTGGGCGATCTTTGCAGGACTATTGGTGTCGGCCAGTGTGGGAATCTTCTTTGGCGTATATCCGGCCCGTAAGGCGGCCAAGCTCGATCCCATCGTGGCGCTGAGATTTGAGCTATGAGATGGTGACGGAGACGTGCTCCTACAAGCTTTAGGCCTACACGGGCCAGCTAAATTCGTGGTCGCCGGCTGTATCTTCCCTGCCCGTTTTGCTTCTTGCCTGGACGATGGCACCGTGGCGACTCAACCGCAAGAGGGCTAACGATGAGCATCCGCCGCGGTGACTACAGAGAAATTCTGCGCATGGCGCTGGAGACCATTGCCAAAAACAAGATGCGCTCCGGGCTAACCGTGCTGGGTATCGTCATCGGAATAATGATGGTGATCCTCATCTCTTCGGTGGTGCGCGGTCTGAACAGTAATGTCGAGAACATGGTGAAAGATATGGGCTCGGACATCATCTTCGCGTTTCACATCGACGTATTCCAGTTTGGGCGCCCCACGACCGAGATGCTGACGCGCAAAGAGCTGACCCTCGACGACGCACTGGCCATGAGGGACTTGCCGCACGTCAAGGCCGTTACCGATGGCATTCGCTTGCAACTTCCGCAGTTCGGTACAGGCTCCTACTCCGTGAAGTACAAGGACCGAAAGACCAAGAACACGATCCTGGATGGGGATCTGCCAACCACCATGATGGTGTTTGACCTGAAGCTGGATGAGGGCCGATGGTTTACCGAGACGGACAATGAGCGCCGAGCTCCCGTGATCGTGCTGGGCCGCGATGCGGCGGACAAGCTCTTTGAAAACGAGCAGCCGCTCGGAAAGGAGATCAACATCGAAGGCCAGCTTTTCACCGTGATCGGAGTGCTCACGAAACGCAAGGCGGCATTTGGCAGCGGTGCGAATCCCGAGGACAACCTGGTTTATTTCCCGATTGCGACACTGCTTAAGATGCATCCTGAGCTCAAGCAGCACTGGATCAGCGTGAAAGCTACATCGCATGCCGACATGCCGCTGGCCATGGACGAGATGCGTGCGCTCTTGCGGCGACGTCGGCATCTCGCGCCGAACCAGCCGGACAACTTCGCCGTCTTCAGCCAGGAAGCCCTCAGCGATACTTGGAACCAGCTTACCGGCGGAATCTTCATCTTTATGTTTGCGGTGTCAAGCGTTGCCCTGATCGTTGGCGGCGTGGGTGTGATGAATATCATGCTGGTGTCGGTGACGGAGCGAACGCGCGAGATCGGCGTGCGCAAAGCGATCGGTGCGCGCAAACGTGATGTCCTGCTGCAGTTCACGCTGGAAGCGATTACGCTGACGGGGCTGGGCGGCATTCTCGGCATCTTGATCGGCGCGATCCTGACAACGATGGTTCCGCTGCTGTTTCCTTCGCTGCCGGCGAGCATGTCGGTGTCGTGGGTGCTGACGGCGACTATGGTCTCGGTTGCAATCGGCCTGATCTTTGGCATTTATCCTGCGTGGAAGGCGGCAAACCTCGACCCCATCGAGGCCTTGCGGTACGAGTAGGCGAGTTCGGCGTCTGCTAATCTGACTCTGAATCATGCTTGTTGTTCGCACGATTGTCGCGGCGTGGTGTGCGCTGCTGGCGCTGGCTGGGGCGTTCTACTTCGGGCTTTGCGTGTGGGCGGCCCAACGGTTTCGTCGACAGGATTCGGGCGCAGTTCATGGGGACTTTGCGCCTCCAGTAAGCGTACTGAAGTCGCTCAAGGGCCTCGATCCGAAAATGTACACGGCATTTCGAAGCCATTGCGTTCTGGACTACCCGGAGTACGAGCTGCTGTTTGGCGTAAGTGACTTACAAGAGCCAGCGCTGCAACTGGTAAAACGACTGCAACAGGAATTTCCGCAGCGCCAGATTCGCGTGATTCATTGCCCGCGAAGCTTGGGCATGAACGGCAAGGTGAGCACGTTGACGCAGATGGTTCCCGACGCGAAGTATGAGCACATCCTCATTAATGACAGCGACATTGTGGCACCTGGCGATTATCTGCGTCGAGTGATGCGAAATTTTGGCGGTACGGGCGCCGGGATGGTCACCTCCCTTTATCGAGGCTTGGCCGGAAACACGATTCCTTCGCGGCTCGAGGCGCTAGGGCTAAGCACGGATTTCATGGGCGGCGTGCTGGTGGCGCGCGAGATGGAAGGCGGCATGCGATTTGCGCTCGGGGCCACGATGGCAACCACCAAGAGCGTGCTGCGCGAAATCGGAGGTCTAGAAGCGCTGGTTGATTATCTCGGCGATGACTACGAGTTGGGAGCACGAACGGCCGCCGCAGGATTCAGGGTTGCTTTAGCCGATGTTGTGGTCGAGACGGCGCTGCGGGACTACAACTGGGCCGACTTCTGGTCGCATCAGTTGCGCTGGGCACGAAACGTAAAGGACCGGCGACACGCGCAGTATTTCGGGCTCATCGTAACGTTCGGTCTGGCGTGGGGTGTGCTTGCCGTGCTGCTGGACTGGCACGCGTGGTGGACCTGGGCGGCGCTAGGCATTGTTGCTATCGCCCGCGTAACGGCTGTGGTAGCGATCGGCCGGAGCGTGTTGCGCGATCCGAATGTTTTGCGGGATTTGTGGCTGTTTCCGGTTCGCGACTTCGTCGCCCTTGCAGTATGGATCGCAAGCTTCGCCAGTGATGAGGTCGAGTGGCGGGAGCTGAGGTTTCGAGTGAGGAATGGAAGGCTGGAGAAATTGTGAACTTCAGACAATGGTAGCTCTTTCAG
>Ga0310917_10001275_pt1 | contig 11853 bp, 3 predicted proteins | sample GREbulkMGLF178_FD_203531 | JGI IMG/M metagenome (GOLD analysis project Ga0310917, IMG submission 203531) | Lab enrichment of tropical soil microbial communities from Luquillo Experimental Forest, Puerto Rico - GRE.bulkMG.LF178 | ecosystem: Environmental > Terrestrial > Soil > Tropical forest >... | reverse complement strand
AGACGTGAAGCGGGTCGGCCGCGAATTGGGCGTTCGTTACGTGCTCGAAGGCTCGGTGCGCAAGAGCGGCAATCGGGTCCGCATCACGGCTCAGTTGATCGATGCCGAGACTGGCGGGCATCTGTGGGCCGATCACTTCGAGGGCCGGCTGGAAGATGTCTTCGACCTCCAGGACAAGGTCGCTTCGGGCGTCGCCGGCGTCATCGAGCCCGCGTTGGAGGCGGCCGAAACGGCACGGTCGACTGGTCGGCCGACTGCCGACCTCACGGCTTACGATCTCTATCTTCGCGCCCATGCGATGGTTGTGTCGTCGGCAGCGCGAACCCCCGAGGCGCTTCGTCTGTTTGAGCAGGCGATCGAGCGTGATCCGGGTTACGGACCCGCCCTCACTTGGGCCGCATTCTGCTGCTATGCGCTCCTTATTGACGACCGCAGCGAGGATCCGGCCGCCGACCGTCTAAAGGGCACCGAGTTCGCCAGGCGCGCCCTTGAAGTGGCTGCCGACGATCCCGGCATCCTCGCTAATGCCGCCCTTGCGCTGGGCTATTTCGGCGAGGACCTCGGCGCGATGACGGCATTGGTCGATCGTGCATTGGTGCTCAATCCGAGCTACGCGCGCGGCTGGCACGTGAGCGGCATGCTTCGGCTGTTTGCTGGGCAAGCGGATCTCGCCATCGAGCATGTCGAGGCGGCGCTGCGTCTCAGTCCGCGCGCCCGGGTCGGCTGGGATTCAAATGTTATTGGCATCGCGCATTTCCTCAGCCGGCGCTTCGATGAGGCCGTGCCGAAACTCCTCCTCGCAATCCAGGAAGACCCAAGCAACCCACATCCGCATCGCTTTCTCGCGGCCTGCTACGCGCATATGGGGCGACGCGACGATGCACGGGAAGTCGTCGGGCGGCTCCGCGCGATCACTTCTGTCGTGATCCCGGATGCCAGCTTTCTGCGGAACGCCGAACACCGCGAGCTTTTCCTGTCCGGCTTGCGGCTGGCGAGCGGCGAGGGGAATGGCGTCACAGCGGCACCCCCGCGGCTCAACGCACTGCAGAACGCCGTGCCGATCCAGCGTCGTGAGGCCGAACGTCGCCCAATCACCACTCTGGCTTGCGAGCTGGTAGGCGTGGCGCCGGGAGCCGGCGGCGTGGATCTTGAAGATATACGCGAGGCGGTCGGGGACTTTCAGCACTGCGCCTCCGAGATCGTTGGTCGCCACAGCGGGTTCATCGCCCGCCGCCTTGGGAAAACCGTCCTGGTCCTTTTTGGCTATCCCGCAGCGCACGAACACGAGGCCGAGCAGGCAGTCCGCGCGGGGCTCGAATTGTGCGCGGCGGTCAGGACCCTGGGATCCGATGCGGGGGTGCCGATGCGGTGCCGGGTCGGCATCGCGACGGGCATGGTCATCATCGGCGATCGCGTCGGGGTCGGCGAATTTCGCGACCATGAGATTGTCGGCGGTGCGCCAAATTTGGCGGTGCGGCTGGCAGCATCGGCACGGCCGGACGATGTGGCAGTCGACCCGACAACCCGGCGCCTGATCGGCAACCTGTTCGACTGCCGTGAGCTCGGCGCCATCGACACGGATGGCGGCAGCGAGCCGATGCGCATTTGGCAGGTGCTGGGTGAGAGCGTCGTCGAGAGCCGGTTTGAGGCGTTGCGCGGACCGGCGCTGAGCCCGCTGGTCGGCCGCGGTGAGGAAATCGACCTGCTGTTGCGCCGTTGGGAGCGCGCCAAGGCGGGAGACGGACAGATCGTGCTGATTTCCGGCGAACCGGGGATCGGCAAGTCGCGTATCGCCGCGGAGCTCGAGGAGCGTCTCGGCGCCGACCCGCACCTCCGCCTGCGCTATTTCTGCTCGCCCTATCACCAGCACAGCGCGCTGTTCCCGCTTGTCGATCAGCTCGGTCACGCGGCGGGGTTCGCGCGTGACGATGTGCCCACGATCAGGTTGGAGAAACTCGAAGCCTTGCTCGCCCTCGCCGCCCCGCCCGACGAGGATGTTGCTCTTCTCGCCGATCTGCTGTCGCTACCGGCGTCCGAGCGTCATCCTCTGCCGAACCTCAGTCGGCAGCGAAAAAAGGAACGGACATTGGAGGCGCTGATCCGGCAGCTGGAGGGCTTGGCGCGCCGGCGGCCGATCGTCGCCGTCTTCGAGGACGCGCATTGGATTGACCCGACATCGCGCGAGCTGCTCGACCTGACGATCGAACGCGTCCGCACCCTGCCGGTATTGCTGATCGTGACGTTCCGCACCGAGTTCGGACCGCCCTGGATCGGCCAGCCGCAGGTGACGATGGTGGCGCTCAATCGCCTCGACCGGTGCGATCGCGCCATCTTGGCAGCGCAGATTGCCGGCGGCAAGGCATTGCCCGCTGACATCGTCGCCCAGATTGCCGACTGCAGTGACGGCGTGCCGCTATTCGTCGAGGAGTTGACCAAAAACGTGGTGGACAGCGGTTTGCTGCGCGAGGAGGCGGACCGCTACGTGCTCGCCGGGGCGCTGCCATCCGTCGTGATCCCGGCCACCTTGCATGCTTCGCTCATGGCGCGGCTCGACCGCCCGGCGTCGGTGCGGCGGGTAGCGCAGATCGGTGCGGCTATCGGACGCCAGTTTCCCTACCCGCTGCTGCACGCTGTTTCCCGTCTTTCGGAGGATGAACTGCATGCAGCTCTCGCACGCCTCGTCGCGTCGGAGCTGGTCTCCCAACGCGGCATACCGCCCGATGCACTCTATACGTTCAAGCACGCGCTGGTGCTGGACGCGGCGCACGACAGCCTGCTGCGCGAGGCCCGACAGCAGCTGCACGCGCAGATCGCCGAGGCGCTCGAAACCGATTCCCCGGAAATCGTAGAAGGCCAGCCCGAGCTATTGGCCCAGCATTACGCCGAGGCCGGTCTGGTCGAAAAGGCTGTCGCCTATTGGGGCAGGGCAGGTCATAGGTCCGCCGCCCGCTCGGCGATGGCGGAGGCGGCCGCGCAATTCCAAAGGGGACTGGACCAGCTGGCTCTGCTGCCGGACAGCACTGAACGTCAACGACAGGAGCTTGAATTTCGCAGTGCTTTGGGGGCAGTCTTACAAGCCGTCAAAGGCTTCGGCGCGACGCAGACGGGACAGAACTATGCCCGCGCCCGGGAGTTGTGGGAGCGGCTGGGTTCTCCATCGCAGTTCCTTCACGTTCCCTATGGGCAATCATTCTATCATCAGATCCGTGGCGAACTCGATCTGGCGCAACGGCTGGACGAAGATTTGCTGCGTCTGAGCCGTCAGCGCCACGATGCCGCTGGCCTCGTCTTGGCTCATCTATCCTCCGGCCGAGCGCTGATGTATGCGGGCAGGTTTGCGTCATCTCGAACGGATCTTGAAGAGGTGCTTGCGGTTTATGATCCGATCTCGCACCGCTCGCTGGTCTATCAAGTCGGAATCCACCCCCACGTAAACGCGCTGGGCCTTTTGGGGAATGTCCTTTTCTATCTCGGCCGTCCGGACCAGTCATCGGTACGCAGCAACGCAGCAATTGCAGAGGCGCGGAGGCTGGCTCATCCGCCGTCTTTGACTGCGAGTCTGGGGTTCGGTGCCGGGCTACTTTCGCTGGTCGGCGACAATGCCGCGCTGGACGAGCGAGTAGATGAATTGGTTGCAATGGCAACCGCGCACGGCTTCCCCCACTGGCGTGCGCTCGGAACCATTTATCGGGGGTGGGTCAAGGTCCAAAACGGTGATGTTGCAGAGGGAATATCGCTTCTGCGCAGCGGCTCGATCGCGTACCGCGCCACTGGTGCAAAGGTGTGGACGCCCTTGGGGCTCGCCCTCCGGGCCCGGGCTTGTGAGATCGCGGGGCAGGTTCAGGAGGCCTCTACCTTGTTGGACGATGCCCTGCAGATAGTCGAAAAGACCGGTGAACGGTGGTTCGGAGCGGAGCTATACAGGCACAAAGGGCAGTTGCTGCTGCGTCAAGGGCATGTCCAGACCGCCGAGGAACTCTATCGCAAAGCGCTCGGCATCGCCGTCGAACAGGAGGCCAAGCTCTGGGAATTGCGCGCCGCGGCGAGCCTAGCCCGGCTGCGCCGCGGCCAAAGTCGCCCCACCGAGGCCCGCGACCTTCTCGCGCCGGTTTACGGCTGGTTTACCGAAGGCTTCGATACACCCGATCTCAGAGACGCGAAGGCACTGCTCGACGAACTCCACGGCGGGGTATGAATGAATTGACAACAGAAGCAAGCAGCGCGCCGCAAGCATCTACCACTATGCGGGAGAACGTCATTCGCCGGTGCTGACCTCGGCCCTCCCGCTGACGCGGGCCCCTCGCTATCGGAAATGCACCCAAAGGCGCCGGGTTACCCAGCGCAAGCCGATAGGCACAGCCTTGCCCCGCCGAGTCGCCAGTAGGCACACGCCAAGGAAAGCCATCGGACCTATCGAGGGGATCCGCTCGTAGACCGGCCGGGGCCCCTGCCCGACGGCGATAGACGGTAAACGACCCGCCGGTTAAGATCTTTGGTCCGGGCCCTGAATCGTTCTGAAGCGGCACAATTCGATGGTCGAGGGCGAGATCAGCTTCGGCCGGTTCCGACTCAATCTCGCGCGGCGCGAGCTGCGGCGCGACAACGCGCCGGTGCGGCTCGGCCGCCGGGCACTAGACATCCTCTGTGTATTGGCGTCGGCCGGGGGCGCAGTCGTCACCAAAGACGAGCTGATGGCGCAGGTATGGGCCGGGGTCGTTGTCGAGGAGAACAACCTTCAGGTCCACATCTCGGCGCTGCGTAAGGCGCTCGAAGCGGACAGCAACGAGGAAAGCTGGATCGTGACCATGCCGGGGCGCGGCTATCGGCTCCTCCTTCCGCGGGAACCGCTTGCTGCCGACGACCCCGCTCCCGGGCGTAGCTTGTCGGCTCAGGACAAGCCGTCGATCGCGGTCTTGCCGTTCCTCAATCTGAGTGGCGATCCCGAACAGGAATATTTCGCCGACGGCATGGTCGAGGAAATCATCACTGCGCTTTCGCACATTCGCTGGCTGTTTGTAATCGCCCGCAATTCGAGCTTTACCTACAAGGGCCAAGCCTCAGACGTGAAGCGGGTCGGCCGCGAATTGGGCGTTCGTTACGTGCTCGAAGGCTCGGTGCGCAAGGGCGGCAATCGGGTCCGCATCACGGCTCAGTTGATCGATGCCGAGACCGGCGGGCATCTATGGGCCGATCACTTCGAGGGCCGGCTGGAAGATGTGTTCGACCTCCAAGACAAGGTGGCCGTGAGCGTCGCCGGCGTCATCGAGCCGGAATTGCAGACTGCCGAGGCCGCCCGTTCAGCCGGCCGTCAGCCTGCCGACCTCACCGCCTACGATCTCTATCTGCGTGCCCATGCGATGTACTGGTCGTCGGCGAGGCAAATTCCGGAGGCACTGCGTCTTGCGGAGCGGGCGATCGACCGCGACCCCCATTACGCGCCCGCCCTGGCCTGGGCCGCGCTGTGCTGTAACCGGCTGCTTATCGACGGGCGGAGCAAAGATAGCGAGGCGGACCGACTGAAGGGCATTGATTACGCCCACCGAGCATTGGAAGCGGCGCGCGACGATCCGGGCGTCCTCGCTATCGCCGCCGTGGTATTGGCCCATTTCGGCGAGGACCTACGCGCGATGACGGCGTTGGTCGATCGTGCCCTCACGCTCAACCCGAGCTTCGCCCTCGGCTGGTTCTTTAGCGGACAAATCAGGCGCTGGGCAGGCGAGATCGACACGGCGGTGGCGCACGGCGAGACCGCGCTGCGACTCAACCCGCGCGGCCGTGTCCACTGGCCTCTCTACTTGATCGGGTCCGCGCTCGCTTCAAGTCGACGGTTCGACGAGGCAATCCCCAAATTATTGCTTGCGATCGAAAACGATGAAAGCGCTGCCTCCGCCTATCGCTGGCTTGCGGTCTGCTACGCGCATATAGGGCGGCTGGAGGAGGCGCGGGCGACACTCGCGCGTTTGCGCGCCGTCACCTCAATCGTGATACCGGATATCAGCAACCTGCGGAACGTCGAGCACCGCGAGCTTTTCTTGTCAGGCTTGCGGCTGGCGGCCGGCGAGGACGGGAGAGTCATAGCGGCGCCACCGCGGGTCGACGCCCCGCCGGACGCCGTGGCGACCCAGCATGGCGAAGCCGAACGTCGCCAAGTCACCGCCCTTTCTTGCGAACTGGTCGGCGTGGCGCCGGGAGCCGGCGACATCGGTCTCGACGATTTGCGTCGAGCGATCGGCGCCTTTCAGCACTGCGTCTCGGAGACCGTCGGCCGCCACAGCGGGTTCATCGCTCGGCGTCTCGGGAATAATGTGCTCGTCCTGTTCGGTTACCCCGAGGCGCACGAACACGACGCCGAGCAGGCGATCCGCGCGGGGCTCGAATTGTGCGCGGGGGTGAGGGCCCTGAGACCCGATGCGGACGTGCCGATGCAATGCCGGGTCGGCATCGCAACCGGCATGGTCATCGTCGGCGATCCCGTTGCGGTCGGCAAATTTCGGGACCACGAGATTGTCGGTGACCCGCCGGACCTGGCCACGTGGCTGGCGGGATCGGCGCAACCAGACACGCTGGCGATCGATCCCGCCACCCGGCGCCTAATCGGCAACCTATTCGACTGCCGCGCGCTCGGCACAATCGACACGAACAGTGGCGTCGAGCCGATGCGCGGTTGGCAGGTGCTGCGAGAGAGTATCGTCGCGAGCCGGTTCGAGGCGTTGCGCGGACCGGCGCTGAGCCCGCTGGTCGGCCGCGACGAGGAGATCGACCTGCTGTTGCGCCGTTGGGCGCGTGCCAAGACGGGGGACGGACAGATCGTGCTGGTTTCCGGCGAACCCGGCATCGGCAAGTCGCGTATCGCCGCGGAGCTCGAGGAACGGCTCGGCGCCGAGCCGCATCTCCGCCTGCGCTATTTCTGCTCGCCCTACCACCAGGACAGCGCGCTGTTCCCGTTTGTCGATCAGCTCGGTCACGCGGCGGGGTTCGCCCGCGACGATATGCCCGCGGCCAAGCTGGAGAAGCTCGAAGCCCTGCTCGCCCTCGCCGCGCCGCCTGACCAGGATGTGGCTCTTCTCGCCGATCTGCTGTCATTGCCACCCTCGGAGCGCCACCCGCTGCCGAACCTCAGTCTCCAGCGGAAGAAGGACCGGACATTGGAGGCGCTGATCCGGCAGCTCGAGGGCTTGGCACGCCGGCAGCCGGTCGTCGGGGTCTTCGAGGACGCGCATTGGATCGACCCGACATCGCGCGAGCTGCTCGACCTGACGGTCGACCGGGTGCGCAGCCTGCCGGTATTGCTGATTGTGACATTCCGCCGCGAATTCGAGCCCCCCTGGACCGGCCAGTCGCAGGTCAGCACTTTGACGCTCAATCGGCTGGACCAGCGCGATCGCGCGCTCTTGGTCGAGCAGATCGCCGGCAAGACCTTGCCCGATGACGTCGTCGCCCAGATCGCCGAGCGCGCCGACGGCGTCCCGCTGTTCGTCGAGGAGTTGACCAAGAGCGTCCTGGAGAGCGGTCTGCTGCGCGAGGAGCGGGATCGCTACGTGCTCGACCGCGCGCCCCCGCCATTCGCGATCCCGACGACGCTGCACGCCTCACTACGGGCGAGGCTCGACCGCTTGGCGTCAGTCCGGCCAGTGGCGCAGATCGGCGCGGCGATTGGACGCCAGTTTTCTTACGCGCTGCTGCTCACTGTCTCGCGTCTTCCCGAGCGTGAATTGCGGGTCGCCCTCGCACGACTCGTCGCCTCCGAGCTGGTGTTCCAGCGCGGTACGCCGCCCGAGGCAGTCTATAGCTTCAAGCATGCGTTGGTGCAGGACGCGGCGCACGCCAGCCTGCTGCGCAAGGCCCGGCAGCAATTGCACGCGCAGATCGCCGAGGCGCTCGAAATCGCTTCCCCGGAGATCGCAGAAGGCCAGCCGGAGTTATTAGCGCAGCATTACGCCGAGGCCGGTCTGGTCGAAAAATCGGTTGTGCATTGGGGCAAAGCCGCTTATCGGTCCGTCGCCCGCTCGGCGCTGGCGGAAGCAGCCGCGCAATTCCAAAAGGGGCTGGACCAGCTGGCGCTGCTGCCTGACGACCGCGAACGCCAGCGACAAGAGCTCGAACTTTACAGCAGCTTGGGCTCGGTGTTGATCGCCGCCAAAGGCTTCGCCGCGCCGGAAACGGGCCATGCCTATGCCCGCGCACGAGCGCTGTGGGAGCAGCTGGGTTCTCCCTCGGAATTCCTTCGGATTCCCTTTGGGCAGTCCCGCTTTCACGTGCACCGCGGCGAATTCGATTTGGCGCAGCGCTTGGATGAGGATTTGCTGCGTTTGAGCCGTGAGCGCAACGATTCCGCCGGGCTCGTTCTCGGTTACCTGGCGTCCGGTCGAAATCTGATGTATGTGGGCGAGTTTGCTTTGTCCCGAGCGCATCTCCAAGGAGTGCTTGCGCTCTACGATCCGATCTCCCACCACTCGCTTGTCCATCAGGTCGGACTCAGCCCCCAGGTATTGTCACAGGCGTTTTTGGGGATTGCCGTGTTCTGTCTCGGCTTTCCGGACCAGGCATTGGCACGGAATAACGCAGCAATTGCTGAGGCCCGGAAGCAGGCCCATCCGCCGTCTGTCGCTGTGAGCTTGGCACTCGGCGCCGGGTTGCTTTCGCTTGTCGGAGACGACGGAGCCTTTGATGAGTGGGCAGACCAGCTGGCTGCGATCGCGACCGAACAGGATTTCCCCTTCTGGCGTGTGGCGGGAACGATCCTTCGCGGCTGGGCCACGGTCAAGAATGGTGATCTGGCGGAGGGAATGTCTCTGCTGCGCAGCGGTTCGGCGGCTCACCGCGCCACCGCCACGGAGTTGTGGATGCCCCATCATATCACCCTCCTCGCCAGGGCATGTGAGATCGCAGGACGAATTGAAGAGGCCTCGACCCTGTTCGATGAGGCCTTGCAAATCGCGAACCGGACAGGGGAGCGCTGGTTCGTGGCAGAGCTATACAGGCACAAAGGCCGGCTGCTGTTGCTGCAAGGGCAATCCGAAGCTGCCGAGGGACTCTATTGCATAGCGCTTAGCATTGCCAAGGAGCAGGAGGCCAAGCTCTGGGAGTTACGCGCCGCGACGAGCCTCGCTCGGCTCCGCCACGCTCAGGGCCGCCGGGCCGAAGCCCGCGACCTTCTCGCGCCGGTCTATGGTTGGTTTACCGAAGGCTTCGACACGCCTGATCTCAAGGAGGCAAAGGCGCTGCTCGACGAATTGGCGTGAGTTTGCAATTACAAAGCAGGCGTAATGGCCTTGTCAACTTAAGCAATCGCAGCGAGAAATCACGCCGGGGTGAACGGTCCGAAACCATTGAGATCCGCGTACCGGATGCAACCGTTCCTGGTGCCCAAGACGTAAACTTGACAAAGCCATCCCTTCAGCTCGCCGGTGCGTCCAGGACGATTTTTTCATAGATCGCCAAAACCTCTTCCCGGCTCGCCTTGAACCACTCGGTGCCGCCACCCGAGATCTTCCGACCCCAGGTTTCCAGGATGGCGTGGATTGCGCGCTCCAGAGCGCGGCAGTGGTCCGTTTTGATCTCAAGCAGAAGGACGGGCTTATCGGGCGTGCTGGTGTAGATTTGCGCCGTAATCCGCGCCACCGCGCTCGCCTTGTTGCCCTCCGTGGAACCGACCTTTAGGCGATCCTCGCAACAGCGATACCCGTAAGCATAAAGGACGCCCGCGCCCTCGCCGCACCTTTTCACATCTGAAGTGTCGACAGTTTGCTCGACGATCCTGATTGCCTGCTCTTCGGTGACCATTGGTTCGTCGATTGGCTTTGGATCATCGAGATATTGAGCGCGTAATGCTGGGGTTGCAGGTCTGCTTCGGGCGGCCTGGTTGCGCCCTAAACAGACAGACTTGGTCCCCGGTAAAGGGCAGTTCCGCTCGCGTTTCCCCCATCCGCTCAGCTATTGTTGTCCGACAACGATTTTACTGGATCCCAGCAACCGACACCGACATCATCTCAGCGCAACACTTCTCCCTTTCGAGAGCAGAATAGCGAAGTGTTGGAAGAACCTGTCAACTTTGCGCGGAAACGCATCGGTTGACGAAGCGGAACGCCCGGTGGGGATGTGCGTGCTGCCCTGCTGATCTCTCTGCCGGAGCCGAATCGCCGCAAAGTTCGAAGCTCGCCCTCTCTCTGGCCGCGGCGTATAGGTCTGGATTCGGCGCCCTGCAGCCGATGGCTGACGACGCGGCGTATGGGTGAAAATGCCCCATACCCGCCGTTCGCAATACGGGTCGGGACCGGCTCAGTGGGGTGGAGGGGGGCATAGCCGACTTGGGAAGCGGGCGGCGGAATTCATATACCAGGAATCAGGGCCGAAGAAGCCGCTGCGGGCGAGCGCGGCGACGTAGATCTTTGCTATTTTCATCGTCGCGTTGCAGAGGTGACCTTCATGAGCGACCAATCGAGCAACCCGGCCCGACGCGAAGACCTGGTTCTCACACCGGGCGGTCGGCGACCCGGCGATCAGGTACATCCGGTCCGTCCGGGCGAAGCCGTTAGCCTTGGCGACCGCGGGCAACCCCGTGTCATTCCCCGGCCTGAACCGGCTGAACCAATCCGTGAGAGGAATTTGCCTATCCGTGGGGATCTCGTCCTAACTCCCGGCGGCTACCGGCATCCATCGCTCGTTCATCGTGTTGAGCTTGGCCATGCCGTGCATGTAACCGATGGCAAGCTGCGCATAATGGATTTGGCCACTAACTCATCGATTGACGTCCCCGAGGTGACGACGCGGCCGGGCGATGTGCCTGGCTTTGGCGGCGGCTGGATCGCTTACGCCTATTGGCTTAACACCACGGGGCACCCAATCTCCTCCTTCCGCACGACCTGGCAAGTGCCCTCCGCTCCCGCAACCCAATCGGGTCAAACCATTTACTTGTTCAATGGGATCGATCCCAGTAACGTCTCGTCCGGCATACTTCAGCCAGTCCTTCAGTTTGGTCCATCCCCCGCGGGCGGCGGCTCCTATTGGTCGGTGGCTAGCTGGTTCGTGAGTGGCAATGGTCATGCTTTCTACACCACACCGGTTCAGGTGAATGCGGGCGATACTGTTGTGGGAGTGATGACTCTCACAGGCGAGGCCGGTGGGAATTTTAACTACACCTCTGAGTTTCAAGGGATGCCCGCTACCATCCTCCCGGTTCAAAACCTTCCGGAGCTAGTGTGGTGCAATCAAACTCTTGAGGCATACCGCATTGGGCAATGTTCGGACTATCCGGCCTCTACTTTCACCGCGTTGCGAGCGATCAACATTCAGACCGGCACCACCTCCCCGGAGCTAAACTGGACGCCGGTGAACCAGGTGACCGACTGTGGACAACACGCGATCATCGTGAGCAACTCGGCTACGGAGGGGGAAGTGAATATCTATTATCGCGCGACGCAGGTTCAATTCCCCTTTGACCAAATCGCGCAGCAGGTACGAATACTATTCGGTGTCACCAACGATGGCGACGGCGTCGCCATTCTACCGAGCGGTCATATCATTCACATCCCGCCCGGCGATCCTTCAGGTCCACTCTTTCGCCAGATCGCCGCCGGAATTGCGGAAGTGGCCCGCGGCTTTGGCGTGCGGCAGGTTATTGCGGACAGCGCAGTTCCTTCCTCGAGCAAGGCGATTGGCACGGCGACCCTAGAGTTAATGGCGAAATCTTTGGAGAGTGTGTCTCAGGCGGTCAACAAAGCACTGACTGAGGCTTCGAATGGCGGTACAATATCGAACCACTAGACCCGATGTTCGCTGAGTGATCGGCGGCCCGCCTCTCGACATGCAGAATGTCGAGGGTTGTGCCGGATCACTGGCACAGAGCCTCATGCA
>Ga0310917_10001274_pt1 | contig 11860 bp, 15 predicted proteins | sample GREbulkMGLF178_FD_203531 | JGI IMG/M metagenome (GOLD analysis project Ga0310917, IMG submission 203531) | Lab enrichment of tropical soil microbial communities from Luquillo Experimental Forest, Puerto Rico - GRE.bulkMG.LF178 | ecosystem: Environmental > Terrestrial > Soil > Tropical forest >... | reverse complement strand
TTTCACGTGGAAATCAGTGGCGGTCTCAATCGGTCGCCGCAACAGTTTCGCGAAGTGTTTCTGCCGGAGTCCTAAAATTTAAAGTTTCTCTGGGTCGCTGGTTCAATTGCTGAGCCACTCGATCGAGCTGCGTCTGCGTGTATTCGGATAAATCGGTCTTCTTGGGAAAATATTGCCTCAGCAGGCCGTTCGTATTCTCGTTGCTTCCGCGCTGCCATGGACTGTGCGGATCGCAGAAATAGACCTGTACTTTAGTAGCCACCGAGAAGAGCTTGTGATCAGCCATCTCCTTACCCTGATCCCAGGTCAGCGATCGGCGCAGGGAACGCGGTAGGCTGCGAACATGCCGAGACAGTGCGGCCACTACGGTGGTGGTCCTGTTGTCTGGCACCTTGATCAGCGTCGTAAAGCGCGAACGGCGCTCCACGAGCGTGACGATTTGACTGCGCTCGGATCCGCACAGAAGATCGCCTTCCCAGTGACCTGGAATGGCTCGATCCTCGGCCTCTGCTGGACGCTCCCGGATCGAGACCATGTCGGGTAACTTGCCTCTCAGCTCCGTGCGCGAGGCGCTCTTTAGCGGACGCCGCAGACGCCGCTTCGAGCGCAGATATCCCATCAGCTCCTTCTTCAGAACCCCACGTGCCTGAATGAAAAGGCTTTTGTAGATCGTTTCATGCGACACGTGCAGGCTCTCGTCGTCGGGGTGCTCCCGCTTAAGCCAGCCGCAGATCTGCTGCGGCGACCAGCGCTGTGCCAGTTTACTCGCCACCACCTCACGCAGCTTCGCGTTGCGAGCAAGTAAACAAGGCTTGGGTCTGAGAGCCCAAACCCACGCTTCGTAGTCGGCATGATTTGCCCGGTAGCCGTACCGACCGCTGTGTCTGCGAACCTCTCGACTAATCGTGGAGGCCGCTCGTCCCAAGCCCCTGGCGATCGAGCGAATGGAATGGCCAGCGCACAGACCACGAGAGATCTCTTCTCGCTCGGCCATGTTGAGCGCAATGGAAGCCCGTCTGCGCACCACTGCTGCAAACCCACCGCGTGCTATCAGCTGAGAGCTAATCGCTGTCTGGGAGCTTGCCAGTGAGGCCGCAATCTCGTCCTGGGTATGCCCTGCCTTCCATAGCCGCCACATATCCACCTTCTGTGCCTCGGTTAGCCCGGGCCTTCCTTCCTTGAGCATACACACCACCTTTACCTTCATTCATCATCGATGGTGTTGCGCTGACCGATTGAGACCGCCGCTGATATGTCACATAGGCACCGCATCACCCACCGCAACCGGCTAAGCCACATTCCCCCTTGCTCTGTGTCCGCTCCGCCCACCTGAGCCAAGCACGCCGCTCACACCCCAGGGCGGCCTCAACACGTCAGTAGCGCATACAGGGCGAGCACAGCGCCGGCACTGCATGGACGCGGGCCGCCCCCCCGGTCCGCACCATGCCCCCGTGCGCGTGCTGCCCCACATCAAGCGGCTCGACGAGTGCTTCGGCGACTTCCTGGTGCGCGTCACCTGTCCCTGCGGGACGTCCCGGCACATCGAGCCTGAAGCGCTCGCGCGCATCGCCGGGAGGTCGGTGGCGCTGGCGGCGCTCGCGAGCCGGATGCGCTGCGCGCAGTGCGGGAAGAAGGTCGCGGAGGTCGTCGCAGTAGCGAGGCCCAGGCCGCGCGGTGGGGGTCGGCGGTAGAACACACGAGGCGCCGCCTTTGAGCGGCGTTTTTTCGGAGTGCCGACCTACTATAAGTTAACCTCGCAAGTCTCTGCCGTTCGGCTTGTGTATGCTGACCGGACACAAGAACAGCGGGCACTCGAAGCCTGCGAAATCGTAATCCGGTGGAGGTATCTCGTGTTGCGACCCGCGCCGCGTGTCGGCGTTTCGGTTTTAGTCACGCTGCTCTTCGGTCCGTTGAGCAGCACGGCGCATGAGTTAGAGACCACGACCGGGCGAGCGACCTGAAGCCCCCGAGGGGAAGGTGATCGAGCTGGGCAAGCAAGACTGGCAGGTCCTGGCGGAGGCCGCATGAGCGGCTCCTGGCGCTCTTGGTACGACCAGAACGTCGCTGGCATCGGAGCTGCGTTCGCTGCTGCCATCGGATGGGGCGTGAACATCATCGTGGCGATCGCAGCCTGGTGGGCGATCTGGCGCCTCGCGGTGAAGTTCTTCCACTGGATCAACTCGCCATGAATAGTTGAGTTGAGTCTGGTTGCTCTTCATAGCCGCGGACCGCCTTGGATGAGAGGCTCGCTTCGGCACTGCCGCGCTGAGTTTCGCGTGCGCTTGCGCAGATATGTCACATCGGCACACCGGCACCCACTGCGACCGGCTACGCTGTTTAAGCGGTGAACACAGAATTAGAACAGCTCACCGTAAAGGACATCGCATGAGCCTCACCGATTACTTCATCTGTGGATGCATCTTTGGGTTCACGATCGCATTAATCGCCACTGCTTATTCATTCATCGCATCTTTTCGGCAGGACCGATGAAGTTCGACATCGTGCGCTGAAGGACTTCGGCAGGCTCGGCAGCCTGTCCTGCAACGTCATTTCGCAGGTACAGGCGAACGATGCGCGTACCGACAAGACGCTCGGCGTCCGCACTCATGAGAGTAAACCGCTCCGGGCGGACGTGACGGTGGGCAACGATCCGGCCTCGTGGGTACGGGAGGGTGTGCAGGGCCTGCTCACGCAGAACGGAGTCAGTGTCCAGGGCCCCGGCCCGGTGCTCATGGTTTCGCTAGACGTCCTTCGCACTACCGAGAGCATATGGCATCGATCGAGCTATGAGGCGCACGTTGCGCTCATCGGTGAGCTCATGTCGCCCTCCGGCAGACCCTGTTGGAGAGGGACCGGCGAGGGCTCGGGCGGCGACTACGGCTATTCCGGACGCATCCCGACCTATCAGGACATGCTCAATGCTGCACTCGATGCCGCGACGCTGCAGATGACTCACACACAAGCCTTCAAGGACGGACTGTGTCAGTGCGTTGACTGATGCTGCAGCGCCTCGCTACAACCGTCTCCGATCCGCGCGGTCGCGGCGCGGCCCGCGTGCTCTCCCCCGGCCGAGAACGGTGAGCCGCACGACAGGGGATGGCCACGATCGGGCCACAACCGGCCACACGGCTCGACTGCGTAATTTTCGATTACCGGACGTTCAGACCGGCTCACCGTCTCGACATCGGACCGCGACGCGAATGCGGTCCTTCATACGGTGGCGACTCAGGAGGCGCGCTTCGAGAGGCGCACGCTGACACGCGTGCCGCGGCCGGGCTCGCTCCTGATATTCCAGTCACCGCCGATGGCGCTGGCGCGCTGACGCATGCTGGAGAGACCAAACCCCTGCTGCGCAGAGAGCTCCGGACTATGCTCCATGCCGGCACCGTCATCGGCCACGGTGAGTTCCCAGTGCCCGGGCTGATCGGTCATGGTGATGCGCACGGTTTGCGGCCGCGCATGGCGCACCGCATTGCTGACTGCTTCCTGCGCGATGCGCAGCAACTCGTGCTCATGCTCGGGCTTCAGTCCGGTCTTGATGCCACCGCCTTCGAAGGTGCAACGCACGCCACCGGGTACGGTGGAGCGCTCGGCGAGCTGCCGCAGCGCGAGCTCCAGTCCCGCGCGGCGCGCCTGGTCGAGCCGCAACGCCATCACCGAGCGGCGCGCTTCGGCAAGACCGTAGCGAGCGAGCTCCCGGATGCGCGAGAGCGTGACCGCCAGCTCCGAGCCGCGCTTGCGGCAGGAGGGGAATTCCTCCACCGCACCGAGCTGCAGCAGGATGCCGGTGAAGGCCTGGGCGAGGCCGTCGTGGATCTCCTGGCCGATGCGGGTGCGCTCCATGAGCACCGCGGCATCCTTGGCGGAGTGGGCGAGGCGGGTGAGCTGCACCGCGAGGGCGGCCTGCTGCGCGAGCGCCACCAGCAGCTCACTGCGGGTCACGTCCTCGGTGTTGCGCCTGAAAGTCATGGCCATGTAGCCGACGCTGCGGCCCCCGAACCTCATTGGGTAGAGGATGGCGCTGACGACCCCCCGGGCACGGTGAAACTCCAGCAGACCGGGCCAGCTGCCAGTTTTCATGTGGGCGACGTCTAGGTACATGATCTGCGGCCCTTCCTCTCCGTAGCGTGCACTGAACGCCGACCCCACCACTGGCACACTGAGCACATAAGGGGGCTGTTCGAGCCGACCATCGTGCACGTGGGCAACGATGCGCCACTCCTGCCGCGAGTCGTCGCGCACCACCACATCGCCCGAGAACGCACCGAACTGCCGCGTGGCCTCGAGCAGCATGTGCCCCATGAAGCTGTGCAGGTCGGTTTCGCCGGCAAGCCGCTCGAGGTTGCGGCGGATCACCGCGTTCGCTTTAGCGAGCTCCGCGACGCGCTGTTCGGCGGCGCGTTCGCGCTCGCGGCGCACATCATCGACGAGCCGCTCGCGATGCAGCGCCGCGCCGATCACGCCGGCCGCGGTCTCGAGCGCCGCGAGCTCCGCGGCGTCGATGGCGCGCTGCCCGTGCGTGTTGTCGAAGCCCACGACGCCGGTGAACTCGCCGGCGACGAAGATCGGCACGATCGCCTTGGTCCGGGTGCCCACGCCTTCGATGGTAGAAACCTGATCGGCGGAACTCTCGCCTTTGCTGAACCACACGCTGCGTCCGGCGCGCAGCTCCGCAAACACACTGGGGTGCTTCGCCTCATCGCAGGTGCGCGCCGTTGCTTCGGGCGGCGCGAGCGTGCCGTGTTCTGCGGTCCACTCGCTCACCATGGCCAGCAGTCGCTCGCCGTTGGGACCCGTACGCTTCTGCATGAGGTTCACGCGGTCGACCCGTGCCGCCTCGCCGAGCAACCGGAGGACTCCCGGGATCGCGGCGCGCACGTCGGGAGCTTCGAGCAGCAGGCTGCTCGCCCGCGCGGAGGCGGTGAGCAGTCTCTCGCGCGCCCGCAGCGACTCGTTGATGCGCGCGTGATCCTGCGCGCAGGGATCTGCATCCGATTCCGTTTTCAACAGGACGACGTTGGCATTCATCTCGGCAGGCGCTCTTCCCGGGTCGTACTTGGGCTCAAAGTTTACCCTGCCTGAGCCCGCGGCGGCCCGCCTTCGGCGCAGGGACCATCCTAACCTATTTGCCTAAAGGGTTGGGTTTAGCCGAAGCAGGCCCCGGGGTCGCCCGGATATCCCTCCTACGAAAGGCGATGAGGGGCTCGCGCGACGGAGTAGGTAGTTGCCACAACTGGGCGATCCGCTCACCAGGCCCATGATGTCTAGATAGCTCGAAGACGCGGGTTAGCGCCGAAGGCGGCGCTTTCCCAGACATGCAACGCGCATTGTCCGTACTGCATGGATACGCAACGCGACGCAGCAGCAGAACGCCGTGACATGCTCGGTCTCACCGATGCCGCCCGGCAAGCGCCGCGATCTAACGGGTTTCGACGTAGTCAGCCTTACCCGGAATGACGCCACGAATTCCTCCACGAGGGTTCGCTGCGTCGCCCTGGCGGCGGGGAATCAGATGCACATGGCAGTGCATGACAGTTTGAGCAGCTGCGGCACCACAGTGAGAACTAGCTCACATTTCGATTCGGCAGCGTTGTTAAACGGCTCTAGCTGGGGAAAATGTGACCCGAACAGGGAGGCAGATTATGTCCAGTCCAGCGACGATGCTAACGGGCCGTCCGGCAACCGACGATCTGGATAGCCCCATCGGCACGGAATCAGAAACCACCATGGTTCCCGTGATGGTGGGCTACTCGGACTCAGCGCACGGCATGCGTTTGCGGCTACGGTTCGATGACCGAGAACTGGTGGTGGACGAGTGTCCCCCGTCGGGCGTCACCGTTGGCCGTGCCGAGGAGAATGACGTCGTAGTTAAAGGCCGCCTGAGCTCGCGCCTGCATGCCCGCATCGTGATCGGTCGCAGCAACTTCGTATTGATCGACCGGAGCACAAACGGGTCCTTCGTACGGACTGGCGAGGGAGAGGAATTGTTCGTACACCAGGACACCCTGCAGCTCAAGGGGGAGGGCATGATCGGCCTCGGGTGCCTGCCCGAGCGGGGCTCTCAGCACACGATCCACTTCAGTTGCGAAGAGATCTGACCCGCCGTAGGCGTGGCGTGGACCGACGTGAGGGGCTCATGGCGCACGACGAATTGGATGAATTGCTTGCAATGCTCGACAGAGAACGCGCAGTAATCGATCACTACACGCTCGAGGCTCATGGCGATACGAGCGCCGACGACGTTTCCGAGAACTACACCGCGACTGACCAACTGCACTCTGACGAACAGAGCCTGTGAGGCCGTAGCGAGGTACCGCCGACGCGGGTCGGTTTCTGCTCTTCATTCCGAGGTGGATAACCAGCCTCTCCGCGCGGTATTTGAAAGCCTGGTACCGTATAAGGTACACTGTACCTTATACGGTACGGAGCGCCATGGCTGCCAAGCGCAAGATTCTGCCGGCGACCTTTTATCGAACAGGGAGAGGTGCTGAGCCGGTGCGCAAATGGCTAAAAACACTCTCGCGCGAGGACAAGCGGATCGTGGGAACAGATATTGCTACCGTCGAGTTTGGCTGGCCGGTGGGTATGCCAACTTGCCGGGCGCTCACGGCACGGCGGGGACTCTGGGAGGTGAGAAGCACTCTAACCCAGAACCGCATCGCGCGCGTTCTGTTCTTTGTGTATCAAGGGCAAATGGTGCTGCTGCACGGTTTCATCAAGAAGTCTCAGCAGACGCCGGCGGAGGAGCTTGATCTGGCGGTGAGGCGACAGAAGGAGGTGGAAAGTGGCAAGACGGCGAAATAAGCATCTGGGCTCTTCGTTCGACGAGTTCCTGCAGACCGAGGGGCTCTACGAAGAGGTGACGGCACTCGCTTGGAAGCGGGTGTTGTCCTGGGAAGTGACTGAAGCTATGAAGAAGGAAGGTCTCAGCAAGAGTGAGATGGCAAAGCGGATGGGAACGAGCCGCAGTCAGCTCGAGCGGCTCCTCGATCCTGGGAATCCCAATGTTCTGCTCGAGACCGTCCAGAAGGCGGCCGTCGCGGTCGGCAAGCGGCTCACGATCGGACTGACGGACGCTCCGCGCGCGGCTTGATTCGGAGGGGTGGGCGGCACTGGGCTCGTACCAATGAGCAGATCCAAGCGTGAGAACCGTCAAAGGCTGAGCAAGGACGCGCAGGTCGGCCTCGCGTGGTACTCCCGCGAGGCCTGGGAGAAGCTGCGGGCGATCGCAGATGATCGAGACAAACTCGATAACTCTTTCGAGGAGTGGGAGCGCGGAGCGCTGCAGGCGATCCGGGACCTCGCCTCGGTTGGGCGGCGAGTTCTTAAAGTACCCATCGACGTGGAGGCATACGTGGCGTGGTGCCGCGAACGAGGCTGTCGACTCGATAGCGCCTCGCGAGCCGAATACGTCACAGAGCGGCTGAAGACGCCGGGGTCTCCAAAGCTCGACAGCAGTTCCCCGTGGGGCAAGTGACCTACTGTCCCAAATTCGACGGAATCAGGCTCAGGGAAGCGCGCTAAGTCGCTGTTCTGAATGGTGGGCGGTACTGGGATCGAACCAGTGGCCCCTGCCGTGTGAAACGGAGGTAGGGTGCCTACGAATCAACGAATCAACGATATGCGAGACGCGTCCCCTGTTGCACCAGGCACTTAGTATCACGTGATGTCATTTGATATCCACGCAATGTCACGACCGCACTGTCCCAAAATTGTCCCAGCCCACCTAGCGCGCAACCCCGACGGCTGCTCCGAGGGTTGGTGTCAACGAGCCGCCGGTGCAGGCTACGTCCAGGGATTTAGGAGCGACTTCACGGATGACTGAAAGTCCGCCGCGTTCCGGGTAACTAGCGTCAGGCCATGGACCTGGGCAGTGGCGGCTATGAGCCCATCCATCGCGTGAATGGGGCGCCCGCGCGCCTCGCAGCGGGCCACCAGCCGTCCCCATTCATCGGCGATTGCTCCATCGACGCCGGCGATCCGCCCTTCGAATCGTAACGGTAGGACGTTCCGCAGCCATTCATCGAGACGCCGGCGCCGGGCACCGGCGGCCAGGCGCTCGATGCCGTGGCGAAGCTCGGCAAACGTTACGACGCTCAGGAACACCTGCTCCTCATTGACCTGGGCGAGCCACTCGACGACGCCCGCGTTGGGCCGCGGTCTGGTCCACTCGGAGACCACGTTTGTGTCGAGCAGAAAGCTCACAAGCCTGTCGGGCGCAGGCGATCCTTCGAGCGTCGGAGCTTCAACCCCGAGCTGCCGAGCGGCGAGGCCCTGAAGAAATCAGCTAGCGAGCCGCTACGTTGGGTCTTGCGCTCCCACTCGGCGGCGTCAACGACGACTGCGGTCCGCCGGCCGTTGCGGGTGATGGTCTGTGGCCCATGCGTGCGGGCGTTTTCGATCAGCTCGCTCAGCTTCGCTTTGGCCTGAGCGACCGTCCAGATGTCCGTGTCCATGGGTTCTCACTTCAAGGTGGTCACGATAGTCATTATAGTCATTGACACCTCGATAGCAACGCCGCGGCGCTCAGGACTCCTTTCGGTCATTCGCATCTGTCCGCCTTATGGCACCCTAAGGTCTGGCATGCTCGGGGCCGCGCGGATCGGCTAACCCAACCATGCGTAGAGGGGACGGCAATGGAGCTAAACGAAGCGGCTGAGTATTGCGAGACTGGATGGAATGCCTACGCGACGGCACATGGCATCGATCGCGATGATGTCTTCTATTTGCTCAAGCTCCAGCAGGAATTGGGAGAGCTGACGCGGCGATTTCTCGAGCTGCGCCAGCAGGAGAGCGTTGGCGATGCGCGAAAGCTTCGAGAGAAGTTCGCCGGCGATTGTGCGAGCATCGTTGGAAACGCGCTGAGTCTGGCCAGGCATTTTACGGTCGATCTCGACACTCATATTCGAGCAAAGTTCGCATTGCGTGCTTGGAAGCCAGGTGATCCTACCTAGCCGACGTGTCGTGCCTTTCCCGATCAATGAAGAAACTCGAGTGACGAGGTGTCCGCGGCGCAGCTCGCGGCGGCCCGCTATGGAGGGGGCCGATTTAGTCTCGCGCCGGCGGCTGCCGGCCGACTACCGACGCTCGTGCGAGCGTGGCGCCCAATAGCCTCCCGTCTGCGAGGCCGCGAGATTTGGGTGCTGCACTGTCCCAAATTCGTGCGAACCAGTCTCAGGAGATCATCCTGTCACCGACCGGCGTAATGGAGCCAGCGCGTGATCGGCATATAGGAGCCAGTGGAGGATCGGCGTAATGGAGCCACGGCGTGATCGGCATAATGGAGCCACTCGCTGATCGGCATATAGGAGCCAGTCCCCGGGGAGGACGGACATCTCGAACTGAAGGCCACGGCTACCCTTGCGGCTTTTGCCGCCGGGGGAGAGGCCGTGAGCCGAAGGAGATTCGAGATGTTCCAGTATCGACAGGTCCTGGTGCGATTGCGCCAGGGCGATTCCGACCGCGACATTGCCCGCTCGGGATTGATGGGGCGGCCGAAGGTCGCGCTCTTTCGGGCGCTTGCCGAGACCGAAGGCTGGCTCGCCCCCGAGGCGGCACTGCCGGACGATGCGGCGATTGCGGCGCTGATGGGACCTGCGCGCCGGGCGAGCAGCACGATCTCCACGGTCGAGCCCTATCGGGCGCAGGTCGAGCGCTGGGCGGCTCAAGGCATCGGCGGCGTGGCCATCCACGCAGCTCTCGCGCGCGAGCACGGCTATCGCGGCAGCTATTCCGCGGTGCGGCGCATGCTGGCGGGGATTCGGGCGAGTCTCCCGCCGCAGACTACGGTGCCGTTGTACTTCGCGCCGGCGGAAGCGGCGCAAGTGGATTTCGGCGCCGGTCCCTTCCTCTTCGATCCGGCGCGCGGGGCGATGCGGCGCACCTGGTGCTTCGTGATGACGCTGTGCTTCTCGCGTCACCAGTACGTCGAGTTCGTCTTCGATCAGAGTGTGATGACCTGGCTCGGCTGTCACCGGCGCGCCTTCGAGTGGTTCGCTCGGGTCCCGGCTCGGGTGATTATCGACAACCCCAAGTGCGCGATCACCCGCGCCTGTGCGCGCGATCCGCTGGTCCAGCGCGCGTATGCCGAGTGCGCCGAAGGATATGGTTTCAAGATCGATCCGTGTCCGCCGGCGGACCCGGCCAAGAAGGGCGTGGTCGAGGCCGGCGTCAAGTACGTCAAGCGTAATTTCCTTCCCACCCGCACGTTCCGCGATCTCACGGATCTGAACGAGCAGGCCCGCCGCTGGGTGATGCAGGAAGCCGGCCTGCGCATCCACGGCACCACGCGCGAGCAGCCGCTGGATCGCTTCGCGATCGAGCAGCCGTTGATGCGCGAGCTCCCCGCGGTGGCTCCCGACTTGGGCTCCTGGCATCGCCTCAAGCTCCATCGCGACTGCCATGTGAAGTTCGACTACTCGCTCTACTCCGCCCCCTTCACGCTCGTCGGCCAGCGTCTGTGGTTGCGGGCCACGGACGTTTCGGTGTCGATCTACCAGGACTATCGGCTAGTGGCGATGCATGTGCGCTGTCGGCGCCGCGGCGAGCGGCGCACCGTGCTCGATCATCTGCCACCGGATGCGCGCGAGTTCTTCCGTCGCGACCGGCGATGGTGCTTTGAGCAAGCCGCCGCCATCGGCCCCCAGTGCACCACCCTCATTGAGCGGCTGCTGTCCGATCGGATCGTCGAGCGACTGCGCGGAGCTCAGGGCACGCTCCGCCTCGCCGACACCTATGGCAAGGCACGGCTCGAAGCCGCCTGCGAGCGCGCCCTCGCGCACGACTCCCCACACTACCGCACGGTAAAGACCATCCTGCGCGGCGGACACGATCTCAAGCCGCTGTCGGCGCGCACCGATGCCAACTTCGTCCATGGCCGCAGCGCGCGCTTTCACCGCAGCTCCGAGAGTCTCTTCGGCGGCGATGCTACCGACGACGATGGCGTGCGGCACTGAGATGTCGATGAGTTCAGCCGCTGAGTTTTCAGGGGTACCCAACCCAAGGGGCACCTCCCGATCGCCGCTTTACGGGCTTTATATGCGGCCGATTTTTTCCACCCCCGGCCAAAACGGCCGGTTTCCTCCACACACACCCACAGGAGATGTTATGAACCCTGTCCCCGAACTCGTTCCGCTGCTCAAGCAGCTGCGCCTCTCCGGTATCTTGGACTCCCTCGAGGCGCGCAACCGCCAGGCCATCGAGGGCAAACTCGCCTATACCGAGTTCTTGTCACTCCTCATCCAGGATGAGGTCGCCCGGCGCGAGCAGAAGAAGTTCACGCTGCGCATGCGTCGCGCCAGCTTCCGCGCCAACAAGACCCTCGAGCAGTTCGACTTCGACCGCCTGCCCAAGCTCAACCGCGCGCTCGTGCATGATCTGGCCACCGGGCGCTACATCACCGAGCGCGCTCCCGTACTCATCGTCGGCGAGGTCGGCGTCGGCAAGAGTCATCTCGCGCAGGCCCTCGGCCATTGCGCCATCCGCCAGGGGGTCGATGTACTCTTCACCAGCTGCACGCAGCTCGCCGCCAGCTTGAACGCCGCGCGCGCCACCGGCGCCTACGAGCGCAAGCTCGCCACCCTCGCACGCGTTCCGCTGCTGATCGTCGATGATTTTGGCCTCAAGCCGCTTCGGCCACCAGCCGACGAGGACGTCCACGACCTCATCGCCGAGCGCTACGAGCAGGTCTCGACCATCGTCACCAGCAATCTCGATTTCGCCGAATGGGATGAAGCCTTCCCCAACAATCGGCTGCTGGCTTCCGCCACCATCGATCGGTTGCGACACAACGCCTACTGCATCGAGCTGGAGGGCCCGTCGGGTCGCAACCCGAAGGTCGCGCCACCCTCGAAATCAAAGC
>Ga0310917_10001258_pt1 | contig 11921 bp, 9 predicted proteins | sample GREbulkMGLF178_FD_203531 | JGI IMG/M metagenome (GOLD analysis project Ga0310917, IMG submission 203531) | Lab enrichment of tropical soil microbial communities from Luquillo Experimental Forest, Puerto Rico - GRE.bulkMG.LF178 | ecosystem: Environmental > Terrestrial > Soil > Tropical forest >... | reverse complement strand
CAGGCGCGCTATATCGTCAAGCCGCGGCGCGACTCGCCTGCTGCCGACGCTCTCCAGATACCGCGCCGATCGAGTCGCCGTTTCAGCCAACAGATTCTTCATGTCAATCTCGCCGGGGGGCGGGTGCCCCACGCGCCGGGGCCCGACGAGCGCCGTCTTTGCCCTCGTTGGGGTACTGCCTTTGCCGGAAGTGGGTCTTCTATCCGGTAATCACTGGATCAGTCGTAATACTCAAGCCCCAGGTGCGTGATCATCGCTTCGCCCATCAGGTGGCGTAACGTGTTCTTCAGCTTCATCGACTGGATGAACAGGTCATGCTCGGGATAGAGTCCCGGCGCAGTCATCGGAGACTTAAAGTAAAAGCTTAACCATTCCTGGATGCCGATACCGCGCAGCGCGCTGGACCGCTTCGCCAGATCAAGGAACAGCACCAGGTCGAGCACGATCGGCGCTGCCAGAATAGAGTCTCGGCACAGGAAATCCACCTTGATCTGCATCGGATAGCCCAGCCATCCGAAGATATCTATGTTGTCCCAACCTTCTTTGTTATCACCACGTGGCGGGTAATAGTTAATGCGAACCTTGTGAACAATATTGCTGTAGAGCTCGGGATAGAGTTCAGGCTGCAGAATATACTCCAGCACGCTCAACTTCGACTCTTCCTTGGTCTTGAACGAACCTGGATCGTCCAGCACTTCTCCGTCTCGGTTGCCCAAAATGTTGGTTGAAAACCATCCGCTCAACCCCAGCATCCTTGCCTTGAAGCCCGGCGCAAGAATCGTCTTGATCAGTGTCTGCCCAGTCTTGTAATCCTTGCCGCAGATGGGCGCATCGTTCTTCCGAGACAGCTCCTGCATCACAGGAATATCTACCGTCAGGTTCGGAGCGCCGTTGGCGAAGGGCATTCCCTCCTGCATTGCCGCGTAGGCATAGATCATCGACGGCGCGATGGTTTCGTCGTTCGCCAGCAAGCCTTTCTCGAACGACTCGACCGACTGGTGCAGTGGCCCAGCTTCGATGAAGGTCTCCGTCGATCCACACCAGATCATCGCCAGCCGGTCGGCACCGCTCGACTCTTTGAACTCGCGTATGTCCTCGCGCACCTGCTCGACCAGTTCCCTCTTGTTCTTGCCTTTCTTCACATTCGGGCCGTCGAGCTTCTTCACGTAGTTTTTGTCGAACACTGCCTTACGCGGCTTGATGGAAGACAGAAACGGCTTCACCTGCTCCAGCAGCGAGCGCTCCAGCACGCCAGCCTTGCCCGCGGCGACGTACATATCATCTTCGAAGATGTCCCAGCCGGTAAAAACCAAGTCATTAAGCTCAGCCAGAGGGACAAAGTCTTTCACACGTGGCGAGCGGTTGTCCGTGCGCTTGCCCAGCCGGATGTGGCCCATCTGCGTCACTGAACCAATAGGGCTCGAGATTCCTTTGCGTACCGCTTCCACGCCAGCGACAAACGTGGTCGCCACCGCTCCCATGCCGGGAATCATGATCCCCAGCTTTCCCTTTGCCGGAGTAATTTCCGCGCGAGCAGTTTTGTTCTTGTCCTGCTGATCAGTGGTTGGCATTCGTATCAGTCCGTTTCATGAAATGGATTTGGATCTTCAGGAATCCTGCGCGCACCAAGCGTGAAGAAACAGGCGGCGAGCTCTTGCACGTCTCTCCATTATGGGATGTCGGAGCACAACATCCTTGCAGGTTTTTCAGCTGACTCTCAAACCTGTTATCTTCTCGTATTCAACCCATGCTCTGCAAACAACCGCGTTCGAACGGAACCAATTCGCCCCTCGTTGGCGATTTCACGGATTTGCCGGAGACCCATGTCTGACCACAAAGTCTCAGTCATCACCGGAACCTCCAGCGGTATCGGCCTGCTTACAGCCCTCGAATTTGCCGGCAACGGCTACCGGGTCGTCGCCACTATGCGCGACCTCAACCGCAGCGATCGCCTGAAAGAGGCGGCCCAACTCGCCAATGTGCATGACAAGATCGACCTTCGCCAGCTCGACGTCACTGATTTCGGCTATGCCGCTCTGGTCCTGGAGAATATTGCCCGCGACTACGGCTGCATCGACGTGCTCGTCAACAACGCCGGATTCTGCATGAGCGGCTTTAGCGAAGACATGTCGCTCGATGAACTTCGCCGCCAATTCGAGACCAACTTCTTCGGGCCTGTTGCCATGACCAAGGCGGTGCTTCCCATCATGCGAAAGCAACGCTCAGGCCACATCATCCAGGTCGCTTCCGTGGCCGGTCGCGTCGGCAATCCTCTGCTCAGCGCCTACTGCAGCTCAAAGTTCGCTCTTGAGGGATGGAGCGAGTCGGTGCGCATCGAAACCCACTCCCTCGGAATTCGCATCGTCCTTGTCGAGCCCGGCTCTTTCGACACTGACATCTGGACCCGCAACGTCACCATCTCCAAAGGCGCGCTCGACCCCAACTCACCCAACAAGGAACGCAGCCAGCGTTTCGCGCAATTCGTGAAGTCGCGCACCGGAAAAAACCCAAGTGCGACACCGGTTGCACAACTGATTGTGCGAATCGCTAACGATCCCAACCCACGCCTGCGCTACATGATCGGCGCCGACGCCAAGCTCCACGTCTGGATGCAACGCCTGCTTCCCTGGAACCATTACGAGCGCATATTCGCCAAAACGGTAAAGATCGATGAATAGAATCGGGCTCTCGCCACACGGCATTTCAACAGGAAACTTCAGATGAATTCTCTCGCCTACATCCGTCCGCGCTGTTGTCGCTAGGCTCACCCCGTCTGTCCCAAACCATAATTTGTCTTAACGAATCACCCCACCTGCATTCGAGCCGTCAATGGCTGTTTTCGTGCAGCCACATTTCAATATTTCCTTTAAGGAACCGATTTCCATGAGTGGCAAAGTCCTTCAGGAAGACTCAAAGCCAACCAGCTGTAGGGTTCAAACTTCGGCAAGAAAGGGCGATCTTGCCATGCCTTCCGCGGCACTTCGCCAGCCTTAGTTGCATGGACGCCCGTCTTGACCCGCTAAATTCGCCGGTCTCGTCGAGGGCGACGCCTATGTCATCGGCAACGCCGGATGACCTGCCAGCGACGATGCCATCCGCTCTCTCGTGATTTCCTACAAATTGCTCGGCACGCGGGAATGGTTCGTCATCCATCACACCAACTGCCATCACATCAACTGCGGCATCGAGCTTCCATACGCACGATGTAATTCGTGGCTTGCTCGCCAAGAGTCTCGAGACCGCAGCTCTTACCGAACACGGCTTTCACGACATCGGCAAAGGCCGACGATGTCGAACCCATACACCGGCATCCAATGGTGTCCGCCAGTATCGCCATTTGCGGCTACATCTACGATGTGAAGACCGGCAAACCGTTGGAAGTACCTGAGGCAAGGCAGGTCGGCAAAGCCTCCTAGCACTTGGAAACATTGGAAAGGCGGCGCATCGAACCTTGCGAATCGCCACCCTTGACGATTCGCAGGGTGTTCGTCTACCCGCTCGGAGACTTCACCTTGGTTTTACGGTTTCTGCCTCGGGCTGTCGGACGCGCACCTCAGCTGTCCGCTGCCTGCCCGCAAACTGCAACACCCCGTCCTCCATTCTTTGCAGCTTCATCGTGAGCGTGTCGCGAAGGTAATTCTGCCGAATGAACCAGGGCTTCTTCGACGACTGTTTGGGCAGGCTCTCCGCCGCCCGCTGCACATACCCCGAAGTCAGGTCCAGCAGCGGTTTTCGATCGAGAGCGGCGGTATTACACGCCGGCACGCAGGTCCGGAAGCGATGCCGCTGCATATAATTCAGCAATCGGCAGACATACGTCGAGGCCAGATCGGCATGCAACGTCCACGATGCGTTCGTGTAGCCAAAGCAAAACGCAAAGTTAGGCACGTTGCTCAGCATCACGCCCTTGTAGATAAAACAATTTGCCGGATCGATCAGAGTTGCGTCCACGCTGAGCCGTATGGCTCCCAGCGCAAGCATCTGCAAGCCGGTTGCCGACACGACAATATCGGCGGCGAGTTCTTCCTCGGAAGTCAGTCGAATACCGCTCTCGGTAAACCTGTCGATCTGCCCGGTCACCACCGACACCCGGCCTGCGCCGATCGCCTGGAACAGATCGGCGTCGGGCACCACGCACAGCCGCTGGTCCCACGGCCGATAGCGTGGCTTGAAATGCTTGTCCAGTTCGTACCCGGGTGGCAGGTGCTGCTTCGCGCCATACCGTATGACCCATTTCGTTAGCTCAGGAGCCGATCGGCTCAACCCGAAGATGCCAAGGGTAATCAGGATGTTCTTCCAGCGCAACAAACGATGCGCCACATGATCCGGCAGCACTCGGCGGAACAAACTCACAAAGGGATCGTGTGCCGGTAAGCTCAGGATGTAACTTGGCGAGCGCTGCAGCATGGTTACATGTCCTGCAGTGTGGGACATGGCAGGCACTAGCGTGACTGCCGTCGCCCCGCTGCCGATCACAACCACGCGTTTCCCGGCGTAATCGAGGTTCTCAGGCCAATGCTGCGGGTGCACGAAGGTTCCGCGGTAGTTCTCGATCCCGGGAAAAGTTGGCTGGTAGCCGAAATCGTAACGGTAATACCCTGTGCATCCGTAAAGAAAATCGCAGGTGTAGCGACCGACGCCGCTCTCGGCCTCCACTTCAATCTGCCAGCGACTTTCTCTCGACGACCACTGCGCCGCGACGACCCGATGCTTGAATCGAATGTGCCGGTCAATCCCGAACTCCTGTGCCGTCTCGCGCAGATAACTCAAGATCGAAGGCCCATCGGCAATCGCCTTGGCCCCTCGCCACGGGCGAAACGGATACCCTAGCGTGTACATGTCGGAGTCCGATCGCACCCCTGGGTAGCGAAACAGGTCCCATGTACCGCCCAATGCCGCTCGCCCCTCAAAAATGACGTAGCTCATCCCCGGACAGCGCGTCTGCAGCCGATATCCCGCGCCGATACCCGAGAGTCCGGCGCCGATGACGACAACATTGAAGTGCGTGGCGGGCATGGGCATTACTCTACATCAGGTACGAGGGAGCCGAGACGTTCGAAGGGCGCAGCTGCAAAGCCTGCCTTGAGCGAGGCCGAAGGGTGCCTTGAAAGGCGCTACTCTATTTCCCCCTTCCCGACGCGACTTCAGTCCCCGAGAATCCAAGCAGCTACCTGAAATGGATCGGGCCGATCACCGTGTATCCAGGAGAGGATGAGTTGCAAGCGTTGCTGGAAGGGACGCTGCGTGTGCTGCGGGGAGAAGAGGATGCCCGTGTTTAGCCGGTCGGTGATAGTGACCTAGCTCACAGACTTCTGCGCTGCCTACCCGATAGGGTCATAGGTTAGTCTTGTTTTCATAATCTCAGTCTTTCCAACCGAAAGGCAGCATCATCATGGCAACAGCAGCGCACGTTACTTCCCGCGTACTCAACGCCAGACTTGCCGAAAAAATCATGCGCGCCGAAGAGGCGGCTGCGCTCATAGGCTCGGGCGACCAGGTCGGCATGAGCGGCTTCACCGGCTCCGGTTATCCCAAAGAAGTCCCCATCGCACTGGCGCGGCGCATCGCCGAAGCCCAAATTCATGGCAACAAGTTCCAGGTGAGTGTGTTTACCGGAGCCTCGACCGGCCCAGAACTTGACGGTGCGCTCGCGCTGGCAGGGGGTGTCAATCTGCGGCTGCCTTATCAGTCCGATCCCGAAACACGCAAGCGCATCAACGCGGGCGAGATGGAGTATATGGACATCCATCTCAGCCATGTCGCCCAGTTTGTCGAGTACGGCTTCCTTGGCAAGCTTGATGTCGCTCTGATTGAAGTGGCTGCCGTGCTCGAAGACGGCCGCCTGGTGCCCAGCTCCTCCATCGGCAACAACAAGACATGGATCGATCAGGCCGAGCGCGTAATCCTCGAAGTGAACTCGTGGCAACCGCTGGCCCTCGAAGGCATGCACGACATCTACTACGGCTTGCAGCCGCCGCCGAACCGCGGACCGATTCCCTTGGTGCAACCGGGCCAGCGCATTGGCTCCCCGTACCTCGAAGTCCCACCCGAGAAGGTCGTTGCCATTGTTGTTACCGACTCGCCTGACCGCAACAGTCCGTTCAAGGCACCCGATGCCGCGTCGAAACAGATCGCCGGACACATCCTCGAGTTCCTGAGCTGGGAAGTACAGAAAGGACGCATGCCCGCGAACCTCCTTCCCCTGCAGTCAGGTGTCGGCAACATCGCCAACGCAGTGCTGTTCGGGCTAGAAGAAGGCCCGTTCGAAGGGCTCACCTCCTACACCGAAGTTATTCAGGACGGCATGATCCGCCTGCTGAAGTCCGGCAAGCTAACCTGCGCCTCGGCTACAGCCTTCTCTCTCAGTCCCGAGATGCTGACAGAAGTCAACGCCGACATGAAGAGCTATCGCGAACGCATCGTGCTGCGGCCGCAGGAGATTTCCAACCACCCCGAGCTGATCCGCCGCCTGGGCGTGATCGCCATGAACGCCATGATCGAAGCCGACATCTTCGGCAACGTCAACTCGACACACGTGATGGGCTCGCGCATCCAGAACGGCATCGGCGGCTCGGGCGACTTCGCCCGCAACGGATACCTCTCCATCTTCATGGCGCCCTCCACCGCACAGAAAGGCATGATTTCCACCATCGTTCCCATGGTCTCACACGTGGACCACACAGAGCACGACGTCCAAGTCGTCGTCACCGAGCGGGGGCTGGCCGATCTTCGCGGCCTCTCGCCGCGCCAACGCGCCAGGCTGATCATCGAGAAGTGCGCCAATCCCGACTACAAAGGCACGCTGCTCGATTACCTCAGCTGCGCGGAACGTCTGTCGTATGGCAAGCACACACCGCATCTGCTGACCGAGGCTCTGGGCTGGCATAGTCGCTATCTGCGCAGCGGCAGCATGCGAATCAAGGAAGAGCTTTGAAAGGACATGGCTTCACAGCTTGGGGAAAAATTCGCGTCGCGAAGGTTTAGCGTGGGCATGACTTCAGTCGTGCCGCTCGAGGCCCGATAAACCACCGGGCTTTAGCCCCCCTGAGGGAATTCGCCTGGCTGTACGTAGGAGAGCCAATGGAAGAAGCGCTTGCACATTAGCCGAAGGTGCAAAAGTCCAAGTCTAGACCACAAAACCGTTTCCGCGATCCGCCGCCTCGTCCCACCGTCTGTAGGGAAAACGGTAGGACGAGGCACCTGGCGAATTACTGTGCCAGGTATCGCGCGACCGCGATGTTCCCCATCGAATCGCCCGTCGGACCGGCTACCACAATCTTGCCATCGATCTGAATCGCCATCGCCGCAATAAACGCGACGTTCGTACTGCCGAAGGTGTGCGTCACGCGGCCTCCGGATCCGAAAGTACTGTCCAGTTGTCCCGAGCTCAGATAGCGAGCTAATGCGAACGAAGATGAGTTTTGATTCTGGTTGGCGAGGCCAGCCTGGCCCGCTGCAACGATGTCTCCATTGGTCTGGAAGGCAATTGCTGCGACTCCTCCGAAATTGAACGTTGGGAAAGCGGTGATCACGCCTCCTTTCGTGCCAAAGGTGGTGTCTATGCCGCCGGCAGACAGGAAGCGCGTAAGGCCGAACCCTGTCGGGTTGCCGGTGAAAATAGTGGGCGCCGCGACGCCGGTTACACTCACTCCTGCAGCCACAATCGCGCCATTGCTCTGAACCACAAGAGTAGCAGGCGCATCAACCGAGGCTGCCTGGCCAAGGCTTCCAAAGGTGCGATCGACACTTCCGTTGGCGTTGTAACGCGTGACTCCCTGGAAGGGGGAGCTAGCCGAAGAAACGAGAAGCTGACCGTTCGATAACAGTACGAGTTGGCTGGCAGGCTCGAGCACCACAGCTATACCACCGCTTCCGAAGCTCGAGTCCAAATGACCATTGCTGTCGAGGCGCGCCAAGAGCCCGCTGAGGTCTTCCTTGCCAGCGACCAGAATTTTGCCGTCGGGCTGCAAGACCACAGGCCCGGTGGGAAAGAGCCGGAGATTGTGACGAAGCCGTTCGTGCCGAAGCTGGTATCAACGCTGCCGTTGGGATCGAAGCGAACAAACTCGCCGCGAGCCACGAAGATGCCAGATACGGAGGCTACGATCTTTCCGTCGGTCTGCACAGCCAAGCCGCCGATGTTGGCGCCGATGGAGCCCAGCGAGACCGTTACCATGCCTCCGCTACCGAACGCTGTGTCGATAGTGCCGTTGGTGTTGAGTAGAAGTATGGAACCCACGGTGCGAGAGGGAGTGACCTCGCCCCCGACCAGGATTTTGCCGTCGCTCTGCAGAGCCACGGCGCTGACACCACCGCAACAGTTAGCGAAATTGGTTTTGAAGATGCCGTGATTGGCGAACCTGGGATCCAGCGTACCGGCTTGCGCCCAACCGGAACCGCAGGTGCATACCAGACAAGCGAATAATGCGAGCGGCAGGATGACTTGCGTCTGATACAACAGACGACGTTTGGAGAGACTGCACATATAACAACTCCTGAAGCTGACACATGTGGTTGCTCAGTTGCTGGCGAAGAGAAGACAAACTGACCCAACTACATTCCCGACCGAGGAAGGAGTTGTCACCGGTGAGTGAAAGTTTTGTCAACAATATGTCAGCGTGCGGCGAGGATGGATGGCGACAGAAAGGGTTGAGATGAGTCCGACACGAAGAGTATCACCGGTCCCTAAACGCGGTGCCCGCAACAAACAGTACGTATCCCAAATACGAATCTGCTCACGGCCGAAATTAACGCAGCCCAGCTAACGCTAGTTGCGATCCGGACAACTGGCGTCGCGCCGTCTCTTTTATCCAAGAGAAGTGCAATGATAGCGATCGCCCCCAAGCTGCAGCATCAAAGACCTGGACTGCCACTGACCTGCGCGTTGCCAATCTGCTGGAACTTCGGCTTGCAAACCTGGAATGCCCACCTGGTCGATGCCAGCCATTTCAGATCCAATCGCACCAATAAAACCGCATAGCCGACCGAGAATCCGAATGACGGCGGCGACCATGAGAACATAACCGTTTCACCTTCGTCCCTCACGGCTTCGCGCTCTTGTGTATCTCCACCGTACTCCAAGTCTTGTCCGCAGCGTGACACAGATTCTCCAGCGGACACTCCGCACATTTTGGCTTGCGCGCAATGCAGATCGCCCGCCCATGATGAATCACCTGGTGCGAGAAATCGATCCACTTGCCGCGCGGAATCAGCTTCATCAGATCCTGTTCGATCTTTCGTGGGTCTGTGTTCTTTGTCAGCTCCAGCCGCCGCGCGATGCGCTGCACATGTGTGTCCACTACTACTCCTGCTGCCACTCCGTACCACGACCCCAGTACGACGTTAGCTGTCTTGCGCGCCGCGCCCGGAACAGTCAGCAGCTCCTCCATCGTCTTCGGCACCTCGCCGCCGAAGTCATTTACGATCTTCTTCGCCGCGCCCACAATCGAGTTCGACTTGTTGCGAAAAAAACCGGTGGATCGGATGTCGTCTTCCAGCTCTTCCGGCTTTAGCGCGGCAAAATGCGCCGGTGTCGGATATTTCTTAAACAGCACCGGCGTCACCATGTTCACGCGCGCATCCGTGCATTGCGCCGACAGAATGGTCGCCACCAGCAACTCCCACGCCGAGTTGTGGTGGAGCGCACACTTCACATTCGGATAGCGCTCATCGAGCCGTCGCAAGATCTCCGCAATCCGTTCCGGCGCAAGCGGGTTATAGCGGCCCGCCGGATGCCCCAGTCCGAGCCGTTTAGTTGGCGTGAGCGGAGCGCGAGCCAGCTGGCGAGATCCTGAACGAGGAGCAAGGCGACGAGTCGAAGGACCTGCTTCGCCGTCTTTTGGCTGGCTGGGTCTTTTGGCCGTTATCTTCGGAGGCTTCGTCGCAACGCGCACCGTCTTCGCCTTATCCTGACGGCCCGCTTTCGACGGCTGCCGTGGAATGTTCCCGCGTACCATATCGCCTCCGTGGTGATGCATCAGTGTATACCGCCCGAACAGATACAATGTTTTGAAGGGGCACGGCTTCAGCCGTGCGCTAAAACCGTCTTATTGATTCCCGAGCGGAGTTAGCCCAGGACACAGAAAATTCTTGCGGAGCCTCGCATGGCCTCTACACCTGACGTAACCACGATTACCAAGGAACTCCCTGCCGTCCCTCTCACGCTGGAGGGCTACAGCGTGCTGCACCAAATGTTCCGGTTTCGCTGGGCCGATTGGCGCAAACTCGAGCTCCCGCGCCAATCCCACATCGCCCGCGAATTCGCCGCCTCCTTCGCCGCGCTCGAGCAGGAAGGCAAATTCGCCGCCTACTCGATGCTGGGCCACAAGGGCGACCTGATGCTCGTGCACTTCGGCGACTCATTCGACGACCTCAACCAAGCCGAACTCACTATCGATCGCACCACTCTGCGCGACTACCTCGAGCCGGTGCACTCGTACTTGTCGATCATCGAGCTCAGCCTCTACGACTCGAGCGTGAAGCTCTTCCGCCAACTCACGGATCGCGGCGTCGCTCCGCTCAGCGAAGAATGGAACCAGGCCGTACAGGAAACCATCGATCGCCAGAAGTCCGCCATGCACGTGCGTCTATTCCCCCGGATTCCTGACACCCGTTATCTCTGCTTCTACCCGATGGACCGCCGGCGCGGCGAAGGCAAGAACTGGTACTTGCTGCCCATCGAAGAAAGGCAGCGTCAAATGGAAGAACACGGAATGGTCGGTCGCCGTTACGCCGGCAAAGTGCAACAGATCATCACCGGCTCCATCGGCTTCGACGATTGGGAGTGGGGCGTTGACCTCTTCTCCGCCGATCCGCTCGTATTCAAGAAGCTCATTTACGAGATGCGCTTCGACCAGGTCAGCGCCGAGTACGCTCTTTTCGGCCAGTTCTTCCTCGGACTGCGTTGCCCGTTAGACAAGCTCGGAGACTGGGTCAACGGTACCCTGCCGAGATAGTGAACTGCGATGATAGCCCTGCCAAGTTTACTCGGGTTCAGGAGGAACCGAGGTTGTGATCCAAATCATTAGGGAGGCAGTTCGAATTCGCGGCCTCCAAATTTTACAAGGAGTCTGATTTGAGGTTCGCTCAAATCATCGAGCGTTGCATAGAAGCACTCAAGTCTTAAAGATGATTGGACACCTGATTGAAATAGTCGCTGGATGGATAGTTGGGGTTATCTCCACCATAGGGTATCCCGGGATCATGTTGCTGATGGCGATAGAGTCGGCCTGCATTCCCCTGCCCTCGGAAATCATCATGCCTTTCTCCGGGGCATTGGTGGTTGGCTCCGTAGCGGCCCGCTATTCGGTCGATCCGCTTTCCCTGTTTTGGGTCGCCACTTGGGGAGCCATCGGCTGCAACCTCGGTTCGGTGCTTGCCTACGAGGTCGGCTACTTCGGCGGGCGCCCGCTGGCCCTCCGCTACGGCCACTACATCTTCGTAACCCAGCACGACCTCAACACCGCCGACCGCTTCTTTGCCCGCTGGGGCTCACCCGCGGTCCTCATCGCGCGTCTGCTGCCAGTGATCCGCACTTTCATCGCGTTGCCTGCTGGGATCGCGCGCATGCCGCGACTGCGCTTCCACATCTACACCTTTGTCGGTTCCTGGCCTTGGTGCTTCGCCTTGGCCTACGTCGGCATGCGCCTCGGCGAACAGTGGGACAAAGATCCTCGCCTCAAGCAGTGGTTCCACCGCATGGATGGCATCATCCTCGCTATCCTGCTCGCCGGCGTCGCCTACTTCGTCTGGTCACATTTTAAAGACCGCGTTCGTGCCACCACCGCTAACCAAGAACCCGCGGACTAGCGGCAAATGTCTGGCTACTCGTTATTCACCTCACGACGTGACGCGCGCTCTATCCCACGTCAGCTCCTCCCGGCGTACCATCTACCGTGTGGAGGAGTATCTCTCGCCCACCA